>Ga0209051_1000851_pt1 | contig 31135 bp, 31 predicted proteins | sample AraplaCvi_mMS_r2_2_FD_184286 | JGI IMG/M metagenome (GOLD analysis project Ga0209051, IMG submission 184286) | Arabidopsis root microbial communities from North Carolina, USA - plate scrape MF_Cvi_mMS_r2 (SPAdes) (version 2) | ecosystem: Host-associated > Plants > Roots > Endosphere | place...
AGCGTGACGATGTCCAGCATGAGCCTCGGCACGGGCGCCTCGATGCTCTTGTCGCCGGCATGCGGTCCGGCCCCGGTCACCATCGTGCCGGTGACGAGCACCGCCGACAGGGCGACGCCGCAGAGCACCGTCAACTGCCGCAGCGGATTGGGCACCAGGAGTTCGGATGGTCCGGCGCCGTCCACCGGATCGGGCTCGCCGATCTTGACGAACAGCAGCACCGAGAGCCAGACCATCGCCATCGACACCAGCAGGTGGATGGCGACGGTCCACCACAGCAGCCCGGTGAGCACCGTGATGCCGCCCAGCACGGCCTGCAGGACCGTCGACGCAGGCATCAGGCAGGCGTAGACGATCACTTCCCGGCGCCGTCGGGCCCGGACGACGGCGAGCACCGCCAGGGCCGCGGTCAGCACGACGAGGAACGTGATCAGCCGATTGCCGAACTCGACGGCCTGGTGGACGATCGGCACCTCCGCCACGGGCACGGGGACGAAGCTGCCGGGGAAGCACTGGGGCCACGTGGGGCATCCGAGCCCCGACGCGGTCACCCGGACGATCGCGCCGGTGACGGCGATGCCGCCCTGGGTGAACACGACGGCGGCGGCGATGATGCGCTGCGTGCGCAGGCTGGGCAGCGGAAGCACGTCCACGACCCGCAGCAAGGAGCGTCCGACGGCCATGGCCCGATCGTAGAGCAGCTCTAACTACAGGCCGTAGTAGGGGCGGCTCAGGTGAAGCGGAACCAGCGCAACGCGCACAGCCCGGACAGCGCACCCCACGCGGCCAACACCGCGATCCCGAACCAGTCCACCGACACCGTCATGGCCTGTCCCAGCGCCTCGGTCAGCGCACCCGACGGGGTGAGCCGCGCGACGAAGCGGACGGTCTGCGAGACGACGCCGCCGTCGACCTCGCTCTCCAGGGTGAGGGCGCCCAGCCCGGCGAACACGAACCACAGCAGGTTGGCGATCGCGAGCACGATCTCGGCCTTGAGCGTGCCGCCGAGCAACAGTCCCAGGGCGGCGAAGGCGGCCGTCCCCAGCGCGATGATCACCGCTCCGAGCGCCAGCCCTACGAACGCCGGCCGCCACCCCAGCCCGATGCCGATCGCGCCCAGCAGAATCGACTGCAGGAACACCACGGTGACGACGGCGAGCGACTTGCCTGCGATGATTCCCCACACCGGCAGGGCCGTCGCCCCGAGCCGCTTGAGGGCGCCGTACCGGCGATCGAACGCCACGGCGATCGCCTGACCGGTGAACGCCGTCGAGATCACCGCCAGCGCCATGATCGGCGGAGCGAACGTCGCCGCCCGATTGGGTCCGAACGAACCCAGCGGAAGCAGGGTCAGACCGACCAGCAGGGTGATCGGGATGAACATCGTCAGCAGGAGCTGCTCGCCGTTGCGCAGCAGCAGCTTGAGCTCGAGGCGGAACTGGGCGGCAAGCATGCTCGGCACGCCCGCCGGTCGTGGATCGGGGCTGAACGTGCCCGGCTCGAAGCGATTGGTCGTCACGAACGCAGCTCCCGTCCGGTGATGTCGAGGAACACGTCCTCGAGGCTGCGCTGCTCCACGCGCATGTCGGTGGCCAGCACGTTCAAGCGGGCACACCACGCGGTCACGGTGGCCAACACCTGCGGGTCGATCAGCCCCTCGACCAGGTACTCACCCGGGCTCACCTCACTGGCCAGGTACGTCTCGGGCAGCGCCGACACCAGCAGCGAGAGGTCGAGCTTCGGCGGCGCCGAGAAGCGCAGCTGATTCTCCGCGCCGCGGCCCATCAGCTCCGCGGGCGTGCCCGTGGCCACCGCGACACCGTGGTCGACGATCACCAGATGGTCGGCGAGCTGCTCGGCCTCGGTGAGCTGGTGGGTGGTCAGCACGATCGTCACTCCGTCGCGCCGCAGGCCGTCGATGAGGTCCCACACGACGATGCGCGCGTGGGCGTCCATGCCGGCCGTGGGCTCGTCGAGGAACACCAGCTCGGGCCGCCCAACGACGGCACACGCCAGCGCGAGGCGCTGCTGCTGGCCCCCGGACAGTCGGCGGTAGGTGGTCTTGGCCGCGTCGGTCAGGCCGAGGGTGTCCAGCAGCCACTTCGGGTCGAGGGGGTTCGCGGAGTAGGCGGCGACGAGATCCAGCATCTCGCCGGCTCGCGCGGCCGGATACCCACCACCGCCCTGCAGCATCACGCCGATGCGTTCGCGGACCCGGGCGTTGTCGACCACGGGGTCCAGCCCCAGGATCTCGATCGACCCGGAATCGGGTTTGACGAATCCCTCGCACATCTCGACGGTCGTCGTCTTGCCTGCGCCGTTGGGTCCGAGCAGGGCCAGCACCTCGGCGCGCTGGACCTCGAGGTCGAGTCCGTCGACGGCCGTGGTCGACCCGTAGCGCTTGGTGACCCCGCGCAACCGCACGGGGATGTCGGCACGGGAGCTCACGGTGTCTCAGCGTAGGCGTCGGAGTTCGCGACCGGTGGCACCGGTGGCGCCGACGCCCGGTCGTCGACGCCGTCGGCCTCCGGCAGCGGACGCCAGGGCAGCCGGGTGTAGGTGATCGCGATGAGCAGCGCGACGATGACGGTGCTGGCGATCGTGGCGTCGAAGATCTGGAACAGGGCGAAGCGGTCGCCGTTCGCCGTCGGCCCAAATATGCCCACCAGCAGGGTCATCGCGATCGCGGTGCCGCGGAATCCCGGTCGGGATGCCCAGGTGGCCAGCGGGATGATCGCCCACAGCAGGTACCAGGGCTGCACGACGGGCGCCAGCAGCACGGTCACGCCGAGCGCGACGCCGAGCCCGCCGACGGGGTGCAGCCGACCCCGCAGCACCGACAGCAGCAGCCACGTCACCAGGACTGCGATGATGATCACACCGATGGCGCGAGTCAGGCCCAGCACGGCCGTCGTGTGGTCACCCAGTCCGAGCAGGTTGCCCACCTGGCCGGTGCCGAGCGCGATGAGCGTGGGCGGCGACATCCACGACCGCACCACGTTGGCGGTGCCGAGGGTGAACAGCCAGCCGAAGCCCAGACCGCTGATCCAGCCGATCAGCGCCATCACCGCGAGCGCGATGGCGCCAACGGACGCACCGGCGACCACCAGGGCCCGCAGACTTCCGCCCCACTTGGCAGCCAGGGCCACGGCCACGAAGCCGACCGCCAGCAGGGCGGGGAGCTTGACCTGGGAGGCCAGGGTGATCAGGACGGTCCCCGCGATCAGCATGGTCAGGGGTTTCCACCGCAGCCACTCGGCCCGGTCACGGGGCCACCGCAGCGGGCGGGGCACCAGCGGACCGGCCGGGTAGTTGTCCCGCGTGCGGCTGATCGCGCGTAGGGCGAATTCGGTGCCGGTGAGCATGAGGCCGAGCATCAGCGCCTCGTTGTGGATCCCGGCGACGAGGTGCATGAACAGCAGCGGATTGCACGGTCCCAGCCACAGGGCGCTGACCTCGGCGACACCGCACCGGCGGGCCAGTCGGGGAGTGGCCCACACGATCAGCCCGACGCCGGCCAGGACGACGAGACGATGGCACAGCACCGCGGCGACGATGTTGTCGCCGGTGATCTCCGAGATCCCACGACCGATCCACAGGAACAGCGGACCGTACGGTGCCGGTGTGTCCCGCCACAGGCTGGGCACCGACAGGGTGAACACGTGGTCCAGTCCCAGCCCCGGTGCGGGCCCGACGCGGTACGGGTCGAGACCGAGACGGGCGATCTGACTTTGGGCCAGGTAGGAGTAGACGTCCTTGCTGTACATCGGCGGTGCCAGGAGCAGCGGCAACGCCCAGATGAGCAGCGTGCGGTCCAACTGGCCGCGCGACATGCGACGGCTGCCGAGGGCGAACCGGCCCAGCATCAACCAGGCGAGCGCCATCATGACCGCGCCGGTCGTCGTCATGGTCAGCGACACGGTCTGGATCCGGGACGGCAGGTTGAGCAGACGCACCCCGAAGGTCGGATCCTGCACGACCGGCCGCGCGCCTGCCCCCAGGGCGCCGATGGCCATCAGTACCGTGCCGGTGGCGCCGAAGACGCGCGTCCGGCGCAGGAACGCCACCTCGGACGCGATCAGCGGCGACCCGACGGTCGTCTCGTCCGCATGCCACCGCGCGACGGCGGTGCTCAGCGACGGTCGGCGGGCGGCCATCAGTGCAGCGTAGTAAGTCGGGCATCTAAGGGTTGCCTTGCTAGACCCGTATCTGGAATTCCGTCACAATGGTGTTGTGAAAATCCGAACGGAGACTCTTGCCGTCAGCGGGCCGCCCGCCGGCGCGGCGTCGACGTCTGACGGACACACGCGTCGCGCCATCGTGCAGCTGCTCCTCGAGGGCCCGACGACGGCCGGTGACATCGGCGACCGATTGGGCATCTCCGCAGCTGGGGTGCGTCGACACCTGGACGCCCTGGTCGACGGCGGCGACGCCGAATCCGTCGCCGCGGCCTCCTGGCAGCATCACGGCCGGGGGCGGCCCGCCAAGCGGTACCGGCTCACGGCCGCGGGCCGCGCCAAGCTCGACCACGCTTACGACGACCTGGCGGTGGCCGCCATGCGGCAGCTGCGCGAGGTCGGCGGCGACGAGGCGATCCGCACCTTCGCACGGCGACGGATCGACACGATCTTGTCGGGCGTCTCCACCCGCGAACCCGAGGGCGACGTCGCCACGTCGGCCGACCGGGTGGCCGTCGCCCTGACCGGCGCCGGGTACGCCACCACCACGACGCGGGTGACCGGTCCCATCGACGGCGTTCAGATCTGCCAGCATCACTGCCCGGTGTCGCACGTCGCCGAGGAGTTCCCCGAGCTCTGCGAAGCGGAGCGGGAGGCGTTCTCCGACATCCTGGGTACCCACGTGCAGAGGTTGGCGACCATCGTCAACGGCGACTGCGCGTGCACCACGCACGTACCGCTCGTCCCCGAACCCGCCCGGCGCACGGCCCGCGCCGAATCGCATCACTCAGCCACCGAGAATCAAGGAGCGTCGACATGACGACCACACCTGAAGCGCCTCAGCTGACCCAAGAGGAGACCATCGCCTCGCTGGGCACCTACGGCTACGGCTGGTCGGACTCCGACGTCGCCGGGGCCAGTGCGCAGCGCGGGCTGTCCGAAGCCGTCGTGCGGGACATCTCGGCCAAGAAGAGCGAGCCCGAGTGGATGCTGGAGATGCGGCTCAAGGCCCTGCGCACGTTCGACAAGAAGCCGATGCCGAACTGGGGTTCGGACCTCGAGGGCATCTTCTTCGACAACATCAAGTACTTCGTGCGCTCCAGCGAGAAGCAGGCCGCCACGTGGGACGACCTGCCTGCCGACATCAAGAACACCTACGACCGCCTCGGCATCCCGGAGGCGGAGAAGCAGCGTCTGGTCTCCGGCGTCGCGGCGCAGTACGAGTCCGAGGTGGTGTACCACTCGATCCGTGAGGATCTCGAGGCTCTCGGCGTCATCTTCCTCGACACCGACTCGGCCCTCAAGCAGCATCCCGAGCTGTTCCAGAAGTACTTCGGCACCGTGATCCCCGCCGGCGACAACAAGTTCTCGGCGCTCAACACCGCGGTGTGGTCCGGCGGATCGTTCATCTACGTCCCCAAGGGCGTGCACGTCGACATCCCGCTGCAGGCCTACTTCCGGATCAACACCGAGAACATGGGCCAGTTCGAACGCACGCTGATCATCGTCGACGAGGACGCCTACGTGCACTACGTCGAGGGCTGCACGGCGCCGATCTACAAGAGCGACTCGCTGCACTCCGCGGTCGTCGAGATCATCGTCAAGCCCGGTGGCCGGTGCCGCTACACCACCATCCAGAACTGGTCGAACAACGTCTACAACCTGGTGACCAAGCGGGCGCGCGCCGAGGCCGGCGCCACCATGGAGTGGGTCGACGGCAACATCGGCTCCAAGGTCACGATGAAGTACCCGGCCGTGTGGATGACCGGCGAGCACGCCAAGGGCGAGGTGCTCTCGGTGGCGTTCGCCGGCGAGGGTCAGCACCAGGACACGGGCGCCAAGATGCTCCACCTGGCGCCCAACACGTCGAGCAACATCGTGTCCAAGTCCGTCGCCCGCGGCGGCGGCCGGGCGTCCTACCGCGGCCTGGTCCAGATCAACAAGGGCGCCCACGGCTCCCGGTCCAGCGTGAAGTGCGATGCGCTGCTGGTGGATTCGATCAGCCGCAGCGACACCTACCCCTACGTCGACATCCGCGAGGACGACGTCACCATGGGACACGAGGCCACCGTCTCGAAGGTCAGCGCCGATCAGCTCTTCTACCTGATGAGCCGCGGCATGACCGAGGACGAGGCCATGGCCATGGTGGTGCGCGGCTTCGTCGAGCCGATCGCCAAGGAGCTTCCGATGGAGTACGCGCTGGAGCTGAACCGGCTCATCGAGCTGCAGATGGAGGGCGCGGTCGGATGACGCAAGACTTGACGGCCGCCGTCGAAGGCGGTGCCAAGCCAGGCTCCGCACTCGCCGGTGCGAACAAGGGTGAGCAGTTCAGTTCGTTCGACGTCGACGCCTTCGAGGTGCCCGGCGGCCGAGACGAACTGTGGCGGTTCACCCCGTTGAAGCGACTGCGTGGTCTGCACGACGGATCGGCCCCCGCGACCGGCTCCGCGACCGTCGAGGTCGGTGCGCGCCCCGGGGTGACGGTGGAGTCCGTCGGCCGCGGTGACGAACGCCTCGGCCAGGGTGGCGTGCCCGCCGATCGTGTTGCCGCCCAGGCATTCTCGTCGTTCGAGACGGCGACCGTCGTCACGGTCGGACGGGAAGTCGAGGTCTCCGACCCCGTCGAGATCGTCGTCACCGGACCCGGCGAGGGCGTCACCGCCTACGGACACCTGCAGATCCGGCTCGAGGCGATGGCGCGGGCAACCGTCGTCGTCGACCTGCGCGGCAGCGGCACCTACGCCGACAACGTCGAGATCATCGTCGGCGACGCGGCGAACCTCGGCGTGATCTGGATCGCCGACTGGGCCGACGACACGGTGCACGTGAGCGCGCATCACGCCACGCTCGGCAAGGACGCGGTGCTGGGACACGTCAACGTGACCCTCGGCGGCAACGTCGTGCGCACCTCGGCCACCGTGCGGTACACCGGCCCCGGCGGCGACGCCAAGCTGCTCGGCACCTACTTCGCCGACGACGGTCAGCACTTCGAGTCGCGCCTGCTGGTCGACCATTCGCAGCCCAACTGCAAGTCCGACGTGCTGTACAAGGGTGCGCTGCAAGGTGATCCGGACTCCGATCGACCGGACGCGCACACCGTCTGGGTGGGCGACGTCCTGATCCGGGCGGAAGCCACCGGCACCGACACCTACGAAGCGAACCGCAACCTGGTGCTCACCGACGGGGCGCGCGCCGATTCGGTGCCCAACCTCGAGATCGAGACCGGCGAGATCGTCGGCGCCGGACACGCCAGCGCCACGGGACGTTTCGACGACGAGCAGTTGTTCTACCTGCGGGCCCGCGGCATCCCGGAGGAGCAGGCGCGACGCCTCGTGGTGCGCGGTTTCTTCGGCGAGATCATCGCCAAGATCGCCGTTCCCGCGGTGCGTGAGCGCCTCACCGAAGCCATTGAACGAGAACTAGCCATCACGGAAGCAAGAGACAGCTGATATGACCACACTGGAAGTCAAGGACCTGCACGCCTCCGTCGTCTCCGCCGAGGGCGGCGCCGACGTGGAGATCCTCAAGGGCGTCAACCTCACCGTGAAGTCGGGGGAGACCCATGCGGTGATGGGGCCCAACGGTTCTGGCAAGTCGACGCTGTCCTACGCGATCGCCGGCCACCCCAAGTACACCGTCACCTCCGGGTCGATCACCCTCGACGGGCAGGACGTCCTGGAGATGAGCGTCGACGAACGTGCGCGGGCGGGGCTCTTCCTGGCCATGCAGTACCCGATCGAGGTGCCCGGCGTGTCCATGTCGAACTTCCTGCGCACCGCCGCGACGGCCGTGCGCGGCGAGGCGCCCAAGCTGCGGCACTGGGTCAAGGAGGTCAAGACCGCGATGAGCGATCTCGACATCGACCCGGCGTTCAGCGAGCGCAGCGTCAACGAGGGCTTCTCCGGCGGCGAGAAGAAGCGCCACGAGATCCTGCAACTCGGGCTGCTCAAGCCAAAGATCGCCATCCTCGACGAGACCGACTCGGGCCTCGACGTCGACGCGCTGCGCGTGGTCAGCGAGGGCGTCAACCGCTACGCCGAGGCGGAGAACGCCGGCGTGCTGTTGATCACGCACTACACCCGCATCCTGCGGTACATCCAGCCGCAGTTCGTACACGTGTTCTTCGACGGTCGGATCATCGAGTCCGGTGGTCCGGAACTGGCCGACGAGCTCGAGGCCAACGGCTACGAACGCTTCACCCAGGCGGTCGAGGCCTGACATGACGGCTGCGTCCACGACGCTGGATCTGCTCCGCATTCGGGCGGACTTCCCGATCCTGAATCGGGTGATGCGTGGCGGAAGTCACCTGGCGTACCTGGACTCCGGAGCGACGTCACAGAAGCCGCTGCAGGTGCTCGACGCCGAGCGGCACTTCCTGACCACCTCCAACGGTGCCGTCCACCGCGGCGCGCACCAGCTGATGGAGGAGTCCACCGACGCCTACGAGCAGGGGCGCGAGGACATCGCCCGGTTCGTCGGCGCCGACGCCGACGAGCTCGTCTTCACCAAGAACGCCACCGAGGCGCTCAACCTGGTGTCCTACGTGCTGGGCGACGACCGCTTCGCCCACGCGGTCGGGCCGGGCGACGTCATCGTCACCACCGAGCTCGAACACCACGCCAACCTGATCCCGTGGCAGGAACTCGCCCGCCGCACCGGCGCCACCCTGCAGTGGTACGGGGTCACCGCGGACGGCAAGATCGATCTCGACTCGCTGCAACTCGACGAGCGGGTGAAAGTCGTTGCCTTCGGCCATCATTCGAACGTCACCGGTGCGATCGCACCGGTTGGCGAGCTGGTGTCGCGAGCCAAGGCCGTCGGAGCGTTGACAGTCCTGGACGCCTGCCAGTCGGTGCCGCACGAGCCGGTCGACTTCCACAACCTCGACGTCGACTACGCCGGGTTCTCGGGCCACAAGATGTTGGGGCCCACCGGCATCGGCGTCCTCTACGGTCGGCGTGCGTTGCTCGACGCCATGCCACCGTTCCTCACCGGCGGATCGATGATCGAAACCGTGACGATGGCGGAGACCACCTACGCGCCGGCGCCGCAGCGGTTCGAGGCGGGCACCCCGATGACCTCGCAGGTCGTGGGGCTGGCCGCCGCGGCACGCTATCTCGGTGAGATCGGGATGGACGTGGTCGCCGTGCACGAACGCGAACTGGTCGCCGTCGCCATCCAGGGTCTGTCGGACATTCCAGGCGTTCGCATCATCGGACCGACCCGGATGGCTCATCGTGGCTCACCGGTGAGCTTCGTGGTCGACGGCGTTCACGCCCACGACGTCGGCCAGGTGCTCGACGACGACGGCGTGGCCGTTCGGGTCGGACACCATTGCGCGTGGCCACTTCACCAGCACTTTGGCATTGCGGCCACGGCTCGGGCGTCGTTCGCGGTGTACAACACCCTCGACGAAGTGGACCGCCTGGTGGCAGGCGTCCGGCGGGCCGTCGACTTCTTCGGGCGGGGCTGAGCGGCCGTGCGCATGGAGCAGCTGTACCAGGAGGTGATCCTGGACCACTACAAGCATCCGCACCACCGCGGATTGCGGGAGCCGTTCGCGGCCGAGGTGCACCACGTCAACCCGACCTGTGGCGACGAGGTCACGCTGCGGGTGACGCTGTCCGAGGACGGTGAGACCGTCGTCGACGTCTCCTATGACGGGCAGGGCTGTTCGATCAGCCAGGCGGCGACGTCGGTGCTGACCGACCAGGTGATCGGCCAGAGCGTGGGCGCGGCGTTGAAGACCGTCGCGGCGTTCTCCGAGATGATCTCCTCGCGCGGCAACGTCGACGGTGACGAGGACGTCATAGGCGACGGCATCGCCTTCGCTGGGGTGGCGAAGTACCCGGCGCGGGTGAAGTGCGCGTTGCTGGGCTGGATGGCATTCAAGGCCGCCCTGGCGGAGGCCAGGCCGTTGAATGAGGCCCTGGCGGAGGCCAGGCCGATGGACCAAGCGCTGGCCGAGGCCGGCGACGACGAGGAGGACCGACGATGAGCGACACCGTTTCGGACGAAGTGCTGGCCGACCTCGAGGAAGCCATGCGTGACGTGGTCGACCCCGAGTTGGGCATCAACGTCGTCGACCTTGGATTGGTCTACGGACTGAACATCGAGGAGGGGGACGCCGGTGCGAAGGTCGCGATGATCGACATGACGCTGACCTCGGCCGCCTGTCCGTTGACCGACGTCATCGAAGACCAGTCCCGCACGGCGCTGGTCGGCTCGGGCCTGGTCAGCGAAATCAAGATCAATTGGGTGTGGAATCCGCCGTGGGGACCCGACAAGATCACCGAGGACGGCCGCGAGCAGCTCAGGGCGCTGGGCTTCACCGTCTAGGTTCAACCGGCCTGGTGCTTGCCGTCCCCGCACTTGCCGTCGTGTGAGGTTCGCACGGCGACGTTCTGCGCCTGCAGGGTGCCCGAGCCGTCCGCGGTTCCGCTCGCCGTCAGACACTGCCCGACGGTGATCACCGACGGGGTTGCCTCGCTGCGCGCCGCGTAGCGGGTCGTGGGCGTCACCGTGACCGTGTCCTTGGCGCCGTCTGGCGAGGTGACGGCGATCGTGTTTCCGTCGACCGTCCCCACCGTGCCGACGACGGCGTGGTGTTCGTCGGCGCCCGGATGGGTGCATTGACCATTCTCGGCGGTGCCGTAGGTGACCGACGCGGCGGTGATGGTCGGCGGCGCGCCGCCATCCTTGGTGGCCCGCGCCACGATGCACTCGCCTACGGTCACCCCGGTCAGCTGGCCCGGGGTGGTCTGCGCGACATGGGTGGCGGGCGTGACGTCGACGGTCGTGGCGGTGCCGTGAGCCCCGTTGAGAGTGACGGTGCCGCCGGAGACCGACGCGACGAGCCCCGCCGCGTGACCCTTGGCTGCCGGTGCCGGGCCCTGGCTCGGCGACGACGAGCTGCTGGCCGCCACGGACGAACCCGTCGTGGTCGACGATCCGCAGGCCGCGAGGGACAGGGCTACGAGGCCCGCGAGCGCGGTTGTCCGGCAACGGGACCCGTAAGACGAGGTGATCATGGACCCACTGTGCGTGCGTCGACTGGCCGCGGGCTTCGTCCCTGGTGTGAGGTCCCTAGAAGGACGCGTGACCTAGGCTGGGTTCGATGGACACCGAGGCCTACGTCACCACCCGCCGCCAGCTCCGTGGCATCGCCGAGAGCTTCATCGCCGGTCCGCAGTACCGGTCGGCCCAAACCATCCGGCTGGCCGTGCGACCCGACGGCTTCACTGGCGTCTCGATACCCGTCGCGGTGCACGGCACCGAGCTGGTGTGGGGTGACGCAGGCGCGCCGCTGACGGGGACCGTCGAGGCGCTCGCCGCGGGCACCGGTTTGGACGTCGGCCCACCCACAGGCGCCTACGAGATCGTCGACCCGCTGGCCCCCGACACCGTCCTCGACGTCGACCCGGCGGCCGCCGAGCTCGTTCACCGCAGCCTGTACGCCGGTGGCTTTGCACTGAAGAGCGTTCTGCCCGAAGGACATCCGGTGTTGTGGCCCGAGCACTTCGACGTCGCCGCCACCGAGGCAGAGGTGAACTACGGAGTGTCACCCGGCGACGACTTCCATCCGCTGCCGTACGCCTACGTCGGCCCGTGGACCTCCCGCATCGGCGAGTTCTGGAACGCGCCGTTCGGCGCCTTCCTGTCACTGGACCCGTCACACGACGTCGACCGACTCGCCGCTGACGTCACGGACTTCTTCGAACGTGGTCGCGCGGAGCTCTGACCGGGGTCATCCGCCGAGCAGCAACTGCCGGGCGGCGGCGTTCCAGTCGGCGAGGTGCGGATCGGTGGCGGGGTCGCGCGGCGCGAACGCGTAGGTCAGCGCCACCCCCCGCATGCTCGTGTTCAGCAGCTCGCGCACCATCGGATATCCCGGTAGCGCGCACAGGTGCGGTCCGAAGAACACGTCGGTCGACCTCCGGACCATGGCGCCGGTGACGTGTTCCTCCGGTCGCAGCGCCGCGCGTAATTCCTCGTTCGAGCGGGCGGCCACCCACAGTTCGATCGACGCCCAGAAGTACGGCTGGGAGTAGGTCGCCCACATGACGTCGACGGCTTCGGAGATGCGAGTCTCGGGGACGCTCGACCACTGGGTGCGCGTTCCGAGGTCTCGAATCCGTTCGGCGGCGACGTGCTGCACGGCGGCGACGACCAGAGTGTCGCGCGACGGGAAGTGGTTGAGCAGCGCCCCGCGGGAGACGCCGGCCTCCTGCTGAATTCGCAGCGTCGAGGCGTTGGCGTAGCCGCGCTCGACCAGGACGCGTACCGCGGCGTCCAGGATCCGTTGCCTGGACTGGCGGCTGCGCTCCTGTCGGGCGCGCACCGGACGATCCGTCATCCCGTGACGTCGCGCCCGATGAGCCTGCGCGCAATCACCCACTGCTGCAATTCGTTTGCGCCCTCGAAGATCTCGAGGATCTTCGCGTCGCGGTACAGCTCCTCCAACCGGACCGACTCGCCGGTCTCGCCGACCTGCCTGGCGAAGCCCAGGCCGCCGTAGACCTGCATGGCGTCCCGGACGGTGTCGACCGCCACCCGGGTTCCGTAGGCCTTCGCCATCGCCGCTTCGGGCTCGGCCGCGCGGTCGCCGCCGTCGAGCCGTGCCGCCGCCTTCTGGTAGAGCATTCGCGCGCATTCGATCTCGGTGGCGCGTTGGGCCATCGTGAACTGCCAGTGCTGGAGCCTGCCGAGCGGACCCCCGAACGCGTGGCGGGTGCGCAGCCGGTGCACGGCCAGGTCGAGTGCGCCCTGGGCGACGCCGACGCCGGCCGCCCCGATGCCGATCCGCCCTCGGGTGAGACACGACAGCGCCACGCCGAGACCGCCACCCGGAGCGCCGAGAAGGTTGCCGTAGGGGACCGCGACGTCGTCGAAGACGATGTCGGCGGTGATCTGCCCGCGGTGGCCCATCTTCAAGTCGGGCGGCCCGACCCGCACGCCCGGGCTGTCCAGCGCGATCAGCAGCATGTTCATCCGGTCGCCGGTGCGCACCAGCACGGCCGCCCAGGTGGCCACGACGCTGTTGGTGATCCACCGTTTGCGGCCGTTGACCACGAATCCCGATCCGGTGTCCACGGCGACCGTCTCCAGGGTGTCGACCGAGAGGTCGCTGCTGGCGTTGGGCTCGGTGGTGGCGAACGAGAAGGCCTCCGCGCCGGAGACGAGTTTGGGCACTAGCGCCGCACGAAGCTCGGCGGAGGCGAAGCTCAGGGCCTGCGGCACCAGGATGCACTGACCGTCGTACACGCCTGCCATGGACGAGGACTGGTAGGCGATCTCCTCGGTGACGGTGCACGTCGCGAGCATCGGATGATCCAGCCCGAGGCCGAACTGGGCGTCGAACGGCACGCCGAACAAACCTTCGTCGGCCAGCCCGCGGAAGGCGTCCCAGGGAAAGTTCTCGACGGACTCCTCCTGGGATCCGATCCGACGGGCGACCGGCGCCAGCTTCTCCTCGACGGCGCGGCGGGCCCGGGTACGCACCGCGATCGTCTCGTCGGGCAGCCAGGTGTCGTGCGACATGTGGTCTTGGGTTCGTGGCACGTCCGACGTGGTGACGGTGGCGGTCATGACCGCCGACGGTAGGCGGCCTGGCTTATGGAGTCAACACTGACTGTTTAGGGCGAAGTCCGCCAAGCCCGCCCGTTCCAACGGGTGCGCCGCGGCGTTTGACCTGCTTCGATGGAGGGAACAACACATCGACGCGCGACGTTGGGACTTTTGTGACTACGCAAGACATCACCACCGAACAGTTCAACGACACCATCACCGACAACGAGATCGTCCTCGTTGACTTCTGGGCGGACTGGTGCGGGCCGTGCAAGGCGTTCGCGCCGACCTACGCGGCGTCGTCCGAGCAACACCCCGACGTCGTGCACGCCAAGGTCGACACCGAGGCCGAGCAGGGCTTGGCCGCCGCTGCCGAGATCCAGGCGATCCCGACGCTGATGGCGTTCAAGAAGGGCCACATGGTGTTCCGGCACTCCGGCATGCTGCCCGCCAAGGATCTCGACGCCGTGATCGGTCAGATCAAGGAGCTCGACATCGACGCGGCGATCGCCGAGCAGGCCAAAGCCGAAGAGGTCTGACGGCCGCACGCGATAGCGTGCATCCGTGACCGACCCGAGCGACACCCTGGTTCTCGTCGACCGCCCACGTCCGCACGTGGCGCTGGTGACGCTGAACCGTCCCGAGCGCATGAACTCGATGGCGTTCGACGTGATGGTGCCGCTGAAGGACGCCCTCGACGGGCTCAGGGTCGACAACGACGTGCGGGTCGTGGTGCTGACCGGCGCCGGCCGAGGCTTCTCGTCCGGTGCCGACCACAAGTCGGCTGGTTCGGTGCCGCACGTCGACGGGCTGACCCGACCCACGTTCGCCTTGCGCTCCATGGACGTGCTCGACGACGTGATTCTCGCCATACGCAAGCTGCACCAACCCGTCATCGCCGCGGTCAACGGCGCCGCCATCGGGGGCGGGTTGTGCCTGGCGCTGGCGTGCGACGTCCGGGTCGCGGCCGACGGTGCCTACTTCCGAGCCGCCGGCATCAACAACGGCCTGACCGCCAGCGAGTTGGGTCTGTCGTACTTGTTGCCCAAGGCAATTGGCACCTCGCGCGCGTTCGAACTGATGCTCACCGGACGCGACGTCGACGCCGCGGAGGCCGAACGGATCGGGTTGGTGTCGCGGACGGTTCCCGGTGAGGACCTCTTGCAGACGTGCTACGAGATGGCCGAGCGCATCGCGTCGTTCTCCCGGCCGGGGGTCGAGTTGACCAAGCGCACGCTCTGGAGTGGACTGGAGGCCGGTAGCCTAGAGGGTCACATGCAGGCCGAAGGTTTGGGGCAACTGTACGTGCGCCTGCTCACCGCCAACTTCGAGGAAGCGGTCGCCGCGCGCGCCCAGAATCGGCCCGCCGTGTTCACCGACGACAAGTAGAACGAATGAGGAGTACAGCGTGATCACCGCAACGGACCTCGAGGTCCGCGCTGGCGCGCGTACGCTGCTGGCCATCGAGGGCGCCGCGTTGCGCATCCAGCCGGGGGACCGGATCGGTCTCGTCGGGCGCAACGGTGCCGGCAAGACCACCACGATGCGGATTCTCGCCGGCGAAGGCGAGCCCTATGCGGGTTCGATCGAGCGGACTGGCGAGATCGGTTATCTGCCACAGGATCCCAGAGAAGGCGATCTCGACATGCTGGCCCGCGACCGGGTCCTCTCGGCGCGCGGCCTCGACACCCTGCTCTCCGACTTGGAGAAGCAGCAGGCGATCATGGCCGAGGTGGCCGACGACGCCGCCATGGAGAAGGCGGTGCGCAAGTACGGGGAACTCGAGGAGCGGTTCGCCGCTCTCGGCGGATACGCCGCCGAGAGCGAGGCGGGGCGCATCTGCGCGAGCCTCGGATTGCCCGAGCGCATCCTGACCCAGGCCCTGCGGACGCTGTCCGGCGGGCAGCGGCGCCGCGTGGAGCTGGCGCGCATCCTCTTCGCCGCCTCCGACACCGGATCGGGGTCGGACACCACGCTGCTCCTCGACGAGCCCACCAACCACCTCGACGCCGACTCGATCGGGTGGCTGCGGTCGTTCCTGCAGAACCACACCGGCGGGCTCGTCGTGATCAGCCACGACGTCGCCCTGCTGGCCGACGTCGTCAACCGGGTCTGGTTCCTCGACGCCGTCCGCGGCGAGGCCGACGTCTACAACATGGGCTGGCAGAAGTACCTCGACGCCAGGGCCACCGACGAACAGCGCCGCCGCCGGGAACGGGCCAACGCCGAGAAGAAGGCCTCTGCGCTGCGCACCCAGGCCGCGAAGATGGGGGCCAAGGCCACCAAGGCCGTCGCCGCGCAGAACATGCTGCGCCGGGCGGAGCGCATGATCGCCGACCTCGACGACGAACGGGTGGCCGACAAGGTCGCCAAGATCCGGTTCCCCACGCCCGCGGTCTGCGGGCGCACCCCGCTGGTGGGCAAGGGGCTGACCAAGACCTACGGCTCGCTGGAGATCTTCACCGGCGTCGACCTCGCCATCGACAAGGGCTCCCGCGTCGTGGTCCTAGGACTCAACGGTGCGGGCAAGACCACGCTGCTCCGGATCCTCGCGGGCACCGAGGCGGCCGACGCCGGCGCGATCGAGCCTGGCCACGGTTTGAAGCTGGGGTACTTCGCCCAGGAACACGACACGATCGACGGACTCGCGTCGGTGTGGGAGAACATCCGCCATGCCGCGCCGGACACCGGCGACCAGGAGCTCCGCAGTCTGCTCGGCGCCTTCATGTTCACCGGTCCCCAGCTCGACCAGCCGGCCGGCACGCTGTCCGGTGGCGAGAAGACCCGGCTGGCGCTGGCCGGTCTGGTGGCGTCGACTGCCAACGTCCTGCTGCTCGACGAACCCACCAACAACCTCGATCCCGCCTCGCGCGAACAGGTCCTCGACGCGTTGCGCAGCTACCAGGGTGCGGTGGTGCTGGTGACCCATGATCCGGGCGCCGCCGAGGCGCTCGACCCCCAGCGGGTGGTGTTGCTGCCCGACGGCACCGAGGACTACTGGTCCGACGATTACCGCGACCTGATCGAACTTGCTTGACGTCGTAGGTGATTGAGATCTCCCTCCCTGGGTATTTGTTCTCCACAGCGAATTGGGGAGATGCACATGACCGAATTGGACAGGTCCAGGGACGAGTTGCTCGACGAGCTGCGTAGCGCGTACGAGAAGGGTGCGAGCATCCGCACCCTGGTTGCGACTACCGGGAAGTCCTACGGCTCGATTCACAGCATGTTGCGCGAATCCGGCACGACGATGCGCAGCCGCGGTGGCCCGAATCACCGCCGCAGGCAGCACTAACCAGTCACTGCTGGCGTACCGAGGCCTCGACCAGGTCGAGGACGGCACTGAGTTTCTCCGGGTCGTCGCCCGTGGCCAACCTGGCGACGAGCCCGTCGAGCACGAGATCCAGATAGGTGTGTAGGACCTCGCTCGGCACGTCACCGCGGAGTCGGCCGGCTTGTTTCTGCTGCCGCAGTCGTTCGGTCGTCGCAACGCTCAGCTCTGCCGACCGTTCGGCCCATCCTTGGTGAAAAGCCGGGTCGTTGCGCAGTTTTCGGGCGATCTCGAGCCGGGTGGCCAACCAGTCGAACTGTTCTGGCGCGGCCAGCAGGTCACGCATCACCTGAATCAGCCCCTCGCGAGAGGCGACGTCGGCCATCCTTTCGGCGTCCTCGCGGGCCAGCTCGAAGAACAGTGTGTCCTTGTCGCGGAAGTGATGGAAGATCGCGCCGCGCGACAGCCCGATGGTCTGTTCGAGCCGCCGCACGGTCGCGCCCTCGTATCCGTACTGTGCGAAACACCTGCGGGCGCCGTCGAGGATCTGTCGACGGCGCGCCGCGAGGTGGTCTTCGGTCACCCGTGGCAACGGAGGGCCTCTTCTCTCTGGGTATCCCGAAGACGAATGAGCTAGGCCTTGAGCATGTTGCGCAGGACGTACTGCAGGATCCCGCCGTTGCGGTAGTAGTCCGCCTCGCCCGGTGTGTCGATGCGCACCACGGCGTCGAACTCCACCGTCGAACCGTCCTCCTTGGTGGCGGTGACGTGCATGGTCTTCGGCGTCTTGCCCTCGTTGAGGTCCGTGACGCCGGAGATGTCGAACACCTCGGTGCCGTCGAGCTTCAGCGACGCCGCGGACTCCCCGGCGGGGAACTGCAGCGGCACGACGCCCATGCCGATCAGGTTGGAGCGGTGGATGCGCTCGAACGACTCGGTGATGACGGCCCGTACGCCCAGCAGGCTGGTGCCCTTGGCCGCCCAGTCGCGTGACGATCCCGAGCCGTACTCCTTGCCGCCCAGCACGACCAGGGGAGTGCCCTGGGCGGCGTAGTTCTGCGCCGCGTCGTAGATGAACGCCTGCGGGGCGCCGTCCTGGGTGAAGTCGCGGGTGTAACCGCCGGAGACGTCGTCGAGCAATTGGTTGCGCAGCCGGATGTTCGCGAACGTGCCACGGATCATCACCTCGTGGTTGCCGCGCCGCGAACCGTAGGAGTTGTAGTCCTTCTTCTCCACGCCGTGCTCTTCGAGGTACTGCGCGGCGGGCGTGCCCGCCTTGATGTTGCCGGCGGGCGAGATGTGGTCGGTGGTCACCGAATCACCCAGCAGGGCAAGCACTCTGGCACCGGTGATGTCGGTCACCGGCTCCGGGTCGGCGGGCATGCCGTCGAAGTAGGGAGGCTTGCGCACGTAGGTCGACTTCGGGTCCCAGTCGAAGGTCTTGCCCTCCGGGGTGGGCAGGTTCCGCCACCGGTCGTCGCCCTTGAACACGTCGGCGTAGCTGTCGGTGAACATCTTTCGGTCGATCGACGAGGCGATGACGTCGGAGATCTCCTGCGACGACGGCCAGATGTCCTTGAGGAAGACGTCGTTGCCGTCGGTGTCCTTGCCGAGGGGCTCGGTCTCGAAGTCGAAGTCCATCGTGCCCGCGAGCGCGTAGGCGATGACCAACGGCGGGGAGGCCAGGTAGTTCATCTTCACGTCGGGGGAGATGCGGCCCTCGAAGTTGCGGTTGCCCGAGAGCACCGCGGTGACCGAGAGGTCGTTGTCGTTGATGGCCTTGGAGATGGCATCCGGCAGCGGGCCGGTGTTGCCGATGCAGGTGGTGCAGCCGTAGCCGACCAGGAAGAAGCCCAGCTTCTCCAGGTACGGCCACATGCCCGCCTTGTCGTAGTAGTCGCTGACCACCTGGGAGCCGGGCGCCATGGAGGTCTTCACCCACGGCTTGGAGGTCAGGCCCTTCTCGACGGCGTTGCGGGCCAGCAGCGCCGCCCCGAGCATCACCGACGGGTTGGACGTGTTGGTGCACGAGGTGATGGCGGCGACGACGACGGCACCGTGATCCAGCACGAACTCACCCTGCTCGTCGGAGCGCACCGTCACGGGCTTGGTGGGGCGGCCCTCCGCGCCGGTGGCCGCGGAGTGGACGTGCACCGCGTCGTCGTCGGCGAAGGACAGGGCCGCCGAATCGCTGGCCGGGAAGGACTCGTCCACGGCCTCGTCGAGCTTGGTGCACTCCGCCGGGTGGTTCTCCTCGACGTAGTTGTGGATGTCCTTGCGGAACGCAATCTTGGACTCCGACAACAGGATTCGGTCCTGCGGACGCTTGGGGCCGGCGATCGAGGGCACCACGTCACCGAGGTCGAGTTCGAGGTACTCGGAGTAGACCGGTTCCTTCTCGGCGTCGTGCCACATGCCCTGAGCCTTGGCATACGCCTCGACCAGCGCGAGTTGCTCGTCGGTGCGACCGGTCAGGCGCAGGTAGTCGACGGTGACCGAGTCGATGGGGAAGATCGCGGCGGTGGAGCCGAATTCGGGGCTCATGTTGCCCAGGGTGGCGCGGTTGGCCAGCGGCACCTCGGCGACACCGGCACCGTAGAACTCGACGAACTTGCCGACGACGCCGTGCTTGCGCAGCATGTCGGTCACCGTGAGGACGACGTCGGTCGCGGTCACGCCGGGCTTGATCTCGCCGGTCAGCTTGAAGCCGACGACGCGGGGGATGAGCATGGAGACGGGCTGGCCCAGCATGGCCGCCTCGGCCTCGATGCCGCCGACGCCCCAGCCGAGCACGCCGAGGCCGTTGACCATCGTGGTGTGGCTGTCGGTGCCGACGCAGGTGTCCGGATAGGCGACCCCGTCGCGGACCATCACGGTCCGGGCGAGGTACTCGATGTTGACCTGGTGGACGATGCCGGTGCCCGGGGGGACGACGCTGAAGTCGTCGAAGGCGCCCTGGCCCCACCGCAGGAACTGGTAGCGCTCGCCGTTGCGGGCGTACTCGATCTCGACGTTGCGCTCGAACGCGTCGCGCTTGCCGAACACGTCGACGATCACGGAGTGGTCGATCACCATCTCGGCGGGAGCCAGGGGGTTGACCTTGTTCGGATCGCCGCCGAGGTCGCCGACGGCCTCGCGCATGGTGGCCAGGTCGACGATGCAGGGCACGCCGGTGAAGTCCTGCATGATCACCCGGGCCGGGGTGAACTGGATCTCGACGCTGGGATCGGCCGACGGGTCCCAGTTGGCGATGGCCTCGATGTGCTCCTTGGTGATGTTGGCACCGTCCTCGGTGCGCAGCAGGTTCTCCGCCAGCACCTTGAGGCTGTAGGGAAGTTTCTCGGTACCGGGTACCGCGTCCAGGCGGTAGATCTCGTAGGCCTCGTCCCCGACGTTCAACGTGTCGTGGGCTCCGAACGAATTAACGCTGGTCACATCAACTCCCGCTTCGATCTTCGCCGCGACGGGCTGTGTCGCGGCGGTAACAGTTCTAACAGTACGCTTGTCCTGTAAGACTCTTCAACGCGGGTGCCAGTCTTCTCCTCGTGCGGGCGTGCTGCCACCGGATCGCCCGTTGTTGGCGGTAGCGTTCGACGGGTGACGACTCCGCAGGTGCCGCTGTTCATCCCGTCGCAGGTGTGCGCGACCGTCGGGAAGGACCCCGGCACGACGGCGCCGGACGTGTGCATGGGCCTGGTCGACGACGATCTTCGCGACGACGGGGTGAGCGCACCCGACGTGCCGGCCAACGCCGGACTCCCACGAGTAGTGGCGGACGCCAAGCAGAAGGGCATCGACCTCAAGATCGTCGTGCTCGACCAGAATCCGGCGATCGACACCCCGCTGCGCGACATCGCCACCGAGGTGGGTCGCGAATACCCCGGTTCGACGGTCCTGGTCTTGAGCCCCTCGTTCGCCGGCACGTACAGCCCGACGTTCGACCGCGCGACCCTGGAGGCCGGTCAGGACATTGCAAAGGTGAGCGGGACGCCGGTGGCGGCTTCACAGAATTTCGTGACCGAATTGACGACGCCGCATTTCCCGTGGACGCCGTTTACGATCGCGCTCGTTCTCGGTGTTGCGGTGGCTGCCGTGGCCACTCGGTTGCTGCAGGTCAGGGCCAGAAAATCGGCTGCCGTGAAATCGCCCGCCGGAGTCGATTCCCAGGCCGTCTGACGGCCATTCTTTTATCGAACATCACCATTCGATAACAACGTTTCAATTACAAACATGTAATTTCTTCCTGCCGTTTCCTTGGGGCTTCTTGTGACGTACGGTGCAGAAGGCACCTGCTGTTGCAGCTGTGATCCATGTGACTCCTGCGAACACGAGAGCCCGATGGATGTGCCCCACGTTCGCGATGAGCCCTAGGAGACCGGAGTCCAATGAGACGCAGCTTTCGCGCCTCCGTTGCGGGGTCGCTCACATGCGGTGTACTCGTCACGTCGGCGTTCACCCATGGCCTCGGCTTCGGCATCGGAGCGGCGACTGCAGAGCCCGTCACCCCCCAGGGGATCGCCGGCCTGGTGGCCGCCGTCGCCAACGCCGACCAGAAGCTCCAGGACCTCGGCGCGAACATCCAGGCCGAGCAGGAGGGCGTCAACAAGGCCATCGTCGCCGTCCAGACCGCCCGCGAGAACGCCGTCGCCGCCCAGGGCGAGGTCGACGCCAGCCAGGCGGCGCTCAAGGAGGCCACCGCGGCCATCACGTCCGCCCAGGACCGCTTCGACACCTTCGCCGCGTCGGCCTACGTCAACGGCCCCTCGGCCTCGTACGTGACCGCCAAGGACCCCGCCGACGTCCTCGCCACCGCCGCCACCGGGGAGACGCTCACCGTCAGCACCCAGCAGGCCATCGCCGACCTCCAGCGCGCCCGCACCGAGCAGGTCAACCGCGACTCCGCCGCCCGGCTCGCCAAGCAGAAGGCCGACCAGTCCGTCGTCGACGCGCAGGCCAGCCAGGACGCCGCCGTGGCGTCGCTGACGCAGGCACAGCAGACGTTCAAGGACCAGCAGGCTCAACTCGACCAGCTCACCGCGGAGCGGTCGGCGGCCCAGGCGAAGCTCGCCGCAGCCCGCCCGGCCTCGGCGCCGGTGGTCACCGTGGCGGCCAAGACCGTGCCCGGCGCGGCGCCGGCCGCCGCTGCGGCCAACCCGTCCACCGACTGGGACCGCGACCCCGCCGCCGCGGCGCCGGGCAACTCCAAGTGGGACGTCGCGTGGGATCCCACGCTGCCCGCGATCCCCAGTGCATTCGTCAGCGGCGATCCGATCGCGATCCTCAACACCGTGCTCGGGATGGCCACCACCTCCACCCAGGCCACGCAACAGATGGGCCGCAGCTTTCTGCAGAAGCTCGGAATTCTGCCCACGCCATCCGGTTTGACCAACGGCGCGATTCCACGCGTCTACGGCAGGCAGGCCTCGGAGTACGTCATCAAGCGAGCCGGCAGCCAGATGGGCGTGCCGTACTCGTGGGGCGGCGGCAACGCCGTCGGGCCGAGCCGGGGCATCGACTCGGGCGCCGGCACCACCGGCTTCGACTGCTCGGGTCTGATCCTGTACGCCTTCGCCGGTGTCGGCATCAAGCTGCCGCACTACTCCGGCGCACAGTACGACCTGGGCCGCAAGATCCCGACGTCTCAGGCGCGCCGCGGCGACGTCATCTTCTACGGCCCCGGCGGCGCCCAGCACGTCGCCCTCTACCTCGGCAACGGCCAGATGCTGGAGGCCCCGTACACCGGTTCGACCGTCAAGGTCTCGCCCGTCCGCACCAGCGGCATGACGCCCTACGTCGTCCGCTACATCGAATACTGATGGTGGTTGTCTTGCCCTCGTCGTTCCTCCGTCGTGCCCTGCTGCTCATTCTGTCCCTGGCGGCCGTCGTCGCCCTCGGCACCGCTGCGCCCGCCGGCGCCGACCCCGGTGATCCGGGCTGGGATCCGACGTTGCCGCAACGGCCCAGCTCCGGTGCGCCCGGTGACCCCGTCGCCATCGCGAACGCGTCGTTCCAGGCGAGCGCGATCGCGCTGCAGACCACCAAGAGCCTCGGGCAGCAGTTCCTGTCCAGCATCGGCCTCGGCGGCGCGCCGACCGCGGCCGCCGGCGGACGGGTCCGCGGACCCGCGGCCATCGAGTACGTCATCAAGCGGGCCGGCTCCCAGATGGGCGTGCCGTACTCGTGGGGTGGCGGGGCGCTCAACGGCCCCAGCGAGGGCGTCGACTACGACACCGGCAAGATCGGGTTCGACTGCTCCGGGCTGACCCGCTACGCGTTCGCCGGCGTCGGCGTGCCGATCCCGAAGTACTCCGGGGACCAGTACGACTCCGGACGGCCGATCGCGCCGTCGCAGGCCAAGCGCGGCGACCTCATCTTCTACGGTCCCGGCGGCAGTCAGCACGTGGCGATCTTCCTCGGCGGCGGTCGCATGCTGGAGGCCTCCGGAAGTGCCGGCAAGGTCACCGTGAGCCCGGTTCGCACCGCGGGGATGTCGCCGCACCTGGTCAGGTTCATCGAGTCCTGATCGACGCCGTCCTGCGGGAGGGCACGTCGACGGATTCCGAACTGCCTGGAATAGTTGACTGCAGAGCGTCCGCCGAGTGGTTTGGCGCCACTTGACCAAGCAAGACCAGCGGTCTTCATCGAACGCCGGACCAGAACACGTGGGAGGAACTGAATGACGTCACCGAGTGGACCGCCGCAGGGCGCCGGAGGCTTCCCCGGGCAGGCCCCGACGCAGGGCTTCCCGCCTGGCGGTGCCCAGCAGGCACCGTCCACCAACGGCGGCCTTCAGGGCGAGGTACACACCCTGGAACGGGCGATCTTCGAGGTGAAGCGGATCATCGTCGGCCAGGACCAGCTCGTCGAACGCATGCTCGTCGGCCTCCTCGCCAAGGGTCACGTGCTCCTCGAGGGCGTGCCCGGCGTGGCGAAGACCCTCGCGGTGGAGACGTTCGCGAAAGTCGTCGGCGGGACGTTCGCGCGCATCCAGTTCACCCCCGACCTGGTGCCCACCGACATCGTCGGCACGCGCATCTACCGGATGGGCAAGGAGGAGTTCGACATCGAACTCGGGCCCGCGATGGTCAACTTCCTGCTCGCCGACGAGATCAACCGCGCACCCGCCAAGGTGCAGTCGGCGCTCCTGGAGATCATGGCCGAGCGCAAGATCTCCCTGGGCGGCAAGACCTTCGCGCTGCCCAGCCCGTTCCTCGTCATGGCCACGCAGAACCCCATCGAGCAGGAGGGCGTGTACTCGTTGCCCGAGGCGCAGCGCGACCGCTTCCTGTTCAAGCTCAACGTCGACTACCCGACGCCCGAGGAAGAGCGCGAGATCATCTATCGCATGGGTGTCGCCCCGCCGACGCCCAAGCAGATCCTCAACACCGGTGACCTGCTGCGCCTGCAGGGCGTCGCGGCGTCGGTGTTCGTCCACCACGCCCTCGTCGACTACGTGGTCCGCATCGTGACCTCCACGCGTGAGCCGGAGAAGTTCGGCATGCCCGATGCCAAGGCGTGGATCGCCTACGGTGCCTCGCCGCGCGCCTCGCTCGGCATCATCGCTGCGTCGCGGGCGCTGGCACTGGTCCGCGGTCGTGACTACGTCATCCCGCAGGACGTCGTCGAAGTCATCCCCGACGTGCTGCGGCACCGGCTGGTCTTGACCTACGACGCGCTCGCCGACGAGGTGTCGGCCGAGACGGTGATCAACCGGATCATGCAAACCGTCGCGCTGCCTCAGGTCAACGCGATTCCGCAGCAGGGCCACTCGGTGGCGCCGGCGATGCCCACCCCGGCCGCGGCCGGCGGTCGGTGACCCAGCCGTCAGGCCGCGTGGATCTGCCGTCGCTGCAGCGCGGCCAGATTCGGGATCCCGAGCTCTCGGCCGCACTGCGCAAGCTCGAGCTGACGGTTCGCCGCAAGCTCGACGGCGTGCTGCACGGCGACCACCAGGGCCTGGTCCCGGGACCTGGTTCCGAACCGGGGGACTCGCGCGTCTACCAACCCGGTGACGACGTCCGCCGCATGGACTGGTCGGTGACGGCCCGCACCACGACGCCACACGTGCGGCAGATGATCGCCGACCGGGAGCTCGAGACCTGGCTGGTCGTCGACGTGTCGGCGAGCCTGGACTTCGGCACCACCGGTTGCGAGAAGCGCGATCTGGCGGTGGCGGCCGCGGCGTCGATCGCGTTCCTCAACAGTGGTGGCGGCAACCGCCTCGGCGCCGTCATCACCAACGGCCAGACCACCAAGCGGGTGCCGGCACTCAGCGGCCGGATCCACGAACACGAGTTGCTGCGCGCGATCGCGACCATGCCGCAGGCGCCGCTCGGCGTCCGCGGTGACCTCTCCGAAGCGATCGACGCGTTGCGTCGGCCGGAGCGGCGGCGCGGCATGGCGGTGATCATCAGCGACTTCCTGGGGCCGATCAACTGGATGCGACCGCTGCGCGCCATCGCGGGTCGCCACGAGGTGCTCGGCGTCGAGGTCATCGACCCGCGTGACGTGGAACTGCCCGACGTCGGCGACGTGATCCTGCAGGACACCGAATCCGGGGTGACGCGCGAGTTCACCATCGACGCCCAACTGCGCGCCGACTTCGCCAATGCGTCGGCGGCGCACCGCGAGGACGTGGCCAGGACGCTGCGCCGCTGCGGAGCGCCGCTGCTCACCCTTCGTACCGATCGGGACTGGATCGCCGACGTGGTGAGGTTCGTGGCGAACCGACGCCGAGGCGCCCTCGCCGGCCGCTGAGTGCCAATGACTGAAATGACAACTAGCACATGACTTTACCGTTCTTCGGCCCGATGAGTCTCTCGGGATTCAAGAGCCCGTGGTTCTTCCTGTTCCTGTTGGTCGTACTCGGCCTGGTCGCCCTGTACGTCATCGTCCAGTCGGCCCGGCAGAAGCGGATGCTGCGCTTCGCCAACATGGAACTGCTGGAGAGCGTCGCGCCCAAGCGGCCCGCCCGCTGGCGGCACCTCTCGGCCGTCCTCATGGTGTTGTCCCTGGTGCTGTTCACCGTCGCGATGGCCGGGCCCACCAACGACGTTCGGATTCCGCGCAACCGGGCCGTGGTGATGTTGGTGATCGACGTGTCGCAGTCGATGCGCGCCACCGACGTCGCGCCGAGCCGACTGGCGGCCGCGCAGGAGGCCGCCAAGCAATTCGCCGACCAGCTGACCCCCGGCATCAACCTCGGACTCATCGCCTACGCGGGCACCGCCACCGTGCTGGTGTCGCCGACCACCAACCGCGACCCCACCAAGGCGGCCATCGACAAGTTGCAGCTCGCCGATCGCACGGCGACCGGTGAGGGCATCTTCACCGCGCTGCAGGCCATTGCGACCGTCGGCGCCGTCATCGGCGGCGGCGACGCACCGCCCCCCGCGCGCATCGTGCTGATGTCGGACGGCAAGGAGACGGTGCCGTCGAACCCCGACAATCCCAAGGGCGCCTACACCGCGGCGCGCACCGCCGACGACCAGGGCGTGCCGATCTCCACGGTGTCCTTCGGCACGAAGTACGGCTACGTCGAGATCCAGGACCAACGCCAGCCCGTGCCGGTCGACGACGAGATGCTGCGCAAGATCGCCGAGCTGTCCGGCGGAAACGCCTACACGGCGTCGAGTTTGGAGCAGCTCAAGGCCGTGTTCACCTCGCTGCAGGACCAGATCGGCTACGAGACCACCAAGGGCGACGCCAGCGTGGGCTGGCTCCGGCTGGGCTCGTTGGTGCTCGCGCTCGCCGCGCTGGCCGCCCTGCTGATCAACCGTCGCCTGCCCGGGTGAGGTCCGCGGTCGATTTCGGGCATCGCCAGGTGAGGCGATAGGTTGACGGACATGCCTGAGTTCGTTTCGCGCTCCGTTCTGGTCACCGGCGGCAACCGGGGCATTGGTCTCGCGATCGCCCAACGCCTGGCCGCCGACGGGCACAAGGTGGCCGTCACCCATCGCGGCTCCGGCGCTCCCGAGGGGCTGTTCGGCGTCGAGTGCGACGTGACGGACAACGCTGCCGTCGACCGAGCCTTCACCGAGGTCGAGGAGCATCAGGGTCCCGTGGAGGTGCTGGTCTCCAACGCCGGCATCTCGAAGGACGCCTTCCTGATGCGGATGACCGAGGAGCGGTTCACCGAGGTCATCGACGCCAACCTCACCGGAGCCTTCCGGGTGACGCAGCGCGCCTCGCGCAGCATGCAGCGCAAGCGCTTTGGCCGCATCATCTACATCGGCTCGGTGTCGGGCATGTGGGGGATCGGCAACCAGGCCAACTACGCTGCCGCAAAGGCCGGCCTGATCGGCATGGCCCGCTCGATCTCCCGCGAACTGTCCAAGGCCGGGGTGACCGCCAACGTGGTGGCACCCGGCTACATCGACACCGAGATGACGCGCTCACTCGACGAGCGCATCCAGGCCGGGGCGTTGGAGTTCATCCCCGCCAAGCGGGTCGGCACCGCCGACGACGTCGCCGGCGCGGTCAGCTTCCTGGCCTCCGAGGACGCCGGCTACATCGCCGGCGCCGTCATCCCGGTCGACGGCGGCATGGGCATGGGCCACTGATTCTCATCGACATCTCCTGAGCAGTAAGGACTTTCACATGGCAGGGTTTCTCGACGGCAAGCGCATCCTCGTCACCGGGATCATCACCGACTCGTCGATCGCGTTCCACATCGCAAGGGTCGCCCAGGAAGCCGGCGCCGAACTGGTGCTGACCGGCTTCGACCGGATGAAGCTGATCCAGCGCATCGCCGACCGATTGCCGAACCCGGCGCCGCTGCTGGAGCTCGACGTGCAGAACTCCGAGCACCTCGGGAGCCTGGCCGACCGCGTCTCCGAGGTGATCGGCGAGGGCAACAAGCTCGACGGCGTCGTGCACTCCATCGGCTTCATGCCGCAGACCGGGATGGGCGTCAACCCGTTCTTCGACGCGCCGTACGAGGACGTCGCCAAGGGCATCCACATCTCCGCGTACTCCTATGCGGCGCTTGCCAAGGCGCTGCTGCCCATCATGAATTCCGGTGGCGGCATCGTCGGCATGGACTTCGACCCGACCCGTGCGATGCCCGCCTACAACTGGATGACGGTGGCCAAGAGTGCCCTGGAGTCGGTCAACCGCTTCGTCGCGCGCGAGGCCGGCCAGTACGGCGTCCGCTCCAATCTCGTTGCCGCCGGACCGATTCGAACCCTGGCGATGAGTGCCATCGTCGGCGGAGCGCTCGGCGAGTCGGCTGGTGACCAGATCAAGCTGCTCGAAGAGGGCTGGGATCAGCGCGCGCCGCTGGGCTGGAACATGAAGGACCCGACGCCGGTCGCAAAGACGGTGTGCGCCTTGATGTCCGACTGGCTACCCGCTACCACCGGCACCATCGTCTACGCCGACGGCGGCGCCAGCACTCAGTTGCTTTGATGGACTTCGACGCGCTGCTGCTGCTGTCCTTCGGTGGTCCCGAGGGGCCGGAGCAGGTTCGTCCGTTCCTGGAGAACGTGACCCGCGGTCGCAACATCCCGCCGGCCCGGCTGGACGCCGTCGCCGAGCACTACCTGCACTTCGGTGGCGTCTCGCCCATCAACGGCATCAACCGGGCCCTGATCGCGCAGATCGAACGCGAGATGGACCAGCGGGGAGCGCCCCTGCCGGTGTACTTCGGCAACCGTAACTGGAACCCGTTCGTCGAGGACACGGTCGCCGCGATGCGCGACGACGGGATCCGCCGCGCCGCGGTGTTCACGACCTCGGCGTGGGGCGGCTACTCGGGGTGCACCCAGTATCAGGAGGACGTCTTCCGGGCCAGGGCCGCGGTCGGTCCCGAGGCGCCGGAACTGGTCAAGCTCCGGCAGTACTTCGACCATCCACTCCTGATCGAGATGTTCGCCGACGGGATCGCCGAGGCTGCGGCCACCCTTCCCGAGGAGCTCCGCGCGGACGCGCGCCTGGTGTTCACCGCGCACTCCATCCCGTTGCGCGCCGCGTCGCGGTGCGGTCAGGACCTCTACGCCCGGCAGGTCGCGCACTCCGCCGGCCTGGTGGCCGCCGCCGCGGGGTACGCCGAGTACGACCAGGTGTGGCAGTCCAGGTCCGGGCCGCCGCAGGTGCCGTGGCTGGAACCCGACGTCTCCGATCAGCTCACCGCGCTCGCCGAGGCGGGCACTCGCGCGGTCGTCGTCTGTCCCATTGGCTTCGTCGCCGACCACATCGAGGTGGTCTGGGATCTGGACAACGAGCTCAAGGAGCAGGCCGACGCGGCGGGGGTCGTCCTGGCCCGGGCCACGACGCCAAATGCGCAGCCGCGCTTCGCCCAACTCGCGCTCGACCTCCTCGACGAAGTCCGCGACGGCCGCGAACCGACCAGGGTCGGCGGGGGCGTCGTGCCCGGGTACGGGTTCAGCGTCAACGGGTCGCTGTGTACGTCGAACTGCTCTAGCGACGCCAGGCCGACTGCAGAATCGCGCTGACGGCGGCCATCCGCGCCGACCGCACGACGCCGACCAGCGGCCGCAGCGCGTCGTTGGCGATCTGCATCTCGGAGGACGACTGCAGCCCGATCGGCATCAGCCCGGCGCTGACGGTGATGATCGCGTCGACGTGCGCGGCGTTCTCCAGTACCCGCAGCGCGCGTTCCGGTGCGTGATCCGGCGCTCGATGCAGGCGGGCCGACTCGAGCACCTGCTCGACGAGTCCCCGCGGGTCGGCGACGTCGGCGGAGGTCATCCCCGCCCGGAGCGTCACCAGGGCGTCCGCGGCCGAGCGCACGGCGGACCGCAGTTCGTATTCTTCGTGACCGAGGTCGAGATGCTCGCGCAGCGGCACCTCCGGCATCGAGTACACCGTCCAGGCCAACGCGATCGGCTCCGGGTAGTGGTCGGTCGACTCGTCGTCGGTGAGGTCGTAGTCAGGATCGGTTTCGTCGTAGGCGAACTCGGGCACCAGGCCGACCGCGGTGGTCGTGCCGTGGGACACGACGAGAGCCTCGCCCGCGGAGATCGCGTCGACGGTGAACTGAGTGCCGGCGGGGAGTCCGCGGACGTCTCCGGGGACGGGCAGGGCGACGGCCATCGCGGGCTCCCCGGAGGGTGGTCCCGCCGCCGTGCGCAGCGTCTGCAGGAGCGAGACCGCGCCCGCGTCGGTGAGGTCGGGCCACGGCAGCCCGGTCCGGTCGGCCGCGACCGAATCGTAAGCGGTCACCGAATGCCTTGGCGCCCATAGCGACAACGCATCCAAGACGTCGTCGGGCGCGGCGACGCCGGCGAGCCAGGCGTTGGCCCACACCGACAGGGAGACACTGGGGCACCACATGATCCACGGAGTGTAGTCGTCGACGGCTTGGCGAGGGAGATTGCCAGTAGGCTGTGAAGATGGGTGCGCTGATCTGGCTGGTGGCGGCGCTGGCGTTGGCCGGCGCGGAGGCGCTGACCGGTGATCTGTTCCTGCTGATGCTCAGTGGCGGAGCCTTGTCGGCCGCGGGCGCCAGCGCGGTGTTCGGCGGCCCGGTGTGGGTCGACGGTCTGGTGTTCGCCGCCGTCTCGCTCCTGCTCCTGGTCGCGGTCCGACCGGCCTTGCGACGGCGGTTCGCCGCGGGCACCGGGCTTCCGGAGCCGATGAAGGCACTCGAAGGCCAGGGTGCGCTGGTACTCGACAGGGTGGCGCGGCACGAGGGCCAGGTGAAGCTCGACGGACAGGTCTGGACGGCCCGTCCGCTCAACGACGACGAAGTCTACGAACCTGGTGACCACGTGACGGTGGTGCGCATCGACGGTGCCACCGCGGTCGTCTTCAGGGGCATCTGAAGCTAGGGAGGAACGACGACATGGATGGTGCATTCTTCGGGCTGATCGTGGCGGCGGTGCTGGTGATCTTCGCGATCATCGTGGTCGCGAAGTCGGTGAAGGTGATCCCGCAGGCCGAGGCGGCGGTGATCGAACGCCTGGGCCGCTACAGCAAGACCGTCTCCGGTCAGCTGACGTTGCTGCTGCCGTTCGTCGACAAGATCCGTGCCAGGGTCGACCTCCGGGAGCGCGTCGTGTCGTTCCCGCCGCAACCGGTGATCACCGAGGACAACCTGACCGTCAACATCGACACCGTCGTCTACTTCCAGGTCACCGAACCCCGGGCTGCGGTG
>Ga0209051_1000852_pt1 | contig 31125 bp, 30 predicted proteins | sample AraplaCvi_mMS_r2_2_FD_184286 | JGI IMG/M metagenome (GOLD analysis project Ga0209051, IMG submission 184286) | Arabidopsis root microbial communities from North Carolina, USA - plate scrape MF_Cvi_mMS_r2 (SPAdes) (version 2) | ecosystem: Host-associated > Plants > Roots > Endosphere | place...
ACCCATCCCGCCGAAGACCTTGCCCGAGCTGCCGTAGGTGGTGCTCACCACGGACGTTCCCGCCATCTGCTCGGCCGCGGTCTCGTGTCCGATGCGCACCGTCACCTTACCGGCCTCCTCTTGGGCAGCCAGCAATCGCAGCACCACCACCTGCTCCTCGAGTGCCTCCAGCACCGATCGCAGGGAGCCACCGAAGTCGGCGGTGTTTCGCGTGAGGTTCGCCGTGCCACCCAGCAGCAGCCGCTCCTCGGAGTGCTCGACGAGGGTTTCGACGAGCACGGTGGCCGCCCGTCCGACCGCGTCGCCGAGCACGCCGTGCCCAACCAGCTGCGAGGCCAGGTCGGAGACGGCCACCGACGCGGTGGTGATGGGCTTGCCCTCGAGCGCCTGCCCAAGCCGCTCCCGCAACGCGGAGAGCTGCACGTCGTCGATGGCGTCGCCGAGTTCCACGATCCGCTGGTCGACCCGGCCGGAGTCGGTGATGACCACCAGAAGCAACCGGGCCGGGGTGAGCGCGACGACCTCGAGGTGACGCACGGTCGACGTGGACAGGGTGGGGTACTGCACGATCGCGACCTGGCGGGTCAGCTGGGCGAGCAGCTTGACCGCTCGCCGCAGGACGTCGTCGAGGTCGACGCCGGACTCCAGGAAGGTCAGGATGGCGCGGCGTTCGGCCGACGACATCGGCTTCACGTCGTCGAGGCGGTCGACGAACTCCCGGTAGCCCTTCTCGGTGGGCACCCGGCCCGAGCTGGTGTGCGGCTGGGCGATGTAGCCCTCGGCCTCCAGGACGGCCATGTCGTTGCGCACCGTGGCACTCGAGACGCCGAGATTGTGGCGCTCGACGAGGCTCTTGGAACCGATCGGCTCCTTCGTGGAGACGAAGTCGGCGACGATCGCGCGCAGCACCTCGAAACGACGATCATCGGCAGTGCCCATGGTTCACCTCCTAGTCGTCGTCATTTTACGTCGGCCAGCAGCGGCGACGCGCCGCGGCGCGTCCTGGCGTGAACCGATAGCCTGACTAGGTGCTCACCAGGACCGGCCGATGATCTTCAAGGGCGTCCGCGACGGCAAGCCGTATCCGGAGCACAATCTGTCCTATCGGCAGTGGGCGCAGATCCCTCCGCGGCAGATTCGGCTCGACGAGTTGGTGACCACCACGACGGTGCTGGAGTTGGACCGCCTGCTGTCGGAGGATTCGACGTTCTACGGCGACCTGTTCCCGCATGCCGTCCGCTGGGAGGGCGTCGTCTACCTCGAAGACGGTGTGCATCAGGCGGTCCGGGCGGCGTTGCGCAACCGGGCCGTACTGCACGCGCGGGTCTACGACATGGACCTTCCGCTGGACCAGCAGACCTGATCCTCGAGCGGCCAACTAGCCCAACAGATCTCGCACCACGGCGTCGGCCAGCAGCCGGCCGCGGTCGGTCAGTACCATGGCCTCGCCCCGGTCGACCAGCAGCCCGCTGCGGCAGAGGTCGTCGGCCCGCGAGCGTTCCTCGGCGTCGAGCAACGTCACCGGCAACCCGCCGCGCAGCCGAACCGTCAGCATGACGTCCTCGGTGTGCCGCTCGGAGGCAGTCAAGTCCTCGCGCCCACCGACCGGCAGCTCGCGGCGGGCAAGCATCTCGGCATAGGCGTTGGGGTGCTTGACGTTCCACCAGCGCGTGCCGTCGGTGTAACCGTGCGCCCCCGGCCCCGCGCCCCACCACTCGCCGCCGTCCCAGTAGCCGAGGTTGTGTCGGCACTCCCCGCCCGGCAGGCTCCAGTTGGAGACCTCGTACCAGTCGAAGCCCGCCGCCGAGAGACGCTCGTCGAGCAGTTCGTAGCGGGTGGCGAGCACGTCGTCGTCCGGTGCGGGCAGCTCACCGCGGCGCACCCGCCTGGCCAGTGCGGTGCCCTCCTCCACCACCAGCGCGTACGCCGAGACGTGGTCGACGCCGGCCCCGATCGCCGCGTCGACCGAGCGGGCCAGGTCGTCGTCGCTCTCCCCCGGCGTGCCGTAGATGAGGTCGAGGTTGACGTGCTCGAAACCCGCCGCGCGCGCGTCGGCGGCGGCGCTCAACGCCCGCCCGGGCGAGTGCACCCGGTCCAGCGCGGCCAGCACGTGCGGCGCCGTCGACTGCATGCCGAGCGACAGCCGGGTGAAGCCGGCCGTCCGCAGGCGGGCGAGCAGCTCCGGGGTCGTCGACTCCGGATTGGCCTCGGTGGTCACCTCCGCACCGGGCGCCAACGCGAAGTTCGCGCGCACCGCGTCCAGCACCGAGGCAAGGCGCTCGCCGCCGAGCATCGTCGGGGTGCCGCCGCCGACGAACACCGTCGCCGCCTCGGGAACCGCCCCGCGGGACGCCAGCTGGCGCGCCGCCAGCTCGAGCTCGACCCTCATCGCCTCGAGCCAGCCGTCGGGGTTGGCCCCGCCCAGCTCGGCGGGGGTGTAGGTGTTGAAGTCGCAGTACCCGCAGCGCGTCGCACAGAACGGCACGTGGACGTAGATGCCGAACGCGCGGGGACGGTGTTCGGTCATCGGGCCAGTCTTCCAGAGCCGATTTTTGCTCGTGATGAGCGCAAGATTTGGCCGGTTGGAGCGGACGGCGTCGGCCGTGGCAGAATGTCAGGCGTGACTGCTGCCCAGACCTCGACCGCCGGCGTTTCGCTGGTGATCAGGCGGCATGTCGACTTCAAGCGCGTATGCACCTGTTGCTGTCTGCCTTGACGCCGTAGACCTGTCCACCTGTAACTTCAGCTGGCCGCCGGATCTGCGCCGCCGGACAGCCACCGGTGACGACGCACGATTCTCACGCCGGCTCCCTCGAGAGGGGCCATCCCATGACCCAGGCCGACTCCAAACCCGCCAAGCCAGCCAAGCGCCCCAAGGGTGAAGGCCAGTGGGCCCTCGGGTACCGCGAGCCGCTCAACGCCAACGAGCAGGCCAAGAAGGACGACAACCCGCTCAACGTGCGCGCCCGCATCGAGAGCATCTACGCCAAGGGCGGGTTCGAGAGCATCGACAAGGGCGACCTCCGCGGACGTTTCCGCTGGTGGGGGCTCTACACTCAGCGCAAGCCCGGCTACGACGGCACCTGGACCGGCGACGACAACACCGACATGCTCGAAGACGAGTTCTTCATGCTGCGGGTGCGTTCCGACGGCGGCGCGCTGACCGCGGCGTCGCTGCGCGCGCTGGGCGGCATCTCCACCGAATTCGCCCGCGACACCGCCGACATCTCCGACCGTCAGAACGTGCAGTTCCACTGGATCCGGGTCGAGGACATGCCGGAGATCTGGCGGCGCCTCGACGAGGTCGGCTTGCAGACCACCGAGGCGTGCGGCGACTGCCCCCGCGTCGTGCTCGGCTCGCCGCTGGCCGGTGAATCGCTCGACGAGGTCATCGACGGCACGCCTGCCATCGACGAGATCACCAAGCGCTACATCGGGAAGCCCGAGTACTCCAACTTGCCGCGCAAGTTCAAGACTGCGATCTCGGGTCTGCAGGACGTCGTGCACGAGATCAACGACGTCGCGTTCGTCGGCGTCGAACATCCCGAGCACGGCCCCGGTTTCGACCTGTGGGTCGGCGGCGGGCTGTCGACCAACCCGATGCTCGGGCAGCGCGTGGGCGCGTGGGTGCCGCTCGACGACGTGCCCGACGTGTGGGAGGGCGTGGTCAGCGTGTTCCGCGACTACGGCTACCGCCGCCTGCGCGCCAAGGCCCGGCTGAAGTTCCTCATCAAGGACTGGGGCATCCCCAAGTTCCGCGAGGTCCTCGAAACCGAGTACCTCAAGCGTCCGTTGCTGGACGGCCCCGCGCCCACGCCGGTGCCCCGTCCGATCGACCACGTCGGCGTCCAGCGCCTCAAGAACGGTCTGAACGCCGTGGGCGTCGCGCCGATCGCCGGCCGGGTGTCGGGCACCATCCTGACCAAGGTCGCCGACCTCGCCGAGGCCGCCGGGTCGGATCGCATCCGGTTCACGCCGTACCAGAAGCTGGTCATCCTCGACGTCCCCGACGACCAACTCGACACTCTCCGCGACGGGCTCGACGCGCTGGGGCTGCCGTCGAAGCCGTCGCACTGGCGGCGAAACCTGATGGCCTGCACCGGAATCGAATTCTGCAAGCTGTCCTTCGCCGAGACCCGGAGCCGCTCGCAGCAGCTGGCCCCGGAACTCGAGGCGCGGCTGGAGGACCTCAACGCCCAGCTCGACGTTCCCGTGACGATCAACATCAACGGCTGCCCGAACTCGTGCGCCCGCATTCAGATCGCCGACATCGGCTTCAAGGGCCAGATGGTCGACGACGGAAACGGCCCCGAGGAAGGCTTCCAGGTTCACCTGGGCGGCAGCCTCGGCTTGGACAGCGCGTTCGGCCGCAAACTGCGTCAGCACAAGGTGACCAGCACGGAGCTTGGCGACTACATCGAACGGGTCGTCCGCAACTTCGTGAAACAAAGGGAAGACGGCGAGCGTTTTGCAACGTGGGCCGTACGGGCCGACGAAGCTGATTTGAGGTAGGGATCGATGACCGACCTGATGACCGAGACCGATCTGATCGCGATCGCCGAGCGCGGCGCGGCCGAACTGGACGGTGCGAGCCCCGACGAGCTCCTGCGCTGGACCGACGAGAAGTTCGCCGGCGAATACGTCGTGGCCTCCAACATGCAGGACGCCGTGCTGGTGGCGATGGCCGCCAAGGTGCGCCCGGGCGTCGACGTCCTGTTCCTCGACACCGGCTACCACTTCGCCGAGACGATCGGCACCAGGGACGCCGTCGAGGCCGTCTACGGCGTCAACGTGGTGAACGTCACACCTGAGCACAGCGTGGCCGAGCAGGACGCGCTGATGGGCAAGAATCTGTTTGCCAGCGATCCGGCGGCGTGCTGCCGGATGCGCAAGGTGGAGCCGCTGGGCAAGGCCCTCAAGGGCTACTCGGCCTGGGTGACCGGGATCCGGCGGGTCGAGGCTCCGACACGCGCCAACGCCCCGCTCATCAGCTACGACAAGGCCTTCGGCCTGGTCAAGGTCAATCCGATCGCCGCGTGGACCGACGACGAGATGCAGGCCTACATCGACGCCAACGACATCCTGGTCAACCCGCTGGTCTTCGAGGGCTACCCCTCGATCGGCTGCGCGCCCTGCACGGCCAAGCCCATCGAGGGTGCCGATCCGCGCAGCGGTCGCTGGGCCGGCCAGTCGAAGACGGAGTGCGGGCTGCACGCCTCGTGACCGCCGATGACTGACCCCGCGCTGATCCTCGCGGCTCACGGCAGTTCGGATCCCCGTTCGCCGGAGGTCGCGCTGGCTTTGGCCGGGCGGATTCGCCGGTTGCGGCCGGGACTCGAGGTCCGCGCTGCGTTCCTGGAGAAGTCGGCCCCCTATGTCGGAGACGTGCTCGCCGATCTGGCGACGCGCGGTGCCCCTGCCGTCGTGGTCCCGATGCTGTTGGCCAGCGCCCATCACGCCAGGGTCGACCTGCCCGCGGTGATCGAGGAGTCCGGCGCAGTGGTCCGCGTCGCGGAGGCCCTCGGGGAAGATCCGGCCCTGGTCACGCTGCTCGGGCAACGCATCGCGGCCGCGGGGGCGCCAGCCGATCGGCGCGACGTGGGTGTCGTGGTGGCCGCAGTGGGATCGTCGAACGAGGCGGCAAACGCCCGCACCAGCACGGTGGCCGCCGCCCTGAGCGCGAGGACACGCTGGGCGGGCGTGGAGGTCGCCTTCGCGACCGGACCGCATCCCACCGTCGCCGAGGCCGCCACCCGCCTGCTGGCCCGCGGAGCGCGCCACCTGGTGGTGGCGCCGTGGTTCCTCGCCCACGGCCGCATCACCGACCGGGTCGCCGCGGCGGCCGCCGAGCTCGGCGCGCCGATGGCGGAGCCGCTCGGTTCGCACAATCTGGTCGCCGCCACCTTGCTCGACCGCTACGACGCGGTGCAGCTCGCACGCGTCGCCGCGTGACCGGCAACGCGCCACGTCGTCGGGGTCAGTCGTTGGTCACGTTGCCCGCAGCACACTGCGGTTTGCCGCGGTACCCAGCTGAGCGCGAGCTGCCCTGATAGGCCCACGCCGGCGCGGATTCGGCGATTCGTACGCGATTTGCTCAACTCGTGGCATCATATTGACGCCGGCGTCCAGCCGCCCACGACCCCGCAAACGGTCGTTGGATCGCAATTCGGGGATTGGATTGGGATAGAACATGAATACAGATCGTTTCACTCGCCGCGTTGCGTTGGTCATCGGTGGCGGTGCGATCATCACGATGGGTGCACTGACCGCCGGCTGCAGTAGCAGCAGCGAGACGCCCGCACCCAGCAGCACCACGACGACGACCACCGCGCCGTCCGTCACCCCGACGGAGAAGAGTCTCACCCCAGGTGGGGCGAACAGCTTCTCTCCGCCGGTCAAGGCACCGCCGGCTCCCACCGGCGAGCCCGGAACGCACCGCAACGGCAGCAGTTCCTAACTCCGGTCGCCCTAGGGCAATTCGACACTCTGCGGGGACGTCACGTGATGGCGTCCCCGCAGAATCGACTGTGGTGACCGGGAGTCCCTGATGTTCGATCGACGCACCGCTTCGCGCATGGTCGGGTGCTCGCTCGCCGCGTCGTTGGTCGCCGGAGTGGCCGTGCTGATCTCGGATCACCGATCCGAGGTGCCGCCGTCCCCCGCCGTCACCATCGCCGGCCCGTACGCGAATCTCTTGGCCAGTTCCACCGATCTCGGGCCGTCCCATCTGGATCGCGCTCAACTCACCGTCGGCCTTCGCGGCCCGACCCGACCCGACCGGCTGCTCGACTGGGCGGCGACCAAGGGACTCGACGTCCGTTGGCGGCCGGGCGAGGACTGGGCCATCGTCGAGGGCGCCCCACCGGTCGTGGCCGAGGCGTTCGACGTCCCCGTCCACGACTATCGCGGCATGCAGGGCCAGGTCTTCTACGCCTCGCCTCAACAACCCGAGGTACCCGCCGCCGTCCGGAACACGGTCAGCGACCTCGGCCGCATCCTCGGATTCACCCCGCACCGCGAGGCTCGCCCCGACCACGTGCCCCTCGACGTCCCCGGCCAGGGGCTGACGCCCACCGCTCTGCTGACCGCCTACAACGCGAATCCCCTTACCCAGGCGGGCATTACGGGCAAGGGTCAAACCATCGTCTTCTTCGCGTTCAGCGGATACGACCAGGGCGACCTCGACGACTTCGCGACGATGTCCGGGCTGCCTCCGCTGAAGCCGGTCCTCGTCGGCGGCCAGCCGAGCGAGTCGCGCGCCGAGACCGTGATGGATCTCGAAGTGGCACATGCCATTGCGCCGGATGCCCGGATGGTCGTGGTCAACGCCCGTCCCACGTTGGAGGGTGGCCGCACCTACGAGCGCATCGCGGAGATGTTCGACGCGACCAACAAGCAGTTCCCCGGCGCCGTGTGGAGCTTGTCGATCGGGTGGGGTTGTGACGCGCTGATCACCGCGACCGACCTGAAGCCCGTGCAGTCGGCGCTGGAACGGGCCCACCGCAACGGCACCTCGGCCTTCGACGCCAGCGGCGACACCGGCGGTCTGGAGTGCAAGGGTGGCGAGAACTGGTCGTCGCCACCCGGTCCGGACGACGTCGGGCTCGACGCGATCTCGTCCCTGCCCGGCATGACGTCGGTGGGAGGCACGACGCTGTCCACCGACGAAGACGGTCAGTGGCTGGCCGAACAGGCGTGGATCGACTCGCCGCTGTCCCAGGGCACCAGTGGTGGTGTCTCCAAGCTCTTTCCGCGGCCCGCGTGGCAGCGCCGGATATCCGTCGAACGTGACTCCGGCAAGAAGCAGCGACGACTGACCCCCGACGTGGCCGCACTCGCCGACCCGTTCACGGGCATCCGAATCAGATTCGACCAGCAGGACCTGGTGGGCGCGGGGACGTCGCAGGCGGCTCCGGTGTGGGCCGGCCTCACCGCGCTGATGAACCAGTACCTGCTGGCCAACGGCGGGCAGCGACTCGGTGACGTCAACCCCCTGCTGTACCGGGTGGCCGCGGGTGCCAACGCGCCGGGATTCCGGGACGTGACGCTCGGCGGCAGCGCAGTCGACGTCGCGGTGCCCGGTTACGACCTGGCGACCGGACTCGGCAGTCCGAACGTCGCCCAGCTCGCCCGGGACTTCCTCGACATCCAGAAGGGAATGGCACCTCGATGACGACGATGACGTGTCGCATCTGCGCCGTCATCGTCCCGACGGGCGAATTCTGCGGCAACTGCGGGACGACGGCGACGCCGCGGCGAGGCGACGGGCCGCCCTGGCTCCGGCTGTCGGCCTACGCGGCGGCACCCGGCGAACACGTGCTGCGCCCCGCGGTGGTCAGCACGATCTTCCCCGCCCTGCCACGGCATTCCAGGGTGACGTTCGGCGTCGCGCTGCTCGGCGTCGCCGCGCTCCTGGTGGGCACCGCCCTGCCGATGTGGGTGCCCGCGCTGATTGGGGTCGTCGGTGCCGGGCTGCCCGCGGTGTTCCTGGCCTACCTCAGGGAAGCCGACGCCGTCGCCGATCTCTCGACGGGCAGGCTGCTGGTGACCGCCGTGCTCGGCATCGCCGGTGGCGTCGGCTGGAGCATCGCGACCGACGTGGCGGCGGCACGGGTCGACGACGACGCACTGGGTCTGCCGGCCAGCACGCTCGACCTCCTCCTCACCTGCCTTGCCATCCCGGTGGGCTTCCTCGTCCTCCTGCTGTTACCCACGCTCGTCCAGCGCGCGTGGCGGCCAGGTAGTCGAGAGCCGTTGCACGGGCTGATGATTGGGGCCTTCGGGGCGGTCTGCTTCGTCACCGCGGGAAGCATGGCGGCCCTGGTGCCGGAGCTCTTCAGCGGCCCGATCGACACCGACGGACAGTCCGCCGCCGACCTGGTGTTCGGGGGCCTGATCCAGGGCCTGGCGGTGCCTCTGACGGCCGTCGCCGTCGCGGGCTCGGTCGGTGCCACGTGGTGGTTCGTGCCGCGTCGCGACGTTGGACCCACGCCGCGGTGGTACCGGCTGACCTCTCCCCTTCCCGCCCTCGCGTTCGGTCTGCTCGCATACCTGGGTCTTGGCGTACTGGACTTCCTCTCCCCGCCGACCGCCGTCGAGACGGTGGTCTACGCGCTGTTGACGGTGGTGGCGCTCTACGTCCTGCGCGTCGTCGCACATTCCACCTTGTTGCACGCCGAACCCGACGGCGCCGTGCCGGTCGGTGAGGACCCGGCACCGCCGGACGAGGTGGTGCTGTGCCCCGAGTGCGAGCACGTCGTGCCCGATCTGCCGTTCTGTGCGCGGTGCGGACTCGCGAGCCAGGCTGCGTCGCGGGCGTCGCGGGCCCGGCGGCGGTCGCAGCGCCCCGTGCCGGTGAGCTCGTGACGCCCGCTCCGCCGCGGGTGTGGCCGGGTTACGCGGCGCCCGAGGCCAATTACACCGCGGCCCCGGTGAAGTCGACGTCGGCGCCGCGGCTGTTGGCGGTCCTGGCGGTCGTCGTGGGGCTGGTGGCCGCGGGCTCGGTCGCCCTGTCGGTGTGGTCCACGCCGCCCGAGGCGCTGGTGGTGTGCCCGCCCGACTGCGGAACCCCACCGATCAGCAAACCGGTCTCGACCAACCCTCGGTTCACCTCCGACGACGGTCAGTTCTCGGTGTCCTATCCCGGGCCGGAAACGGCGTACGACGCCACCTTCGAGCCGAACGGCGTGGTGCTGGACCTGCTCGCGGGCGACGGCGGCACCCTGCGGTTGTTCGGACAGCCCGCCAACGGACAGACGCCGCGCCAGATCGCCGACGACATGCTGCGGGAGCACTACCCGGACGCGACGTTCGCCTATGAGATTCCCAACGCCTTCGTGGGATACCAGCTGGGGTACGGAGAGGTCGCCGACGACTACCCCGCCGGCGCGATCGGCGACGACGAACGAAACCGCGTCCTCATCATGGTCGGGGTGAAGAACGACTATGCGTTGATCGCCGCGGCCGCCGGGCCCTTTCGCGAGTTCACTCCCGAGTTCGGCTCCGGGCACCCCTCCGGCGCCAACTTCTTCCTCGCCCTCGACATGGCGAAGTACGTCAACAGCTTTACGTGGCGGGGAGACCCGCCGCGCTGAGGTCGGCGGCGGGCGCCTCGGCGCCGCCGGGAATCGGCGGCACCCGGGTGGCGCGCACGTAGACCGTGTCGCCCTCCTTCAAGCCGAGCGCCTCCGCGTCGCCCCGGGTGATCTGCGCGGTGAACGACGAGTGGTCCGCCGCGCTGGTCAGCTCCACGCGAACTTCGAAGCCCAGCATCACGATTCGGTCGATCACGGCCCGGATGACGCCGGTCGAGGAGACGCTGCCCTCGGTGTTCGCCAGCGCCATGTCCGGATTGCGGCCCACCCGGATGTCGTGGGGGCGCACCAGCGTGCCGTTCAATGACGACACCGCGCCGAGGAACGACATGACGAAGCCGTTGACCGGGCTGTCGTATACGTCGGTGGGAGAACCGATCTGCTCGATGCGGCCCTTGTTGAGCACGGCGATCCGGTCCGCCACGTCGAGCGCCTCGGCCTGGTCGTGGGTGACCAGCACGGTGGTGACGTGCACTTCATCGTGCAGCCGGCGCAGCCAGGCCCGCAGATCCTCGCGCACCTTGGCGTCCAGCGCCCCGAACGGTTCGTCGAGCAGCAGCACCTCCGGGTCCACCGCGAGGGCGCGCGCCAGCGCCATGCGTTGGCGCTGGCCGCCGGAGAGCTGACTGGGATAGCGACTCTGGAATCCGGCGAGCCCGACGATCTCGAGGAGGTTGTCGACCTTGTCCTTGATCTCGGCCTTCGGCATCTTGCGGATCTTCGGGCCGAACGCCACGTTGTCGCGCACGGTCAGGTGCTTGAAGGCCGCGTAGTGCTGGAAGACGAAGCCAATGCCGCGCCGCTGCGGCGGCACCCCGGTGACGTCGCGGCCCTTGATGGTGATGGTGCCGCTGTCGGGCTGGTCCAGGCCGGCGATCGCGCGCAGCAGCGTGGACTTTCCCGAACCACTGGGACCCAGCAGGGCCGTCAACGATCCCTCCGGAACGTCGAAGGTGATGTCGTCGAGGGCGACGAAGTCCCCGTAGCGCTTGTTGGCGCCACGCACGGTGATGGCGTTGGCCTGATCGGAACTCATGGGATCTCCTACCCGAAGCCTATTTGACCGCCCGGGCACGCCGGGCGTCGAGAACTACTTGCACGATCAGTACCAACACCGCCACGGTCATCAGCAGCGTCGAGACGGCGTAGGCGCCGTATTCCTGCCCACGGCTGTACCGGTCGGAGACGAGCAGAGTCATGGTCTGCGAGGTGCCGGGGAGATTGGACGACACCATGATCACCGCGCCGTACTCGCCAAGGGTGCGCGCGATGGTCAACACGATGCCGTACGTCAGACCCCACCTGATCGACGGCAGGGTGATGCGCCAAAACGTCTGCCACCACTGCGAACCCAGGGTGGAGGCGGCCTCTTCCTGGTCGGTGCCGAGCTCGTGCAGGAGGGGCTCGACCTCGCGGATGACGAAGGGCAGCGTGACGAAGATGCTGGCCAGCACGATGCCGGGCAGGCCGAAGATGATCTTGAAGCCGAGGTCGTTCTCGACGAACCCCAGGACGCCGGCCGACCCCCACAGCAGGATGAGGGCGACGCCCACGACCACCGGGGACACCGCGAACGGCAGGTCGATGACCGCCTGCAGCGCGCTCTTGCCACGGAACCTGTTGCGCGCCAAGACCAGTGCAGTGGGCACGCCGAAGACCACGTTGAGCGGCACCACGATCGCGACGACCAGTAAGGAAAGCTGCAGGGCCGAGATCGCCGCGGGCGTGCTGATCGAGGCGAAGAAGGTGCCGATCCCCGGCGTGAACGTCCGCCACAGGATCAACCCGACCGGCACCACGACGAGGATGACGATGTAGGCCAGCGCGACGTAGCGAAGGAGCAGGCGCGCGGTGCGGGATAGGATCATCGCGCCAACTCCTCGCGCTTGGCCGCTCGCGAGCCGACCGCCCGGAGGACGAACAGGACGAGGAAGGAGGCGATCAGCAGCACGATGGAGATCGCCGCGGCTCCGGTACGGTCGTCGTTCTCGATCAGCGTACGGATCCACTGCGAGGAGACCTCGGTCTCGCCGGGCACTGCGCCGCCGATCAGGACGACCGAGCCGAACTCGCCGATCGCCCGCGAGAACGCCAAGCCGGCGCCCGAGAGGAGCGCCGGAAGCAACGCCGGCAGAACCACCTTCGTGAAGATGATCGCGTTGTTGGCGCCGAGTGAGGCCGCGGCCTCCTCCACCTCGCGGTCGAGTTCGAGCAGCACCGGTTGCACCGAGCGCACCACGAACGGCAGCGTGACGAACAGCAGCGCCACGCCGACGCCCCACCTGGTGTGTTGAAGGTGAAGTCCGACAGGGCTGTTGGGGCCGTACAGCGCGAGCATCACCAGGCTTGCGACGATGGTCGGCAGGGCGAACGGAAGGTCGATCACCGCGTCGACGAGGCGCTTTCCGGGGAAGTCGTCGCGGGTCAGCACCCATGCCACCAGCAGTCCGAAGACCAGGTTCACCAGGGTGACGGCCACCGAGATCGTCAAGGTCACCTTGTAGGACGACAGCGCCGCGTTGGAGCTGACCGCGGACCAGAACAGTTCCCACCCGCCACCGGCCGACTGCCACAGGATCGCCGCCAGCGGCAGCAACACGATGACGCTGAGCCACAACGTCGCCGCGCCAACGCGCAGCGACGTCGTGCCCCGAGCCCGGCGTAGACGACCCGGCGCCTCGGGGTTCGGCGCGAGCCCAGCGGTCATCCGGTGGCCTGCTTGTAGATCTTGGTGATCGAGCCGTTGTCCTTGTCGAACAGCGCCGGGTCGACGTCAGCCCAGCCGCCGAGGTCGGCGATGGTCCACAGCTTCTGCGGCGTCGGGAAGTCCTTGGCGAAGTCGGCGGCCACCGCGGGGTCGACGGGACGGAAACCGGCCTCGGCCCAGAGCTTCTGGCCCTCCGGGGTGTAGAGGAAGTTCTTCAGCGCGGTGGCCTGCTGAAGGTGCTGCGACGCGGTCACCACGGCCACCGGGTTCTCGATCTTGAACGTCTGCGGCGGGTTGAGGTGCTCGATGTCCTTGCCCTGCCGCTCGGCGTTGATCGCCTCGTTCTCATAGCTGATCAACACGTCGCCGGTGCCCTGCAGGAACACGTCGGTGGCCTCGCGGCCGGAGCCCGGGCGGGACTTCACGTGTTCGGTCACCAGCTTGTTGACGAAGTCGAGTCCGGCCGCCGGGTCCTTGCCACCGTTGCTCTTTGCGGCATACGGCGCCAACAGGTTCCACTTCGCCGAGCCGGAGCTCAGTGGGCTCGGGGTGACCACCTCGAGTCCGGGCTGCAGCAGGTCGTCCCAGTCCTTGATGTTCTTGGGGTTGCCCTTGCGCACGACGAGGGACACCACGGATCCGAACGGGATGCCCTTGGTCGCGTCGGTGTTCCAGTCCTTGGCGACCTTGTCGGCCTTGACCAGCCGGGTGACGTCCGGCTCGACGGAGAAGTTGACGATGTCGGCGGGCTTGCCGTCGACCACGCCGCGCGACTGGTCGCCCGACGCACCGTAGGACGTCGTCACCGCGACGCCCTTGCCCTCGGGGGTGGCGGCGAAGGCCGGGATGATCTTGCTCCACCCCGGCTCCGGCACCGCGTAGGCGACGAGGGTGAGCGTGGTGTCCGCGGCGGGGCCTGCGGAGTCGCCGGCGACGTCACTCGCGCCGCCGCCGCACGCGGCGAGCAGGGAGGCCGTGACGGCGATGGCGCCGGCAGCGGTCAGCGACCGAATCGACTTCGGGGTGAAGACGGACATGGAGTGGGGCCCTTCCTGGCGGCGATTCATGGGTGGTAACCCGCCACGACGGAGAGGAGACGTATCAGTGCTCAGGCACGAGGACTGCCGCGACCGACACCAAACCGCGCAACGGAATGGGGGTCAGCGACAACAGTGCACATCGGCGACAGCGCAGTTGCCCACGGCAATGAGAGCCAGGACATGGCTCTCGTTGCTGCTGGACAGTGCGTGCATGGCGCGAAGCGTAACAGACCGGATTGACGTGCCGTTATCGGGCGAAGAGCCACATCACGACGACGAGCAACACCAGTGCCACCAGCACCAACGTGACCCTGGAGCGCGGCATGCCGGTCACGACGGATCCTCGTCGGCGTGCTTGGCGCGCTGCAGCAGCCGAATGCCGTTGCCCAGCGCTCCGTCGAGCAGCACGGCCACCGAGTACGCCAGCACCAGCACCACGGGCATCACCACGACCGTCTGGACGACGAACCCGAGGCCGGACAGCCACAGTTCGACCCCGTCCCACCAACTCAGGATGCCCTTCACCTCGTCCACCCTACGATCACGGGGTGAACGGACCCGAATCCACGTCGTGCTTGATCGCCGGCGGCGGCCCCGCGGGCATGATGCTGGGCCTGCTGCTGGCCCGCGGCGGCGTCGACGTCACCGTGATGGAGAAGCACGCCGACTTCCTCCGCGACTTTCGCGGCGACACCGTGCACGCCAGCACGCTGCGGCTGCTGGACGACCTCGGGCTGGGACCAGAGTTCGAGCGGCTCACCCATCGCATCATCGAGACCGTCGGCATGTCGGTGCAGGGCGTGCCGGTCGACCTCGACCTGCGCCACATTCCTGGCCCCCACAAGCACATCGCACTGGTTCCGCAGTGGGACTTCCTCGAGCTGCTGGCGACCGCCGCCCAGAAGGAGCCGTCCTTCCGGCTGCTACGCAGCACCGAGGTGCTCGAACCCCTCCACCAGAGCGGTGTCGGCGTCGTCGGGGTGCGGTACCGGGGTCCGGACGGCCAGATCGCCGAGATGCGCGCCGATCTGACGGTCGCGTGCGATGGTCGCGGATCGGCGCTTCGGGCCGCAATGGGCATGCAGCCCAAGACTTTCGGCGCCCCCATGGACGTCTGGTGGTTTCGGCTGCCGCGCATCGACGGCGACCCGCCCGGCTTGGAAGGCGTCCTCACGTCTGGTCACGCGATGATCGTCATCGACCGCGGCGACTACTACCAATGCGCCTACATCATCCCCAAGGGCGCCGACTCGCAATTGCGCACCGAGGGCATCGAGTCGTTGCGGCGCACCGTCGCCGAGCTGGTGCCGGCACTGGCGGATCGCGTCGGCGAGCTGACCTCCTTCGACGACGTCAAGTTGCTCGACGTCCAGCTCAACCGGCTGCGCCGGTGGTACACCGACGGTCTGCTGCTGATCGGCGACGCAGCCCACGCCATGTCGCCCGTCGGCGGCGTCGGCATCAACCTGGCGGTGGCGGACGCGGTGGCGACGGCGCGCGCGGTCGCGGTCCCGCTGCGTACGGGTCGCGTCCCCACCAGGGACCTGGCGCGCATCCAGGCCAGGCGGTGGGTGCCGACAGCTCTCATCCAGCGCATGCAGCGGGCCATTCACGCCAGCGTGATCTCGGCGGCGATCTCCGGCGGGAGTTCGGTTCGTGCGCCCCTCGCGGTCCGCATGGTCGGCCGGGTGCCGTTCCTGCGCACCGTCGCGGGTTACACAGTGGCGATCGGACCGCTTCCCGAGCGTGCGCCCGGCTACGCCAGGCGACCAGAACCCCACGAGTAGACGCCAGCCGCCCGGTCGGTCGATGATGTCGGGATGGTTCTGCAGCAAGCTGGGTCCACCGATGGCTCCTCGGACGAGGCCGACTACGTGCCGGAGGCGCCGTACACCGTCACCGCACCCGTGCCGTACGCCCCCAGCGGGCCGCTGCGCAACCCGTTTCCGCCGATCGCGGACTACAGCTTTCTGTCCGACTGCGAGAACACCTGCCTGATCTCGTCGGCCGGTTCGGTGGAATGGCTCTGCGTGCCGCGACCGGACTCGCCGAGCGTGTTCGGCGCGATCCTCGACCGCGGGGCGGGGCACTTCCGGCTCGCGCCCTACGGGGTGACGGTTCCGTCGGCCCGTCGGTACCTGCCGGGCAGCCTGATCATGGAGACCACGTGGCAGACCCACACCGGGTGGCTCATCGTGCGCGACGCGTTGGTGATGGGCCCGTGGCACGATCTGGACACCCGCTCGCGGACCCACCGCCGCACCCCGATGGACTGGGATGCCGAACACATCCTGCTGCGCACCGTCCGGTGCGTCAGCGGTGTCGTGGAACTGGTGATGAGTTGCGAGCCGGCGTTCGACTATCACCGTGAGCCGGCGACGTGGGAATACTCGGCGCAGGCCTACGGCGAGGCGATCGCCCGTTCCAGCAAGAACCCGGAAGCGCATCCGACGCTGCGGTTGACCACCAACCTCCGCATCGGTCTGGAGGGTCACGAAGCGCGCGCTCGCACGCGACTCACCGAGGGCGACAACGTCTTCGTCGCGTTGAGCTGGTCGGGTCACCCGGCGCCGCAGACGTTCGAAGAGGCGTCGGACAAGATGTGGAAGACCAGCGAGTCGTGGCGCCAGTGGATCAACATCGGTGACTTCCCCGACCACCCCTGGCGGTCCTACCTGCAGCGCAGCGCGTTGACCCTCAAGGGTCTGACCTACTCCCCCACCGGTGCCCTGTTGGCCGCAAGCACCACGTCGTTACCGGAAACGCCTCAGGGTGAACGCAATTGGGACTACCGATATTCGTGGATCAGGGACTCGACATTCGCGCTGTGGGGTCTCTACACCCTGGGGTTGGACCGCGAGGCCGACGACTTCTTCTCGTTCATCGCCGACGTGTCGGGGGCCAACAACGGAGAACGCCATCCGCTCCAGGTGATGTACGGCGTCGGCGGGGAACGCAGCCTCGTCGAGGAGGAGCTGCACCACCTGTCGGGGTATGACAACTCGCGGCCGGTGCGCATCGGCAACGGCGCCTACGACCAAATGCAGCACGACATTTGGGGTTCGATGCTGGACTCGGTGTACCTGCACGCCAAGTCACGCGAGCAGATCCCGGAGACGCTGTGGCCGGTGCTCAAGCTGCAGGTCGAGGAGGCCATCAAGCATTGGCGCGAGCCCGACCGCGGCATCTGGGAGGTCCGCGGCGAGCCGCAGCACTTCACCTCGAGCAAGGTGATGTGCTGGGTGGCGCTCGACCGCGGCTCGAAGCTGGCCGATCTGCAGGGCGAGAAGAGCTACGCCCAGCAGTGGCGGGTGATTGCCGAGGAGATCAAGGCCGACATCCTGGCTCACGGCGTGGACCATCGAGGCGCGCTCACGCAGCGCTACGGCGACGACGCGCTGGACGCGTCGCTGCTGCTGGTGCCGTTGACGCGGTTCCTGCCGTCCGACGATCCCCGCGTGCGCGCCACGGTGCTGGCGATCGCCGACGAACTCACCGAGGACGGCCTGGTGCTGCGCTACCGCACCGAGGAGACCGACGACGGACTCTCCGGCGAGGAGGGCTCGTTCACGATCTGTTCGTTCTGGCTGGTCTCGGCCCTGGTGGAGATCGGCGAGATCAGCCGGGCCAAGCACCTGTGCGAACGGCTGCTGTCGTTCGCGAGCTCGCTGCACCTGTACGCCGAGGAGATCGAGCCACGGACGGGACGCCACCTTGGGAACTTCCCGCAGGCGTTCACCCATCTGGCGCTGATCAACGCCGTGGTGCACGTGATCCGCGCCGAGGAGGAAGCCGACAGCACGGGCGTGTTCCAGCCGGCGAACGCCCCGATGTGAGCTGACTCAGCCGACGAGCGGCCGGCCCAGCGGCAGCGCGCGTCCCCCGGTCTCCTCCCACAACGCGGCGACGTAGTAGTAGCCCACCAGCGCGACGAAGGCGAAGACGAACCAGCCGCCCGCGTGGGTGGCCGCGGTACTGCCGGTCAGTACGCCGATCAGCAGCAGTACCAGCGCGACGTCGACGATGCCGAGCAGCAGCGGATACGTCCACGGCAGCCGGAGCACCAGCACGGTGAGCAGACCGATGGTCAACAGCCAGCTGCCGAGCCACAGCGCCGTCGTCGGCCCGGCGCCCGCGGTGGTGATGCCGAACCAGTCATGGGTGAGCCCGAGGGACAGCGCGGCATAGCTGGCGTAGAAGCCGAAGAACACTCCGTAGACCGTGGCGTTGACGTTTTGACTCAACGCCGCCGCCCAGATGGTCGCGAGGAGCAGTCCAATCGACGTGGCCGACAACAGGATTGGCACCGCTGCTGTCGCGACGTCGACGATGCCGGTGTTGGTGAAGCCCAGCCCGAAGCCTCCGGCGATCACCAAGGGCAAGGCCAGGAGCCCGGGGTTGCCCTCCCGCGCGGGGGTGGACACCGGGCTGTCGACCGGAGGCGCTGTCGGCTCCCTGATGGCAAGGTCGGTCATGGGGTCCCTCATCTCAGAAGTGGGGTGGCGCAATGCTTCTGAAACATATGGTCGCGGTGCCCCGAATCCGACGGTTGCGATCAGTGCGAAGTAATCAGGCAGCGTCGCGCCAGGGGAGCGTGTCGGCGAAGGCGACTTCGACGATGCTGCGGCGGTGGCCGGATCGGCCGGGTAGTGGTGGCGCCTGAGAGCGGTGGCGGGCGCCCGTGGGGGTGATGACCTCGCAGGTGTGGGTGCCGTCGCACCCGTGGTGGTTGTCCACCTGCCAGCCGGGGGCCTGTTTGTCGTAGTTGCACGCCGCGCAGGTGCCCCTTCCGTTGACGGCGGTGGTGGCTCCGCCGGACGCGTGGTCGGCGGCGTGGTCCGTGTGGCGGATCGGGGCGTCGCAGTACGGGGTGCGGCAGGTGTCGTCGCGCACCGTGATGAATCGGGTCAGACCCTTGGGGAAGGCCCTGGCCCGCGACTCCATTGCGACCAAGGCGCCGGAGTCGGGGTGGCGGTACAGCCGGCGCAGGGTCGCCGCCGAGCGCGGGTCGGCGGCGGCGTCGGCGACCAGTCGGCAGGCCACCGCGGCGGGGATGGGTCCGTAGCCGGGCACTCGGGCCGGTGAGGTGTCCCCGCCCAGGAGGGTCTCGTCGGTGATGACGAGGTCGACGGCGATCGGGACCGGGACCTCGGCGGGACGCCCGGTGACGCGTTCGACGAGGGTGTCAGCCATGACGTGGTTGCGGGGGCGGCCGTCACCGCACGTGTCGGCCTCGCGGCGCAGGGCGGCGTACACCGAGACCCCCTGGGCGATGGGCAGCAGCGCGGTCACATACGTCATCGCGTCGGGGGCGGGCCGGATCCACACCGAGCGTTCGGATTCCGCGCGGACGGCGCGGTCGACGACGGCGTGCGGGTCGAGTTCGTAAGCGATGGCCTTGGCGTCCGCTTCTATTCTCTTGTCGCCCTTGCCCTCCAGACTCCTCTGGTCGGCGCACATCCGGGCGTCCAGGGTGCGGCGGTCGGCCACGCTCAGGCAGGCCGACTCGCGCACGATCACCGTCGCCCGCCATTCGGAGAGTGCCCCGGCTTTCAGTGCGGCCAGGGTGTGGGGCATCTCGTTCACCAGGGCGCGGGCGAACCCGAGGTGGCGTCCGCCCCGGTTGGGGGAATCGCGCCGGGCCAGGGCGACTTCACTGGCCAACCCCTTACCCCTCTTCGCGGCCGGCACACCGTCGGCGGCTTCCCGTGCCCGCCGGGCGGTGTCGAGTCGAGCGGTCAGCACGGCTTGTTCGGCGGCCGCGGCGGACTTCGCGCGTTCGAGCACCGAGATGCGGTCGATCAGCCCCGCCTCATCCACCATGTCGAACATGTGTTCGATTGTAGTTGTGCCCGCCGACAAATCTCGACCAAGGTCCGACGACGGGCCAGAATTGTCTGATGACCCCCGAACCCCATCGCACCGACACCACCGACGGGCTGGCCGCCCTCACGCCCGAACTCGAGCGGGTCGCCGCCTTGCTCGGGGTGAAGTCCGTCCTGGTGATGCGCTCCGAACCCGACTCCATGGTCGTGGCGGCCACCGCCGGAGAGGCCACCAAGCACTACACGGTCGGCGCGGCAGGCAAGAAGGCCCGCGACGACGCCAGCCGGGTACCGCTGTACTGCGAACGCATCGTGGACACGGACGCCGACTTGTTCGTCCGCGACTCACGGACCGATGAGACGTTCGCCGGCAACGAGGACGAAAAGGAGTTCGGCCTGCACAACTATCTGGGCCTCGCCGTCCACGGTCCGGCCGGCGACGTGGTCGGCACGGTGTGCGTGCTGGACGACAACGCCCGCGACTACTCCGAGGAGCAACGTCAGGAGCTCGAGAAGTTGCGCGGCGCGGTGGAGACGATCGTCGGACGCGACGACGGCGCACTCGGCTAGGCGCTAGACCCGTGCCGGCAGCGTCAGCGGCTCGGCGACCTTGTCCGCCAACGAGTTTTCGGTGAACGCACCGCGGTACTTCGCCGCCGGGTGGGTGTCGGGGAGACGATCCGGTCCGCCACGGGACAGCTTGTGCCGCAACGTGCCCGACTTGTCGTCACCAAGCAACCCGCGCCTGCGCAATTCGGGGAACAGCAGTTCGGCGATGTCGGAGAACGTGCCGGGCCGGACGGCGTGGAAGACGTTGACCCCGTCGATGCCGGCGTCGCGCCACTCCTCCAGCTTGTCGGCGATCTCGCTGGGCGAACCGACGATGCGACTGCTGCGTTCGAAGGCGCGGCCCAGGTCGTTGATCGTGGGCTCGGCGTCGCCCGCGGCCTCGCTCGCCCACCGGGTCCAGCCCTGAATGCCGCGGAATTCGCCGAGCTCCGACAGCGGCGTGTCCAGCGGCAGCGCCCCTGCGTCGATGCCGGCGTCACCGAGAATGTGGCACAGCACGCCCTCGACGCTGGACAACGCCTCGATCGCGGCTTCCTTCTCCCTGGCCTCCTCGGACGTGCGGCCCACCAAGAGTGACAGACCCTGGAAGAACTTCACGTCGTACGGGTCGCGCCCGTAACCGGCTGCCAGTGCGCGCGTCTCCTCGATCAACCCGCGCGCCGATTCGGGATCGGGGCTGGAGATGAACACCCCCTCGGCGTTGCGCGCCGAGAAGCGCTGGCCCACCGGCGACGCGCCCGCCTGGAACAGCACCGGAACGCGCTGCGGCGACGGTGTCACGAAATGCGGTCCCTCGACGGAGAAGTGCTCACCGACGTGGTTGATCTTGTGAATCTTCGCTGCGTCGGCGTGTACGCCGGCCTGCTTGTCGGCGCGCAGCGCGTCCTCGTCCCACGACCCCTCCCACAGCTTGTAGGCGACGTCGACGTACTCCTCGGCGATTTCGTACCGCAGGTCGTGCTCGACGAGTTTGTCGTGACCGTAGTTGCGATAGGTGTTGTCGGAGAAGCTGGTCACGATGTTCCAGCCCACCCGTCCACGGGTGTAGTGGTCCAGGGTGGAGATGCGCCGGGCGAAGTCGAACGGAGGGCTCTGCGCGATCGAACTGGTGTAGACCAGTCCCAGGTTCTTCGTCGCCGTCGCGAGCGCCGAGATGAGCACCGACGGGTCGTTCGTCGGGATCTGCATGCCTTCGCGCGCCACCAGCTCGTAGGAACCGTTCCACGGCGATCGCAGACCGCTGACGTCGGCGAAGAACATCAAGTCGTAGCCGGCGCCGTCGAGGTACCGCGCCAGCTCGACCCAGTGCTCCAACGAGTTGATCTCGTGATTCGCCGCCGCCGGGTCACGCCACAGCCCGTGGATCACGTGCGACGGGGTGTTCATCACGAACGCCGAGAAGTAGAGCGGACGATCCGTCGCCGGCTTCGGCATGGTCTCTCCGATTTCGATGCTGGAGGTGGGTTTACGGGCCGGGGCTGAAGAGGATGCCGCCGACAGTCACGATTGCGATGCCCAGAGCTAGCCCGATCCAGGGCCACCACTCGCGCAGGTGGGTCTGCCTGCTCCAGACGGCGAAGCGCTCGGTCATGGGGCGAGATTAATCGGGGTCGGATCGCCCTGGCGTGGACCGCGCCACCGCCGACCGCCGGAACCGTCGTCGAGACCCGCTCTCGAGTGGTTGCGCGACAACGACTTTGACGACGCGAGGGTTCCGCGCGAGTCCCGGCGAGCCGTTGCAATCACGGTGGTTCGAAGCCGAACGGGATCCGCCGCCATACGGTTGACTCGAACAGACGCGACACACTGGAGGAGACGCCATGAGCGAGCACACGTATCGGGTGGTCGAGATCGTCGGAACCTCACCCGACGGAATCGACGCCGCCATCCGCAACGGGGTCAGCCGCGCGGCCAAGACGCTGCGCGGACTCGACTGGTTCGAAGTTCAGTCCGTTCGTGGCGAGCTCGAGGACGGTCAGGTGGCGCACTTCCAGGTGACCCTCAAGGTCGGGTTCCGGCTCGAGGAGGGTGACGCATGACCACGATCGAGACGGAGTGGACGCAGTGGCACGCCGAGCGCGAGCGATACTTCGGCGACCCGCTCGGCTGGGTCAGCATCACCGGCCTGTACTGGCTCACCGAGGACTTCGAGAGCGTGGCCGATCTCCCCGGACGCTGGCGGGCTGACGCCGATGCGGTGTTCGTCGACGGCGTCCCCGGGGTCGACCGGCTCGAGCCTGTCGAAGGAGCACCGGGATTGCTCGTCGAGGACGGCGAGCGACGCATCGAGGTCATCCGTCGCACGGGCTCGGTCGCCCTGCGGGTCCACGATCCGAGGTCGCCGTATCTGGCGGCTTACCACGGCATCCCGACCTACCCTCCGAGCGAGGGCTGGGTCGTCACCGGCACGTTCACTCCCTTTGAGCGGGCCACGACGGTGACGACGGGGGCCGTCGTCACCGGACTCGAGCATCACCACGATGCCGTCGGGGTCGTCGACTTCACCCTGGCAGGCGTCTGGCGACGCCTCGTCGTCTTCGGTCGGGCCTCGGGGGGTTGGCACATCCTGTTCACGGACGCGACCAGTGGCGTGACCACCCATCCTGGAGCGCGGTCGCTGTCGGTCGCAGATCCCGACGCCGACGGAACGGTGACCTTGGACTTCAACAAGGCCGCCAACCTGCCGTGCTCGTTCACCGACTACGCGACGTGCCCGGTGGCGCCCGCGGAGAACCGGCTGGACGTCGCCGTCGAGGCCGGGGAACGCAATCCCCGCTGAGCGGTCTCAGATCATGTACTCGAGTTGGGGTTGCACGTCGCCATGCTCGTCGTGCGCGGCGCCCAGCACGGTCTCGGCCACCCGTCGCGCCTGAGACCGCAATTCGGGTACGGCGACGGTCTCCCAGTACGTCCCGCGGAGCAGCGGACCGACGGCGAGCAGCCACGGTGACCGCTCCCCCTCGCCGTCCACCACCGTGTGGTCGGCGTCGACGCGCACCCCCATGTCGGTGGCGTCGGGCGCCACCAGACCTCGACCGAGGAGGTTTCGCAGCAGCACCGACCGCGTCGCGGTGAGCCTCGTCGACGGACCGGTCGCGTTGATCACCAGATCTCCGGACAGCGTCGCGCCGTCGTCCATCGTGACGTCGACCCGGTCCCGCGCGGCCGCCACCGTCGCGATGCTCGCGGCGTGGAGCGTGAGCTGCCCGGTGAGCTGAGAGCCGGTGACCTGCGCGTGGATGACGGGTGCGATGCGGTGCCGGAACACGTTCCAACGAGCGGCCAGCTCCCGTGCGAAGGTCAGCCGCTCGTCCGTGGTGAACCCACTCCAGATCCGCTGGGTGTGCGGGCGCAACTTGTCGACGATGATCGCGGGGTTGGCGTTGCGGTCGTGCAGCGCCGCGCAGTGCTCCGCGACGAGGGTCCGCAGTTCGGCCAGGCCCAGCTCGGCGAGATCGATTCCCGCGGGCGGGAACTCGGGATACTCGATGCCGCGAAAGTGTGCGTGCGGCAACCATCCGTGGCGCGAGACCGCATGGATGCGACCCAGCCAGCCGAGTTCCCGGAGGGTGACGATGGCGTCCACCGCCGACAGGCCGGTGCCGAGGATGACGATCGTGCCGTCCGCCGGGGGCAGGCGGTTCTCCCAGGCCTGCCAGGGGTTGCCGACCCACGCGGGATGCTCCAGGAGTTCCTCGCTGCCGGGCAGCGGCGCGGGTGGTGCGTTGCCGGTGGCCAGCACCACGCGGTCTGCCTCCACGAGGGATCCGTCTTGCAGGTGGACCAGGCACCCCGACCCGGAGGGTTCCACGTCGACTGCCACGCCGGTGACGAACTCCGAGGTGGCAACCGCCAACTCGCCGGGGCTCTGCAGATGGTGCTGCACGATCGACCGGAGGTAGTCACCGTAGACCTGGCGCGGGATGAACCGTTCGCGGAGTTCGACCTTCGGGGTCGACTCGAACTCGGCGCGGGTCTGCAGCCACAGCAGGAAGTGGTCGGGCTCGTCGGGAAGGGCGGACATGTTGCGCGCGGCCACGTTGAGCAGGTACTCGGGGCGACGCACGCCGTAGGCGACACCTCGTCCGACCGAACCACGGTCGTCGACGACGACGACGTGCAGGGGATGGTGGCTGAGTCTGGCGAGGTTCACCGCGCACATCGCACCGCTGAAACCGCCACCGACGACGACGACGCGTTCTGGTCTCACGAGGTTGGTGTCACGTGTGTACGCCCCAGCCCAGTACCCGCGACGTCAGCAACACCAATCCGAGGGAAACCGTTGCCACCACCAGCAATCCGATTATCGCGACCACCAACGGGCGCCAGCCGGTTCGTGCGAGCTCCCGAAAGTTGGTGTTCAGTCCGACGCCGGCGAAGGTCAACAGGAACGCCCACTTCGACACGTTGGCCAGGTTGGTGCTCTGGCCCTTGGTGAGCCACCCCGCCGTCGCCACCGCGGAGACGGCGAGGAAGCCGAGGACGAACTTGGGGAACTTCTCCCAGACGAACCGTGCCTTGCTCGCGAATCCCGGGGCGATCTGATCGGCCTCGCCGCGCGCCGCCCAATAGAGGGCAAAGCCCAGAACGACGAAACCGATGAGGGCGTTGCGGGTCGACTTCACCAGGACTGCAATCTTCCCCGCCTCCTCCGAGAAGAGGTAGCCGGTCGCCGTCGTCTCGGCGGTGTTGTCGACGGCGAGTCCTGCCCACAGCCCGAATTCGTGGTCACTCAGCCCGATCAGGTGTCCCAGCGGGGGCAGGGTGAAGAGGGCGACCGCGCCGAGCGCCAGGATCGCGGCGATGGCATAGCTCGCTTCGGAATTGCGGGCTCGAATCGCTCCCTTCGACGCGATGATCGCCGACACCCCGCAGATCGACGTCCCGATTGCCAGGAGCGATCCGAGCTTCCCCGACAGACCGAACAGCCGGGCGGCGGCGATGATGATGGCGCCGGCCACCGCCATGTCCACCAGAATCTGCAGCAAGCTGGTGCTGCCCAGTTTCAGGACGTCCCCGAGGACGAATCGTGAACCCAGGGCCACGATTCCGATCTTCAACCAGAATTCGTAGGTACCGACGCCCGGACGAAAGACGCGGTGCACGCCGACGGTGTTGGTGATCAGCAGACCGATCAGGATGGCCCAGAGCACGTACTCGATGTCGGGGACGGTCCAGTGCTCGTGCTTGGCCAGCGCGTTCCAGCCGATCTGGGCGTACTTGCCGAGTAGACCGATCACGATCAGCAAAAGCACGCCGGGCACGTAGGCCAGCGGATTGCCGGGGGTCAGCGATTCCTCGGAGCGGTCTTGCGCGGAGGCCACGGACGTCGAGCTCATCGCGTCACCACGGGATCTTGGGCAGCAGGTCGGTCACGGCCAGCACCGTGATCACCCCGCCGACGATGGTCGCCCACCAATCCGTGCCGACGCGGGCGTACCAGGGCGCCCTTGCCTGCGGTTCGGCACTCGGTTCGCTCACGACAACTCCTCGTAGACGGTTCACGGCGATAATCGACGCGGCGAGACCAGCGGACAAGACTTCAGATCGCCGTGATCCGCTCGGTCAAGGACTGGTCGGCAGGCCTCGCCCCACCCGCCGGCCGATCGCGACGCCGATCGCGAAGGCGCCCACCAACAGCACCACGATCACCCAGGCGAGCACGCTCGATCCACCGACGAGATCGCTGAGATTTGCCAAGATCAGGACCAGCGAGCCGCTCAGACCGAGCAGACCGAGGGTCGGCGCGATCCGAACGCGCCACTGCGAGTAGCCCTTTCGGTCACTGCGGAAATACGTCAGGACGGCGACGCTGGTGGCGATCAGCAACACCACGATGCCGACGGTCGTCGCCCCCGCGAACCAGGTGTAGAACTGCGCTGCCGGATCCAGCCCGAACACCACCGCACCGACGATGCTGATCGCGACGATCCCGGAGATCCACAGCGACGCCAGATGCGGCGAACCGTGCCTGCCGTGCGGGCGGCTCAGCGAGGCGGGCAGGACGTCTCGCTGCGACAGCGCGAACAGGTAGCGCGACACCACGTTGTGGAACGACAGGATGCAGGCGAACAGACTGGTGAAGTACAGCACCGTGATGACGTCCGCACCGACGGTCCCGAGGTAGCGCTGTGCGGTGTCGCCGAGGAACGACGACCCGGAGTCGGTGGCACGGCCGACGGCCTCCTCGTCACCCCAGCCCGAGATCAGCGCCCAGCTGGTGACGGCGTAGAAGATGCCGATCAGGAGCAGGGACACGTACGTCGCCCGCGGAATGGTGCGCTCCGGGCTACGGGCCTCGTCGCGGAAGATGGCGGTGGCCTCGAAGCCGACGTAGCTGATGATCGCGAACAACAGTCCGATGCCAACCGAGCCCGACAAGATCGCCTGCGGATTCACGATGCCGGTGGACAACCCGTGGGCACCGCCGCGGGCGACGATGACGAGGTCGAGAACCGCGACGATCGCGATCTCGGCCGTCAGCAGCACCGCGAGCACCCGGCTGGACAGCTCGATGTTGCGGTAGCCGAGGTACGTGGTCACCGCGAAGGCGACCGCCGCGAACAGCCACCACGGCAGGGTGGGACCGCCGAAGAGTTCGACGATGCTCGCGCCCGCAGGGCCGAGCAGACCGTAGACACCCGCTTCGATCGCCAGGTAGCTGACGACGGCGACGAACGCGATGCCGATGCCCGTCGGAAAGCCGAGGGCCTTGCGGACGTAGGAGAAGAAGGCACCCGCCTCCTCCACGTGCGGGGTCATCGCGGTGAAACCCACTGCGAACAACAGCAATACGACCGTCGCGACGATGAACGTCGCGGGGAATCCAGCACCGTTGCCACCAGCGATGCCGAGCGGCACGACGCCGCCGATCACACCGAGCGGCGCCGCCGCCGCGACCACCATGAACACGATGGAGGCGACACCGAGATTGCCGCGGAGTTTCCGATCGGGCTGGATCTCACCCAATGTCTCTGCAGGCGTTGTAGTTTCGGACATGACGACCGTCCTTCGAAGAAGTCAACGTGCGGGCAAGGGCACCGTAGGCGGCGAGTGCGGTCACCGGCCACGGCTGGATTCACCACGAGTCCAAGGGCGCGACACGCGGATAAGAATCACGTCGGCCAAAACCGTCGCGACGCCCGTCGTCCAGCCCTAACTTGATGCGATGCGCGACCTGGAGTCGATCGACGACGAGCTGGCGCTGACCGCAGAGGTGCGACGGGCGCTCCGCGACGAAGGCTGGTCGTTTCCCACGTGGCAGGTCGACGGTCTCCTCGACGAACGATTGCGATTCGTCTCCGCTCGCGCCCTGCTCGGCCGAGCCCACCTCGCGCTGCGCCGCCTAGAGCCTGGCCGCGTTCGCCATCATCGCGCTCACCATGGAGACGGCCTCGTCGTTGACGCCGAACGCGCAGGCGATGGTCTCGACTGACAGATTCGCCACCGCCGACAGTGCGTGCTGACACTCCCACCCGTCGGAGTCCTCCTGCGCGACCTTCTGCGTCACGACGTCACCGTCGACCCGCACGTCGTCGATCAGCCAGATCGAACTGGTCGCGCCGTCGTCGACGGCCACCGAGAATCCGCTGCAGCCACGCCAGGCCGCCGTAGAATCGGCGACGAAGTCCTTGGCCGCCCGTTCGCTCGTGTAGAGGACGGCGCTCTGTTCCATCCAGTGCTGGTTGTCGTCGCGGGGTTCCTTGGCCACCTGGTCGCGGACCGCCGTCCAGTCGCTGGACCGGTACACCAGGTCCTCGGCGCCGAAGATCGAACCGAGGCAGTCGGGATCCGACACGGCATCGGAGTTGTCCGACATCCGCTCACCGGAGAGCACGACCTCCATCTGCGTCGCACCGGCGATCCCGTTGAGCTGGGCGATGCTCAGCATCACCTCGTCGAGCTGGGATTCCCGCAGCGGACGGACGTCGGTCGGGTTGGCGTCGGCGTCACGCACGGCGACACCCTTGACGGTGCTCGCGCAGCCCGAGGCGGCCACGGCGGCGGCGACCAGCGCCGCACCCAGCCGAGCACATCGGGTCACGGAGGTCCTCACGCAGTTGATTGTGACTTGTCGAGCATCGTTTCGGCGATCCGCACTGCCCAGGCCCGAGGATCCGGCTGGCGTTCACCGACAGGCGTGACGGCCAGCGAGACCTCGACCAGAGTGCCGCCCCGGACGCCGAGCGCGCGTTCGTACCGGGTCTGGGTGTCGCCCGGGCGTTGGCGGGTCCGAACCGTCGCCGAGACGACCGCGTCCGCCACGGTGACGTCCGTGACTGCCGCGTCGATCACCGCGTCGCCCACGTGCTTGACCACGGTGGTGCCCGAACACTGCTGCCACTGCCGGGCGAAGGACTCGAACGCGTCGCGGGCGGCGGCCGCAGTGGCCAGCCGCACCACGGCCGCGTCGGCGCCCGAGGCGGCGACGCCCTCGTCCCAGTTGAAGTAACTCTGACGGGCCGCCTCGACGACGGGTAGTGGCTCGTACACGATGCGCGGCGCGGTGTCGGTGACGGCGGCGCAGCTGATCGGCGAGGCCTCGGCGTCGCTTCGGTAACCGTCGGGCAGAATCTCCACTCCGCCGATGAACGGCTGAAACCCGAAGGTGCTCAACGTGTTCCCAACGTCGGAGCTGATCTCAGCCTCGGTGGGCAGCGACTTCACCGCGGACACCGCGGGGGTGGCGACCCCCGGTACCGTCTGCGCGCAGCCAGCCAGCAGCAGGACGACGACCAGGCTGCCCGCCGGCCAGCGCACGGCGGTTTACTTCTTCGGCTTGTCGCTGGCGGCGTCGGCAGAAAGCGCCGCGACGAATGCTTCCTGCGGGACCTCGACCCGGCCGATGGTCTTCATCCGCTTCTTGCCTTCCTTCTGCTTTTCGAGCAGTTTGCGCTTGCGGCTGATGTCACCGCCGTAGCACTTGCTCAGCACGTCCTTGCGGATGGCTCGGATGTTCTCGCGCGCAATGATTCTCGATCCGATCGCCGCCTGGATCGGCACCTCGAATTGCTGTCGCGGTATGAGCTCCTTGAGCTTGGTGGTCATCTTGTTGCCGTAGGCGGCGGCACCGTCCTTGTGCACGATGGCGCTGAAGGCGTCCACTGCCTCACCCTGAAGCAGGATGTCGACCTTGACCAGGTCGGCCTCCTGCTCGCCGGCCTCCTCGTAGTCCAGGCTGGCGTAACCGCGGGTGCGTGACTTCAACGAGTCGAAGAAGTCGAAGATGATCTCGCCCAACGGCATCGTGTAGCGCAGCTCGACGCGCTCCGGCGAGAGGTAGTCCATGCCACCGAGTTCGCCGCGCCGCGACTGGCACAACTCCATGATGGTGCCGATGAACTCGCTCGGGGCGATGACGGTGGTCTTCACGATCGGTTCGAAGACCGACCGGACCTTGCCCTCCTGCCAATCCGAGGGGTTCGTGACGATCAGTTCGGTCCCGTCGTCCTTGACCACGCGGTACACCACGTTGGGCGCGGTGGAGATCAGGTCGAGGTCGAACTCGCGCTCGAGCCGCTCGCGGGTGATCTCCATGTGGAGCAAGCCGAGGAAACCGCACCGGAAGCCAAACCCGAGCGCCACCGACGTCTCCGGCTCCCACGTCAGCGCGGCGTCGTTGAGCTGTAGCCGTTCCAGGGCGTCACGCAGGTTGGGGTAGTCCGACCCGTCGACCGGATAGAGGCCGGAGTAGACCATCGGCCGTGGCTCCCGGTAACCCGTCAGCGCATCGGTCGCACCGTTTCGGGCCACCGTGACGGTGTCGCCCACCTTCGACTGCCGGACGTCCTTGACGCCGGTGATCAGGTAGCCGACCTCCCCCACACCGAGGCCCTCGGTGGCCTTGGGCTCGGGTGAGACGATGCCCACCTCCAGCAGCTCGTGGGTGGTGCCGGTGGACATCATCTTGATCTTCTCGCGCGGGCTGAGCTTCCCGTCGACCACGCGGACGTAGGTCACCACGCCGCGGTAGATGTCGTAGACGGAGTCGAAGATCATCGCCCTGGCGGGAGCGTCGGCGTCGCCGACCGGCGCGGGCACCAGCCGCACCACCGCGTCGAGCAGCTCGCGCACGCCGACGCCGGTCTTGCCGGAGACCCGCAGGACCTCCTCGGGTTCGCAGCCGATGATGTGGGCGATCTCGCCGGCGTAGCGATCGGGATCCGCCGCGGGCAGGTCGATCTTGTTCAGCACGGGAATGATCGTCAGACCGCGGTCCAACGCCAGGTACAGGTTGGCCAACGTCTGCGCCTCGATGCCCTGGGCGGCGTCGACGAGCAGCACCGCGCCCTCGCACGCCTCCAGCGCCCGCGACACCTCGTAGGTGAAGTCGACGTGACCCGGGGTGTCGATCAGGTGGAGGACGAACTCGTCGTCGCCGACCGTCCACGGCAGCCGCACGTTCTGCGCCTTGATGGTGATGCCGCGCTCGCGCTCGATGTCCATCCGGTCGAGGTACTGGGCGCGCATGTCCCGATCGGCGACGACTCCGGTGATGCCGAGCATCCGATCGGCCAGCGTCGACTTCCCGTGGTCGATGTGGGCGATGATGCAGAAGTTCCGAATCCGAGCCGGCGCAGTGAACGTCTTGTCGGCGAAGCTGCTGATGGGAATCTCCTGGTAAGGGTACGTGGCAGCGGCGCTGCGCTCGTTCAGGATATCGAGCGGGGACCTCATCGACACAATCGCCGCCGGTGACGTCCCCCGGTCGCTCCGCTCCTGCCCGCCGGTGACATCCCCCGGTCGCTCCGCTCCTGCCCGCCGGGTCGGCTCACCTATGCTCGACCCATGGCTCCTCAGTTGAGTCCGTGGCAGCGGATTGTGAAGACCACCGAGAAATTGGTGTTCACCGAGGCTCCGAAGATCATCCGGCAGTTGCAGAACCCGGA
>Ga0209051_1000854_pt1 | contig 31085 bp, 26 predicted proteins | sample AraplaCvi_mMS_r2_2_FD_184286 | JGI IMG/M metagenome (GOLD analysis project Ga0209051, IMG submission 184286) | Arabidopsis root microbial communities from North Carolina, USA - plate scrape MF_Cvi_mMS_r2 (SPAdes) (version 2) | ecosystem: Host-associated > Plants > Roots > Endosphere | place...
CCCGGCCCAGAAGGTGCCGTGCGACCCGAAGGCGCCGGGGGTGAAGGCGAAGGCCTGCGCGCCGCTGAAGTGGCTGTAGGCGGCGATGATGGTGCTGAACACCGCGACGAGCATGACGATGAACAGGCCGGTGGTGAGCTTGCCGATCTGGCCGATCTTGCGGAACAGCGCGGCCATGATGATCAGCGTGATGCCGACGCCAATGGCCTTGCCCAGGAGGGTGTTTCCGCCGTCGTCGGTGACCCCGGGGATCAGGTAGCCGAGGTACTGAACCAGGCCGATGATGCCGGTGGACATGATCAGCGGGATGAACAGCACCGCGCTCCAGACGAAGAGGAACGGCATGAGCCGGCCGGTGCGGTACTGGAAGGCTTCGCGGAGGTAGATGTAGGTGCCGCCGGCGCCGGGCATGGCGGCGCCGAGCTCGGCCCAGATGAGGCCGTCGGCAAGGGCGAGGAGGGCGCCCACGATCCAGCCGAACATGGCTTCGGGGCCGCCGAAGGTGGCGACCATGGCGGGGATCGTGACGAAGGGTCCGATGCCGCACATCTGGGTCATGTTGATCGCGGTCGCTTGCAGGGGGCCGATCTGGCGTTCCAGCGCGGGCTGCTGGGGCGTCGAGGCTCCGGTCGACGGTGAGCTCATCACGCACCTCCTTCGTCGTAGTTTGTTAGTAAAGTTTCTTAACATACTCAGCGCGAGTGTGCGAGAGTTCACGTGTAAATTTCCGGAGTCGACGGGACGGGAGGTGGCGGTGGACGGCCGTGCGGCACCGCAGGCGGGAACCCCGGCGAACATGCGTGCACTCAACCAGCGGCTGGTGCTGGACCGGCTGCGTGAGCACGGCGAGGCCACCCGGCCCGAGATCGCGGCCGCGACCGGTCTGTCGAAACCCACTGTGGGACAAGCGTTGGTGGACCTGGAGGAGCACGGCTTGGTGCGCCCGATCGGCCGGCGGTTGGACCGTCCGGGACGGGCGGCGGTGGTCTACCGCACGGCCCCGGATGCGGGTCACATCGTCGGGGTCGACGTCGGACGCCGCGCGCTGCACGTCGCGGTCGCCGATCTGGACGGTGCCGTGGTCGCCCGCGTCGAGCAGCCCAACCGCAGCCGCTCGGGTGCCATGCTCGTGCGCACGGTCGGTGATTCGGTCGCGAAGGCCGTTGCCGAGGCCGGGCTGACGGGCGACGACATCGTGGTGACCGTCGTCGGCACGCCGGGCATCCCCGACACCGCCGCCGGCACGGTGCACCGCTCGCCGAACCTGCCGGGCTGGGAGCGGCGCGGGCTACTCGGCGAGCTGATGACGCAGCTCGGCGCGAACGGGTCGACGGTGCTGGTGGAGAACGACGCGAACCTGTGTGCGGTCGGCGAGCATGCGCGCGGTGCCGCGCAGGGCGTGGACGTGGTGGCGTGCCTGACCGTCGGCACGGGCATCGGCTTGGGAATCCTGCTCGGCGGCAACCTGTTCCGGGGCGCGAGGGGGGCGGCCGGCGAGATCGCCGACCTGCCGTACGGTCGCGTCCCGGCCGGGGTGACGTCCCACCGGCCCGGCCCGGTGGAGGTGGTCGCCGCCGGTGACGCGGTGGTGTCGGCGGCGCGCGCGGCGGGGCTTTCGCTGTCGACGGCCAAGGCGGTGTTCGACGCGGCCCGTTCCGGCGACGATCGTGCTGTGCGGGTGGTGGCCGACGAGGCGTCCAAACTGGCGCGAGTGGTCTCGGTGGTCACCGCGGTGCTGGACCCGGGGCTGATCGTGCTGGCGGGCGGCATCGGCCGCAACGTCGACCTGCTGGCCGACCCGATGCGCCGCGAACTGGCCGAGACGATTCCGCTGGTACCCGACATCGTCGGGGGAGAACTGGGAGACGACGCGGTCCTGGTCGGGGCGATCGCGACGGCGATGGACACGGCGTGGGACTTGGTGTTCGAGCGACGGGTGTTGGGCAGGTGATGGATGTCGTCGTCGAGCGGGACGAGGCGGCGTGCGGGGTGACCGTTGCCGACGTCTTCGACCGTGCGGTGCGGTCGGGGGCGGTGCGGTTGGGGTTGGCGACGGGATCGTCGCCGTTGTCGGTGTACCGGGAGTTGATCCGCCGGCACCGGGAGGAGGGGTTGTCGTTCGCGGCGGTCCAGGCGTTCCTGCTGGACGAGTACGTGGGGCTGCCGGCGGGGCATCCGCAGTCCTACGCGCAGGTGATCCGGACGGAGTTCGCCGACCACGTCGACCTGGACGGTGTGTTCGGTCCGGACGGGGGTGCTTCTGACTTGTCTTCTGCAGCAGCCGCTTACGACGCGTTGATCGCCTCGGCGGGGCCGATCGACGTGCAGCTTTTGGGCATCGGCGCCAACGGGCACATCGGGTTCAACGAACCGGGATCGGCCCTGGATTCGCGGACGCGGGTGACGACGCTGACGTCTCGGACGCGGCAGGACAACGCGCGGTTCTTCGCGAGCGCCGACGAGGTGCCTCACCGCGTCATCACGCAGGGGTTGGGCACGATCAGCGCGGCCCGGCACTTGGTGTTGATCGCGACGGGGGAGCACAAGGCGGCAGCGGTGGCAGCGGCTTTGGAGGGGCCCGTCACGCCGGAGTGCCCGGCGTCGGTGCTGCAGTTGCACCCGATGGTGACGGTGGTCTTGGATGAGGGGGCTGCGAAGGGGTTGGAACGGATCGGCTCGTGAACGTCCCCTTCGTGGTTGCGACGTTCATCGGCCTTCTGCTGCCACTCTTCGTTCCGCGCAACGACATCGCGCGAGCTCGCCGGATGTTCTGGGCGGGGGTGGGCGTGGCGGTGGTGTCGGCGTTCTTCATCGCCTTTCCACCGGACTGGAAGTCCGGTGCCCAGTTGTCGGCCTTCGTCGCGTTCATGATGCTCGGGACCGCCTACTTCACCAGTCCATACCTGAAGTTTCGCGGGAAGATCCACGCCGCCTACCGGGCGGACGCCGAGGCGGAGGACCCGCCTGGCCGGACACCTCCAGGCACGACCCGGCTTCTGACGTCAGCGCGAAAGCTGTGGTGGTTCATCGTCGCCGGAATGGCGCTGTGCACGTTCAACGTCGTCCAGTTCGATGTGACCGGTGATGCTCCGCGACTCGCGGTGGCAATGGCCGTCGTAATAGTCGTAATCGCAGTGATCTTCGGTGTCGCCGACGGGCGAGCCGGTGACCCGATCGCGCAGGGACAGACCCTGCAGTTCGTTCTCGCCTCGGTCCTCACCGTAGGTGTCTTCGCGGTGTTGTACCTCGGCGCCCGCGCGGTGGGCAGGAGAAAGCGCAGTCCCGGCTAGAGCAGAAACTGCCGTGCTTCGGGGACCTCTGAATGCCGGACAATGGGAGGGAAACGGGGATGGCGAGGGGTGGAGATGCAGGTCGATCCGCAGGTGTTGCGTGCGCTGGCGGGACAAGCCGAACGCGTCGCGGGTGTGGTGACGTCCGCAGAGGTGGGCACGAAGGTGGTCACGGCGGCCGACGGTCTGCCCGGCTCGACGACGCAGTGGGCGGCGCACACGGTCGGAGACCACTTCACCCAGCAGGCCAAGAAGCTGGCCGACGACGTCACCAAGATGGGACAGGCCGTGCGCGGCGCGGGGGACACGTTCGACGTCGCCGACGACGCGCTCGCGAAGTCCTTCGACGGGTTGTTCTAGGCAATGCTCCCGTCACGATCCACGCTGCGAGGTTGGAACCCCGACTCGTTGACCACGTCGGCTGATGGGATCTCAGCCGGAGCGAACACGGTGGCCGATGCGGTGAACGGTCTTGATGACTCCTGCCGTCGCATGCCCGAGACGAAGGCATGGTCGGGTCGATCGCACGACGCGGCGTCGGCGATGTTCGGTAGGGCCGAGCGCAACGCCGCGGCGTTCGCCTCATATGCCCACGACCTGGCCGGAGCGCTCAGGCACGGCAGCAACACGATCGGCCCGGCCCGGGCCGCGCTCCTGGCCAAGGCCGATCAGCTCGACGCCGGCCCGTTGGAAGTGACCGATCAGTGGGTGGTGCTCATCGACCCGGTGAGGATGTCGGCCGAGGAGATGGCGAAGCTCGAAGAATTGGCGCGTACTGAGCACGAAGCGATCAACCGCATGCTTACGGCGGTGGGGGACGCCGATGACACCACCGCGAATGCTGTTGTGGCTGCCGGCAAATCGCGTGGCTTCGTCGAAGCGGGCCCGCCCACGGACTTCGGCTCCATGATGGTGCCCGTCGCGCAGCGTCCAGGTGACCAGGTGCCCGACCCGCGCAATCCGATCGGCGTCTTGGCGCAGGAGGCGATCCGCAACGGAGACATGTCGGTCAAGATCCGGGAAGTCAGCGAGCCGGTCAAGAATCAATATGGTGACGAGGTCACCACGGTGACGATGCAGGACGGCAGCAAGCAGGTGCTGACGAAGTACGATCCGTTCGATTGGCCGAGCAAGGGCAACTTCAACTCGATCACGCAGTATGACAAGGACGGCAACGAGGTGTCGGAGACCAGTTCCTGGCATGACTACGGCACGGACTGCGATCAGACCACTGTCACGTGGCCCAACGGCGCTTCCTTCATGATGTCGATGGATCCGTCGGGCACCAGGAGCGCGGGCTTCACCACACCCTTGGGGAAGCACTCCGCTGTGCCGGTGGAATTGATCGACGACATGTCGAACAACGCCGGCGGTCTGATGTCCGGCTTGGAGAAGCACATCGCCGGCGGCGGTTCCCTGCCCATGGTGAGCGCCGAGTCGCTCGAGAACGTGGGCAAGACGGCCAAATTCGGCGGGCCGGTGTTGAGCTTGGCGACGACGGTCTTCGACATGGCAATGGCGGACTCGGGTCGGGACAGGTGCATCGCCGCGGTGGCCGGCGCGGGTGGCTTCGGCGGTGGTTGGGGAGCGGCGGAGGCGGGCGCGGCTGCCGGTGCGATCTTTCCTCCCGCCGCGCCCATTCTGGTACCGACCCTCGCTGTGGGTTTCGGCATCGCCGGCGGGTTCTATGGCGCCGATCTCGGAAAATTCGTCGGAGAGATCGTATGTCCGTACTGACATTGCCAGAGCCAACCCATTGGCCGGAAGGTCAACGACGCCTCACCAAGCTGACGCTGGCCGTGACCTTGTTGGTGGCGGTTGGAATCTTCGTCGGCGTCAGGGAAATCGCAAACGGCAACTTGTTGGAAGGCTTAATCGCTTTCGGCTTCCTTCCGTTATTCTTGGCGGTGGTCGTTGCGGTGCAGCTAATGTCCCGCCACCCGACCGTTCTCCGAGCCAGCTACGACCGCACCGGCACTGTCCTACGGCCGAACCGGATCCTCACCTGGGTGGCGTTTGGCGTGCTGGCTTACCTCATTCCGTTCGGGGTGGCCGTCGTGGCGCTCACGCTGACAGGCCATCTCCATCTGTTCGCGTCTCGGCATGGACAGGCAGCCGCCGTCATAGGAATGGCGCTCGCCACCTGCACCGCCATCACGGGACTCGTAACCGCCTGGCGCCGTGGCGGTGTCGGATACGTGAAACTCGCGCCCACCGGCGTTGAGGTCGCCGACATCAAGAGCACGGACTTCGTGGCGTGGGATGACATCGTCGATGTCGACGATCACTCCGAGGTCAACAAGAAGACCCGCAAGGCCGTCGTGCTTCATCGACGGGACGGTACGGAGAAGGCGATCGACGGCTGCGACTTCTACGCTCCGAATGGTGTCGGACTGTACTGGATGGTGCGGCACTACTGGCGGCATGCCGATGACCGTCCCGAGCTAACCGACGGCCGGGCGATGGTGCGACTTGGGGACGGGCGGTTCGACACCGATATGACGTAGCCGTGCTCCATTTTGTGTAGCCCTACTGCTCATCCCCCCGGTTGGTCGCGTCCCGGCAGGAGTGTCGTAGCACCCGCCCGGTCCGGGGGAGGTGGTGACCCGCCGTCGTCAGCGGGGCGACAGTGCTAGCCCAAGTATCAAGCCCCTACATCCAGTTACCCGTAGCGGTTTGGCCGGGTAAGTATGTAGTGGCGGCAAGGGGCCCGCCTCATAATGCCCCCAAACGACCGTCCAAGTGCGCTCACTTTTTATATCGTTGCGCCACTTCGTTTTCAGCGGACACAAGCCCCATAGTCTGCGATCTAGTCAGTTGCGACACACGAGACGTCGAGCGCGTCGGCGCTGGCAACTAAAGGGTGTAGCCGGATGTGGTCAAATCAACCGCACCGCACCCGACAAACTTGATCCTCCGACTGCTCCCCCCTCGGGAACAGTGCTTGGTTTGACCCGCCACAAGGTTACGAGGGACCGTGAGTTCCAGAATTTTTGTCCGCTATTCTTTGGGGGCAATGATTGCTTTTTCTAGCTGTTCCTGCGAAATCGGGTAGTTATTCTGCCGAATATCCTTGAAGCTCTTTCGTGCGCGGGTTATCTCAGCCTTGCTGGTGGGTGCGATATGCGCAAGTAAGAGATCCTCGAGTAGCTCGCTGTTTTCCTTTGCGGTAATCATTTTACCGTTATCGGTGTTGAACACCGCTGTCCAAGGCGCACTTGAGATCTTCCAAGGCAGTTTGGAGAGCCGAGCCAAAGCATCGTCAAACGACAGTAGCTCCTGATCAATTACTGTTTGCAGCGCACGAGCGACGGCCTTCTGAATGATTGGCCGCATCATAGGATGCCCGTTGCCCTCTTTGCCTTTGGGTGCTCGCAGATCTTTGGCATCAGGCGTCGATTGTAGCGCCTTAATGACATCACCGGTTGCCGTAAATATGGCAACCAATCTACTCGCGATTTCGTCGTAGCACTTCTCCAAAATTTCGTCTGACGGTCTGCTCTGGAGGTCGTCGAGCTCAGGCGGTAGGTTCCAGTTAATAATTTTGATGATGTCGTAGAGCACAGTGATCGTAGTCAAAGCACTCTTATCGCCGACCGGCACAGAGCTGGCGGCCAACGTGAAATCACCTTCAGAGGGTGGTCGGACAAAAACTCTCACGCGCCCCTTAGCGCCGAAGAATTCATGATCTGACAGAAGGCGGCGGGTAATGATCGCGAATGCATCGTCTACATCAAGGGCAATGTTTTCGGCTGCTGTTGTATTCTTTGCATTTCGATTTATGTTAGTGAAAAGGCGTTGGGTGCGTTCTCTGCCGTCTTTCGTATCGTAATGCGATACGAGCAATACACAAATGTCCTCGGCACCCAACGACGGGTTCTGCTTGATTGCGTCTTTTATTGCACGGAGGCGATGCTGACCATCAAGTGCAAAAAATTGGTGGCTGCCATCGAGGGTGAGAACTCCAAAGTTATTGTCGACTCCTTTCAGTACACCTTGCGTATCATCCATCTTCAGCTCGATATATTCTGGGTCGCCACCCCATGTCGCAACTATGAGCGAACCGAGAAATCGGTGTTCCGACTTCAGTAAGTAGTCACGAATGCCATCAGTTCGCGCGCTAATTCCTCTCTGTATTAGCGTGTTCAGATCTTTATTTCCGCCTAGCTCGTGGGCAAATGAAACTTCACGCGCCACTTGAGCGTACTTCATTATGCAAATATAGTAGTTCCAGTCGCCGACCGCTGCTTTAAAAGCGGGAATGAACGTCTTCGTCGCCATCTCTTCTCCTAAAATGCTGGTTTTGGTTTTCCTACGGCGCGGAGGCGCGGACTCCCAATGTCGTTGAGGGGTGGTGCAAACAACGCAAAGAGTCGTTTTTCAAGCGAACTTATTACAGATCCGTCTTCAATGGTGCAATACCAGTATTGAAGTGGAACTACATTGAGGAAACGTCGAAGGCGTTCGGGACGAGTTGATGCACTCCCGCGGCCCCACAGATAGTCAGGATTGGCTGCGACGAACTTCGCGTACTCGCCCTTATATCTGGATTTCAGAGTGCTCCGGTTTGCATCGTCACCTGCTTTCCCTACGTATAGGATCCATGGAAAATTGCGGTGGCTCGAGGGGGATGTTGCGATATCCAATTCGAATACAGGATTCCAAACAAACATGTAGATGCCACGCACAGCGGGGATCTTTCGCCAAGCGCTCGGGGTTGCCTTCAGCACCTCCCACCCGTTGGGGCCTTCGCGGCGCAAGTCTGAGGCCAGAGCCTCGCAATGGACGCTATCCATCAGTCTGTCGAGGGGGACGCTGAAGTCGAGCCTTGGCGGCTCGTCGTCTCGATGCCGCTCGATCGCACTTGTGACCGCTTCGCTCAATCCATTTCCTTAGTCCCATGATGTACCGAGGCCTCGACACACTATCGCGGGGTTGAGTCAGCTTGCCGCGGTTTGTAGCCGAGCGTGTGGTTTGCGTCTGCCGCGCACCGCTGCGAAAAGTGTCGCACGTATGTGCGAACATCGCCTTGCCGCGTGGCGCCCATGATTTCGCTACATTACGAATAGGATCTGAGCAATGGTCTACCTCGACTACAACGCCTCTACACCGGTTGACCAGCGAATTCTCCCGGCCATTGCCGAAGCTCACGGAGCTTTCGGCAACCCGTCAAGCGCGCACCACGCAGAGGGGGAGCGCGCCGCCGAGCTGATCGAGGAAGCTCGGAGTCGAGTCGGCACGCTGTTAGAACGCTCCTCTAAGGAGGTTTTGTTCACAAGCGGCGCGACCGAGGCGACGGTGCTGGCCATCCTCGGAGTCATGCTCGGGGCGGTGAGCAGGCCGAATATCGTCGTGTCGCCCACCGACCACAAGGCGGTCATCGCCGCAGCTGAGGTGGGCGCTCGACTCAGCGGCGGCCAGGTCCGCATGGCGTCTGTCGGTCACAGCGGAGTCGTGGACCGCGAGCATCTCGAGAGCTTGGTCGACGACTCCGTGGCGCTAGTTGCAGTGATGGCGGCGAACAATGAGACCGGCGTCCTTGGGCCGATCGCAGACGTCACCGAGCTCGCCCGGGGCGTAGGTGCCTTGAGTTTTGTCGATGCCACTCAGCTCCTCGGAAAGGGCGTAGTCGGCGAAGCCGTCGCGGATGCCGACATCGTGGTCTGCAGTAGTCATAAGATCTACGGACCCAAGGGCGCGGGCGCACTCGTCGCGGATCGACATACTCAGAAGTCGATAACCCCTATCGCGTCCGGAGGCGGTCAGGAGCGCGGGATTCGTGGGGGCACACAGAACACGCCGGCGATCGTGGGCTTCGGGCTAGCAGCCGAGCTAGCGACGAAGGAGCAGCTGTCCGACACTGCCCGGCTCAGTCGATTGTCGAGATCGTTGCTAGAGACAATCATGCAGAGCCTGTCCGGCGTTGAAATAAACGGTTCTGCCGCCGAACGACTTTCGAACACTCTCAACCTGAGATTCATTGGCGCTGATGCCGAGGCGGTCATGACCTCAATGCCCAATGTGCTCGTCTCGGCGGGCAGCGCCTGCCAGTCTGCGGTTCCCACGCCCTCTCACGTGCTTCTCGCGATGGGTCTTTCCGGGACAGCCGCTTCCGAATCGCTCCGCATCTCGTTGGGTCGACCGACCACTGAGCAGGAGGTCCAAGAAGCAGCCACGTCGATTGTGGACGCGGTCACCCGTGTGCGAGATCTGGCCTAGAAGGAGAGCTCGATGACACTCGAACAGACGACCACACCGATGTTCGCTAACCACCAGACCTTCCACCCAAGGTTTGGGTGGATCAAAAAGGGCTTTGACGCCGCGGCTCGCGATCCAAACATCTTCAACGAGAAATCCTCACCGGTTGATCTTGGAGTAGGTAAGAACATGGTCGAGGCGATCCGCTTTTGGGCGTTTGCAACCAAAGTGGTGGCGCGAGCTCCGCATCCGGATCGTCCGCGAACATCGGTCTACACGCCAACGCATCTCGGTCGCGCGTTGCTCGACAGCGAACTTGGGTTCGATCCGTACATGGAAGATCCGGCCACACTGTGGATCCTTCACTGGCATGCAGTCTCGGCCAAATCCGTTCTTCCCGTGTGGCGCTTGATGTTCAACGAGTTTGCGGCCCTCGAGTTTACTGAGGAAGAGTTTCTGCAGTTCTGCGTCGAGGAGATCGCCGCGACGACCTGGAACCTGCCGATGAAGAGCAGCGTGCAAAAGGACGTGGACTGTCTGTTGCGGATGTACTCCCGGCGTGACGCTCAAGGTCGACAGGGATTGGATGACCTGCTCGACTCTCCATTCCGAGAGCTCGGACTCATTCGTCCGACGCCAGGAGCTGGTCGCAAGAACACCTTCCGTGTTGTGCGAGGCGCCAAGCCGAGCCTTCCCTCAGCCGCTATTGCCTACGCCTGCCTTGATTACCTAAGTCGAAGCGCGGACGGGAGCGCAACGGTGACGCTGACCAGGCTTGCGACGGATCCGGGATCACCGGGACGAATCATGAAACTCACGGAGCAGGACATCGGCGACGCCATCGAAGAAGCGGCGCGGCTCGCCGGTCACCTGCGGCTCACGCGACCTGCAGGTTCCACGCAGCTCGCTGTGAGTGCACCCCCCGGTCAGGTCGCGTATGAAGTTCTCGCCTCGCGAAGCGCAGCTCGTCGCACGCTCGTACAGAGCACGGCGGCCGATCTTGAGCTAGTTGGCGCCGCCGCGACCTCCCCGCATCTTTCCGAAGCGGAGCTTTCCAAGCTGGTTCGACGGGCCGAGTCGCAACGCAAGCGGCGGAATGGAGAAGCAGCATGAAGCCGCTCGCCACGTACGTCACGCCAAGCACGCGGTTTAGTCGATCGGCCAACATCGAGCGCGACCACGGTGGCAACGCGATCAGCGGCTACGTGCCCACGGGTCGCGCTGTGGACGTGATTTCGCGCGTTGCTGCTGGACTCGCAGACCCGTCTGCAGGGCGCACCTTTTCCATTACAGGACCGCATGGTGGTGGAAAGTCTTCGCTGATCGTGTTCCTCGACAGTCTTCTCGCTCACCCGTCAGCGCCAGAATTCGAGACTGCGCACTCGGTTTTGGAAGCCATCGATCCGACGGTGGATGCACGGCTGCGTAGCGGATTGAAGCTCGTCACGGCTGAACGAAAGGGCTTTGTCCGAGCCTTTGCGACTGCGGCGAATGAACCGGTTGCTACGACTATTGCGCGGGCACTCAACGCTGGGGCGGTTCGTGAAATTGGTCCTGAGCAAGATCTTGTGTCGATGTGTGATCCGGACGCCTTTGTGCCTGAACCCGCCGACGTCAAAGCCGCCGTGCAGCGCATCACCCAGGCGCACCCGCTGCTACTCGTCATCGACGAGTTCGGAAAGAACCTTGAGTACTTTGCGACGTCCGGATCCAAGGGCGATCCGTTTCTCCTGCAGGAGCTCGCGGAGCTGACTCAGGGCGAGAACGCGTTGCCACTTGTTGTGATCACGCTGCAACACTTGTCATTCGACGAGTATGTGCAGGGCAGCTCGACGGCGCGTCGTCGCGAATGGTCGAAGGTTCAGGGTCGGTTCCAGGACATTCCATACGTTGAAACGGCAGCCCAGTCACGAAGGCTGATCGCCTCGGCGCTCCAGCAACATGGTGAGTTCGCCGCTGCGGGAGCGGCGTGGGTTTCAGAGATCCGCCCGGTCCTCGAGCAGGAAGGGCTGCGTGACATCGCCGAGGATGCGACGGCCGCCGTACCGCTACACCCTTTGTCACTCGCAGTGTTGCCTGATCTATGTAGCCGATATGGGCAAAACGAGCGGACATTGTTCTCGTTCTTGACGGGCTCGGAGCCCGCGGCGATGCCGCGTTTCCTCGCGTTGACATCGTGGGCGCCTGGTGAGCCCGTCCCGTTGGTAGGCCTCGATGTGCTCTACGACTATTTTCTTGAGTCATCGAGCAGTATGGTCGGTGTGGCTGACGGCGCGAGCCGGTGGATTGAGATTGAGACGCGTATCCGTGACACCGTTGGTCTTTCAGCGGCGCAATTGAAAGCGCTGAAGACAATCGGTGTCATCAACCTCGTGTCGAGTGGCGGCCGGATGCGCGCCTCGAAGGCCCTCCTTAGACTCGCGCTGACTGACGGCTCGGGCACAGAAAACGTCGATCAACTTTTGGACTCTTTGATCGACAAGGGCCTCATTACGTTCCGAACTTTCTCGGACGAGTACCGAATCTGGCAGGGATCTGACTACAACTTGCGTCGTGTCGTGGAGAATGCGCGGAGTGAACTCGCTAACGCCAACGTCCTTGATCTCTTGCGGAATTCGTTCTCGCTCGATCCGCTGGTAGCAGGTCGGCATAGTCAAACCACCGGCGTATTGCGTGTGTTCGGAAGACAGTTCTCCACCGGCGCAGTCGTTGGCGACGACGACGCGAACCCCGCGTGGGACGGTGTGGTCAGGTATCTGACCAGCAAAGTGTCGAAAACTGAATCGCTCGCCGGCCTAAGTGATGGTCGACCAGTCGTGTACGTCTTTCCGCGAAATATCTCGGTAGTCCAGGAAGCCGCAATCGACGCTGCGGCATTGACCTCTGCTCTCCAGAGCGCGGAGTCCGAAGGGGCCGACTGGGTCGCCCGTCGCGAGCTTTCTGAACGACTCGCGAGTTCGCAGCAGCATCTCCACAACGTGGTCAGTGCAGCCTGGGACTCGAAGGCAACCTGGGTGCTAGCGGATGTCGATGACGGGGACCTTGATCCGACCCAGGGACTATCGGCGTTGCTATCCGAGGTGGCCGATATGGCGTATCCGCAGACTCCTCATATCGCGAATGAGATGATCGCCCGACGCGACCTCACGAGTCAGGGCGCAAAGGCGCGCCGCTTCCTCATCGACGCAATGCTGGCTAACGGATCGTCTGAAGCGTTTGGCATCGAGGGCTACGGCCCCGATCGTGCGATCTATGAGGCAATTTTCCGCAAGACTGGAATCCACCGGGAGATCTCTGACGGCATCTGGGGCTTGGAGAACCCGACGGAGTCGAGCTGGAAACCTGTTTGGAGAGAGATTAACTCAGCATTCAGCGATGCGGCCGATGCGCGTGTGAACCTCGCCGACATCGCCGCGAAGCTGTCACTGCCACCGATTGGCGTGAAGGGCGGAATCATCCCGCTTGTTCTCGTTGCGGCTCTGATCCGTCGCAGCGACGAAGTCGCTGTATATGAGCATGGCAGCCTGGTGCTTGAGATCGACGATGCCGTCGCAGAACGGTTGACGAAGAATCTGGGTCATTTCACCGTCAGAAACACCATGACAAAGAGCGGCAAGCGCGCGGCTGTCGTCGACAGTCTTGTGGATCGACTGGGTATTCAGTCGCCTGTGGGCCGGGAAGCCCCGACATTCCTGAATGTCGCGACGACTCTGTTCCGAACGCTGCGCGTACTTCCGCCGTATACCCAGCGGACGCGGTCGAGCCTCACGCCGGAAGCGCTAGAAGTTCGGGACGCCTTCCATCAGGCTTCGGAACCAGATGTCCTCATCTTTGAGACTCTGCCGAAGATCCTCGGTTTCGCCGCTTTCACTGGGCGGGGCAAGGCAAGTGCCGACACGGTCGATCAATATGCCGATGCACTGGCGAGCTCGCTTCGCGAGCTTCGCGACCAGTACCCGAACCTCCTCGAGATGATCCAAGATCACTTGGCGGTGGCTACGGCGGCTGGCGGTTCCTTGACCGAGCTGAGACAGGTCCTGGAAGCAGACGCGACCCGGCTAGCCGGTCACGTGCTTGAGCCAAGGTTGAAAGCTTTTGTGGGCGCGCTAGCGCGCCCACTAGATGACCAAGCGTGGCTAGAGAACGTAGCCATGGTGGTGGCCGAGGGGCAGGCACCGAGGGTGTGGACCGATGACATCGCCAGCCGGTTCCCGCTGAAGATCGCAGAGCTCGGCGGAGCCTTGCGTCGTACGTCAGCACTGCTTCATGAGCGATTGGCCGACAAGGTCAAGGAGGGTTACTCGACGAGCAGGATGACATTGACGCGGCCCGACGGAACAGAGTCGATCGAACTGCTGTCGCTGACGGATACCGAAAAGGAATCCATCGACGACCCGTTCGAGCGCGTGGTCCAAGAACTGACAAAGGGCGGCCTATCAAGAGCCACCGCGTGTCGGATGCTCATGGCAAGGTTGGCACTGGAGCATGAGGATGTCGACCGGACCTCTGCCACGCGAACTTTAGCTATGGAGGATCAGCGATATGCCTGAGAGCATTCGACACATCTGCGGCATCAGCGGCGGCAAGGATTCCAGCGCCTTAGCCGTCTACATGCGAGATCGCGTTCCGGAGATGGAGTACTTCTTCTGCGATACGGGGGCCGAGCTACCGGAGACCTATGAGTATCTCGACCGTCTCGAAACGTCGCTCGGCAAGCCGATTGCGCGACTGAACGCGAAAAAGGGTTTTGATCACTGGTTCGAGGTTTATCGTGGCACGCTCCCGTCGCCGCAGATGCGGTGGTGCACCAAGAAGATGAAGATCGAACCGCTCGAGGATTGGATCGGCCAGGATCATGCGGTGTCTTACGTCGCCATTAGAGCGGACGAGGCAGGCCGCAGGGGTTATGTGAGCACTAAGCCGAACATTCGCACCGTTCTGCCGTTCGTCGAAGAAGGCATCGACCACGATGGAGTGCTTCGGATCCTCGACGACGCGGGTATTGGGCTTCCGAAGTACTACGAATGGCGCACTCGGTCCGGATGCTACTTCTGCTTCTATCAGCGCAAGGCGGAGTGGGTCGGTCTCGCCGACAAGCATCCTGATCTCCTTCAGCGCGCAATCGCGATCGAAACCAAAGTTCGGCAGGATGCCGGCGCCGACGGTGACGCGTCGTTCGGCGAGTATGCAATGAAGGGCCGTCAGTACACCTGGTCTGGCGGAGAGTCGCTTCCCGATCTGATCGCTCGGCGTGAGGAGATCCTCGCGCGGCACGACGAAGCGCAAGAACATGCCAAAAAGCGAAAGAAGAATCGCCCCGTGTGGGACGTTCTTGGCGATGCGCTTGATGACGAAGATGATTCGATGCAGTGCTCGGTTTGCGCTCTGTGAGTGTCCAGCCCCAAATCGGTTAGACCAACGCAGTCGCAGAAGCTATTGGTTACTGATGCCTGTGGCGAGATTCGGCGATCCGCATAGTTCGGCTATCAAAGTTGCTAGGGTGGGTTCGATGCGTGGAGTTGACCCAGCCAAAGCGACGCGAATGAATCAGCGTGCGCCACGCTTTGCTTTGAATGTAGGCAGTCAGGATTCGTGTGCTTACCTTTGATGAGTTGCTTGCTCGGGCCTCCGATCAACTCCTTCAACAGCTAGTGGGTCACGACGTTGTACGACTACTGGCCGGCCTCGACCCGTCGCTCGCCCGTCCTGACAGTCTCAGCGAGATTGCACTGGGGCTGCGCTCACCAGCTGAGATGCTTCTTGACCCGTCGCTTCGCAACGAGTTGTTACTACTCCTCCCGCGAACGAGTGCCGCCCTTCTGGCGCAACGCCTCGGTGTCGAGGGCGATGCCTACGACGGCCTGACGTCAATGAAAGTCCGGGCGAATACGGCCAAGGCTGCAGACCTGTTTGATTTTTTTGGCGTAAGCGGCGAAAGCAGTGACGAGACTGCGGCACTTCCGGCTCAAGAATCGGTTATTCCTGGTCATCCCCTGTTCGGTCACCAACGGCTAGCTGCACGTCGTGTTCTCTCTCATCTGGAGCGCGAGCCGCACCGGGTAATGCTTCATATGCCGACGGGCTCGGGCAAGACGCGCACGGCGATGTCAGTTGTCAGCAGTCTGCTCAACCGCAGCGAGCCAACACTTGTTGTGTGGCTCGCGCACTCCGAGGAATTGTGTGAGCAGGCGGTCGAGGAGTTCGTCAAGGCGTGGTCCTACCTCGGTAACAGGCCGATCGACGTACAGAGGTGGTGGGGGGCGCACACCCTGACTCAACCCATTATCCGAGACGGCCTCATAGTCGCCGGCCTCAGCAAGGCTTACTCATCGGCGCGGAGGTCGCTAGGCGACATTGGCAAAATCGCGGGGCACGTTGGCCTGGTTGTGATGGATGAAGCGCATCAGGCTGTGGCACCTACATACAGCCTGGTGCTCGACGTACTCACGCAAGCCGGCCACCCTGCGCCCCTGCTTGGCTTATCTGCAACCCCTGGTCGGACGTGGAGTGATGTCGATGAAGATCAGCGCCTCGCTGATTTCTTTTACCGACAGAAGGTGTCGCTGGAGATCGAGGGGTATGCCAACCCCGTTGATTTTTTGGTAGCCGAGGGCTACCTGGCCGAAACACAATTTGTTCAACTGACATACACAGCCACGGGGCAGCTGTCCCCGAAGCAACTCCAGGAACTTACCGACGCACTGGACGTGCCGGAGAACATAATCGTTGCTCTGGCCGGTGACGTGCAGCGCAATATGTTGATTCTCAGCCGGACTCAGGAGATGTGCCGCAGGCACCAACGCATCATCGTCTTCGCGGCGACGAAGGATCACGCGGTCGTCCTTGCAACCGTTTTGAGGGCCCGCGGGTACTGGGCACATGCGGTAACCGGTGAGACGCCCTCAAAGGTCCGCGCTCGCGTTATAAGTGGCTTCAAGGAACCACGTGATGAGCCGCGAATCCTAGTGAATTACGGCGTGTTAACGACCGGCTTCGATGCGCCGCAGACCAGCGCTGCTTTGATCGCGAGACCGACCAAGAGCCTTGTGCTGTTCAGCCAGATGGTTGGCAGAGCGACGCGGGGTGTGAAGGCGGGCGGAAACACGCTGGCCGAAGTTGCCACCGTCGTCGACACGCGGCTACCTGGCTTTTGCAACATGTCTGATGCATTTGAGAATTGGGAGGATGTCTGGTGACCGAATCAGTCAAAGAGTTCGATATCGTTCCGACATCGCTCGCCGTTAAGGCGATGAGAGACAACGGCTATAAGAACGCGGCCTACGCGCTAGCCGAGCTTATGGACAACTCCATCCAGGCCGGAGCGACAACAGTTCAGTTGCTTTGCGCGGACCGCGAATCCCAGGTAGAGCAGCGGACTCGCAAACGCCTGCATGAGGTGGCCGTCCTTGACAACGGCTCCGGTATGGATGCCGATACGCTTCAGATCGCGTTGCAGTTTGGGAACGGCACTCACCTTGATGCGGAGCAACAGAACGGGATGGGCCGCTTCGGGATGGGCTTGCCAAGTGCATCGATCTCACAATGCCAGAGCGTCGATGTATGGAGTTGGACGGATGGTGTCGAGAATGCGCTCTATAGCTATATCGACTTACCGTCGATCAACACCGGAAAGATGCGATATCTCCCTGCACCGCAACGCAAGCCGCTCCCTGAGGTATGGCTGACTGCTGCCGGCGAGGGTGCCATAGGGCCGTCTGGAACTCTTGTGGTGTGGAGCGATGTGGACCGCGTCCTATGGCGCACATCGAAGGCTTTGATTGATAACTCTGAAGAGTTGATCGGTCGAATGTATCGCTACTGGATCGACGACGGGCGAGTGGCGATCATCCTAAAGAATTTTCTGTACGAACGACCCGAAGAGATTCTGCAGGAGCGCAAAGCGAAACCGAACGATCCCCTTTATCTCATGGCGAGGACTAGTTGCCCGGCACCGTTCGACGCACGACCGATGTTCAAGCCCTTTCCTGCAGAGGGCGAGAACACGGTTCCCATAACTGTCCGATTCCGAGGCGAGGACCACGTCGTAACCGTCAAGTTCTCGATCGCTTCAGAGGAAGCGCGGGATAGTGCAGGAGGGCAGAGCACAGGCAGTTTGCCGTTCGGTCAACACGCGAATCGGAACCTTGGGGTGTCGATCGTACGTGCGGGACGCGAGCTAGAACTCGACACGGCGTGGACGACAACATACGACCCCCGCGAGCGTTGGTGGGGCGTCGAAGTCTCGTTCGAACCCGGCCTTGATGAGCTCTTCGGCGTCGCAAATAACAAGCAGTCCGCACGAAACCTCGCAGAAGCAGCCAAGATCGATGCGAGCGCGATCATCAAGGATCACGGCGGCTCGCTGCAAAGAGCGCGAAAGGCTCTCCGCGAAGACGAGGACCCTATCGAGCCGCTGCTAGAGATAGTGAATCGAGTCCAATCGAATATCCGGCTTATGCGCAGTCTGATCAAGACTCAAGCTGAAGGTCGACAGCGGCGATCTCGGCACACGGACGTCAGCATCGAGGCGTTGGCGACTGACGCGGTACGCAAGCGTCAGGACGAAGGCCATCACGGCCGAAGCGATGAGGACGAGTCTAAGCCGGCCGATGAACGCAAGGCGGACGTGGCTGACCAGCTCGAGCATCAAGGTCATTCTCGGGAGTCTGCTGAGGCGATGGCGGCGGAGACGATTGACAAGGGCCTCAAGTACCGCATCGATGTCGCGTCACTCGAGGGCGGGGCCTTCTTTTCTGTTCAGCCCAAGGGCGGGGTCCTTCTCGTCACTCTCAATACCGAGCACCCGGCGTACGGCCTCCTCCTCGGCGCGCGAGATCCCAAAGACCTTCCCGATGATCCGGACAAGCTCGAGGAGAGGCTGCAGAGCGCGCAGTCCGGTTTGGAGATGATGCTCTTCGCCTGGGCTCGCTACGAGGACGAGCAAGCGCCCGATCAGCGGCGCGTGACGCAGAACATTCGGCACGACTGGGGTCGCATGGCGGAGGGCTTCCTTGGGAGTCGGACGTAGGTGCGTCGGTGACAACGTCCGGCTCAATCCGCAAAGCCCTTTTGGACGCCGCAGCGCCGTTGACAGTGGGTGAGATCGCGGCGCTATTGGAAGCCGATGTCCGAGAATGCGACGCCCTTCTTTGGGGAAGTCCGGATGAGTTCGTATGGCAACCTGGTCAACGGTGGACCGTGGCCAATGCCAAGCAGCGCGGGGAGCGTGCTCACCGCGTGGATGCGCCGGACGCCCGTTCGAATTTGATGTCGGCGACTGCGCCGGAGGAGCTCCGCGCGTTCACGATGTCGAGCGGGTTAACTGTCGCAGTCAACCGGCGACCACTGGATTCGGATGCGTTCTTCACCGTCCGATCGGCAGGCAACACAATCACGCTCACGCTCAACTCGACGCATGAGCTGTTCGTCGATCTGCCGATTCCGTTCGAGAAGGCCGACGAGGACGGCGGCTTCAAGAAGCTGTGTGAAGTGCTCATAAGCGCTTGGGCGTTGTACGAGGATGGCCTTCCAGGTGACTCGACAAAGCGTGCGACGGAAGATGCGCGTCTTCTATGGGGACGACGCGCGATCGAAGTGCTCAGGGACGAAGGCGCATGAAGGCTCCCGGGGCCTCCCTCCTCGAGCTCGCAGGCTCATCCCGTCGGGAGTTCTTTATGTGCGCTCCTTTCGCGAAGGAGGGCGTCGTTTCAAGGGTGGTTACCGCGGTGCCGGATGGGGTGCAGATTCGGCTTTTCACCCGATGGCGCCCTGACGAAGTCGCCGCAGGGGTATCGGATACCGGCGTATTGCAGGTCGTTCGCGCTCGAGGGGGGATCGTGTACTTACACGACCGCCTCCACGCCAAGTACTTTCGCAACGAAAGCTGCGCGCTGATTGGTTCGGCGAACTTGACGGCAACGGCACTTGGATGGACGCCGAGTCCCAACTTGGAGCTTCTCGTGTCTTCGGTTGATGACGACATCCGCTCGCTGGAAACGCTTTTGGCTGCCAACTCGACGGTCGCCACAGACGAGATCGCTCAAGAGGTTGATGAGCTCGCTGCGCTGCTACCTACACCGAATGCGGTCGTCGCCGATTTGGTGGCCGAAACAGTTGAACCGTTGATCTGGGTGCCCACGCTCCGGATGCCGTCAGACCTATTCGGCGCGTACGCTGGCGATGCCGAGTCGTTAACCTCCATCTCCGCTCGGGCCGCCGCCAACGATCTGTTTGCGCTCGATCTCCCGGGTGGGCTGAGTCACGACCAGTTCGACATGCTCGTCGGACACCGCCTCCACAATCAGCCCCTCTTCAAGGCGATCGATAACTATCTTACCGAGCCGAGGCGGTTCGGCGAGATGCGAGACCTGCTGACTCGAGTCTTAGGCCTTAGTCGAGACGAGGCGGAACAAGCATGGCAGACAGTCGTTCGTTGGATGCTCGAGTTTCTGCCAAAAACATACTTGCACAAGACGTTTAGGTACTCCGAGTTTGTGGCACTTGCCAGGACGGGTTTTGGCTTATGAGCCAACAAGGTGTGCGTAAGCAAGTTTCGGCAATTCTCGAGGCGAATTCGCTATCCTGGACGCCAACTGCGACGGACGGGATGTACCTTCGATTCTCGAGCGCGGGTGTCGCGATCGAGGTCAACGGCTGGGGATCTCAGACCCTCATACAGATCGGCAGCAATGTGTTGTCGAACGTCGAAGCGCCTACCAAGCGCGTGCTCAAAGCGATCAATCGGCTGAACGAAGAATCGCAATACGGCCGTTGGGTGTACTACACGAAAACACAAACGATTGCCGTCGAATATGATCTCCTCGGTGATCATCTCCAAGAGGATGAGCTCATGACTGGCCTCGCCGCTCTAGCCCGTGCGGCTGACTATCACGACGATCGTTTACAGCGGCTGCTCGGGGGCACCCGGGCATTCGAGGGGTAGCACCGCATTGCGCGAATCATGACGGAATGGACGATCGCTAGGCAGAGAACCGCAATCGGACGCGGTGATCTTTCGATGCCTGTTCGATTGAGTTTACGTGACGAACTCGTGACACCATCGAGAACAGTCCTCGACTACGGATGTGGACGCGGCCAAGACGTCGCCAGGCTGAAAGCCATGGGGCTCAACGCGGACGGATGGGACCCGTACTTCGCGCCAGACGAGCCTCTGACCGTCCACGATGTTGTCCTGCTGAACTACGTGCTCAATGTCATTGAGGACACCGCTGAGCGCAGGGAGACGCTTAGTAAGGCTTGGCAACTCGCTTCGGGTGCATTAGTCGTTTCGGTTCGGTTGAAGTGGGAGCTGGCGACGCTTAACGCCACCGGCTTGAGCGACGGGATAGTCACAAGCCGGAATACGTTCCAACACTTCTTCAGCCCCAGTGAAATTCGAAGGTTCGTCGAGGAGGTGACAGGTCAGCGATGCGTGTCTCCATCGCCCGGCGTGGTTTACGTCTTTCGCCGTGACGAACAGCGATTCGCGTATCTCGCGCGGGGTGCAATCACTGACTTTGAATGGACGAACACTCAGGACTATGCGTCCGCCGTCGCGGAGATCGTCTCCTTTACAGAGGATCGAGGGCGACCTCCGCTCTTCGAGGAGATTCCTGCTGACCTGGTCCCAATGCTTGGCCGGCTCTCACGACGGACGCTTCTCGACATCGTTCATCAGGGAGCATCTCCAGAACGCGTTGCCGTCGGACTCAAGCGGACAACTCTCGATACCCTGCTGTACCTCGGAACGTCGATCTTCAATGGCAGAGTTGGGTTTAACGATCTGCCCTTGAACGTCCAAGCAGACATCAAACACTGCTTCAAGACTTATCGTGAAGCCTGCACGCGTGCCGATCGGCTCCTCGCGAAGATACGGGACGATACCTATATTCGCGGAGCGATGCGGAACTCTCCAGGAAAACTGACTGCTAGCGCCCTCTACGTCCACCGGCGTGCTGTCCCAAAAATTCCAGTGGTCTTGCGGCTCTACGAGTATTGCGGCTTTGTTGCCGCCGGTCGGCCCGAGGGTTGGAACATTCTCAAGCTCGAGCACAGAGGCCGAAGGGTGGCGTGGTCGTCGTATCCAGAGTTCGACTCGGATCCTCACCCGACTCTTGATTGGACCTACGCGGTGGACATGAACTCGCTCGAGGGCAATTATCAAAGGTTCGGTGATCGTGCGAATCGCCCTTTGCTGCACCGAAAAGAAGAGTTCTTGTCACCTGAGGATCCCGATGTTGACAAGTATCGTCGCCTCACTTCGGCGGAGATAAAGGCTGGCCTATACCAGAATCCGACGATAATCGGACTGGAGACCGGCTGGGCGTCGGAGCTCGAACGGTGTGGTGTAGAACTGCGCGGCCACCGGTTAGTCAAACGGAAGACTTAACTCCACCGCGCAACGATGGGATCAGACATCACGGAGATTGATCGGGATCTCCTGCTCCGGCGCCTCCTGGATATCCAACCTGTGGTGCACGCTGGTAGGCGAGCGCTCTAACCAGTTTTTCGTTCTGCTGCATGCGATCGTTGCCGCGCGAGATGGCGGTCAGCGTCTTCGGCCCTACGGTGCGGTGAGGGACGATCTTGGTGACTTCTTGAATCAGTTCAGGTTGGCGGGTTCGAAACTGAACCCGGCGGATCTTTGCTATGCGCTTCGGAATTGGTCGTAGTGAAAAAATCGTCCGTGCGAGACAGGACCCCGCCATTAAGCGCTTAAGGCGGGGAGGACCACAAGTGAGCCATTTGATTCTCGGACGACTTCAATGGCGACGTCCGGCAGCGTCATCTCACTTTCGATACTGTCGCCCAAGGTTCGCAGCATATAGATCGCCCGGAGTAGATCATCGATCTCTCCCGGGGAGAAGACGAAGTCTCTCAAGCCGTGTGTTCGCGTGAGCTCCAGCGCCGACAGGTCTCGAAGGACGGCGGTGATCTCCGAATCCATCTCGTCAACGCGCTGTTTGGAGGCCCGCAGTGTTCGCATGAAGCTCTCGAACGGGTGATCCGCACGTTCGCGCTGGGCTTGGTCCACTGCTTGGAGAATGAGGACACGCTGTTTGAGCGTGATGGCCAGCCGTGCCAGCTCGACGTGGGCATGAAACTCGCCGCCGACCTTAAGTAAGCCGGGGAAGGCCCTCTCGAGTGGGGCAATTTCGACTGGTCGACCAGAAAACTTGGCCAAGTTGGCTTGCCAACTCGTCAGCCGTTCCTTCGCAGCGGCCAGGGCCTTGTCAATCGCGTACACAGCGGGACCCAGTCCGAGGGCGTCACCAACTTGACCACGGTCGAGCAGAACCGCGGTAGCCGCCTCGATCGCATCCCGGCAGCCGTTGAGTGCGTTCCGCTCGTCGGCAAGCCTGTGTTCATGAAGCTTCTCAAGGAGCTCGCTGATGTGTTCCGTCGCCTGCTGCTGTCGGTAGTCGGCGTACGCGCTGAATCCTGCAGCGACGGCCATGAGTACTAGCGGTGCGGCGAGGGTGAGTACGCCTGCGGCACCGACCGCACCACCTGCCTTGGCGGCGGTACCGGATATCGGCACAAACCTTGCCTGCGCAGCGATGCCGGATGCGTCAACAAGAGCGCTATGGATACCGCCCCCAGCAGCTTTCGCGGACATTGATCGGACGAGTCCTTTATTGAACTGCGCGGCGACCTTGGCTGGCACGACCATCCTGTAAAGGGCTTCGCCTCTCGCCGCGGCGCCGAGCGCCGACGCAGGGGTTTGCGTGATGAGCTGCGAAAGATGTCGAGCAAGCGGGCTGGCACTGTCGAGGGAAATGCCACGGGAGCGATCGATATCCTTCGGCAGCGGATGCGCTTCGAGAGTTGCGACCGGAGATTTAGCAAGCGCTGCCAACGCGGAACGTAATTCCGTGAGTCGTCGAGGTGTCATCAACTCGCCGTCAATGATGTCGGGCAGAACGGTCGCGTCGTCAGTAGTAAGCGTCCATACGGGGACCAGGATCTCCTGGGCATCTGTCATCGCACAACCTTTACTCTCATCAATGCCAACCGCACGCTAGCTCTATTGAGTGTTGTCTCGCGGGCCCGAGTTGACCTCCACTCATGGGGAATTGACTTATGCGCTCGGTCGTGTCCGAAGTTTAAGCACATCCACGCATTGCGCGAATACAAACCAGGCCGCGCTCACCCGGGTGCGAGTCGAGCGCCGGCGGCATCCCGGGTAGATGTTTTTCCGGCGTTGAGCCTTGGTGTTAGCAACGACCTGCAACTTCGTCACTGTGGTCTGCAATACTCGACGCGGGCCTAGTGGCGAATGCGCTGTTCGTTGCCGCAATTGGTGGCGGTTCGGGCTGCGGAGGGAGGATGGGGAACCAATGAGCGGTGGCGGTTACAGAGGGTTTGGTGCCGAGAGGAACTCCTCCGTTGACGGTGAGCCAGTCGTCAACGCGGTCGGTTCCGGCAATGCGGCGCTCGACCTGGTCAACAAGATTCTGTCGGTTGGGGTTAACGGTGTCGGGCCGTACAAGTCAGCTGCTGACATCGCGGACGAGGCGCTATCGGCGCATAGCGACGTTGAACTGGCCATCGATAGGCTTGTTGCGACCCACCGTCGCTGGGTGGGGTCGACGGGCTTTGCAAGCGGCTTGGGCGGGCTGATCACACTGCCTGTTTCGCTACCCGCCGATGTCACGACGTTCTACATGCTGTCTGCGCGCATGTCCGCTGCTATAGCGTTCCTTCGTGGCTACGACATTCAGTCGGAGGAAGTGCAGAGCGCGGTCTTGGTCTCGCTGTTGGGTGCCGGCGCGGCAGGGACACTTGGCAAGGTCGGGGTGGACGTAGGCACCAAGACTGCTATGGCTGCGCTGAAGCAACTTCCCGGCCGGGTCTTGATCGACATCAACAAGAGGGTTGGCTTCCGCCTCCTCACGAAGTTTGGTACGAAGGGCGCGATAAATCTGGTCAAGGCCGTTCCCCTTGTCGGCGGTGGAGTTGGCGCGGGCGTCAACGTCGTAACAATCAACGGGATTGCCAAATACTCTCGAATCACCTTCGTGCCTCATGGCGAGGTTGTGGTTTGACGATTGAAGAGCCCCCCGGTGCAGAACGGTTGACCATGTTTTGGTTCATCAGGGGGCAGCCATTGTGAACAAATCCGACCGGGTGGGCGAGCTTCGCGACGAGCTGCTGGGGCGCATTCTGGCCGTCGTGGCTCCAGGCGACGAGATCTACACGCTGACCTCCAAGCGTCCCAACAAGATCGTGTCGATCAGCCACGCCGGCGTCGAGGTTCAGACTTTGAGATCAGAGGATCGCGGTGCCGGGCCGCAGTTGGTTCCAGCTTGGATGATTCATGCGGCCTGGACGCGACTTCGCAGCAGCGGCCATCTCACTCAAGGCGAGCTGCTTCACGAACTCAACGTCAAGAGATCTGCATTCGTGTGCGCGCTGCTGTCTCAATTCCGGGACGTCTCGGTTTTGCGTTCGGCTCCAACAGTTCTCGAGCATCGGTCCACGTTCGATGGTGACTGTTAGGAATCCGTATCAGCCGATACCGCGAGCTTGGGCAGTGACGCACGACGGCGAAGGCAGATGAGATCCAGGTGCTGAATCCGTATGCGGAGGCATTTAACAACAATGGGGGAGTGCCGGAATCTTGACCATTACCGTCACCGAAACACCACGCCTCAACAGCTCCGAGCGCAGCACCTGGCAGGCGCTCGTTGAGCAACTCGAGCCCAACGATCTCCTCGTCCCCGGGCAGCGCGTCACCGACCACCTCAAGGACCACGAGGTCGACTTCGTCGTCGCCATCGAGGGCGCCGGCATCGTCTGTCTTGAGGTTAAGGGTGGGGAGGTGTGGCATGACGGCGCCGGTTGGCGTCAAATTCGTGGTGGTAGGGAGTATGTGATTACGCCCGTGCGACAGGCTCGCGAAGCCTGCTACGCGCTAAGGGACTTCGTCGAGAAGGACCCACGCTGGACACAGGGCCGACTGCGGTGGGATCACGTCGTCGTCCTGCCCAACACCGAACTGCCTGCCGACTTCGACCTCCCCGAATGCCCACGCTGGAAAGTCGTCGACCGCAACGACCTTCCCAAGCTGGTCGACAAACTGCGCGAGATCCTCGTTCGCCAGGAGCTCGACCGGCCACTGCTCAGCAGCCACGGTGTGAGCCAACTCGCCACGGCGCTGAGCGGCAGGGGGTTGCCGCAGCGCGATGTCGTCGCGAGAGCTCTTGCCAATGCGGATGCCGCCGACGCGCTGACCGAGCACCAGGCAGTCATCCTCGACGCCATCCGGCTGCTCCACCGTGTGGAGGTCCGCGGCGGCGCCGGTAGCGGCAAGACGTTCCTCGCCATGGAGCAGGCCCGCCGCCTGGCGCAGCAGGGGCAGCGGGTGGCGTTGGTCTGTTACTCGCACGGACTGGCCTCCTACCTAGAGCGCATCGCCGCCACCTGGCCGCGCCGCCAGCAGCCCGCCTACGTCGGCGAGTTCCACGACCTCGGGAAGCAGTGGGGCGCACCCGCCGGCCCCGACGAGGCACTTCGCAACGACCAGACGGTGCAATTCTGGGAACACGCCCTACCGCTGCAGATGGCCGCTCTCGCAGCCGAACTCGAGCCCGGCCACCGCTTCGACGCCGTCGTCGTCGACGAGGCCCAAGACTTCGCCGATGCGTGGTGGGACCCGCTGCTGGCTGCGCTCAAGGACCCCGTCGAGGGCGGCATCTACGTCTTCAGCGACGAAGGTCAACGCGTGTTCAACCGGTTCGGGTCGCCGCCGGTGCCACTCGTCCCGCTCATCCTCGACCACAATCTGCGCAACACCCGCCAGATCGCGAACGCCTTCCAGCCGCTGGTGGACAGCCCGATGAAGTTCCTCGGTGGCGAGGGGCCTGCGGTCACGTTCGTGCCCTGTGCACGAGACGAGGCGATGGGTGTCGGCGACGATCAGGTCGACCTGCTGCTCGACCAGGGGTGGCGACCGGAGGACATCGCGCTACTCACCACCGGCAGTCGTCATCCCGAACAGGCCGAACGACAGCGAGACGGCCACAAGGCCTACTGGGACACGTTCTGGGACACCGATCAGGTCTTCTACGGACACGTGCTGGGTTTCAAGGGACTGGAGCGCAGTGCCGTCGTCGTGGTGGTCAACGAGGAGGGCAAGTTCGAGCGCTCGCGCGAGCGGCTCTACGTCGGATTGTCCCGAGCCCGTGAACAACTCGTTGTCTGTGGAGACCCCGACTTCATCCGTGAGGTCGGCGGGCCCGACCTCGCTCGGCGACTGAACATCGTCTGAAGCCGCCGCGCGCTCACGTCAATCGATTCCTCGCCTGCTCATCGGACACCAGGCGAGTCGCCCGATCAAGCGAGCTGCGGTCACGCTCCTCCCGTGCCGAGATCCGCTGGATGTGATCGCGGTAGTCAGCGAAGTCGTGGACGCGACCGGCCAAGGCGGTGAGCGCCACTCGACGCTGTTCCTTGTCCTCGGTGATCACCAAGCGGATCTCGGGGTCGTCGCGAAGCCGCCCACGTTCGAGCTGCTCGGTTGCCTGCCGGTCCTGCGCGATACGGCGGGCGCTCGCACCGACGTCGGCGAGTTCATCCCACAGGTCGATCTGCAGGAAGGCCGCCGACGGCGTTCCCCACCCGGGGTCGCGGTCGATCTCCGATGCGATCTTCGCCGCGCAGTACGCCAGCGTGCCTTCGTCGCACTGGATCATCTCGTTTAGCGTTCCGGCATCCGTCGTGCTCAATCCCTTGGATTGCAAACGGGATTCCGCTTCGAGTGCGCGGGCGCGAAGGTCCCGGTGCTGACGAATCGCCGGACCCGCCCACACCGCCACGGCCAACAGCGCCAGTAAAGCCGAAGCCAGGAGCACCCCACCCACGACGGCCACCACAGGTTCACTCGCCAGGCCGAGAGCGACGATCAGGGCTGATCCCACGGCGACGACCACGGCAATCATCCTGACGTGAACGGCCACCGGGGTGATGACATCGTCGGGGTGCGGCAACCGCGTCTCACCCCGATAGCGGGCGGCCACGAAGACGAGGAATCTGCGGTCGGCGTCGATCTTGGGCGCCACACCCGTGAGCCGCTCCCATCGCGACGGCATATTCGACCTCTGGAACACGTCTTTCGGACTGACCACACGTCCCGCTCCGGCGTCCGAAATCTCAGCCATGATGCCGCCCCCCTCGTGCCCTCCGACGATAACCGCAACCGCCGACACCGTCCGACTGCTTGTCACCGCCCCTTCGTAACCTCCGCTCCATGAATGACGGACGCAGGCGCCGGAGCGCCAAACGAGAACGACGCTATGCACGGCGTGCAGCCCAACGGCGGAGCGGCGGTCGTGAGCACAACGTGCTGGACCAGACGATCCGTCGGTGCATGGCGAAGCATCCACTGCGCCTGCTGTCGTTCGCCTCCTACGTCATCGGGGTGGTGACGCCCGATCGACGCTGGCACGAGACCCGCCTGGCCTCGGAGAGCCCTCCGCTGACGAACCTCGTAACGGGACTCGTCGGCCGGCGCTGCCCCGAGACGACCGTAATGCTGGCCGCTCTCGCCGAACTGCTCGTCGACGATGATGATCTGCAATGTCGGTGCCGGGAGGAAGTGGCAACCCGAAGCGATCGCCTACCGAAGTGGCTCGCCGCACCGTCGTCCCTGCAGGCGTACCGGGCGGTGCGGCAGCGTCACGTGCTGAGCGATGGTGACGAGTGGGCGATCGGCGGGCGATTGGGCGACGGATCCGAGTTCACCATCGCGACCTACCTCGACCACAACCTGTTGTCCGCAGCGACGCGGATTGTCGTACACAAGCATCCGATCGACGAGGTGGTTGCGGACCCGGGCCTCCACATCGAGACCGTCGCCAACCCCGTCGACGAGAGTCTTGCCGACGCGCGAGCATGGATCGCTCGCGGGCTGACGATGTCCGAGGTCTTACCGCAAGACGAGTCGTGGCGGCACTGCCGTCCGCTGATCACCTGGCTGATGGCGCACCTGCCCGAAGGCGGTTCGATCGGAGCGCCCGGTCGATACGACCTGCCGGAGGCGGCGGGGCTGATCGACGGCTTCCTCACCTCACCGGCGGGTGCACCGTTCCGAGACGCCGCGTACCGCGATCTCCTGGCGGAGCTTTGCGACACGGGCAGCGGTGACGCCGCCCGGTGGAGCGTCACCCGCATCTCGACTGCTCTGCGGGATCCCCGCTACGACCCTCATGTCCCACTCGAGGTGGCGCTAGACGCTCCCGCCTTATTACGAGCCTTCGTTCCATTCGCGCACGCGCACAGCGACGTTGGCCAAGCCTTCACCGATGATGCCGTGGCGACGATCAATCGTATGGGCCTCACCTACAAGCAACTTCTCTTGGACGACGCTGCCCGCGAACTCGAGGACGACGACGATTCGCCACCGTGGTTCACCTATCCAGATCAAGCGTCGTGAGGTATTCCTCCTCGAAAAACCGGGCGCTAGGAAGCGTCCGATGAGGGACCGTGATTCATTGCTCCACGTGACGTGATGACCGGGCGCTGGCTACCTTGCGAGTGCCAGAATCGTCATACCTCCCTGGCAAAATGCAGTCATGGAGCAATGATCTGGCCATCGCCTGCACGTCCTCGAGTCCACCGACTGGAAGGACGCCGTAATCACCCTCTTGGAGCCACGATCGCCCTGCCGGCCGTGGCGCGGCGGGTCCGACGAGGGCGGCAGGGTGACACCGTGGAGTTCGTCTTGAACACGGATCCGCACTCGATTCTCGCCTCGGTCGCGCATGTAAATGGTTCCCGTGAACTGCGCGAAGCGACCGTGTCCTCACCGCTCGGCGGCGCGAATGCGGTGGAGTCGCGCACGCTCGCGAACATGCTCGGATTCGACGCGCAACTCGGCCATTTCGACGGCAACGACGCGCTATTCGTCCAAGAGGCGCTCGACGAATACCGCTACAACTTCGCCCCAGGGTCCCGCTTTGGCCACGACGACATCGCCACTGTCCGAACGCTGCTGCGGTTCGACGGGCGTTGCGACGGTTGCAATCAAGAGATCAATCTGACCGGTCTGGAGACACGTGACCAGCTGTTCGTCCACACCGTCGACGCGCAGATGCGGCGAACGTCGCGCTGGCTTGGCTATCCCGACTGGCCGGACGTGATGTGCCGGCAGTGTCGCGACCGCATGGCAGACGAAGGCCACGATTCCTTTGTCGTCTACAAGTTCTCGCTCAACCCGGAATGCCCACAGTGTCGTGGCCACCGCGCACGCGAGAATCTTCTACGGTATGCCGGCGGATCATGAGAACATTCCGCCCTGGATGTGGCCCGGGGGGTGTTGTCCCACGTCGAAGAATTGGTCATGTCTGATCTGCTGGACCGAGTGGTAACGCGTGACGTCCGCATCGACGGCAGCCGGGAGCCTCGTCACGCTTGGAAATGGCGACGAGGCTGAATGGGCCGACTGTTGCCCAGCGTCGCGGGGGGACCGGTGAGCGACTCAGTCGTAAAGTGGCGGCACCCGCAGCGGAGATGGTGCCACGCTTGCGAATGCACCGCTGATGTCGAAAATGCGGCGTTCTCAGCCAGCACATCTAGACGACTTGATGGAGTAATTGGTGTCTAGATCGACGAGATGTCGGCGACGATGGGGCGTTGTTAGTGTTCGTCCGTTGACGTCGATCGGATCACCGATTGAATTTGCCGACAGACTTGTTTCTGTCGGCCTTCTAACGGCGCAGTAGCCACTTCTAACAGGGCATACATGGTGCTGCTGTAGCCAGCTCGTCTAACCCAGTGAAGCGACCGTGAGTTTGCCATAGCCGTCATCCGACGTCTTGACGGGTAACGCACGTCAGCCCTCAATCGATACACATGGAGTGCGTGTGTCCTCAAGGGCACCGTCAACGCACCGAGGTCGACCCACAGCTGGCACAGGAATAAATCATAGGTTGGCTATGTAGTGTCTATTTGGGTCGGGGTGACTCGGAGCTACCACTCCGAACAAAGGAGCAAAGACGATGAACCTCAAGAAAGCGGTCGCGGGAGCGGCCTTCGCGGGCGGGATCGGGCTGAGCCTCGTCGCCGGCAGTTCAGGGACCGCGCTTGCGGCCCCCGGCGGCGGCGGTCCATGCCAGCCACCGTTCTGTGCGGGCGGACCTGGCCCTGGCGGTCCAGGTGGGCCGGGTGGACCACAGGGACGTGGTCCCGGTGGACCGGGCGGCCCCGGCGGGCCTGCTGACTTCCGCGGGCCGGGCGGCCCCGGTGGCGATCGCGGCCCCGGGGGGCCTGGCGGTCCAGGTGATTTCCGTGGTCCGGGTGGCCCCGGCGGACCTGGTGGTCCCGGTGGACCCGGTGACAATCGTGGTCCCGGCGGACCTGGTGGACCCGGCGACAATCGTGGTCCCGGCGGTCCGGGCGACTTCCGCGGGCCCGATGGTCACGACTGGGGGCCACCGCCCCCGGACGCGTTCCGCGGCTGGCGTGACGCCCCGTGGGGCGGCGGACCGGCGCCCTGGGGCTGGGGAGCGCCGCCGCGCGTCGGCTGGGACCGTCCGCTGCCGCCTCCCGGCGGGTACTGGAATTACGGACCCATCAACTACTGGGGCTTCAATGAAA
>Ga0209051_1000855_pt1 | contig 31073 bp, 17 predicted proteins | sample AraplaCvi_mMS_r2_2_FD_184286 | JGI IMG/M metagenome (GOLD analysis project Ga0209051, IMG submission 184286) | Arabidopsis root microbial communities from North Carolina, USA - plate scrape MF_Cvi_mMS_r2 (SPAdes) (version 2) | ecosystem: Host-associated > Plants > Roots > Endosphere | place...
TGCGCCCGCAGCAGGGAGACGATCGAGGCGTCGGCGCCCTGGGTCTGGTAGCGCCGCCAGTCCGTCTCGAGCTCCTCCGGCAGCAGCGGTGAGAGCGGGTCGCCGGTGAAGTCCTCCATGACCCGCGCCTTGTCCCGGGTCATCGGATCCGGCCGGTGATGCTCGGGAGCGAGGTAGTAGTCCTGCAGGAACACCGTGGAGGACGCCGGCCCCGGTGCGGGCCCCGCATGCGACGTGAGCAGCAGCGATCGGCCCTCGATGCGGGCGCTGGCGTGGTGGCGCAGCAGCACGGCCCGGCGGCGCGCGGGCCGGGGCGTCCATGGCGCGTCGGGCGCGGCCAGCACCAGATGGCGGCCCGGGATGAAGCCCGGCACCTCGCTTTCGGTGCCATTGGCGCCATCGGGGCTGTACACCATCAGTCCGCTCTCGTGGATGACCGGCAGCGCGTAGACCATGCCCGGATAGCCCACGAGGGTCAGCGTCAGGCGCCGGGCCAGCGGATTGACGGCGTGTTCGCGGATCCGGACGGTCGAGCCGCCGCCCTCGATGACGAGGTCGTCGCCATCACGCCGCAGGCGCAGGTCCGCGGGCGCGATCGCCAGGTGGAGCACGTCGTGCGCCGAGTCGCTCGCGCTGTTGTCGATCACGGCCGACAGGCCGGCCGGCACGCGATAGGTGTCGGCGCCATCGCCGCCCGTCATCACGGCGCGGGGATGCACGGCGCCGGCGTCGATGACGTCATCACCGGGCGTGCCGAGGCCGGCGTTGGCCGGAAGGCTGACCCGCGGTGGCGGGTCCGAGGGCCGCGTCCCGGGCGCCTCCCGGTCCTGCGCCAGGCGCATCGCCCCGTCCGGCCCGCCGGGGGATGGCATGAGGAGCGGGGCGTCCGCCCCGGAGCGCCCCTGGGCGCGGGCCCACAGCGCGAGCGGCGGCTGCTCGCCGGCATCGGCGCGCGCACGGCGGGGCAGGGTGAGCCTCAGCGGCCGGTAGCTGGCGGCGGCGTCCGCCGGGGCGACTTCCTCGATGACGAGGTCGTCCTCGACGCGGCGATGGCGCAGGCGCTCGACGGGCACTTCCAGTGCGATGTCCATCGGGACCGCGGTGCGTGGCAGCGCGCAAAAGTCGCCGCCGCCGGCCATCAGGTGATGCCGTGTCCGTGCGTTCTCGCCCGTCAGCGACCGGCGCGAGGCGGGGACGCGCGCATCGAGGAAGAGGTGCCTGTTCATCGATGCCGAGGGCCGGTCCCGATCGCTGGCCTCTTGCGCGTTCATCCACATCATCCGCACCTGCGTCGCGTCGACGATCACGACCGGTGGATCGTGCGGCGCGCCCGTGCCGAGGAAGTAGCGGGCCAGCGTCAGCGTGTCGCCCGCGCACCGCAGGAGCAGATCGTCGCCGGAGCGGCGCCAGGCGATGGATTCGTGGAGCCCGTCGACGCGCAGCTCCAGCGCGGCCGCGCGGCCCAGGAATTCAATGGTGGCGCTGACGCCGCGCGGCCAGAAGGCCGTGTCCGCCGACGAGACCACGATCCGGTTGCCGCCGCGCAGCAGGTAGACGTTGCGGCCGCCGCCGCCTTCGATGCGCGCCCGCCCGGCCGTCACGTCGAAGTGCTCGTCGCCGGGGCCGCCGAGCAGGTCCACCTCAGCGGCGTTCTGGATCGTCCATCGCTCGATGCCGGCCAGATCGTTGTGCCGGGTCTTGCCGGTGGCGATATCGTCGACGGAGAACTGGTACTTCCCTGTCCCCGCGTAGCCGCCGGCTTGTCTGGCGAGCAGCTTGACCTTGAGGCCGGTGGCATCGAACACGAGTTCGTCGGTGCCGGGGCCGCCATCGATGCTGGCGTGACTGCGCGCATCGAGCAGGAAGCGGTCATGGCCCGCGCCGCCCTTGAAATCGCCGGCCGCGCCGAAGAGCTCGAACAGCTGGTCGGCCTTCGCGGTCGAGGCGCCAGGCAGTTCGAAGGTCCGCATGTCATGCACGTCCAGCCATGCCGTCGAAACCGTGTCCGCCGCGCGGGCGTCCGCATGCGGACGGGTCACGATCGCGGAGCTGCGCGGCACCGGAGCGCGGTCCTGCAGGACGAAGGTGTAGGGCGGGTTCGCGCCTGGAATCTTGAAGGTCGCGTGCTTCACCGGAAACGCCAGATCCGGATGGCGGATGCGGCCGTAGCCGGCCTTGGCCAGCGACGCGCCGCGGAAGGCGAGGTCGGCCTCCCACGCGGCGCGGCGCGCGGCGGACCGTTTGCGGGCCTCGCCGATGGCCAGCTTCTCGACCTCGGCCCGGCGGATGACATCGGTCTGGAAGCCGAAGGTCAGCGCCAGGCCCGCGAGGAAGGCATCGCCGCTGGAGGTCCCGCGCCGGATGAAGGCGCCGTACTCGTCCAGCCACAGGCCTGTGTTGACGGCGCCGAAGGTGGCCATCGCCAGCAGCGCGGCCGGCAGCGCCGCCGCGCCGGCCACGGAGAAGGCGGTGCCCAGCGAGGTGCCCGCGACGGCGCTGGCGCCGCCCGCGTACGCGGTGACCAGCTGCACGCCGTTCGTGGCCAGGCTGAAGGCCGTGAAGAGACTGGCCAGCACCGTGTTGGCGACGAGGCTGCGATGCGCGTGGGTGTCGGTGTCCAGGCCGCTGCGGTGGAATTCCCTCCACTGCAGGCCGAGTACGACCAGCCCCAGCCCGGACAGCCCGACGTCGGCCACGCCGCCGGCCAGCGCGCAGGAGATGGCGCTCAGCACGCGGCTGCGGCCGGCGCTCCGCGAGAGCGCGGCCCCCAGCCGCAGCGTCAGCGGCGTGATCACGACACCGCCGAGCTGCGTCAGCGACAGGCCTCGCATGGTCATGTCCATCGTCTGCCAGCCATGCGCGAGTTGGGCGGCGCCGATCATCGTGTTGATCGCGCCCAGGCCCTGGTTGGACAGGGCGTTCCAGTCGATGCGGCGCAGTTGCTCGCGCAGCGAAGTCCGAAGCGTGCGGGCCTTGTCGAGGAAACGCCTGGCCGCGCCCTGCACGGTCGACACCAGGCGGTCGAAGGCGAAGTCGGACAGCTGGAGCAGCGCGGCGGCGGAGCGCAGCAGCGCGGCCTCGTGCCTGCCGGCGATCAGCCCGGACAAGCGGTCCGCCCGCAGCCGCGGCGATCCGCGGGTGCCAGCCTCGATCAGGCCCAGCGCCCGCAGATGGTCCAGCGCGTTGTCCGCGGAGATCCTCGACACCTCCCGCAGCACCTGGGGCGGCCCGAGGGCGTCATCGGCGATGCCCGCCATCACGCGCTCCAGCGGCGTGCCCCGGTGGTCGGAGAAGAGCTCGCGCACGGCCTTCGCGCCCGGACTGTCCATCGCGACGTCGTGCAACCAGTCGAGGTCGGAGGCGGTGAAGCGCTCGTCCGACGGCAGGATGCCGGGCGGCGCGGGATGCCGGTCGACGACCCGCGCGCTGGCGCTGTCGCGGTCGTAGGTCATCACGACGAGGTCGCCGGGCCGATGGTGGGTGAGCCTGCGTGTGCCATCGGCCTGCACGTGCATCGTCAGCTTGCGGATCTTGCCGGCGCCGCCGCCGTCGCCGCGCGACTCGGTGAGGTGCAGTTCCCCCGTCGGCGCGGTGAGCGGGACGCCGCGTGCCCACTCGTAGGTGTCGAGCGTCTTCAGGAAACGGGTCGCGAAGTTCGGGTCCAGCCCGGGGCTCGCGACATCGCAGGAAACCAGCTGGATGCCGCTGATGCGGCCGCGCGCCGGGGCGGCCAGCGCCAGCTCCGTCAGCCAGACGTCCAGCTGGCCGGCGAGGCGCCACGACGGCCATCCGGCCAGGCCCTGCTCGCTGCCGCCGTCCAGGCGGCCGGAACGGCCCACCAGCGCGATCCTGACCTGCGTGGCGTCGCCGGCGGCGTTCAGCAAGGCCTGACCCCGCAGGATCCGGGCCTCACCCCGGTTCTCGCCGCCGCGCTGGAGCCATGCGGCCTCGCCGGCATGCTTGCGGTACTGCAGCCACGCGGCCGTGTAGCCCTGCGCGGAGTCGTCGAGCTGAAAGATCAGCCGCAGCCGCTTCGGGGGCGCGGCCGGGGCCGGCGGCTCGTCGGGCAGCGGCAGGTTCAAGCCGTGCGCGCCCCAATGCGCGGCATCGGCGGCCGGTGGCGGTCCTGGGCGCAGGAGCCGCAGGGCCGTGGCGACGTTGTCGCGGTCAGGCTGCCAGGTCACGGTCGAGGTGGAGCTGTCGTAGTCCGCGATGGGCGTGTTCGTGGCCGCGAGCACCAGATCGCCGGCCCGGATCTCGCGCCCGCGCAGTTCGAGCCGGGGCAGCAGGGCGATGGGGCTCCGGCCGTCCCTGGGACGCAGGTGGCGCAGGATGAAGAGCTCCAGCGTGAACAGGTCCAGGTCCTGGCGCCATTCGGCATCCCATCGGGACAGACGCGGGTTCCGGCTCCGATAGTGGCGCAGCGCAGGCACCTTCATGCGGGCGAGCGCGCGTCCCTCGCGCAGGAAGGTCACCGACCCGTCCTCTCGATCCAGCACTTGCGCCAGTCCGGGCGTGACCCACTTGAGCGCGGGCATGGGCAGGAAGGATTCCAGGGAGGCCGGCCAGGCCAGCGCCGAGGATGCCGCGGCGAAACGGATCTCGTCGGTCGCCCTGATCTGTTCCAGCAGAGGGGCCATGTCCGGGGAGTCCTGGAGCAGGGGCAGCAGCGGCGCGATCCGGCCCCGGCGCTTCCAGCGCACCAGGTCGTTGATCGCATCGTTGCCGGCCTCCGCCAGCGCACCGCCGCTTCCCTGCAGTTCGGCGGCCCGGCCGGCCCACTCGATCTTGTCGTCGAGCTCGTCCATCAGGTGGGCCAAGGCCCGGGTTTCGTCCGCGCTGAGCCTGCGGCCATGCGCGATCTCGAGTTGAAGATGCTGCAGATCCTCGCGCCGCAACCTCGCCCAATCGGCCTGCTGCTCGAGAAACCAGGACGTGAACTCGCCGGGGCCGATCCAATCGAAGTCCAGGTCCTCGGTCAGCATCAGCAGCAAGGGCAGTTCGTCCGCGAACGACGCGCTGGTGGAGATGAACTGACCGTCCTCGGTGGCCGTCCATGCATCCGCCCGCCAGGATGGCGGTGAGCGCCGCGTGACCACCGGCGGCGGCATGAGATCGAGCGCGGCCATGCGTCGCAAGGCGGGCTCCGACTGGGCCAGTTGCGCGTGCCACCCTTCAAGCAGCGCCGCCGACGGGCGATGCGCGAGCGGGTCGGCGGACGAGGGCGGGTCGAGTTCGATCCTGAACGGGTGGCCGGTCAGGCTTGATCGCAGCGCGCGCGTCAGCACGCGGCGATGCGCCGCCGTGCTGCCGAGGCCTTGGGTCTGGAGGCCCGGGCTGGTGCGCTGGAGGTGGGCGCTCAGGAAGCCGTCCAGCGCGTCGAGCACCCGCAGGAAGACGACGTCGGCCGAGGCGGCGGAGGAGCGGCCGGCGGAGGACGGACGTCCATCGCTCAGGAAGGGATCCGTGACGTCGATGCCCGGCGGTGCTTCGAGCCAGTTGATCCCGGGGCGGATGTCCAGGCGATGCAGCCCGTCCAGCGCCTGCTTGAGCCGGCCGGCGTCGTTCAGGCCGGCGGCGAGATCGGCGCCGATGGCTTGCAGCGCCGGATCGCTCGGACTGGTGAGCAGGGCGGCGGCCAGTGCCCTGATGGCGATGCCCTGGATCGCGCCGATCGTCGTGTCGGTCAGGCCGGCGCCGCGCACGGCGTACAGCAGGTCGATCACCGCATGCGTGCGCTCCAGGGAGGAGAGCGCCGTGATCGGCGACCAGCCGGCCGCCGGCACGCGCGACGCGGCGGACGCGGAGGGAAGGGGATGCATGACGACACCTGGCGCGGAAGTGGACCAGCGCCCTGAGTGCCGGATCCATCGCGGCCCCGAAGGGCCGCGCCGCGTCCCGCGGTGAGGTTCAGCGGCTGTGCGCGGTCAGCTTTGCCAGCGGCGCGGCCAGCGTGACGCCCGGCGCGCTGGACAGCACGCTGTCGATCGACTCGTCCAGTCCCGGCTGTGCCGCGCGCAGTACCGGCGCGGCGTTGTCGCGCCGCATGGCCACGCCCACCGCCAGCATGTCGATCACGAGCAGGTGCAGGATGCGGCTGATCATGGGCAGGTGCGTGGCGACATCCTCGACGTGGTCGACGATCAGCGCCGCGTCGGCCTTCTTGGCCAGCGGCGACTGGCTGGCGGTGATCGCCACCACGTGGGCGCCGCGCTCGCGCGCCGCGTCGGCCACGGCGATCAGCTCCGGCAGCTTGCCGCTGCTGCTGATCAGCACCGCCACGTCGCCCGCCTTGAGCGTGCGCGCGGCCAGCAGCTGCAGACGCGGCTCGACGTAGGCGTTGCAGGCGATGCCCAGGCGCAGGAACTTGAACTGCGCGTCCTGCGCGACCACGCCGTAATGGCCGATGGCGAAGAACTCGATCCGCGGCGCCTTGAGCAGCAGTTCGATGCTGCGGTCGATGGTGTCGCGGTTGAGCTGGCTGCGCACCTGCAGGATCGCCGAGGCGGTGTTGCCCAGTACCTTCTCGCCGAGCTCCACCATCGAGTCATCCTGCGTCACCTGGGTGTGGCTGACCGGCACCGTGCCGGTCAGGCCCGAGGCCAGCCGCAGCTTGAAGTCGGACAGCCCCTCGCAGCCCAGCGAGCGGCAGAAGCGGATCACCGTCGGCTGGCTGACATGGGCCGCCTTGGCGATCTCGGCGATCGGGTCGTTGAGCACCTTGCGCGAATGGGCGAGCACGTGGTCCGCCACGCGCTGCTCGGCCGGCGACAGGCCGTCGCGCGCGCGCCGGATCTGACCCACGATCGCCGACGCGCCGCCGGTGCTCTGCAGGCTGCGCATCTGCGCCTCCAGGATCGCCGAGGCGCCCTTGAAGGTGGCGTGCTCGGCGGTGATCACGTAGGTCGGGATCGCGGCGACGTAGCTGGAGAAGCGCCCCTTGTCCTCGAAGCGGGCGCGAAAGCGCGAGCGGTCGAAGTACTCGCCCAGCCGCGGCACGATGCCGCCGCCGATGTAGATGCCGCCCAGAGCGCCCAGCGTCACGGCCAGGTTGGCCGCGGCCGTGCCCAGCAGCGTGCAGAACAGCTCCAGCGTCTCCTCGCAGACCGGGTCGGTGGCCTCGAGCGCGCGGGCGGTGATCTCGGGCGCGCTCAGCGGCTCGCAGGGACGCTTCAGGTAGTCCGCCATCGCGCGGTGCATCAATTCCAGCCCGGGGCCGGACAGCAGCCGCTCGAAGGAGACGTGTTCGTACTCGTTCCAGGCGAAGCGCAGCAGCGCGATCTCGCGCTCGTCGCGCGGGGCGAAGTTGGTGTGGCCGCCTTCCGAGCCCAGCGAGATCCAGCCTTCGCCGGCCGGGATCAGGCCCGAGACGCCCAGGCCGGAGCCCGAGCCCAGCAGCCCGATGACGCTGTGGGCGCGCGGCTCGCCGCCGCCGATCTGGCGGATTTCGCCGCCGCGCAGGCGCGGCAGCGCCATCGCCAGCGCGGTGAAGTCGTTGACGACCACCAGTGTGTCCAGGCCCAGGCGCTGACGTGCCTCCTCGATCGAGAACTGCCAGTGGTAGTTGGTCATGCGGACCAGGTCGCCCTCGACCGGGTTGGCGATCGCGATCGCCGCGTGCGCGATCTGGAGCTGCTTGGGCAGGCGGTCCATGTAGGCGCGCACGGCGGCGTGGAAGTCGGCGTGTTCCGAGCAGCGCAGCAGCGCGATGTGCTCGAACTCTCCCGGGGCGGTCTCCAGGGCGAAGCGGGCGAAGGTGCCGCCGATGTCGGCGATCAGCCGGGGACTGTCGAATTCACGCATGAAAGAGGGTGGATGGCCGCGGCCGGACGCGCGCGGCGGAGGGACGGGCGATTATGTCCCGCGGTGCCGGTGCTGCCGAAAGGGTTCGCCCTAGCGCGCCGGATTTGGGTGTGTAGTGAGACTACAGCGGAGCGTCCTGAGCGCTAAATGGAAAAAAGTCGATATGCGACAACGGGTTGGATGATTCTCAGGTGGCTGTCTTACGCACGATTGGCGGCGGAAAAGGGCGGCTCCGGGTCTCTTCTCTTGTGCGATTGGTGTAGTTTTGCTACCTTGCTCGGCTTCGCCGATCCGGCGCTGACCAAGTAGGGCAAGAAGAGTGCAAACAGAACCAGGTATGACCATCAGCCGGACCGGGGTCTCCGGCAGTCAAGGCGGTGCCGCGGGCTATCCGTGGCTGGTCGCGGACATTGGCGGCAGCAATGCCCGCTTCGGCTGGGTCGATGGTCCCGGCCGGCCGGTGGAGCATGTACGCAAGCTCCCCGTCCCTCGCTATGAATCGCTGCACGCCGCAGCCGAGGCTTATCTGGCGGAACTCGCCGGACTGGGTGTCTCCGCTCGTCCTCGCCGCGCCTCGCTGGCGCTGGCCACGGCGATCAAGAGCGACCGCATCGAACTGACCAACAGCCACTGGACCTTCTCGCGCAGCAAGTTGCAGGCCGATCTGGGCGTGGATGAGCTGCGGCTGCTCAATGACTTCGAGGCGCTCGCACTGTCGCTGCCGGGTCTGACCTCCGAGCAGACGGCCGCCGTGCCCGGCCCCGCGCTTGCCGGCAAGCCGCACGGCACGCTGGCGGTCATCGGACCCGGCACGGGGCTTGGCGTCGGCGGCGTGATCGAGACCTCCGGCGGCTGGGTCGCGCTGCCCGGCGAAGGCGGCCACATGACGCTGGCGCCGACCAACGATTACGAAAGCGAGTTGCTCGCCGTCGCGCGCCGGGAGTTCCCGCATGTGTCGGCCGAGCGCTTCCTCTCCGGCATCGGACTGCCGACGCTGCATGCGGCCGTCGCGACGGTCGAGGGTCAGCCGTCCGCGCAGCGCCTGACGGCGGAGCAGATCCTGGAACGCGCCCAGGCGGGCCACGCGATCTGCGCCAAGACGGTGGAGCAGTTTTGCGCCTTCCTCGGCAGCTTCGCCGGCAGCGTCGCCCTGGCGCTGGGCGCGACCACGGTCTACATCGGGGGCGGCATCGTTCCGCGGCTGGGTGACCGGTTCTTCGAGTCTCCCTTCCGTGCTCGCTTCGAGGCCAAGGGGCGCTTCGCCTCCTATCTGGGCGCGGTTCCTTGCGTCCTGATCACCGACACGCTGACCGCGCTCGCGGGCGCCGCGTTCGCGCTGGAGCAGTCGGTCCGATGAGCTCGTAGTCGAGCTATTGCTGAGTTGTAGTCGAGCTACATAACCCACTGATAACGGCGGCCCCTAGGGTCGCCGTTTTGCATTTGTGCTCCATAACTTGCTGTTTTATTGGTGTTAACCCGAAAAGGTGGCGTCGTTTTTCTGCCATTGGAGGGTTCTCACTGGCCTTCCAGGGTTTGCGAGAACTTGGTTCGACATCTAGTTTTAGTACAGAATTCTTTTCGAACGTTGGGTTCCGTGGTCCCTGCAGCGTGAACCTTCAGGTCGCAGTGCCCCGCAGGGCGAGCCAGAGATGGACGCCGGATGGCGTTCCAGAGCAGCAAGAGCTACAGGAGACAGACAAATGAAGACATCGCACGCCTCGCGCGAGCTGTTCCGCGTGCAGCCGGTCGCGGCCGGCTGCCTGGTGGCGCTGGCCGTGATGGCCGGCGCCGCGCACGCGCAGCAAGCCCAGACCGAAGCCGACAAGGAAGCCGCGGCCAAGGCCGCCGCCGACAAGACGCTGGAGACGGTGACCGTCACCGGCATCCGCCGCGGCATCGAGGCCGCGATCTCGGTGAAGAAAAACTCCGACCTCATCGTCGAGGCGGTGTCGGCCGAGGACATCGGCAAGCTGCCCGACGTGTCGATCGCCGAATCGATCGCCCGCCTGCCCGGCCTGTCGGCCCAGCGCGTGGCGGGACGCGCGCAGGTGATCTCGGTGCGCGGTCTGTCGCCCGACTTCGCCACCACGCTGCTCAATGGCCGTGAGCTGGTCTCCACCGGCGACAACCGCAGCGTCGAGTTCGACCAGTACCCGTCCGAGCTGCTCAGCGGCGTGGTGATCTACAAGACGCCGGATGCCGGTCTGGTGGGCCAGGGTCTGTCGGGGACGATCGACATGCAGACGGTGCGGCCGCTCAACTTCAGCACCCGCGTGGTGACGCTGAACGCGCGCGGGCAGCGCAACTCGCTGGGCAAGGCGGCCAACGCGAGCGCCACCGGCAATCGGCTCAGCGCCAGCTACATCGACCAATTCGCCGACCGGACGATCGGCGTGTCGCTGGGCTACGCGCACCAGCAGACGCCGGTGCAGGAAGAGCAGGTCGGTTTCTACGAGCCGTGGGACCAGACCAGCCGCACCGGGCTGCCGGCGGGCACCTACAACTCGGGCGGCATCAAGGCGCTGCGCCGCACGGGCAAGACCGAGCGCGATGCGCTGATGGGCACGGTGGAGTTCCGCCCGACCAAGAACTGGACCAGCGTCATCGACGGCTTCTGGACCAAGGCCAAGCAGGTGGACACCGCCAACCAGTTCGAGATGAACCTGGGCTGGAACGGCAACAACGCGCCGGCCGGGCTGAACTGGTCGAATCCGGTCATCAACGAGAACGGCACGCAGACCGGCGGCACGCTGCTGAATGCGTATCCGCTGGTGCGCGGCATGTACAACAAGCGCGACGACAAGATCGTCGCCGCGGGCTGGAACAACAAGCTGCGCTTCGAGAGCGGGCTGTCGCTGACGGCGGACGTCAACTACTCGCGCGCCACGCGCAACGAACTGAACCTGGAGAACAACACCCAGCTCGCGCGGGCCTCAGCGACCAACTGGCCGCTGGACAACGTGGCGCTGGCGTTCAAGACGGGCGACTTCTCGCAGATCGTGCCGACGCAGAAGTACTCGGACCCGGCGCTGCTGTACCTGCAGGACACGATCTACGGCTCGGGCTACGGCAAGGTGCCCAGCGTCAAGGACGAGCTGACCGGCTTCAAGCTGGTGGCCAACCTGCCGGCGCCGGACTTCGCATCGGGGCTGTTCTCGGATTTCGAGGCGGGCCTGAACTACGCGGACCGCTCGAAGAAGAAGCGTCAGCCTGAAGGCAACATCAATGTCGGCGCGCAAGGCCCGACGACGATCGCCTCGGACCTGCAGTACAGCCCGGTGGACCTGAGCTTCGCCGGCCTGGGTCTGATCCCGGCCTGGAACGTGCCGGGCGCGGTCGGCCGCTACATGACCTTCAATCCGGGTGAAACGGCCAGCTACCTGATTCCCAAGGCCTGGCAGGTCAAGGAGAAGGCGGCGACGGTTTATCTGAAGGGCAACCTGGACGCGACCACCTTCGGCATCCCGATGCGCGGCAACGTCGGCCTGCAGGTGGTGCGCACGGACCAGTCCTCGCAGTCCAACTACTGGGACTCGACGCTCAATAGCGGCACCGGCGGCGTGAAGCCGATCGAAGGCGGCAAGACCTACACGGACTACCTGCCGTCGCTGAACCTGTCGTGGAGTCTGCCGGGCGATCAGACGGTGCGCTTCGCGCTGGCCAAGCAGATGGCGCGTCCGCGCGTGGAGCAGATGAACGCGGGCCTGGAGTTCGGCGTCAATGGCACGACCGGCAGGCCGGGCGCCACGGGCGGCAACCCGACGCTGAATCCGTGGCGTGCCAACGCGGTCGACCTGTCGTGGGAGAAGTACTTCGGCAACAAGGCCTACGTGGCCGCGGCCGCGTACTACAAGGACCTGCGCAGCTACATCTACAAGCAGACGGTGGATGGCTACGACTTCTCGCGCTTCGTGGTCGATTACAAGCCGCAGCCGGGCCAGCCGCCGGCGCAACTGACCGGCGACTTCACGGCCCCGTACAACGGCCAGGGTGGCCAGCTCAAGGGCCTGGAGCTGACGGCGTCGCTGCCGCTGAACTTGATCAGCTCGTCGCTGAATGGATTCGGCATCACGGCCAGCGCGACCTTCAACGACAGCAACATCTCGATCAAGGATCCGGACAGCGCGAGCAGCGTGGGCAGCGGTCCGATCGCGCTGCCGGGCCTGTCCAAGCGTGTGTACAACCTGACCGCGTACTACGAGGCCAATGGCTTCGAGTTCCGGATCAGCCAGCGCAGGCGCTCGGACTTCATCGGCGAGATCGGCAACTTCAACGGCTCGCGCACGCTGCGCTACGTGGTGGGCGAGAGCATCGTGGATGCGCAGATCGGCTACACGTTCAACGATGGTCCGCTGAAGGGGCTGGGGCTGCTGGCGCAGGTCAACAACCTGACCGACGAGGCGTACCGCACCTACGCGCAGAGCAAGGATCGCCCGCTGGAGTACATCAAGTGGGGCCGCACCTTCCTGCTGGGCGCGACCTACAAGTTCTGATCGCCGGCCGAGCCCGCGAGCCTGAATGACGCAGCCCCGTCCGGCGTGAGCCGGGCGGGGCTGTTTGCATGGCGTCATCGAGGCTGCTGAGATGAGATATATATCTGCAGATTCGCCGATGTACTAATATATATGTCATGCCAAAACGCAGCGCCGCCGCCGACCAGATGCCCATCGCGGTACTCGCGCACCTGCGGGAACTGGGGGAAAACCTGTCGCTTGCCAGGAAGCGGCGGCAGGAGCCGCTGAAGTCCTGGGCGAAGCGGATCGGTGTGTCCGAGCCGACTCTGATGCGGATGGAGAAGGGCGATCCGACCGTCTCCATGGCCGTCTATGCGACGGCGCTGTGGCTCATGGGGCGGGACTCGGCGCTGCCGGATCTCGCCGCGCCCGAACATGATCGCGGCGCGCTCGAGCAGGCCGTGCGGGTCGCGAAGCAGCGCGCGGTGCGCAAGCGCACGACGATCGATGAGCGGCTCGCCGCGGGCAAGGATCGAGGAGGCGATGCATGAGCAGGGAACGAGACTATGAGCCGTCCGAAGCGCTTTGGCCCTGCTCAGATTGATCGACCGGGTCTGTCCTCGCTGCGCGTGAAGCCGCGAAGCTGATCACCTGGAAACCCGAGCGACACAGTCCCGTCCGGCGCCAGCCGGGCGGGACTGTTTGCATGGGGGCTCGCCGCGAGTCAATGCGAGGCGGAGATCTAGGCGCCGGAACCCGCCTCTGCGAGCGACGGACTGACGCGCCTTCTTCAGGGCGTGGTTGGAGCTTGTCGTGGGATTGCAGTTGTTGCTGTGCGCGTTGCGCCGGGTGGGGGTTGTCGCCATGGCGCTGTTGGGCAGCATGAGCATGACGCCGGTGTCGGCGCAGTACCGCGAGCAGCGCATCACGACGGCGCAGGGGACCTATGTCCTGCGCAGCGATGCCGACGATGACGAAAGGATGGAGGGCTGGTCCTCGTCGTTGATGGTGCATCGCCCGGACGGCACCGAATTGCTGTTCGCGGAAGTCGGCCTGGTGGTGGGCTGCTGGGAATTCACGCCGCAGGTCGTGCAGGTGAAGGCCAGGTCCGGACGTCAGGTTTCCGTCGTGTTGTTGTGCGGGACTCCCGCCGGGGCTGGCAACTGGCGCCTTCACGACGCCTGCGGTGCCTTTGGCTCCTTGGCAATGGCCTGTCGTGGAGCACGGATGGTCCCGCCAGGATCGAATCTCGGACCTCATCAGATCACTGGAAGCTCAACCTCGCGGCTACATCGACACGCATCGCTTCGATGCGAGTGGGGCTTCCATTTCCACGCGCCAACGGTTCAGACGTTCGGTGGGGGAGATGTGGGCACCTGAACGCGGGCGACCCAACTCTGTCCGGCTGACGCGGGCGGATTGCGTCGTGCGAGATCACTCATTCGACGGGCGGTGCAAGGCCGTGCTTTTGGCGGTGTAGATATGTTCATCATTCTGGACAAAAAAATGGTCGGATGGCTAGAATGATGAACATGCCAAGCAAGCCGCCCATTGTGTTTCCCCAAGAGCAGCGCATGCTCGCCCAGTTGGGCGAGCGCATCCGTCTGGCTCGATTGCGTCGCCAACTGAGCAGCGTTGCAGTGGCCGGACGAGCAGGCATTTCGCGCACGACGCTCTACAAGGTGGAGGTCGGCGACGCCGGTGTCACGATGGGCACCTATCTGCGCGTCTTGGCGGCGCTGGGCCTTTCCGGTGATCTGGACGCCGTGGCGGCGGACGACCGGGTGGGGCGGCGTCTGCAAGATCTGGCACTGGAGTCGCCCTCAGGGACGCCTCGCAAGCGGGCTGCCGCCAATTCCGCCCCTCGCTCCGGTTCTTCCGGGAAGGAGGAGTGATGGCGGATCGGGATGAGGTATTGGAGGTCTGGCTGGACGGGGATCTCGGCCCGGCGATCTTGGTAGGGCTGCTCACCCACGATCGCGGACAGGTGCGATTTCGCTACGAACGCGTCTGGCTGGAAGATCCTCGAGCGTTTGCGTTGGATCCCGATCTCTCGCTGGATGCTCACCCTTTCTTCCCGAAGCCCGAATGGGGGAATTTCGGAATCTTCCTGGACTCGTCGCCGGATCGGTGGGGGCAGACGCTCATGAAGCGCCGGGAAGCGCTTCAAGCGAAGGACGAGAAGCGTCCAGCGAGGACCCTTTATGCGTGGGACTTCCTGATCGGAGTCCAGGACTTCACGCGACAGGGGGCGTTGCGATTCCGGCGCGCGGGTGCACAGGACTTCCTCGGCAATGAAGGTCTTGCCGCGCCCCCAGTGACCACCTTACGCGAGCTGGAGTCCGTGGCCATGGCGCTCACGAGCCGGCGCCTGGACAACCTCGATGCACTGCGCCGATGGCTGGCGGTGTTGGTCGCGCCCGGCGCTTCGCTAGGTGGTGCAAGGCCCAAGGCCAATTTTTCGGGCACGGACGGCGCGCTATGGATCGGCAAGTTCCCCGCGCGCGACGACGATCGGGACGTCGGAGCCTGGGAGCATGTGGCGCATGTGCTTGCGATGAAGGCAGGCATCGAAGTTCCGCCGGCACGAGTCGTCCGGCTGAACAGCGAGTTCCACACCTTCTGCGTACAGCGCTTTGATCGACTCCACGGCAAGCGGCGTTTCTATGCTTCCGCGATGACGCTCCTGGGAAAGGAGCAGAGCGAGGGAACGAGCTATCTGGAGCTGGCTCAATTCATCCGGGAGCGTGGGGCAGGAGATCACGTGAAGAGCGATCTCGAGCAGCTCTTCCGGCGCGTGGCATTCAACGTCGCGATTGGCAATCGTGATGATCACTTGCGCAATCACGGCTTTGTCCTGGACAAGCTCGGCTGGCGCCTCGCGCCTGCGTTCGACGTCAATCCAAATGTTGACAAGGCGGAGCACGTACTCAACATCGACGACAGCGACAACCGGCCGGATCTGAAGACCGTGCTGGCTACGGCCGCCTTCTATGGGCTGACCGATGCGCGTGCGCAGGCGGTTGTTGAAGAGGTCGCCATAGCGGTTGATGGCTGGCGCTCGCAGGCCCGTCGCGCGCGAATCGCCGCAGCGGACATCGAGCTGACCGAAGCAGCGTTTTCTGCGCACGCGCAGTACCGCGGCAGCGCCGCTTGATCGCGGTGGTGCGCTTGTCCCGATCAGACACGCAGGCGATGCGCAGAACTTGCCTCAGAGGGTGATGGACTGACGCGCTCTCCACGGGCGCCGCCGAGGGGCTGCAAGAGTCTCTCAAGGCCTGCGGGGATCGTCTTGCGATCCGGAGTTCGCAGCTCTGAATCGCTTGAACGTTCACGATGACATCTCTCTTGAAGGAGTAAACGCTATGGAATCTGTCGACGAGTCCCAAGCCGTCCCCCCCACGATTGACAACCACCACGAGGAGGGGCGTGGAGCCGCGAACAATCTCTGGGACACTGATGAGATTCGGCGGCGCCAGCTGGTGGAACCTGGCGCGATAGTCTGGACGAGGAAGGCCGCTGATCACGCCATCGCGATTTCGGTCGCCGAGATGACCGCGATGATGGCTGGCATAGCGGCGCGCGACGGCGGTGTGCCATCGCAGGGCTCGGCGCCGCCGCAAGAGATCCAGCCGATGATCACCGCTCAGGCCTGAACGCGCGCGCTGGAGGCGCGGCGATTGCCTCGCGCCCCAGCGCTGTCACCGCGGGCGGGCCAGGGCCGCTGCTTCAGCCCTTCACCCCGCCCGCCGTCAACCCCGACACGATCCAGCGCTGCGCCAGCAGGAACACCGCCGTGATCGGCAGCCCCGACAGCACCGCCGCGGCCGCGAAGTCGCCCCACAGGAAGCGCTGGTCGTGCAGGTAGTACTTCGAGCCCACCGCCAGGGTCAGGTTGGCCTCCTCGCGCAGCAGTACCGACGCGACCGGGTATTCGATGATGCAGCCGATGAAGGCCAGCACGAACACCACCATCAGGATCGGCACCGCCATCGGCAGCAGCACCAGCCGGAACGCCTGCCAGTGCGACGCGCCATCCACCTTCGCGTTTTCCTCGATCTCCACCGGGATCGTCTCGAAGTAGCCCTTGATGGTCCAGATGTGCGTCGCCACACCGCCCAGATAGGCCACGATCACGCCCGCATGCGTCTCGATGCCCAGCCATGGCACGAAGCTGCCGATGGTCTCGAAGATCGCGTAGATCGCCACCAGCGCCAGCACCGGCGGAAACATCTGCAGCAGCAGCATGCTGTTCAGGATCCCGCCCTTGAACGGGAACCGCAGCCGCGCGAAACCGTAGGCCGCCGTCGTCGAGATGCCCACGATCAACAGCGCCGAGATCGTCGCCACCTTGATCGAGTTCCACAGCCAGGTCAGTACCGGGAACGGCGGCTGCACCAGCGAGCCATCCGCTGCCTGGTACGGAATGCCCAGCGCCAGCTGCCAGTGCTCCAGGCTGATCGTCGTGGGGATCAGGCTGCCCGTGGCGAAGTTGCCCGGCCGCAGCGAGATCGACACCACCGCCAGCAGCGGGAACAGCGTCACCGCCAGGAATGCCCACAGCAGCGCATGCGCCGCGACGACGCGCCAGCGCGCCTGTTTGCCTCTCACGATTGCCATGCGATGTGCCCTGCGAAGTCTGCGTTGAGCGGCCTGTCACCCGGCGCGCGTTGCCCAAGCGGAGCCGGAGGAACCGGCTTTGCCGGGCCTCCCGGCTCGCCCCCTGGGGGGCACGCGGAGCGTGTAGGGGGGGTCATTTGTCTGCTTTGCGCATGAGGCGCAGGTTCAGCAGCGACATCCCCGCGACGAGGATGAAGATCAGCGTCGAGATCGCCGCGGCCAGGCCGAAGTCCGTGCCCGAGTCGCGGAACGCGATGCGATAGGTGTAGCTGACCAGGATGTCGGTCTGCCCGGCCGGAATCTTCGTCGACAGGTAGTCCGGCCGGCCATCGGTCAGTAGCGCGATCAGCACGAAGTTGTTGAAGTTGAACGCGAAGGCCGACACCAGCAGCGGCGACAGCGGCTTGATGATCAGCGGCGCGGTGATCTTGAAGAAGTTGGTCAGCGGTCCCGCGCCCGCCAGCGCCGAGGCCTCGTACAGGTCCGATGGAATCGCCTTCAGCAGCCCCGTGCACAGGATCATGATGTACGGATAGCCCAGCCACACGTTGACGATCAGCAGCATCGTCCGCGCCAGCCCCGGGTCCGCGAACCACGCCGGCCGCACGCCGAAGAGCGCGTCCAGGATCGCGTTGATCTCGCCGAAGTTCTGGTTGAACAGGCCCTTGAACACGAGGATCGAGATGAAACCCGGCACCGCGTACGGCAGGAACAGCAGCGTGCGGTAGACCGTGCGATAACGCAGGTCCTCCCAGTTCAGTAGCACCGCCAGCATCATCCCGATCGCGGTGGCGAAGACCACCGTCAGCAGCGAGAACACCACCGTCCAGCCGAAGATCGACAGGAAGGGGCCGCGGAACTCCGCGTCGAACAGCATGCGCCGATAGTTCTGCGCGCCGACCATCACCTTGTAGCCCGGCGCCAGATGCGTGCCGGCCGCTGTGCCCTGACCCTCGTAGTAGCCGGTGGTGGCGTCGGGGCGGAACAGGGCGCCATCGGCGGCGCGCTTGAGCGTGCCATCGGACTGCTCCTCGAAGTGCGGCCGGATCGGGCCGAACTCGCGCAGGCCCAGGTAGCGCAGCACCGCCGCGTCGCCGGACGCGCCCGGCAGCCGCAGGCGCAGCTGCGCCAGCGCCTGGCGATGCGCGACCAGCTCCTTGAGCGTCAGCGCCGTGCCCAGCGTCGCGTCGGCCGGGCCGGTCGCCTGCATCGCGACCTCCACCGGCTTGTCGCCCTGGCGCAGCGCCAGCGGCGGCGACACGAACTGCGCCGCGCCGCTCACCGGATCGCGCAGCACCAGGCGGAAATCCTTGCCCACGCCGTGCACGCTGTAGTCGCGCACCTCGTCGAGCACCGTGTCGTGCTGCTCGAGCAGGAACTCGCGCACGCGTTCCTGGCTCAGCAGATGGGCCGACGAGTAGTTGGTGAAGCCGATCTGCGTCGTGAACGCGAGCGGAAACGCGATGAACAGCAGCATCCCGGCCACGCCCGGGAACAGGTAGCGATACGCGAAGCCCGTCTTCGACAGATAGACCGCGAAGCCGGCGACCGCCAGCAGCAGCACGCCGAGCGCCCAGGCGGTCAGCCCCGCCGCGTACAGCATGAAGACGAGGTACAGCGCCGCCAGCGCGAGCACCGCGATGGCGGGCCAGTAGAGCGCCTGGCCCAGGCGGTCCAGCGCGCCGGGCGGCTGGCGGGTGTAGGCCTGGGACAGCGGCGATCCGGACAAGGTGGCGGCGAGCGCCGAGGTCGATGCGGTCGTGGCGTTCATTGCTTCAGCAGCATCCGGCCGGAGGCGCCATCCAGCGCGTCCTTGGGGCTTTGCAGGCCGTTGGTGATCGCCTCCAGCGCCGCGTCCATCGCGGTCCAGAAGCGGCCCACCTCGGGAATGTTGGGAATGGCCTGGCCGGCGCGGGCGTTCTCCATGCTGGCGCGGATCAGCGGATTCACCGACAGCGCCTGGTAGAAGGCCTTGTTGGCCGGCACGCCGATGGGCACGTCGGCGTCGAGCACCCGCAGCGCCTCGGGCCGCATCAGGTGGCGCTCGATGAATTCGCGCGCGAGGTCCTTGTTCTTCGACGGCGCCGAGATCATGCAGCCCAGCACCCCGACGAAAGGCCTGGACGGCTTGCCCGCGATCACCGCCGGGATCGGCGCGACGCCGATCTCGATGCCCGCCTTGCGCGCGTTGTCCCAGGCCCAGGGGCCGGAGAGCATCATCGCGATCTCGCCGCGCGCGAAGCTCGATTCCATCTCGGCGTAACGCGCGCCACGCGGCATCACGCCCTCCTTGATCAGGTGCTCGAGCATCCGCCCGGCGGCCAGCGCGCCTTCGTTGTTGACGCTGACCTGGCGCGGGTCGAAGTCGCCCTGCGCGTCACGCCCGAAGATCACGCCGCCGGCGCCCGCGAACATCGGCCAGCTGAAGAAGCTCTTGTTGTAGTCCCACAGGATCGCGTGCTTGCCGCGCTTGCGGAGCTCCTGGTCGAGCGCGATGACCTCGTCCCAGGTCGCGGGCGGCTTGCTCACCAACGCCTTGTTGTAGATCAGGCCGGTGGTCTCGATCGCGATCGGATAGCCCCAGTACCGGCCCTGGTAGCGGAAGGCCTGCCAGGCCGCGGCCTCGACCTCGTCGAACAGCGCCTTGCGCGGCTGCACCGGCGTCAGCAGGCCGGCCTTGGCCCATTCGCCGACGCGATCGTGCGGCCAGCAGAACACGTCGGGCCCCTTGCCGGCGCCGGCCGCCTGCGTGTACTTCTCGGGCGCGTCGACCGGATGCTCGACGACGACCTTCACGCCCGATTCGCGCTCGAACGCGTCGCCGACCTTCTGCAGCCCGTTGTAGGCCTTGTCGCCGTTGATCCAGACCAGCAGCTTGGGCGCGGTCTGCGCGGCGGCCTGCCCGCTTGCGCCGAGCAGCGCGATCGCCGCGAGCGCCGCGGCAGCCAGCTTCAGGCGTGTCGAAGGCGCCGTCATGCCGCGGCCCCGAGGCGCCTGAACGCCAAGCCCTGTGCGTCGAAGAGGTAGCAGAGGTCCGGCGGCAGGTGCAGCTGCAGCGTATCGCCGGAGCGCACGCGCTTGCGGCCGTCGAATTCGCAGGTGAGCGCGTCCTCGACGCCCGGATAGGCGCAGTACGCATGCGTGACGCCGCCCAGCGATTCGACGAAGGTCACCGTGCTGGAGATCAGGTTGGCATCGCCGCCGACCTCGAAGTGCTCGGGCCGCAGCCCCAGCGTCACCTTGTCACCGGCCTTGGCGCGCGAGGCGTCGACATGGGCGCGGATCACCGCGCCGTCGCTCAGCCGCAGCACCGCGTGATCGGCCGCGGCGCTGACGACCTCGGCCTCGATGAAGTTCATTTTCGGGCTGCCGATGAAGCCGGCGACGAAGAGGTTGTCCGGATGCTCGTACAGCTCCAGCGGCGTGCCGACCTGCTCGATCTTCCCGGCGCTCAGCACCACGATGCGGTCGGCCAGCGTCATCGCCTCGACCTGGTCGTGCGTGACGTAGACCATCGTCGTCTTCAGGTCCTCATGCAGCTTCGCGAACTCGTAGCGCATGCGCACGCGCAGCGCGGCGTCGAGGTTGGACAGCGGCTCGTCGAACAGGAAGACCTCGGGCTTGCGCACGATCGCGCGGCCGATGGCCACGCGCTGGCGCTGGCCGCCCGACAGGTCCTTGGGCTTGCGCTCGAGCAGATGCTCGATGTGCAGGATGCGCGCGGCGTAGCGCACCGCGCGCTCGATCTCGTCCTTGGGCACCTTCGCCAGCTTCAACCCGAACGCCATGTTGTCGTACAGGTTCATGTGGGGATACAGCGCGTAGCTCTGGAACACCATCGCGATGCCGCGCTCGGACGGCGGCACGTCGTTGACCAGCCGGCCGCCGATGCGCATCTCGCCGCCGGTGATGTCCTCCAGCCCCGCGATCGTGCGCAGCAACGTCGACTTGCCGCAGCCCGACGGCCCGACGAAGACCATGAACTCGCCGTCCCGGATCTCCAGGTCGATGCCATGCAGGATCTTGGTCTCGCCATAGGCCTTGACCACGCTGTGCAGCTTCACATCCGCCACTTGGGTGCCTCCGCGCGCGCCCGGGAGGGCGCCGCCTGTCTCGCTCGTTGGTGTCGATCCATCGCCGGTCCGCATCCGCGTGGCAGCGGCACGTTCTTCGACGATGTCTGTAGAGAATATACATACCAAACGACCATTCCACAACGCGGCGTCACCCGGATGCGAGCTGTTGAATTGCATGAAATCAACGACTTGCGATGACTCTCGGGATAACCCGATGTAGTGAAACTACAGAAATTTCTTTGGCTTGAGGGATACTTCGTGCCATGACGACCGCTCCCATCGATCTGACCGCCGCCTTCCAGCAGGCGCTGCAACGCGAACTCCACATCGCCGGCACGGCGTCTGGCCCGCAGGCGCTCATGCGCGCCGCGGCGACGGCCTGCCGCGAGCTGCTTGGCCAGCGCTGGGCCGACACGCAGGCGGCTGACGCCGCGCGCGGCGATCGGGCCGAAGTGCGCCGCGTGCACTACCTGTCGATGGAGTTCCTGATGGGCCGCGCACTGGGCAACGCGCTGGCGGCGCTGAAGCTGGACGATACGCTGCGCGCCGCGTTCGAGGCCCAGGGCCAGTCCTTGCCCGACGTGCTGGAGCGCGAGAACGACGCAGCGCTTGGCAATGGCGGGCTGGGGCGGCTGGCGGCCTGCTTCCTGGATTCGTTCGCGGAGCTGGGGCTGCCGTCCTTCGGCTACGGCCTGCGCTATCAGTACGGGATGTTCGCGCAGGGTATCCGCGATGGCCGTCAGGTCGAGATCCCCGACGACTGGATGGCGCAGGGCAATCCGTGGGAGACCCCGCGGCCCGAGTTGCGCTACCCGGTCGGCTTCGGCGGCCATGTCGAGGTCAAGCCCGACGGCTCCCGCCGCTGGTGGCCCTCCGAGCACCTGGTCGCGCAGGCCTACGACTTCGTCGTGCCGGCGCACCACAGCGCGCGCGTCTCGACGCTGCGCCAGTGGCACGCGCAGGCCGCGGCGCCGATCGACTTCGCCGCCTTCTGCCGCGGCGACCACCACGGCGCGGCTGCGCACCGCGTCGCGGCGGACGCGCTCAACTGGGTGCTCTATCCCGATGACAGCACCGAGGCCGGCCGCGTGCTGCGCCTGAAGCAGGAGTCCTTCCTGGTCAGCGCATCGATGCAGGACCTGATCGCGCGTCACCTGCGCGAGTTCAAGTCGCTGGAGCGCCTGGGCCGCCTCAACGCGATCCACCTGAACGACACCCATCCCGCGCTGGCGCCGGCCGAGCTGATGCGGCTGCTGCTGGACGATCACGGCCTGGGCTGGGACGAGGCCTGGGCCATCACCCGCGAGGCGGTCAGCTACACCAACCACACGCTGATGCCGGAGGCGCTCGAGACCTGGCCGGTGCGCCTGTTCGAGCGACCGCTGCCGCGCCACCTGGAGATCGTCTACGAGATCAACCAGCGCTTCCTGGACGACGTGCGCCGCCGCTTCCCCGGCGACGTGGACCTGCTGCGCCGCGTCTCGCTGATCGACGAGGGCACGAACGGCGGTGAGCGCCGCGTGCGCATGGCCGCGCTCAGCATCGTGTGCTCGCACCGCGTCAACGGCGTCGCGGCGCTGCACTCGGAGCTGATGGTCAAGACCATCTTCGCGGACTACGCGCGCCTGTTCCCGGACCGCTTCCACAACGTCACCAACGGCGTGACGCCGCGCCGCTGGCTGCAGCAGGCCAATCCCGGCCTGTCGGCGCTGCTGGACGCGCGCATCGGCACCGGCTGGCGCCGCCGCCTGGACGAGCTGGAGAAGCTCCAGCCGCAGGCCTCGGACCCCGCGCTGGGCGAGCAGCTGCTGGCGGTCAAGCGCGAGAACAAGCAGCGCCTGGCCGCGCGCATCCAGCGCGAGCTCGGCGTGACGGTCGACGTCGACAGCCTCTTCGACGTCCAGATCAAGCGCATCCACGAATACAAACGGCAACTGCTCAATCTGCTGCAGGTCATCGCGCGCTACCAGGCCATCGTCGCGAACCCGCAGGCCGACTGGGTGCCGCGCACGGTGATCATCGCGGGCAAGGCGGCGTCGGCCTACGTGGCGGCGAAGTCCGTCATCCAGCTCGCGCATGACATCGGCCGCGTGATCCATGGCGATCCGCGCGTCGGCGACCGGCTCAAGCTGGTGTTCATGCCCAACTACGGCGTGTCGCTGGCCGAGGCCATCATCCCGGCCGCCGACCTGTCGGAGCAGATCTCCACCGCCGGCACCGAGGCCTCGGGCACGGGCAACATGAAATTCGCGCTCAACGGCGCGCTGACCATCGGCACCTGGGACGGCGCCAACATCGAGATGGCGCAGGCCTTCGGCGTGAAGAACATGTTCACCTTCGGCCTGAAGGCGGAGCAGGTGGCCTCGGTCAAACGCACCGGCTACGCGCCGCGCCGCATGGTCGAGGACCAGCCCCGGCTGCATGCCGTCATCGACGCGATCGCGCGCGGCGATTTTTCGCAGGGCGACACCGAGCGCTACCGCGTGCTGGTGGACCGCCTGCTCAACGAGGACTACTACCTGCTGATGGCCGACTTCGGCGACTACCTGCGCGCGCAGGGCGAGGTCGACGCGCTGTTCCGCGATCGCCGCGCCTGGGCCGAGCGCGTGGCGCTGAACATCGCCGGCATGGGCATGTTCTCGTCGGACCGTACGATCGAGCAGTACGTCGACCGCGTCTGGTCGGCCAAGAGCCTGCGCTGACGTCCCGCCGGCGCGCGATTCCCGAGGTTCCGCCCATGCCGCTGCTGCCTGAAGCCGAACTCGCGCTGCTCGCGCGCGGCGAGCACCCGCGCCCCTGGCTGTGGCTGGGCGCGCATCCGATGGCGCTGGAGGGCGCGGACGGGGTCCGCTTCGCGGTGTGGGCGCCGTCCGCATCGCGGGTCGCGGTGGTCGGCGACTTCAACGGCTGGCAGGGCGCGGCGCATCCGATGCGCCGCCGCGATGAGCACGGCGCCGGGATCTGGGAAGTCTTCGTGCCCGGCGCGGCGCGCGGCCAGTTCTACAAGTACGAGATCACCGGCCCGGACGGCGCGCTGCTGCCGCTGAAGGCCGATCCCTACGCCTTCCGCGGACAGCTGCGTCCGGACAACGCGAGCGTCGTCCACGAGCTGCCCGCGCCGCATCCGCTGCCCGCCGGCCGGGCCGCGCTGAACCGCCGTGATGCGCCGGTCAGCATCTACGAACTGCACGCGACCTCCTGGCGCCGGGAGCAGGGCGGCGGCCCGTTTCCCGATTCCTTCCCCGATTGGGACTTCCTCGCCCGCGAGCTGCCGCCGTACGCGGCGGGGCTCGGCTTCACCCATGTGGAGCTGATGCCGGTCACCGAGTTCCCCTATGACGGCTCCTGGGGCTACCAGACGCTGGGCCTGCATGCGCCCACCGCGCGGCTGGGCGAGCCCGGCGGACTGCATCGCTTCGTCGCGGCCTGCCACGCGGCGGGACTGGGCGTGCTGCTGGACTTCGTGCCCGCGCATTTCCCCGAGGACCCGCATGGCCTGGCGCGCTTCGACGGCACGCCGCTGTACGAATACGCCGATCCGCGCGAGGGCTGGCATCGCGACTGGCACACCCGCATCTACGACTTCGGCAAGCCGCAGGTGCGGCAGTTCCTGTGCGGCGCGGCGCTGTTCTGGGCCGAGCGCTACGGCATCGACGGCCTGCGCGTCGACGCGGTCGCCTCGATGCTGTACCGCGATTACTCGCGGCCCGACGGCGAGTGGATCCCCAACATCCATGGCGGCAAGGAGAACCTCGAGGCGATCGCGCTGCTGCGCCAGCTCAACGAGCGGCTCAGCGCCGAGGCGCCCGGCGTGATCACGCTGGCCGAGGAGTCGACGGCCTTCCCGCGGGTGTCGGCGCCGACCTCGGCGGGCGGTCTGGGCTTCCACTACAAATGGAACATGGGCTGGATGAACGACACACTGCGCTATCAGCGCGAGCAGCCGGTCCATCGCTCCTGGCACCACGAGGCGATGAGCTTCGGCCTGGTCTACGCCTTCAGCGAGAACTTCCTGCTGCCGCTCTCGCATGACGAGGTGGTGCACGGCAAGGGCTCGCTGCTGGGCAAGATGCCCGGCGAGGACGGCGATCCGGGCGAGTGGCAGTGCTTCGCCAACCTGCGCGCCTACTTCGGCTTCATGTGGGCGCATCCCGGCAAGAAGCTGCTGTTCATGGGCCAGGAATTCGCGCAGCGCGGTGAATGGAACTTCGAGCGCGCGCTGCCGTGGGAGCTGCTCGACGACCCGCGTCACGCGGGCGTGCAGCGGCTGGTCGGCGACCTGAACCGGCTCTATCGCGAGCAGCCGGCGCTGCATCGGCTCGACGGCGAGCGCGATGGCTTCGAATGGCTGGTCGAGGACGATCGCGCGCGGTCCGTCTTTGCCTGGGTGCGCCGCGGCGGCGCGGGCAACGAGCGCGCCAGCGTCGTCGCGGTCAGCAACTTCACGCCGGTGCCGCATGCCGGTTATCGGCTGCCGCTGCCGCATGGCGGCGCCTGGCGCGAGGTCCTCAACACCGATGCCGCGATCTACGGCGGCAGCGGCGTCGCGAGCGGCGCGCACGATCCCGGCCAGCCGGCCATCGCGCCCGACGGCGATCCGGCCCTCACGCTGACCCTGCCGCCAATGGCGACGATCTTCCTGATGCCGGCCTGAGCCGGCACCACCGCCGATTTCCGGGCCATCCTCGCATGAGCGCTTCCTCCGCATTCCCCGATTCCATCGAGCCCGGCCGGCACGAGCCGCTGGGCGCCACGGTCCGCGATGGCGGCGTCAACTTCGCCGTGTTCTCGGAGCACGCGCATTGCGTCGAGGTCTGCCTGTTCGACGAACGCGGCACGGCCGAGCTCAAGCGCTATGCGCTGGAGGGCCCGGTCGACGGCCTGTGGAGCGGCTTCCTGCCTCGTATCCAGGCGGGGCAGCTCTACGGATTGCGTGCGCATGGGCCGCATGCGCCGTGCGAGGGCCATCGCTTCAACGCGAACAAGCTGCTGCTGGACCCGTACGCGCGCGAGATCGTCGGCCAGTTCCGCAACCTGCCCGAGGATCACGGCTACCCCTTCGGTCACCCGGAGGGACCGGCCGCCTTCGACGAGCGCGACAACGGCGCGACCGCGCTGAAGGCGCGCGTGGCCGCGCCGCTGCGCGGCGTCAGTCCGCGCGCGAACGCGCCGCGCCATGCGCCGCGGGACGTGGTGCTGTACGAGGTCCATGTGAAGGGCTTCTCGATGCGCCATCCGGAGATTCCGGAGGCGCTGCGCGGCAGCTACGCGGGCCTGGCGCATCCAGCCGCGATCGCCCATTTCAAGCGCCTGGGCGTGACGACGCTGTCGCTGCTGCCGGTGCAGTTCGCCGTCGACGAGCCGCACCTGTCCGGCACCGGCCTGCGCAACTACTGGGGCTACAACACGCTGGGCTTCTTCGCGCCGGATCCGAGGCTCGCGTCGGGCGCCGTGCGTCATGATCCCGCCGCGGTCGCCGCCGAGTTCCGCGCGATGGTCCATGCGTTGCACGAGGCCGGCCTCGAGGTGGTGCTCGACGTCGTCTACAACCACACGCCCGAGGGCAACGAATGGGGACCGACGCTGTCGCTGCGCGGTCTGGATCAGAAGAGCTACTACCGCCTGCAGGCCGATGATCCGTCGCGGATGGAGAACCTCACCGCCTGCGGCAACACGGTCAACGTCGAGCATCCGCGCGTGGCGCAGCTGGTGCTGGACTCGCTGCGCTTCTGGGCCGGCGAGATGGGTGTCGACGGCTTCCGCTTCGACCTCGCGCCGGTCCTGGGCCGCACCGCGGCGGGCCACGATCCGCGGGTGGCGTTCTACACGGCACTGCGCCAGGACCCGCTGCTCGCGCAGGTCCATCTGATCGCGGAGCCCTGGGACGCCGGACCCGGCGGCTATCAGCTCGGCCGCTTCCCGGGCCGCTTCATGGAATGGAACGACAAGTTCCGCGACACGGCGCGGGGTTTCTGGCTTGGCCACGGCCCCGATGGCCAGGCCGTCGGGCGGGGCGAGTTCGCGCGCCGCTTCACCGCGTCGAGCGACGTCTTCCGCCCCGACCCGCCCACGAATGGGAGCGGGCAGCGCTCGCCGCTGGCGTCGATCAACTTCCTCGCGGTGCACGACGGCTTCACGCTGAACGACCTCGTCAGCCACGGCCGCAAGCACAACGAGGCCAACGGCGAAGACAACCGCGATGGCCGCGATGGCGAGCTGTGCGGCAACTTCGGCGTGGAAGGCCCGGCCAGCGATCCGGTCATCCGCCAGGCCCGCGAGCGCGCACGCCGCGCGATGCTCGCGACGCTGCTGGTGTCGCAGGGCACGCCGATGCTTTATTCGGGCGATGAGTTCGGCAACAGCCAGGGCGGCAACAACAACGCCTACTGCCAGGACAACGAGATCGGCTGGCTCGACTGGCCGAGCGCCGACGAGGCGCTGATCGCCTTCACCGCGGGCCTGGCGCGGCTGCGCCGCGAGCACGCGCTGCTGCGCCACGCCCAGTGGTTCGGCGCGGCGGAAGGCGGCCCTTCGCTGCGCTGGTTCCATCCCGATGGCCACGAGATGCGCGAGCACGACTGGCACGAAGGCGGCCGTCACGCGCTGGCCGCGCTGCTGAGCGACGGCCGCGAGCGCCTGCTGCTGATGGTCAATCCCGGCGCGGTGCCGGCGCGCTTCGCGCTGCCGGCGGGCGAGGGCGCGCGCTGGTCGCTGCTGCTCGACAGCAGCGGCGAGCTGGCGCCCGCGCCGCTCGATGCCGGCGCGATGACCGCGCCGTCGCGCAGCCTGCTGCTGTGCGTCGACCGCCGCTTCCAACCCCTTTGAGCGACCCCCGACGATCCTGAGCGACACCATGACGATCGACCTTCACAAGCGCCAATCCGGCGTCCTGCTGCACATCACCTCGCTGCCCGGCCCCAATGGCATCGGCGACTTCGGGCCCGAGGCCTTCCACTTCGTCGACTGGCTGCAGTCGGCCGGCCAGTCGATCTGGCAATGGCTGCCCAGCACGCCGATCGGCCCGGGCGAGAGCCCCTATCAAGGCGTGTCGGCCTTCGCCGGCAGCCCCTGGATGGTGGCGCTGGAGCCACTGGTGGAGAAGGGCTGGCTGGCCGCGCCGGCGCTGCCCGAGGGCGGCTTCGACGCGCACCGTGTCGACTACGGCCGCGTGCTGCCGTGGCGCGAGCAGCAGCTGCGCGCGGCCGCGGCCGGCTTCTTCGCCAAGGCGCTGCCGCAGGAGCGTCAGGCCTATGAGGACTGGTGCCTGTCGCAGCGTCACTGGCTGGACGACTACGCGCTGTTCATGGCGATCCGCTCGCCGCGCAACGGCCAGCCGTGGTGGGAGTGGCCGCGCGACCTGGCGGCGCGTGAGCCGCGCGCATTGGCGACGGCCCGCGCCGAGTACGCCGGCGAGGTGTCGTTCTGGCAGTTCGTGCAGTGGTGCTTCGATGTCCAGGCCGGCGCGCTGAAGGCCTACGCCAACCAGCGCGGCGTGCACATCATGGGCGACCTGCCGATCTTCGTCGCGCATGACAGCGCGGACTGCTGGGCCCGTCCCGACCTCTACGAGCTCGACGAGCACTTCCAGACCACGGTCGTGGCCGGCGTGCCGCCGGACGCGCTGTCGGCGACCGGCCAGCGCTGGGGCAATCCGATGTACCGCTGGGACAAGATGGCGCACGAGCACTTCGCGTGGTGGACCGCGCGGGTGCAGCGCATGCTGAGCTCGGCCGACGTGTTCCGCATCGACCACTTCCGCGGCTTCGCGGCCTACTACGAAATCCCCGGCGACAGCCCCGACGCGACCCGCGGCATCTGGAAGACCGGCCCCGGCAAGGCGCTGTTCGACGCGATCGCCAAGTCGCTGGGCGAGCTGCCCATCGTCGCCGAGGACCTGGGCTTCATCACGCCCGACGTGCACGAGCTGCGCGACGCGCTGAACTACCCGGGCATGAAGATCCTGCAGTTCGGCTTCGGCGGCGACGGCGGCCACGAGTTCCTGCCGCACAACTGGCCGCGCGCCGCGGTTGCCTACACCGGTACGCACGACAACGACACCGTGCGCGGCTGGTGGAACCAGGCCAGCGCGCACGAGCGCGCCTTCGCCGCCTCCTACCTCGCCTGCGGCGACCACGACATCCACTGGGCCATGATCCGCGCCTGCGCCAACTCGGTGGCCAACGTGGCGGTGTATCCGCTGCAGGACGTGCTCGGCCTGGGCTCGGAACACCGGATGAACATTCCCGGCGTCCTCGGCGGCAACTGGGCATGGCGCTTCACCTGGGACATGGTCGGCCCCGAGCCGGGCCGCGTGCTGGGCCTGATCGCGGCGACCAGCGGGAGAGCCCCTATTGCCCTGGCGAAGCTCCCGGAGTGAAATGATCTGAAACCGCTTTCATAGGGGTTAGCGAGGGCGGCGATCGTGGGGCAGGGCCCCCACAATCGAAATCCGGGTAGACAACGTTGTCGGAGATCGGCGGACGCCGTGGCGTCCCGCCAGCGGAGACAGCGCGCGAGGAGCCGCCGATGAGCACGACCGAGATCTTCCTGATCGCGATGGCGATCATCTTCACCGTCCCCTATCTGGTGTGGCGGCTGGGCGGCACCGACTACGTGGCGCCGCTCGTGGTGGTGCAGATCATCACGGGCATCCTGCTCGGCCCGGGCGTGCTGGGCCGCGCCTTTCCGGACTATTACGGGTTCGTCTTCAACCCGGCCGTGGTGCAGTCGCTCAACGGGGTGGCGTGGTGGGCGGTGATGCTCTTCGTCTGGATCGCCGGCATCGAGCTCGACCTGAAGAAGGCCTGGGCCCATCGCGTCGAGAGCGGCATCACCGCCGGGCTGGCGCTGGGCGTGCCGATGCTGCTGGGCGCGGGTGCCGCGCTGGTGCTGATGGGCATGGGCACCCAGTGGATGGGCGCGCGGGGCCAGTCCTGGCAGTTCGTCGTCGGTGTCGGCATGTCCTGCGCGGTGACGGCGCTGCCCATCCTGATCCTGTTGATGGAGAAGCTGGAGATCCTGCGCCAGCCGATCGGCCAGCGCATCCTGCGCTACGCCAGCCTGGATGACATCGCCATCTGGGGTGTGCTGGCGGTGATCCTGATGGACTGGTCGCGGGTGGGGAAGCAGGCGCTGTTCCTGGCGGCCTTCGCGGCGGCGACGGTGCTGTTCCGGCGCCTGATGCGCGCGATCCCGGCGCGCGATCGGTGGTACGTGGGCCTGATCTGGCTGGCGGTGTGCGCGCTCGGAGCGGACTGGTCGGGCCTGCACTACATGGTCGGCGCCTTCCTGGCTGGCGTCGTGATGGATGCCGAGTGGTTCGACCAGGCGCAGATGGATGCGCTGCGGCATCACGTGCTGCTGGTGATCATGCCGGTCTTCTTCCTCAGCACCGGGTTGCGGACGCAATGGGGACTCGAAGGCGGGGAGGTGTTCCTGGCGGCCGGGTTGCTGCTGGCGGCGTCCGTGGGCGGCAAGCTGCTCGGGACCCACATCGCGGGACGGGTGCTCGGATGGGCCCCGGGCGAGGCCGGCATCATCGGCTGGCTGCTGCAGACCAAGGCGCTGATCATGATCATCTTCGCCAACGTGCTGCTCGACAAACAGATCATCACGAGCGAAACCTTCACCGCGCTGCTGCTGATGGCTGTCGGCTCGACGATGCTGACCATCCCGGTGGTCGCGCCGCGGCTGGCGCGGATCAGGGAGCTGGTGTTCCGGGCCAGCTGAGTCGAGGCCTCGCCTCGCCGCGGGACGACGGCCGCCGGCGTGCGTCAGTGGCTGAAGCGGCTGAAGCGGCTGAAGAGGGGCCGAGGGCTCAGCGCGCGAACGCTGCCGCATGCGCCATCACGGGCGCCTGAGCCATCAGTGCCACCGGTGCGACGATCGCGGCCTGAGCCGCCGCGCTGACCACGACGGCTGCCGTGGCGGACCAGGGGAGTCCGACGCGCGCTTCGGAGAGCAGCCGGGCTGGCGCCTCGATGGCGTTGGGGATGATGCTCAGGAACTCGTCGGCGCGGGCCAGCTCGATCTCCTCCTCCGACATGCCCAGGAACACGTGGGCGAAGCCGCGCTCGACCGCGTCCAGCGCCGCCTCGGTCGCGCGGCGCCAGCGCTTGAC
>Ga0209051_1000856_pt1 | contig 31040 bp, 26 predicted proteins | sample AraplaCvi_mMS_r2_2_FD_184286 | JGI IMG/M metagenome (GOLD analysis project Ga0209051, IMG submission 184286) | Arabidopsis root microbial communities from North Carolina, USA - plate scrape MF_Cvi_mMS_r2 (SPAdes) (version 2) | ecosystem: Host-associated > Plants > Roots > Endosphere | place...
CAGCCTGCCTTCCCGGATCCGGACTACTGGAACATCCCGTGCTACGAGGCCACGATGCTGATGCTGCCCACGGGCGAGCTCCTGATCGGCAACAGCAGCTCGCAGCTGTACGTCTACGCGCCGGACGGCAAGGCGAACAAGAAGTCGCGGCCCGTCGTCGACAGCCTGCATTACGACGGCAGCGGCAAGTTCACGCTCTCGGGACGCCAGCTCAATGGCGTCTCCGCCGGCGCCACGTACGGCGACGACGCGGAGATGGACGAGAACTACCCGATCGTCAACTTCCGCGACGCCAAGGGCAATGTCTTCTACGCGCGCACCTCGAACTGGAGCAACACCGGCGTCGGCCACCACGGCGTCGAGACGGTGGAGCTCACGCTCAAGGCGGGCATGCCCAAGGGCGACTACCAGATGACCGCCATCGGCGCCGGCATCGGCTCCAAGCCGGCCTGCCTCCGCATCACGGCCGACGAGGCCGCCGGCACGGGCAGCGCCGCCGACGTGGCGGACGGCACCTGCAACTTCTGATCGAGCGACGATGCGCAACGGCCTGACAACGAGGCTGCGCCCGACCCGACCCGAGCGGGTCGGGCGGCCACCCGCCCCCCTTCCTCCGCGCATCGGCCTGCTGGCGATCGCTTTCTGCTTCGCCGCGGGCGCCGGCGCCCAGTCGCCGGGAGAGGAGCGGGCGGCGCGGGCGGCCGCCCGGGCCGAGGCGCGTTCGAAGCTCGTGATGTCTCCGGCGGCCCTGGCCATCCTGGAGGGACAGGCCGACAAGGATCCGGCGAAGAAGCAGAAGGAGGAGCTCGGCCGCCAGATCTTCCTGGACACCTCGCTCTCCGAGCCGCAAGGCCAGGCCTGCGCGAGCTGCCACCTGCCCGACCGGGCCTTCTCGAGCCCGGGCGCCACCTCGGCCGGCGCCGATCCGGCGCTGTTCGGCTTCCGCAACGCGCCGACGCTCACGTACGCGATGTTCACGCCGGCCCTGCAGCTCGGTGGCGACGGCGGCAATGGCGAGAGCTATTTCGGCGGGCAGTTCCGCGACGGCCACGCCAACTTCCTGGTGGACCAGGTCAAGTTCCCGCTGCTCAACCCGATCGAGATGAACAACCCGAGCGCCGACGCGGTGGTCGCCAAGGTGGCCGCCGCGCCCTATGCCGACCTCTTCCGGCAGGTCTACGGCGACCAGGCGTTCGCCGATCCGCCCTCGGCCTTCGCCAGCATCGCCGATGCGGTCGCCGCCTTCGAGAGCAGCCCGCCCTTCCGGCGCTTCGATTCCAAGTTCGACGCCTACCGGCGCGGCGACGTCCAGCTCACCGGATCGGAGGCGCGCGGCCTGGCGATCTTCAACGATCCGAAGCGTGCGAACTGCGCCTCGTGTCACCTGACCGACGCGAACAAGATCATCGGACCGCGCCCGATCCTCACGGACTTCGGCTACGACAACATCGGCGTGCCGCGCAATCCCGCCAACAAGTACTACCGCATGCCGCCGGACATCAATCCGGACGGCAGGAAGTTCGTGGACATCGGGCTCGGCGACGTCCTCGTGCGGGCCTACGGCGTGGACGGGCAGTTCAAGTCGCCGTCGCTGCGCAACGTCGCGGTCGGCGGGCCCTACATGCACAACGGCTACTTCAAGACGCTGCGCGGGGTGCTCGACTTCTACAACACGCGCGACGTCAAGCCCCGCTGCCCCGACAAGTTCACGTCCGAGGCCGATGCCGAGGCGCAGGGCTGCTGGCCGGCGCCCGAGGTGACCGGCACCGTCAACAAGAAGGACCTCGGCGACCTCAAGCTGAGCGAGCAGGACATCGACGACATGCTCGCGTTCCTCGGCACGCTGACGGACGGCTGGACGCCGGGGCGGTAGCGGCCGTGGCGTCGGTGGCGGTCGGCGTCCGGGATCCCTGGGGTCCCGTCGCCGCGCTCAGAGCGCCGGGACGATGCGGCGCAGATGGTCGGCGAACTGTTCGACCAGCGCCGGCGCGCGCGTCCGCGCCGTCTTCACGATCAGGCCGACGGAGGGCAGGGCGGGCAGCCGCTCGCCGGGCGCAGGATGCGCAGGTCGTCGGGCACCGCGGACTGCGTGAGCACCGCGATCGCCTGGCCCGAGCGCACGACCGCCAGCAGGCCGGCCATGCTGCCGGCGGCGTAGGCGATGCGGTAGGGACGCCCCGCGGCGTCGAGCCGCTCGCGCGCGGCCCGATGATCCAGCGTGTCCGGGTCGCCCAGCGCCAGTTGCAGGGGCTCGCGCTCGCCGGCGTCGTCGTGTCTATTGCCGACCCACACCAAGGCCTCGCGGCGCATCACGCCGGGGCCCCGGTCGTCGGCGCACGAGACCAGGGCGAGGTCGAGCGCATGCCCGCGCAGTTTCTCCTCCAGCCGCGGCGTCGGCGCGCAGACCACCTCGACGAGCACGCGCGGATGCCGGCCGGCGAAGCTGCGCAGGATCGCGGGCAGGAAGGCGGTCGCATAGTCGTCCGGGCAGCCGAAGCACAAGGTGCCGGCGAGCCCGGCCTCGGACAGGTCGGCCAGCGCCGCATCGTGCTGCCGCAGGATCGCGTGCGCGTGGGCCAGGAGGCGCTCGCCGTGCAGCGTGGGCGTCACGCCGCGGCCGCTGCGCACCAGCAGCGGTTGCTCCAGCAGGTCTTCGAGCTTGCGCACCTGCATGCTGAGGGCCGCCTGCGTGCGCCCCACCTTCTGCGCCGCGCGTCCCAGCGTGCGGGCTTCGGCGATCGCGACGAAGGTGCGCAGGAGATCGATGTCGAGATGGCGGGTCAAGGTGTCAGCTTCCCTGATGGGCGCGATCAGAAATATTAGCTTCCCTTGGAGCTGGCGGATTCGTACCCTCCTCGCATTCCATTCCCGCAGGCCCGCGCATGTCCCTCAACGACGACCCCGAGTTCTGGCGAAACGCCCGCCGGCACCTGATCCGCTACGGCGGCCACTTCGAGCCGATGATCATCGAGCGCGCGCAGGGCAGCTTCGTGCACGATGCCGACGGCCGCGCGATCCTCGACTTCACGTCGGGCCAGATGAGCGCGATCCTCGGCCACGGCCACCCGGAGATCGCCGCCGTCGTCGCCGACCATGCCCGGCGGCTCGACCACCTTTTCAGCGGCATGCTGAGCCGCCCCGTGGTGGACCTGGCCACCCGGCTCGCCGGCGTCGCGCCGGCGGGCCTGGAGCGCGCGCTGCTGCTCACCACCGGCGCCGAGGCCAACGAGGCGGCGCTCAAGATGGCCAAGCTCTCCACCGGCCGCTACGAGGTGGTGAGTTTCGCCCGGTCGTGGCACGGCATGACCGGCGGCGCCGCGTCGGCGACCTACAGCGCCGGCCGTCGGGGCTACGGCCCGGCGGCGGTCGGTTCGTTCGCGATTCCCGCGCCGTACCCGTATCGCCCGCGCTTCGAGCGCAACGGCGTCTACGACTGGCAGGCCGAACTCGATGACGCCTTCGATCTCGTCGATCGCCAATCGAGCGGCAGCCTCGCGGCCTTCATCGCCGAGCCCATCCTGAGCTCGGGCGGCATCCTGGACCTTCCGCCAGGCTACCTGGCGGCACTGAAGGCCAAGTGCGTGGAGCGCGAGATGCTCCTGGTGCTCGACGAGGCGCAGACCGGCGTCGGCCGCACCGGCCTGATGTTCGCCTGCCAGCGCGATGGCGTGGTGCCTGACCTGCTGACGCTCTCCAAGACGCTGGGCGCCGGCCTGCCGCTGGCGGCGGTGCTGACCACCGCCGACATCGAGGAGCGCTGCCACGAGCGCGGCTTCCTCTTCTACACGACGCACGTCTCCGACCCGCTGCCGGCCGCGGTGGGCCTGAAGGTGCTGGAGATCGTCGAACGCGACGGCCTGGTCGATCGCGCGCGCGTCGCGGGCGCGCGGCTGGAGGCCGGGCTGCGCGCGCTGCAGCGCGACTTCGAATGCATCGGCGACGTGCGCGGGCGCGGCCTGCTGCTGGGGCTCGAGCTCGTGAAGGATCGCGCCACGCGCGAGGCCGCGCCGGAACTCGGCGCGGCGATCACGCGCGAATGCATGCGCCTGGGCCTGAGCATGAACATCGTGCAGTTGCCCGGGATGGGCGGCGTGTTCCGCATCGCGCCGCCGCTGACCGTGAGCGACCTGGAGTTGGACCTCGGGCTGGGCCTGCTGCGGGAAGCGATCACCAAGGTGGCTGCCGGAGCGCGCTGACATACCGCCCAAGGTATGTGGCGCGCTTGCGCGCCCCGGGCGACGCCCCTACGATGGCTCGCCATGGCCAGCCCCAACGCGCCCGGCACCGGCGCCGGCATCGGCACCGGCAGCACCAGCCCTGCCTACGGCATCGCGCCCTACGTCGAGCGGGCGGTCGATCGCATCGAGCGCTACCTGCGCGAATCCGGCGGCGGCGAGGCCTTCGTTGTCGGCGTGTTCGGGGAATGGGGCAGCGGCAAGTCCACCGTCCTGCGCGAGATCCGCGGGCACTATCCGAACCGGCCGCCGTCCACCGAGCCCGTCGTGCCCGCCGCTGCGGGGGCGGCACCCCCGGGGGTGACGCTCCGGGTCGACTTCAACGCCTGGCGCTACGAGCGGGAGGAGCACCTGCTGGTGCCGCTGTTGAAGACCATGCAGCGCGTGGTCGACGACTACGTGGCGATGCTTCCCAAGGAGCCGCAGGGGATCTTCAGCAGCAAGGTCAAGGTGGAGTCGCGCTGGCGCTGGCTGGCCGACCGCGCCCAGTTGCTGGGCGCGTGCACGATCGCGCTGACGCGCATCGTCAAGGTCAAGGTGGGGTTGCCGGGCCTGGGCGAGGTCGAACTGGATCCCGAGGGCGCGCTCAAGGCCGCCCAGGCGCAGATCGATCGCGCCACGCAACTGCGCGAGGCGGCACTGGCCACGCCGGCGCCCGCGCGGCCGCTGGAATCGCTGTACTACGACCTCAACACCGAGCTGGGCCGCATCACGCGCGGCGTCGGCGCGGGAGATTCGCCGCCGCTGAACTTCGTCGTCCTGGTCGACGACCTGGATCGCTGCCTGCCCGAGAAGGCGGTCGAGATGCTGGAGGCGATCAAGCTGTTCCTGGACGTCGAAGGCTGCGCCTTCGTGCTGGCGCTGGACGACGAGGTGATCGAGCGCGGCATCGCCCACCGCTACAGGGACTACCTGAATCCGTTGCAGCTGACGGCGGACGGCGCGAGCGGCCGCGAGGCCGGCTTCATGCGGCATGCCGCGCCCATCACCGGGCACGAGTACCTCGAGAAGATCGTCCAGTTGCCGTTCCGCCTGCCCCGCTGGAGCCGGCGCGAGGTGCGCGAGTTCCTGACCACGCGCTACGGGACGCCGCTGTCGTCGTGGAACGGCCTGCCGAACGACACGCTGGAGGCGGCGAGCGTCCTGCCCACGCCCGACACGTGGCTGGTCGACCTGCTGGTCGACGGCGTGCCCCCGGTGCCGCGCAACCTGGTGCGCGCGATCGAGCTGCTGTCCTTCAATCGCGACGTCGCGATCACACGCGGCCTGGGCGGGCGCCTGCAGGCCTATCCGGTGGCGCAGATGGTGCTGCTGCAGCTGTTCGCCCCGCAGGCCTTCCGCTTCCTGCGCCGCGGCCATGCGGAAGGCTGGAAGACCTTCGAGCGGCGACTGCGCCGGGACGTGAAGGAGTTCGAGGGGGCCCCCGACGCGGTCCGCGACGCGCTGCAGAAGCGGCCTTCCAGCTCGTCGGGAGGCTTCTACACCTGGTGGATCGACTTCTGCCGCATGCGGCTGAAGCACCAGGCCGACGACAGCTATCTCGCCAGCACCGAGCTGCCGCTGGCGCAGTTGCTGGACGAGGCGCGCGACAACCGCAACGGCTTCGACCCGCGCAACCTGTTCCTGTTGGCGCGGGATACCTTGGAGCTGGATCCGCAGCTCGAGCCTTACTTCTCGCTGTTTGCCGAAAGCATGCCGGCCAGCGGAGCTGCGGCGCCGGTCCCGGTCGCACCCCCCACGGCCGCGGCGCCCGCCGTGGCACCGGCGCCGGCAGCCCCGGCTCACATGGCGGCCACGCCGGTCGTCCCGCCGCCGGAGCTCGCGGCCGCCGCGCAGGCCGGGACCTTCGTGCGGCCTTCCGTTCCGGCCGCGCCGGCCGCCACCCCGGGTGCCATGGCGGCACCGCCCGCAAGCAACGTCGCGCCGCGCGATCGCGAGGCTTTCGTGCAGCAGCTCCTGAGCCGATCGCAGGACGCCTGGCGCAACGCCATCACGCGCGAGGAGCAACTGGCCGGCCACACGCTGGACGAGCGGACGTTCGAGGAACTGCTGCGGCAGGCCGGCGACGCGCCGCGCGAGGCGGGCTGGCTGGAGACGGTGCTCCCGCTTCTCGACGAGGGCCAGGTGCGCCGCCTGGTGCGCCACACGCGCTGTCTCGAGCTGCTGGCGCAAGGCGCCGGACTGCTGGCCACTGACGACCGTGCCGGGAGACCCGCATGACGACGGCGGCGAAGATCGAGTTCGCGCGCGCGCTGGAGCTCGTGTGCCGGCGACTCAATCCGCCCCACCGGCCGCTGCCGGTGGCCTTGTCGCTGAAGGATCTGGGCTTGGCCGGGCTCGGCCTGCGGCATGACGATCCGCTGCTGTCCTATCGATACGTGCGGGGACTGGAGTTGACCGGTCCGGCGCCGGGTACGACGCCCGGCAGCGTCCTGTGGGCCGCCGAGCCGGGGCTCGTGCACGCGGCCACTGCTGCCGTCGAAGTGGCCCCCGGATTGTTGGCCGTGGGGGACACGCGGGGCTTCGTGCGCGTGTTCTCGCGCCGCGGCCGCGGCCGCTGGGAGTCCGCCGCCGCGTTGCACTCGCATGCCGGGCCCGTGGTCGCGCTGCTGCCTCTGCCGCCTGACGGCGTGGCGAGCGCGGGCGCCGACGGCCGCATCGCCCTCTGGCAGGCCGATGGCCGCGGACGCTGGCGCCGGAACGAGCCGGCGCGCTGGCAGACGCCGGGCGGACCGATCCAGGCCATGGCGCGACTGAAGGACGGCAGCCTGCTGGTTGGCGTGCAGCGATCGCTGTGGCAATTGCAGCGGCTGCCTTCCGGCGAGTGGTCGGCCGAGCCGCTCGACGTCGGCATGGTCGACCTCGTCTCCCTGGCCGCGTGGCACGATGGCTTCGCCGTCGTGGATACCTTTCGAAGGCTGCATCTCTGGCTCCCAGCCGCAGGCGGCTTTCAGATGCTCCCGGCCGGACCGCATGCGAGCGACGTCAGCGACGCGATCGCCTGGCACGATGGCGGCGTGCTGTTCGGGACCCAGCGCGGCCAGGTCGTCCACCTGGGCACGGACGTGGGGGAGAGCGGCTCCCTGGTGCTCGGAACGCAGACCCTGTCGCCGGCGCCCATCAGCCGGTTGCAGCCGCTCGGCACCGGCGGCCTGATCACGTGGAGCGACGGCCAGCTTCGGCTCTGGCAGCAGGGCGAAGACGGCTTCCGGCGGCTGGCCGACTTCCACAATGCCGAGCCTTGCTTCGCCGCGCTGTGCGACGGCCGGGTCGTGTTCGCCGAACGCCGCGGCATGACGATCGCGGCGCCCGACGCGAGCGGCACGTGGCGCAGCGACGAGCTGGTATCGGCCTACGAACCCGGGATCAACGCGGTGGCCGCCCTGGCTCCGGATCGCGTCGCCATCGTCGAACGTGGCAACCGGCTCCGGATGATCCGTCTCAAGGCCGACGACATCGAGGTGGAGCACTCGAGCACGAGATACACGGTGCAGGCCCTCGCGGCGGTCGACGCCGAAACCCTGGCATGCGTCCTCGGCGACGGGCAGGTGGCGACGCTGAGCCGCTCTGCCGCCCCCGGCACACGATGGGGGCCTGCGCTGGAGCCCGTGCCGTGGCCGACCTCGGTCACCCCCACCGGGATGCCGATGATCGCCGGGGGCCGTGGATATCTGCTCGCGGTGCTGCCCGCGCTGCCGCCGATCATGTGGCGGCGCGAAGGCGCGCAGATGATGCTCGTCCCGGCATGGCCCGGCGCGCCGGAGTTCGCGCAGGCCAGCGCGCTGGCGGTCGCCGGCAGCGGCCGTTGCGCGGTCACGAGCGGGCGCGACCTGTTTGTCTGCGAGGACGAAGAGTGGCGGCATTGGACGCGGTCCGACCTGCAGGCCCCCATCATCGGCCTTCACTGGGAGAACGACGACGGCGACCTGCTGCTGCTGGACGCGGACGGCAGGGTGAGCCGCGTCAACACGCGTCCCTGGGAGGAAGCCCCGGTGGCCGACCTGTCGGCGCGGCTCGGCGACAACTGGCGCACCGCCTCGCCGGCCTGGGCCGTGGCAACCACCCTGGGGCCGTGCGTGGCCGCGCGAGACGGGATCGCCGGCGAGCGCGGGCCCATCGGCGGTACGCGCGCGGGGCTTGCCGTGCTGGCCGCCTCGGGCGACATCGTGTTCGGCGGCGGCGATGCGCTCTACGTCTTCGACGTGCGGCCGCAGTCGCCGCCAGCCGGAGCGGACGCCTCGCGTGCGGGCCCGCGTGTGCGTCGAATCGTCGTGAGTGAAGACGCGGCTCTGGTGGCCGATATCGTCGACGCCCCGTACCCCGGTCGGATCGCCCGCCTGTGGCTGAGGCGGCGCAACGACGCGTCGTGGAACGTGCTCACCAGCGCCGGCGGCACGTGGCCCGACGACGCGTTGCTGCAGTCCTGGGTCGGTCTCGTCGCCGGCGACGGCACCGTGGCCGACATCGGCGACGGCGATCACGCCACGTTCAACGCCGACCGCACGATCCTGCGCGCCGACGACCCCGGCTGACGCGCGTGTCGGCGGCGGGCCCCGATCCCGTCGCTCTCGCTCAGCGCGTCAACAGCGCATTCGCCGCGACGATGTCGTTCTGCGTGAGCGTGCCCGCGGCCTGGCGCAGCTTGAGCGTTGCGAGGACGTAGTTGTAGCGCGCCTGGGCGAGATCGCGCTGCGTCGTATAGAGCTGCAGGTTCGCGTTGAGCACGTCGAGGTTGACCTTCACGCCGACCTTGTAGCCCAGCTTCGTCGCATCGAGCTGCACCTGGCTGGAGGCCTCGGCGGCCTCGAGCGCCTTCACCTGCGCGCGCAGCGCCTCGACGCCCAGGAAGCTCTGGCGCGCGGCCAGCGTGGCGGTGTTGCGCGTGCCCTCGACGTTCGTGCGCGCCTGGTCTTCCAGCGCGATCGTCTCCTTCACGCGGTTCTGCACGGCGAAGCCGGCGAACAGCGGCACGGACAGCGTCACGCCCACCGAGTTGCCGCTGCCCCAACCGCCGACCGTGCCGCCGCCGAACGCGGCGGGCGCCGACACCTCGGAGTGCGTGTAGGTCTTGCCGATGCTCGCGCCCGCGGTGAGCGTGGGCAGGTGCCCGGCCTTCGCGCGCGAGGTCTCGAGCTGCGCGATGTCGTAGTTGAGGTGGGCCTGCTTCAGGATCGGGTTCTCGCCCTCGGTGAGGTTGACCCAGTCCTGCGCCTGGCTCGGCTGCACGGGCGGCAGCGTGATGGGCAGGGCGAGCGGATGCGGCAGCACGCCGTTGCGGCCCACGAGGTGGTCGAGCGTGACGTGCGCGACCTGCAGGTCGTTGATGGCGCCGATCTCCTGCGCGGTGGCGAGGTCGAAGCGCGATTCGGCTTCGCGCGTGTCGGTGATCGTGGCGTTGCCGACCTCGAAGTTGCGCTTGGCCGAGGCGAGCTGCTCGGAGATCGCGCTCTTGTTCGCCTGCACCGCCGTCAGCGCGTCGGTCGCGGAGAGCACGTTGAAGTAGGCCTGCGCGACACGCACCATGAGATCCTGCTCGGTGGCCTGCAGCTGCAGGCGCGCGACCTCGACCGACTTCTGCGCCTCGTCGATCTGGAGGTCGTTCTGTCGATTGAACAGGATCTGCTGCGCGTTGATCGTGGCGCCGCCGGTGTCGGTGCTCTGGCTCGTCGGCTGCATGTACGGCGTGTTCTGCACCTGGCGCTGCACCGCGACGTCCATCGAGGCCGAGGGCAGGTGGAGGGCGCGCGACTGCTGGTAGCGGTATTCCGCCGCGTCGGCGTTCGAGCGCGCGCCGAGGTACGTGGCGTCGTACGTGCGGGCGGCCTCGATCACCTCGACGAGGCTTTGCGCACTTGCCGGGGCGGCCAGCACGGCGAGGGCCGCGGCCGCGACGATCGGCAGGAGCACGGCAGGCGGGACGAGACCGGCACGCGTGAACGACATGAGAGCTTCCTTCTCAGAACAAGACTGTGGGACGGCGCCCGAAGGCGCCGGGTTCGGTTTGTAATCGGAAGCGCCTCGTCGCGCACGTCCGATGCGACGACCTGCAGCCAACGCAGGCCGTGTCGACGTTTGAGGCCGACAGACTGCAGAGCGCGCGGCATGAGCCGTGTGCGCCGCAGCCCGGACTCAGGTTGTTACTCAGAAATGGAAGCGCGGGGTCTCGGGGAATCCGACGAGGCGCTTCGCGTTGATCTCCACGATCGGGGTGCGCACCACACCCTCCGGGCCCTGCGTGTAGCGCACGGCGGTCATGATGGGGTCGTCGCCCTCGATCGCGACGAGGCGGCCGCCCGGCTTGAGCTGCGCCAGCAGCTCCGAGGGCACCTTGGCGACGGAGCCGGAAAGCAGGATCGCGTCGAACGGCGCTTCGGCGGCATGGCCGTGGACGCCGTCGGCCTTCACGACCGTGACATTGCTCACACCCGCGCGACGCAGGTTGTCGGTGGCGAGGCGCGCGAGCGTCTCCTTGATTTCCAGCGTGACCACCGACTGCGCGCGGTGACCGAGCAGCGCCGCCATGAAGCCGGAGCCGGCGCCGATCTCGAGCACGCGCTCGTGGCGCTGCACCTGCAGCTCCTGCAGCAGGCGGGCCTCGACGCGCGGGGCGAGCATGTTCTCGCCTTCGGGCAGGGGCACCTCGATGTCCATGAAGGCCAGGGGACGGTGCGCGGCGGGCACGAAGTCCTCGCGGCGGACGACCGCGAGCAGGCCCAGGACGCTCTGATCGAGCACGTCCCAGGGGCGGATCTGCTGCTCGATCATGTTGAAGCGGGCTTGTTCGATGTTCATGTCGGAATTCCTCTGCGTGAGACTGGGCGCCCATGGGGGCTCCAGCCGGCCCAAGGCAAAACCCTGGAATTCTATGCGGCGCGCCGGCCGCCGGTCGCGCTCGCCGCCGCCTCCCGCTGCGGCGCCTGCCGCGCGGCGCGCTCGGGGGTGCGCACCTCGAGCCCCTTGAAGATCAGGCGCAGGTGCGCGCGAACGAAGCCGGCCGGATCCGAATCGAGCTGCGCGCCGCACGCGTCGGCGATGCCGGTGGCGCCCATCGAGTGCTTGTGGATGCACAGCATCACGAGCGGCATGAGGATGGACTGCGCGGCCGACTCGAGGTGGATCGCCTGGAACTCGCCGCGCTCGACGCCGCGCGCGAGCAGGCCCTCGACCAGTTGGTGGCCCGGCTGGATGACCCGCTCGACGTAGAAGCGCGCGATCTCCGGGAAGTTGCGCACCTCGGTGATCACGAGCTTGAACACGCCCGAGGCCGGGCTTTCGTACATGCGCATCCACCAGCTGACGAGGAGTTCCTCCATCACCTGGGGCGTGGGCCCGTCCGCGTGGGCGGCCTCCTCGGCGCCGGCGGCGATCTCGTCGGCGAGGAAGTGCTGGATCACCGCCTTCAGCAGTTCTTCCTTGCTGGGGAAGTACAGGTACAGCGTGCCCTTGGAGACGCCCGCGGCCCGCGCCACCTCCTCGCTCTTCGTCGCGGCGAAGCCTTTCTCGACGAACAGCTTGAGGGCGGCCTCGAGAAGCTCGGCGGGGCGGGCTTCCTTGCGGCGGCGCCGGAACGGACAATGGCTGCTGAATTCCGGTGACATAGTTAATGACTCGTTGGTCATTAATGTAGCAGCATTTGGGCGGCAGGGCGAGCGGTGCGCGGCAAGTGCCCTTCAGCTCCGTGAATGATTGCGGGCGCGGGCCGCGTCGGCGGCGGCCGGCGCCCCCGCGTTGAGGTTCTCAGCACTTTCCCGCACGCCGCCGAGGGTCGGCCGGCGGGGACGATACGATCGAACAAGAAAGCACAGTCGATGACGAGATCTTCCCACTCGACGCCCGGCGCGGCGTCCCGGCGCCCGTCGATCGGACGCCGCCGCTTCGCCCGCCTGGCGGCCGGCGCGGCGGCAGGCGCGCTCGTGCTCGGCACGCTGGGCTGCGCGGGCCTCGGCGGGCCGCGCACCGTGAGCGTCAGCGAGTCCGAGCTCACGCTGCTGCTCGCCCGCCAGTTCCCCCTGGAGCGCAAGGTGCTCGAGGTGATCGACCTGCAGGTCACGAATCCGCAGCTCCACCTGCTGCCCGCGACCAACCGCGTCGGCACCGAGCTCGATGTCTCCGCGCTCGACCGCCTGTTCGGCACGCGCGCGCAGGGGCACCTGGCCCTGGACTACGCACTGCGCTTCGAGCCCTCCGACCACACGATCCGCATGTCGCAGGTGCGCGTGCGCGATCTCAGGCTGGAGTCGGGCTCGAACAACCTGCACGGCGCGGCCCAGCGGATCGGGACCCTCGTCGCCGAGGAGATGCTCGAGAACCGCACGCTCTACAAGATGAAGCCCAACCAGGCCGACCAGATGGAACGCCTCAACCTGGTGGCAGGGCCGGTGCTCGTGACGTCCCAGGGCATCCAGATGACGGTCGGGCCTCGAACCCAATGAGCCCCGCGGCCGCCGCGCCCGGCCGCTCCGAAGCAAGGCCGCGCGCCCCCTCGGGAGGCTGTACGCGGAATTCCGCGGTACCGGGCTCCCTGTCGACAGGCTCGCGCAACGCGGGCCGCGTATGATCCCGCGCTTTGCACTGCGGCCCCGACGGGCGGCCCTCCGGAGTTTCCAAGCGTGGATGCGTTGTTGTTGATCAAGGCCGCCGTCATGGGCATCGTCGAGGGCCTGACGGAGTTCCTGCCCGTCTCCTCGACGGGGCATCTCATCCTCACGAGCTCGCTGCTGGGCCTCGCGAACGACGAGATCATGAAGACCTTCGAGGTCGTGATCCAGTCCGGCGCGATCCTCGCCATCCTGATCGTCTACTGGCAGCTCATCGTCGAATCGCTCGGCACCCTGGGCTCCAGCGCGAAGTCGCGCCGGCTCGTCACCAACATCCTCGTGGGCTTCGCGCCCGCGGCGGTGATCGGCTTCCTCGCGATCGGCTTCATCAAGAAGCACCTGTTCAACGGTCCGGTCGTCGCCTCGGCGTTCATCGTCGGCGCGTTGGTGATCCTGTGGGTGGAGCGCCGCACGCACCGGCCGGCGCGGATCCACCACATCGACGAGCTCACGACGCTCGATGCGCTCAAGGTGGGCCTCGTGCAGTGCTTCGGCATGATCCCCGGAACGAGCCGCTCCGGCGCGACCATCATCGGCGGCATGCTGTTCGGGCTCTCGCGCAAGGTGGCCACCGAGTTCAGCTTCTTCCTCGCGATTCCCACCCTCGTGGGCGCCAGCGTGCTGAGCGCGTGGAAGGTGCGGCACGAACTCGCCGCGCACTGGCACGAGTACCTGCCGATGTTCACGGTGGGCTTCGTGGTCTCGTTCCTCAGCGCCTGGATCTGCGTGCGATGGCTGCTGCGCTACATCGCCACGCACACGTTCGTGCCGTTCGCCTGGTATCGGATCGCGTTCGGGCTGGTGGTGCTGGCGACCTGGCTGACAGGGGCCATCCGCTGGGCCGAATGAATGCCGGGGTCAGGTCGAAGAGCTGACCCCGCGACTCGGCCGGCGATCGGGGTCAGGTCTTCGACCTGACCCCGGCATTCGCTTTCAGTCGCGCCGCGTGAACACGAGATCCCACACTCCGTGGCCCAGCTTGAGTCCACGGTTCTCGAACTTCGTGAGCGGCCGCCACTCGGGCCGCGGCGCATACCCCTCGGCTGTATTGGCGAGCCCGGGCTCGGCCCCGAGCACCTCCAGCATCTGCTGCGCGTAGGGCTCCCAGTCGGTGGCGCAGTGCAGGTAGCCGCCGGGCGCCAGGCGCGAGACGAGCAAGCGCACGAACGCCGGCTGGATCAGCCGGCGCTTGTTGTGCTTCTTCTTGTGCCACGGGTCGGGGAAGTACACGTGCACGCCGGCGAGCGAGGCGGGCGCGATCATCTCGCGCAGCACCTCCACCGCATCGTGCTGCACGATGCGCACGTTCGCGAGACCGCGCTCGTCGATGCGCTGCAGCAGCGCGCCCACGCCAGGGGTATGCACTTCGATGCCGATGAAGTCGTCGCCGGGCCGCGCCGCCGCGATCTGCGCGGTGGCGTCGCCCATGCCGAAGCCGATCTCGACGACCCGCGGGGCGTCGCGGCCGAAGGCGGCCGCGGCGTCGAGCCGCCCGGGACGGAACGGCAGCACGAACTTCGGCCCGAGCGTCTCGAGCGCGCGCTGCTGCCCGCTGCCCATGCGTCCCGCGCGCAGCACGAAGCTGCGGATGGCGCGCCGGGGCGCCGCCGAAGGCGCCGGGGCGGGCGTGGTCGCGGTGGAGGGCGCGTCGGGCGCGTCGGGCGCGGGGTCGGGGCGGCCGTCGCCGTCGCGGGGATCTGAGGACATGGGAGAAGCGGGAGCTGAGGCCTGCACAGGAACTGGCGGCGGTCTTCGGCGTTTTTGGGGAGAGCCGAGCGGGGGGACTGCAATTACCCTCTGGGGATGCGGCATTTTGCCTCAAGCCCTTCGCTGACCGTGTCGTCCGACGCGGCTCCGGCGCCCGCTCTCACGCGGCGCGCCGCGCTGGCGCGCGCCCTCGCGCTGGGCGCCTCGGGGGCCGGCGGCGCGGGCCTCGCGGGCCTGGGCGCGGCGCTGCTGGCGCCCTCGAACGCGGCCGCGATCCCCGCCCGCCGTGCCGTCGCCGCCCCGGTGCCCGCGCAGGCCGGCGCGGCGCTGCTGCGCGCCTGCGGGCTGCCGATGACGAGCATCGGCGCCTACGTGTGCGAAATCGATGGCGGCGCGCCGCTGGTGGCCGTCAACCCGGAATCGAGCTATGCGATGGCCTCGACGACCAAGGTCGTCACCTCGCTCGCGGCGCTCGACCTGCTGGGCGTGAACTTCCGCTGGCGCACCTTCGCCTTCCTGCGCGGGCCGCTGCTCGAAGGCACGCTGCTTGGCGACCTGCTGATCCTCGGCGGCGGCGACGCGCGCCTCACGTCGGCGGAACTGCGGCAATGGTTCGGCGAACTGCGCGCCCAGGGCCTGCACCGCATCGCGGGCGACATCGTCCTCGATCGCTGCGCCTTCGCGCTCACCGAGAGCGACTTCGCCAACACGCCGCCACCCACGACGGGCCGCGCGTATCACGTGCGCCCCGACGCCTTCGCGATCGACGAGGGCCTCCTGCACGTCGCGGTCGAGCCCGGCAAGGGCGGCCAGGCCGCGGTCTCGGTCGAGCCCCCCCTCGCGGGCGTGCAGGTCGTCAACCGCGTCTCGATGCGCGGCGGCTGCACGGCGACGGCGCGGCTCGCGGACGAGACGGGCACGCCGCGCCTGTCGGTGCAGGGCTCGTGGTCGCCGGCCTGCGGTCGGCGCGAGCTGAGCATCGTGCCGACGGCCCCCGCCGCCTTCACCACGCGCGCGCTCGCGGGGCTGTGGGCCGAGGCCGGCGGCGAGCTGAGCGGCACGGTGGTGGAGCGCACGCGCGCGGATGCCGCGTCGCCCATCCCCGCGGGGCCCGACGGGACGCCGGCGCTGCCGTGGTCGGTGCACGTCTCCGACCCGCTGCCGGTGGTGCTGCACGACATGAACAAGACGAGCGACAACCTCACGGCGCGCCACCTGATGCTCGCGTTCACGCGCGGCTTCCCGCTGCGCCCCGCGACGATGTCCGAGGCGCAGGAGCGCATGAACGAGTGGCTCGCGCACCAGGGCATCGCCGAGGGCGACATCGCGGTCGAGAACGGATCGGGGCTCTCGCGCGGCGAGCGCGCGAAGCCGCGCGCGCTCGCCCAGCTCCTCACGCGGGCCTGGCACGCGCCGCGGCGCCAGGCCTTCCTCGATTCGCTGCCCGTGGCCGGCGTCGACGGCACGCTGGAGCACCGCATGCAGGGCACCGCCGCGGAAGGGCGTGCCTTCCTGAAGACCGGCACGTTGATCGACACCCGCGCGCTGGCGGGCTACGTGAGCGCTGCGAGCGGCCGCACCTATGCCGTGGCGCTGATGGTCAACCACCCCGACGCCGCGCGCGCGACGCCGGCGCTCGATCGATTCATCGAGTGGCTCGCCAAGAGCTGAGGCGGCTCGCGGGACGGAGCGACGTCGTCGTCGCGGGAGGGGCTCACGTCACTGCCGGTGCGACGCGGCGAGGATCCTGTCGTACTCGCCGCCATCGTCGAAGTGCGCCTTCTGCGCCTGCTTCCAGCTGCCGAACACCGCGTCGACGGTGAAGGTCTCCACCTTCGGGAAGGACCTGGCGTGCGCGGCGAGCGCCCGCGCGCTGCGGGGCCGCAGGCCGTGGCGCGCCGCGATCTCCTGGGCCTCCTCCGAGTACAGCCACGCGAGGTAGGCCTCGGCCTGGCGGCGCGTGCCCTTGCGATCGACGACCTTGTCGACCACCGCGACCGGGTTCTCCGCGAGCACCGTCCGTCGCGGATACACCACCTCGAAGTCGCCGCCGAACTCCGCGCGGATCGCCTCGACCTCGCTCTCGAAGGTGACCAGGGCGTCGCCGATGCCGCGTTGCGCGAAGGTCGTCGTCGCGGCGCGCCCGCCGCCATCGAACACCGGCACGTTGGCGAAGATGCGCGTCACCATGGCGCGCGCCTGCTCGGGCGAGCCGCCGTCGCGCAGGACGCTGCCCCAGGCGGCGAGATAGCCGTAGCGGCCATTGCCCGAGGTCTTGGGATTCGGGATCAGCACTCCGGTGCCGGCGCGGGCGAGGTCGGGCCAGTCGCGCACGCCCTTGGGGTTGCCCTTGCGCACGAGGATGACCGTGACCGACGTCGTCGGGGCGCTGCCCTCGGGCAGGCGCTTCGCCCAGTCCTCGGGCAGCAGCTTGCGCTGCGCGAGCAGGTCGATGTCGTTGGCCTGGTTCATCGTGATCACGTCGGCCTCGAGGCCGTCCGCGACGGCGCGCGCCTGCTTGCTCGAGCCGCCGTGCGACTGGTTGACGACGATCTCCTCGCCGGCCGTCCGCTTCCAGTGAGCGACGAAGGCCGCGTCGTACTCCTTGTAGAACTCGCGCGTGACGTCGTAGCTGACGTTCAGCAGCGTGGTCGCGGCGGAGGCGGCGAGGGCGTAGGCCAGGAGCGCGGCGGCCGCGACGGCGCGCGCGAGGAGGGAGGGCAGGGGCCGCATGGTTGGCTCCGGGACGGTGGCGGGGTCCGCCATCCTAGGCCCCGGCCTCCGCGCAAGAGTCCTCGGAAATCGTCTATCGAGAATGCCGGCGTCAGGTCGCGGCCCGGGGGTGTCAGGCTTCAGCCTGACGCCCGCATTCCCGGCCAAGCGACGGAATGCCGGCGTCAGGTCGGAGACCTGACACCGAAGGCACGGGCGCCTAGCGCCCGCGACGCTCGATGTCGGGCAGCGCCACGGCCACGACCCCGAGCAGCGGCAGGAAGGCGCACACCTGGTAGACGACGTCGATGCCGTGCGTGTCCGCGAGCAGGCCCAGCGCGGCGGCGCCGAGTCCGCCCATGCCGAAGGCGAAGCCGAAGAACAGGCCCGAGACGGCGCCCACCTTGCCGGGGATCAACTCCTGCGCATAGACCAGGATCGCCGAGAACGCCGAGGAGAGGATCAGCCCGATCAGGATCGTGAAGACCGTCGTCCACGCGAGGCCGACGTGCGGCAGCGCCAGCGCGAAGGGCGCCACGCCGAGGATCGAGCCCCAGATCACCGGCTTGCGGCCGATGCGGTCGCCCACCGGGCCGCCGATCAGCGTGCCGGCCGCGGAGGCGCCGAGGAAGAGGAAGAGGTGCATCTGCGCGGACTGCACCGTGAGGCCGAATTTCTCGATCAGGTAGAAGGTGTAGAAGCTGCTGATGCTCGCGATGTAGAAGTACTTCGAGAAGATCAGCAACAGCAGCACGCCGACCGCGGCGACGACCCGCCTGCGTGGCAGCGGCGCCGCGACGGGGCGTTGCGCGGCGCGCTTCGCCGCGGCCACGTGGTGGTGCGCGTACCAGCGACTCACCTGCACGAGGAGGACGAAGCCCAGCAGCGCCGCGAGGCCGAACCAGGCAACGCTGCGCTGGCCCTGCGGCACGATGACCGCGGCGGCGACCAGCGGCCCCAGCGCGCTGCCCGAGTTGCCGCCCACCTGGAACAGCGACTGCGCGAGGCCGTGCTGGCCGCCGGAGGCGAGGCGCGCGACACGCGAGGACTCCGGATGGAAGATGGCCGAGCCCGTGCCCACCAGCGCCGCGGCCACCAGCACCGCGTGGAAGCTCGGCGCGAACGCGAGGAGCACCAGGCCGCAGCCCGTGAAGGCCATGGCGGCCGGCAGCGAGCGCGGGGTGGGGCGGCGATCCGTGTACAGGCCGATCAGCGGCTGGAACAGCGAGGCCGTGAGCTGGTAGGTGAGCGTGATCAGGCCGACCTGCACGAAGCTCAGCGCGAACTCGCCCTTCAGGATCGGATAGATCGCCAGGATCAGCGACTGCATCATGTCGTTGATCAGGTGCGAGGCGCTGATGGCCGCGAGCACGCGGAACGCGGCTCCCTGCCGCGCGGGTGGGACGGCGCGCGTGGCGGAGGAGGGCGCGGAGGTCGACGTCGACATGGGGGCGGGCTTCGGTCTGGCCGGTTGGAAACGCGATCCTAGGGGTAGCATGCGTGCCTGTCTCACGCCGCTCGGGCCTCCACTATCGCGAAACGGACATGAACGCTCCGCTCGACTCTCCGCCCAGCGCCGCCCGCCTGGCCCGGATCGACGGCGACGCGATGCCTGTCATCGGCATCGCCACCGACTACCCCGCCGGCCACGTCATCGCCTCGCACGCCCATGCGAAGGGGCAGCTGATCCACGCCGTGCAGGGCGTGATGGTCGTCGCCGCGCCGGGCGGCCAGTGGATCGTGCCTCCCACGCGCGGGCTGTGGGTGCCCGCGGGCTTCTCGCACGCCATCCGCTGCATCGGCGTCGTGCGCATGCGCAGCGTCTGGGTGCGCCCGGAGGTGGCCCCGCACCTGCCGGGCGAGTGCCGCGCGGTCGGCATCTCGCCGCTGCTGCGCGAGCTCATCCTCGAGGCCACCGAGGTACCGACGCCCTACGAGGCCGATTCGCGCGCCGGCCGCCTGATGGCCCTCCTGCTCGACGAGCTGCATGCGCTGCCCGTGCTGCCGCTCCACCTGCCGCAGCCCACGGATCGGCGCCTGCGGCGCATCTGTGCCCGCCTCGCGCGGCAGCCCGACGACGACGCCACGCTCGCCGACTGGGCGGGCCGCCTCGGCATCGACGCGAAGACGATCCAGCGCCTGTTCGCGCGCGAGACCGGGATGACCTTCGGGCAGTGGCGCCAGCAATCGCGCCTGCTCCATGGGCTCGAGCAACTCGCGCGGGGCGAGAAGGTCGTCGACGTCGCGCTCGCGCTCGGCTACGAGAGCCCGAGCGCATTCGCCGCCATGTTCAGGCGCCAGTTCGGCGAGACGCCGAGCGCGTTCTTCCGCTGAGCCGGGCCTTCGGGGTCGGGTCTCCGACCTGACCCCGGCATTCGATCCTGCGTCGCGTGAGGAATGCAAGGGTCAGGTCGGAGACCTGACCCTTCGACTCCGGGTCAGTGCGCCACGTCCGCGACCTGGGGCGCCTCCCCCTTCACCGCCGCTCGCGCCCGGCGCAGGGCGCGGATGAAGTTCGCCTTGCCCGCGTCGACCAAATCGTTCTCGCGCACCGGGATGCGGCCCAGGCCGAAGCGGCGCAGCTTGTAGTTGTAGACGTGGGCATCGCTCCAGATGTCCGACTGCGGCGTGCGGAAGGTGATGGCGAGCGAGATGGAGAGGTTGGGGCCTGTCGTGACGAGGTGCGGCGCGATGAACGGGTGGTGCACGCCGAGGCCGGGCTCCAGCTCGAACACGCGTGCCTTCGCGGGCAGGCCCTCGTGCCAGGCGGGTCGGGAGTCGTCGGCGTACGAGAACAGGAAGTCGCGCTGCGCCGGCGTCATCACGCCGCTGTCGCGGGGATCCCAGAGCTGCACGGTCTTGCGGCCGCGGATCTGCAGCAGGAAGTTCATCTCGCGATCCATGTGGTAGGGCGTGACCGAGTCGTTCGCCGAGATGAAGATGTAGGTCGAGTACCAGTTGAAGGCGCGCTCCAGCCCCCGCGTGGCGAGTCCCAGCTCGCCCAGCAGGCCTTCGATGACCGGCGCGTACTCGGGATCCCTCTCCGGGTTGTAGACGGCGATGTAGGCGCGCTTTTCGATCAGGTGGTCGATGGCGTCCTCGAGCGTGAGGCCCTGCCGGTAGGTGACGATGGAGGTGTCGAAGTGAGCGTTGCCCGGCACGATGCCGAAGCGGTGCTTCACGGCCTGGGGCGGCATGCGGCGGCACAGGCGGAACAGCGGCTCCAGCTCGAACAGCGGGTGTTCCGCCAGGCGGTGCGAGACCAGGAAGCCGGAGCAGTTGTAGTGCTCGTGCACGGCCTTCGGATCGATGTCGAGCCAGCGCGGGGCGGCCTGCGCGGTCTCCATGATGGAGCGGAACCGCTCCTCGGAAAGGTGTTCTCCCAGCATCGCTACCAACCTCCGCGGCCTCCAGGCCACCCAGTCCTCGCCATGGCGAAATTCTGGACATCCGCGGCGCGGGAATCCAGAAGATTTGCCCAATGACACCTCTGGCTTGCAGCAAGCTGAAGCTTTCCGGCCATCGCTGTCAACCCTGAATCCCCGGGACGCGCTGTCATGGAAGAGTGCGTAGAGTGCGGATCGGTCTCTTCGCGTCGAAGAACAAGGGGGAAGTCATGAAGAAGAATCTCGCCGTCCGGGCCGGTGCGGCCCGTTGGATGCTGCCGCTGGCCCTGCTGGCGGCTTCGCTCGGCCCCGTCGGGGCGCAGGCCGCCGGCGCCTCCGCGGCGGCGGCCGTGATGGCGTCGCCGGCGGGCGCGGTGCTGTTCAAGAAGGCCACGCCCGGCGTGACGCCGTTCATCAGCTTCGCGAAGTTCGGCGGCGGGGCTCTCGCCCGCGCGGCCAGCGTGGAGTACACGATCGCGAAGGCGGACGGGGCCCATGCCAAGCCGGTGCACGTGCGCTATTCGATGGCCTGGCTGGCGGCGCACGGCCGCGTCGGCAACGACGGCACGCTCACGCTGCCGGTGTTCGGCCTCTACGCGAACCTGGCCAATGCGGTCGACGTCACGTTCACGTTCGAGGACAGCACGACTCAGAAGCTGCCGATCCAGATCGTCACCGCGCCTTACTCCGATCCGCGCGGCATCTACGACCAGCCCGAGATCCTGAAGGTGCGGGATCCCGACATCGCCCTCGGCTTCAGCTACATCTACATCAAGTCGTCGTATGGCACGCCGATGATCGTCGACACCGACGCCCGGATCCGCTGGGTGGGCACGGGCATCGACAACTCCTTCTCCAGCGCTTTCGTGGACAACGGGTTCACGATCGGCAGCCACGACGTCGCCGGGGTCCAGCGCCTCGAGCTCGATGGCACCTGGTCGTCCGCCCAGCTCGCGGGCCCGACGATCGAGCACTTCCAGCACAACATCGCCCCGGGCCGCGAGGCGCGCCTCGGCGGCGTCGACACGATGATCGACGGCGTGGAGAACATCCAGAGCACGGTGATCGAATTCAAGGACACCGGCGAGGTGCTGCGCACGTGGGATTTCGTGCAGATCCTCGGCGACTACATGCGCGCGCACGGCGACGACGCCGACGCCTTCGTGCGCCCCGGCTCCAACTGGCTGCACATCAACTCGCAGATCTACGACCCGAGCGACAACACGCTGATCGTCTCGAGCCGCGAGGAGTTCGTGATCAAGCTGGGCTACGACAGCCGCGAGATCGTCTGGATCCTCGGCGACCCGACCAAGTACTGGTACACCTTCCCGTCGCTGCGCGCGAAGCGGCTCGCGCTGTCGCCGAAGAACGCATACGTGCCCATCGGCCAGCACTCGATCAACATCACGGCCGCCGGCGATCTCCTGCTGTTCAACAACGGGATGCGCACGAGCCCGCTCGCGGTGCCGAGGGGCGCCCCGCTGGGCCAAAAGCGGGATTGGAGCGCCGTCAACGTCTACCGCATCAACGCGGCGAAGATGACGGCCAAGGAGACGATGCGCTACACGCACGACCAGACCCTGCTGAGCCGGGTGTGCAGCAGCGCCTCGGAGTCGCTCCTCGACGACGGCGGCAGCACCGTCCTGATCGATTTCGCGGCGGCCGAGAACGACACCCGGATGCACATCGTGGGACTGGGTGCGGACGGCCGCGAGGCCTTCGAGTACGTGTACACCACGAAGGACTGCGGCGCGGGTTGGAACTCGCAGCCCATCGCCTTCGACGCCCTGGCGTTCGAGTGACGGGCCGCGCGTTCCACCGCTTTCAGCGCATCACTTGCCGAGCTTGCCGCGCGGGCTGCCGACGCCCGTGCAGTAGTCCCAGCCCGCGCCCGCGCTCGCGCCGTTGCTGCCCGTCGTCACGTCGTAGAAGTTGGTGAAGTACTCCTTGTTCGTGCCCAGCTCGGCGTACAGCAGGTTGTTCTCCATGTTGGAGTAGTACCCGCCCAGCGAGGGCGCGACGCCCAGGCGGTTGCCGGAGGAGTTCACGATGCCGGCGAGCGCGGGCGCCGAGAGGCTGGTGCCGCCGACCACGTACCACCCTCCGTTGGAGCGCACGTAGGCGCCGCTGGCGGGATCGGCGTCGAACGAGATGTCGGGCGTGCGTCGCGCCGACTGGCCGAACAGCGGGTACTGGTAGTTCGTCCACGGCCCGGTGCCGGTGCCGAACGTGCTGCTGTAGGTCTCGTACGCGCTGGTGCCGCCGCCAGAGCCGGCCCAGCAGCTCTCGCTCTGGAAGTTCTGCGTCGCCGCGTCGCGGTTGATCGTGGTGCCGCCTGCCGAGACGACCCAGGGCGAGGAGCTCGGATAGGTCGCGCCCAGGCCGGAATCGCCCGCGGAGAAGAAGTGGCTGATCGGCTTGCCGGCCGTCCAGTTCGCGCGGAAGACCCAGTCCCAGTCCGACGACTCGGTCGGGAACTCGCCGCTCGCCCAGCTGTTGGAGATCTGGCCGCCGCCGTAGAGGAGCACCTGCTGCTGGGCGATCTGCTCGGCGTACATGAGGTCGACGTAGCTGTTGGAGCAGGCCTCGACGAGGATGATCTGCGCCTTGGGCGCCATCGCGAAGGACCACTGCGTGTCCATCGAGGATTCGAGCGCCCAGCCCGCGTCGTACGGCGGCGTGACGCAGCTGCCGTTGCCGTTCGCGTAGACCTTCTTGAACTTCGGCTTCGGGAAGCCGAAGAACGATGCGAAGTACTGCAGGTCGGCCAGGGCCGTCGGGTTCTCGTAGGCGAGCACGAGCGCGATCGCGCGCTCGCCGCCCTTCGCGTTGTAGGCCGAGTTGTTCGTCGGCACGCAGCCGGGGTAGGTCGCGCCGATCTTGTAGACGCAGGCGAGGGAGGCGGGGTACTCCGCGAACGTGGAGTCGGGGTTCGCGCCTTCGGAGGCGGGCGCGGCGACTGCGAGGTCCTCGATCGAACGCGGCTGGATGCCGTGGAGGTTGCGGATGTGGTAGTTCGTGTGGGCGCGCTTGCCCGCATCGCCGGGCATCTGGCGGCTGCTTTCGGGCACGAAGGTGTTCGCGGGCGCGACGTAGGCGCCGGCGCCCTGCGGCGCGGCGAGCGCCGCATCGGCGCCGGGCGTGGCGGCGGAGAGGCTGTCGGCCGACGAGGCGGCGAACACGAACACGGGCGCCAGTGCGACACCGCTGATTGCCAGGCGACATGCTTGCTTGATGGAGGCCTTCACGATATTTCCTTCCTGGGGATTGGTTGATTGCCTTCTATGTTCGTGCTAACGAGGCCTTGCAGTGGACAGTCGTCCCTCCGCTTCCATCGGCACCGGCCTTCGCCGGACTGCACGCCTCGCAGCACGCGGGACGGAGTGTCGACGGCGGATTCCGCGAACTCAATCTTCAAACTAGTGGGTCCCCCCACGCGAGGGAGACGAAGGATGCGCCGCATACCTCGAAGGGGGGATGGCGGGGCGGTTAGTGGCCGCCGAGGGCCCATCGGTTCTCGTGTCCCTGCGCGCGTCGCGCAAGCTTGACGACAGCTGAACGCAGCAAGCGTCCGCGCGGCATTCACCGCCGACGCCCTGCCGCTGGAAAGCGCCCCCTGGACCGGTCCTCCCGACGACAGCCCAGTCAAGCCCGCGGTCGCGCCGGCGCTCGATGCGCCGGCCCGCTCCGTCTTCGCCAATGTTCGAGGAGACCTCCGTGAGAGATACCATTTGCCGTATGCGCCGACTCCACGTCGTCGCGGCTGCCGCCTGCATCGCCGCGGGCGCCTCGGCGCAAGCCGCCAACGCCTTTCCCCCGCATCCCTGCCATCCCAATCCGAGGGCGGAGCAGGACGCCCAGACCGTGCGCGAGCGCGGAGACATCAAGAACCTGCCGGAGGCCCTGCGGCACCAGCTCGTCAAGCTCGGCGCTCGGCCTCACTCGGCGCTGCCGATCCAGGCCTACGCGGAAGCGGACGACCGGAGCCAGCTCTTCCAGTACTACCTGCTGGACACGCACGGCTTCGAGGCCAACACCTTCACGAAGCAGTTCCAGGGCGTCAACGACGACGTGCAGCTCACGGCGACCGGCATCAACTGCGGCATCGCGAGCATCGGCACCGTGCGGCAGGTCGTCGAGCCCAAGGCCGACCTGCCCACCGACCCGAACGACGTGCGCGCCTTCATCGACGTGTTCACCGACATCTCCGGCCTCTTCGTCATCAACAACGAGAGCGGCTGGTACGAGGGCTGGATGATCCACGACCTGCTCGTTCCGGCGGTCGCGCCGCCGCGCGCCGACGGCCATGCGGCGTTCGGCACGATCACGGCCGCGGACGCCACGGCGCTCGCCGCCATGGGCAGCGGGCAGAACCTCTCCGGCCGCGTCTTCACGATGGACGGCCTCGTCCCGCACCTGCCCGACGAGCACGACCGCTTCCCCGACCGCCAGACGAACGTCGTGCCGATCCAGCTCAGCATGGGCGCCTACAACTGCCTGCAGCAGGGCGACTGCCACAGCTACTGGGAGTTCAACTACACGACCAACTGGGTGCACCCCTTGTACGAGCTGCCCTTCACCGGCGGCCTGCCCGGGACCTACGAGGCCGGGCAGATCGGCGCGCTCTCCTCGCTGATCCCGGGCGGCGGGCCCTCCGGCATGCACAACTCGCCGCAGGCCTTCGGCGACGACCCGAACCGCGTCGGCCCGCGCGGTGCCGCCGGCCCGCGCGACCCCGACCGCTTCGACGGCGAGACCGACTCGCAGCGCGAGGATCGCATGCGCTTCATCCCGAGCGGCCTGGCCAACGAGATCTTCCTCGACGCGTACGAGCGGCTCGCGTCCTTCGAGCACGGCGTCCCCTTCCCGCAGCGCCTGTTCGACGCCTACGCCGCCGAGGTCGCCCGCGTCGACCCGGCAGGCCACGGCGTGGTCTCGGCGGTGATGGGCGACGTCGATACCGCGACCGACGGCTTCCCGGACAACGTGCGCCTGTTCCTGCCCGCGACCGCGTTCAACCGCTTCGCGGTGACGCGCGAGATCAACGACGGCATGCTCGCGCCGCGCTTCGCGCCGAGCCAGCGCGCCTGGGTGCTCACGGGCTCGCTCGTCGGCGTGAACCCGGCCGTGCCGGCCTCGCAGGGACGCGATTCCGACGACCGTTGATCGAGAGACGAAAAGGGTCAGGTCTCCGACCTGACCCTTGCATTCGCCGCTCCGGACGAAGGGAGAAGAAAGGGTCAGGTCTCCGACCTGACCCTTGCATTCGCCACCCGGATGCAGGGGCCTGCCTCCGCCGCCCAGGCTTCGGGTAAACTTCGCGGCCTGCGCGGGTGTAGTTCAATGGTAGAACGGCAGCTTCCCAAGCTTCATACGAGGGTTCGATTCCCTTCACCCGCTCCACGATTCCGGCAATGACGCGCCCTCGAGGCGCGTCTTGCTTTCCGCCCTCGCCGCGGCGCCTCTATCCGTTGCCCTTCTCGTGGCCCTGGTCCGCCGCCTTCCGCGCGGCGAAGATCCGCGCCTGGAACTGGTCGTTCGCTTCGATCAGGGCGTCCGCGTCGCGCAGGAGGCGCTCCAGCCGCTGCCCAAGCTCGGCTTCCCCGCCGCCCATCACCTTCGCGTAGTTGGCCGCCGCGATCTGCGCGGCGATCTGCAGGCGCAGCTCCTTGCGTGACTGCTTCGCCGGAGGAGCGGGGCTGCCCGCGGGTTCGTTGGTCGCCATGTGTCACCCCATTCGTGAGTCTGGAGCGGAAAGCATACGCGACGCCGCATGTGTCTTGACTGCATGACATGCGTCAGGTATTGTTTACACATGACGGCAAGTCTTATGCGTCCCACCGGCGACCAGCTCCTCGCGATGCTGGCGGCCCTGGCCAATCCGCTTCGGCTGCGCATCATCGCGGCGCTGGGCTCGGGCGGGCGCAACTACGTGAGCCAGCTCGCGCGCGAGATCGGCATCAGCCGGCCGCTGCTGCACCTGCACCTGCAGAAGCTCGAGGCCGCGGGCCTGGTCACGAGCCAGCACGAGGTGTCGAGCGACGGCAAGGCCCTCAACTTCTTCGAGCTCACGAACTTCTCGTTCGAAGTCCATCCGGCCGCGATCGGCAGGGCCGTGAAGACGCTCAGCATCCAAGCCGACCAGTAGAGGATCCCCGTGTCACCCACCATCTACCTGCTGACGATCAGCCTGCCGCTCGCGACCGTGCTCCTGGTCTTCGGCATGAAGTACTTCTCCGCCATGCAGCAGGCCAAGGCCCGTGCCGCGCATGACTCGGCATATCGCGAACTCGCCTCGCGCGGCAGCCAGAGCCAGGCCGAGACCGTGGAGGCGCTGGCCGGCATCCGCGCCTCGCTCGCCGAGCTCGAGGCGCGTCTCGGCAACGTCGAGCGCATCCTGAAGCAGGTCGAATGAAATCCACGCGCAACCCTCATCCCCTCAACCCTCCCTCGAGGTTTCCATGAAGCAGATGTTCGCCATGATGTCGTTGTCCCTCGCTCTCGTCGCGGGGGCCGCCGAGCCGGCGGCCAGCCCCGTCCCGGGGCCGGCCGCCTCGGACAAGGAGCGCATCGACTACCTGATCCGGCAGGATCAGCTCCACACGGCGGAAATCGCCCGCCTGAAGGCCGAGATCGACCGGCCGAGGACGCGCGCGGAACTCTTCGCCGCCTGCATGCAGGCGGCGAAAAGCCAGACGAGCGCCATGGGCGCCGAGGCGGTCGGCGAGCATTGCGACAAGCTCTGGACACAGTGAGGCGAACCGCGCAAGCGTGACGAATGCCTCGCGAACGGCATTTGTCCCGCGGCGGCTTTCAGTGTTTTCATGCGTGTGCAGTGCAGCAAAGTGGGCGCATGATGGTGTCGTTCCCGCACCATCGTCCGGCGCCCTCTCGCTTCCGCACCGCTTCCGGCCTCCATGCGCAATCCCTTCCAGGTCCTCTGTCTGAGCGCGACGCCGCCGGATCTCGTGACGTCGCCTTTCGGGCCGTTCGTCATCAGCCCCTGCCGGACCTTGGAGGAGGTGGCGTCGGCATTGCACAACAGCCCCCACGAGGCCTTGCTCGTCGAGGTGAAGTCGCCGCAGGAGGCTGATCGCCTGATCGCGTGGCCGGGCCTCGCGCATGCGGTGATGGATACGGCGGTGGTGGTGGTCGCACCCGAGCCCACGCCGGCGCAGTGCCTCAAGCTGCTGCAGGCGGGGGCGCAGGACATCGTCGCCCGGCGCGATGCCTCCGACGACACGCTCGCGCGCGTGCTGCGCATCGCCATCGAGCGCAAGCGCCTGGACGCGACCTCGCGCAAGGCCTTCAGCACCGATCTCACCACGGGCCTGCCCACGCACGCGCAACTGCTCGAGCACATGACGCACCTGCTGGCCCTGCGCGAGCGCGAGCCCGCGGCGATGGCCCTGATCGTGCTGCGCCTCGAGGGCTTCCAGGGCGCGGAGGCCGCGCTCGGCGCGGAAGCCGCCAACGTGCTGCGCCGAAAGGCGGCCGTGCGCCTGCGCGCGGCGCTGCGCGCCAGCGACGTCGTGGCCTCGCTCGGCGGCGACATGTATGCGGTGCTGCTCGCCTGGCTCGACGCGGAGGCCGATGCCGAGGGCGTCGCGCGCAAGCTGCTCGCCTCCTTGCGCCAGCCCTTCAGCGTGGCCGGGCAGGAGCTGCCGGTGACGGGTTCGATCGGCCTCGGCCAGTACCCCGCGCATGGCAAGGACGCCGCCTCGCTGCTGCGCCGCGCCATGGCCCAGGCTTCGGCCGGCGGCGTCGGCCAGCGCGGCCGCGTGGGCGCGGGCGCCGCCAACGACGAGTAACCCGACCCAGGGGCTTATCATCCCCCGCGTGTCAGATCGACTGCCGCGAATCCCATCATGACCTCTGCCTTTCCCGGCGCGCACGAGCTCGTCCGCGTCATCGACGACGCGGTCGTCCTCGGCGACCCGCATGCGATCACCGCCTCGCTGCGTGTCTCGCTCGCGCGGCTGATCGCCGAACAGCGCGTGCAGCTGCCCGCGGCGGTCTACCAGGCCGATCCGACGCGCTATGCGCGCCGCCTGCTCCACCTGAGCGAGCGGCACGGCTACAGCGTCATCGCGATGACCTGGGCGCCCGGCCAGGGCACGCCGATCCACGATCACGCGGGCCTGTGGTGCGTGGAAGGCGTGTGGGCTGGCTCGCTCGAAGTGACGCCCTACGACCTGGTCGAGTCGGCCGGCGAGGAGGCGCGCTTTCGCCCGCAGGAGACGCTTCACGCGGGTCGCGGCTCCTGCGGCAGCCTGATCCCGCCTTTCGAATACCACACCATCCGCAACGCGGACGCGAACGACATCGCCGTGAGCGTGCACGTCTACAGCCAGGCGATGAAGCGCTGCACGGTGTTCGAGCCCGTGCGCGGGGAGTGGTGCCGGCGGCTGGAGCGGGAGCTCGAGGCGGCAGAGGCCTGATGTCCTACGGGCTCAGGTTTTCAACCTGACCACGGCATTCGCCCGCGACTCTCGAATGCCGGGGTCAGGTCGGAGACCTGACCCCGAATTCAACGCCGCGCGTTCGGGCGCGCCGGCGGCTGCGGCTCGCGCCGTCCCTTGAAGAACACCATCGTCATGCCGAGCGCGAGCGCGGCGGCGAGGGCGATCCACAGCCAGGGGACGTTGTCGTCCTCCACCTGCTGCGGCGGCGGCGCGGAGGCCGTGTTGTTGGCCGAGAAGGGATTGAAGGCGCCCTGTCCCGGATCGGAGGAGGCGGCCGAGGCCGCCGCGGTCTGGATGAGCGAGGCCTTGTGCTGCAGCGAGGCAGGCGGCACCGGCATGGTGGGCCCCCCGCTCGTGTGCCACGTCCAGTGGTCGCCGACCCATTCGATGCGGGTGTCTTCCTCGTCGACGCCGTCGTCGAGCGGATCCTTGGCGACGATCAGCGGCGGGGTGTCGTTGAGCGACCAGATCTCCCCGGAAGGCTTCGGGCCGCGGATCGCCACCGAGACGGCGACGCTGCCGTCGCCCCCGACGGCGAGGCTAGTCGCCGCGGCCGCCTCGCCGCCCGGCCGTTGCCAGACGCCGCCCGAGCCGAACGACATGTCGAGCGACCCGTCGGCCTTGAGGTGGAACACGATGGCGCGCGGCGAGCCGAGGTTGGGCGTCTCGCCGGCGACGAGCACCGAGCCGTCGGACAGGGGCAGCACGTCGTTGGGCCGCACGCCCATGCCCGACGGGCTGAGCTGCACCTTGCCCTGCACGCCCCAGCGCAGGTCGACGTTGCCATTGGGATCGAAGCGCGCGACCACCGGCTGCGGCCGGGTGCCCGAGAGATTCGAGCCGGCCATCCACACGCGGCCCGAGCTCGCCTCGACGCGCACGCTGCTGGGCGAATCGTTGTCCGAGCCCATCGTGAAGGCGGTCGCGCCCATGCGCCCGAAGCGCGGGTCGGGCTTGCGGTCGGCGCCGAGCTTCTTGAGGAGGTAGTCCTCGTGGTCGTCATCCGGGTCCTCGACGACCAGCCACTGGCCGCCCGCGGGGTCGCGCACGTTGAGCGAGCCCGCGTGCGCGGGCACCGCGGCAAGCGTGGCCGCGAGCAGCACGCCGCCGGCGCCGAAGCAGGCGCCGTGCCGCACAGCCCGCAGGATCGTCGAGGAGGATGGAATCATTTGCCGATGTCGCCCAGGCAGAGGTACTTGATCTCGACGTAGTCGTCCATGCCCTGGCGCGCACCTTCGCGCCCCAGGCCGGACTGCTTCACGCCACCGAAAGGCACCTCCGCGACCGAGATCAGGCCGGTGTTGATGCCCACCATGCCGGACTCGAGCGCTTCCGCGACGCGGAAGACGCGACCGATGTCGCGGCTGTAGAAATAGCTCGCGAGGCCGAACTCGGTGGCGTTCGCGAGCGCGATCGCCTCGGCCTCGGTCTTGAAGCGCGTGACCGGCGCGAGCGGGCCGAAGGTCTCTTCCTTCGTGCAGAGCATGTCGGCGGTGACGTCGGCAAGCACCGTCGGCGCGAAGAAGCGCTCGTCGATGCGCTGGCCGCCCACCACCACGCGCGCGCCCTTGGCGAGCGCATCCTCGATGTGCGTCTCGACCTTGGTGATCGCGTGCGCGTCGATCATCGGGCCCTGCGTGATGCCGGGCTCGAAGCCGTTGCCGACCTTGATGCCGCGGGCCTTCTCGGCCAGGCGGGCGATGAAGGTGTCGTAGATGCCGTCCTGCACGTACAGGCGGTTCGCGCAGACGCAGGTCTGGCCGGCGTTGCGGTACTTCGAGACGAGGGCGCCCTCGACCGCCGAGTCGATGTCGGCGTCGTCGAACACGATGAAGGGCGCATTGCCGCCGAGCTCGAGCGACATCTTCTTGACCGTCGGCGCGCACTGCTTCATCAGGATGCGGCCGACCTCGGTCGAGCCGGTGAACGAGAGGTGGC
>Ga0209051_1000858_pt1 | contig 30980 bp, 30 predicted proteins | sample AraplaCvi_mMS_r2_2_FD_184286 | JGI IMG/M metagenome (GOLD analysis project Ga0209051, IMG submission 184286) | Arabidopsis root microbial communities from North Carolina, USA - plate scrape MF_Cvi_mMS_r2 (SPAdes) (version 2) | ecosystem: Host-associated > Plants > Roots > Endosphere | place...
GTGGTCAGCGGTGTCACCCGCATTCCCGCGACCGCGCTGTTCAGGGCGGTCGTGCCCTACCTGCTCGCACTTCTCGTTTCCCTGGCGATCCTCTGCGCCTGGGCGATCATCGTTTAACCGCTTCACATCCCCGGGACCTTGAGACATGGACAATATCAACCGCCGAACCCTTCTGAAGACCGCCGCGGCGTCGGGCGTGGCACTCGCCGCTCCGGTTTTCGTGCGCACCGCCGCCGCCCGCACCACGACGATCACCACGGCCTCGCTGCTCGGCGACGACAAGCCGGAAACCAAGATCTGGGTGAAGATCGGCGAACTGGTGGAAGCCCGGCTGCCGGGCCAGTTCAGGTTCAACATCGTCAAGAACGGCGCGCTCGGCGGCGAGAAGGAAGTGGCCGAAGGCACCCGCCTCGGTTCCGTGCAGGCGAGCCTTTCGACCGTCTCGTCGCTGTCCGGCTGGGTGCCGGAACTGCAGGTCCTGGATCTGCCGTTCCTGTTCCGCGACGCAGCGCATGTCCGCAAGACGGTCGATGGCAGTGTCGGCACCGATCTCAGGCAGAAACTCGCCGCCCAGAATTTCGTGATCGGCGATTTCATCAACTATGGCGCCCGCCACCTGCTTACCAAGGAGCCGGTCACCCGTCCGGAACAGCTGAAGGGCAAGAAGATCCGCGTCATCCAGAGCCCGTTGCACACCAAGCTGTGGAGCGCCTTCGGCACCGCCCCGGTCGGCATTCCGATCACCGAGACCTATAATGCGCTGGCGACCGGCGTCGCCGATGCCATGGATCTCACCAAATCCGCCTATGCCGGCTTCAAGCTCTACGAGGTCGTGCCCTGCATGACCGAGACCGGTCATATCTGGGCCTCCGGCGTCATCTATTATTCCGCCAGCTTCTGGAACGGGTTGAACCCCGAGCAGAAGACGGTTTTCCAGGAAGCGTCGAAAGAAGGGGCTGCCTATTTCAACCAGCTGATCGTCGACGACGAGGCGGCATCGGTTGCCGTATCATTGAAGAATGGCGGCAAGCTGCTGAAGCCGGAAGCCTTCGAGGAATGGCAGAAGGGCGCGCAAGGCGTCTGGCAGGATTTCGCCGGAATTGTCGGCGGCATCGATCGGATCAGGTCGATCCAGGCAGCCTGATATCATTTTTTGAAAGGTTAAGAAAATTTAATATGGCACCGCAAAAGCGGTGCCATTTCCCTGTCTAACTCGTAATTTAGGCCAGAAACCGCCTGTTTCCTGCCTTTTTAGACAATTTAAGTAATTTGGCGCTGCCTTGTTTCGACCCGAAAGCGAACACATTTTTGTGCACTGCAGTATTTGCCCTTGTCTGGGTCGTTAGCATGCCTATGTTTGCGGCAGCCGGTGCCTAATTTTTTAGACTCCTGCGTCTCGGGCATTCGTCCCCCTTCACCTGACCGGTTTTCGGCAGGCAATTCTAGAAGGAGCATACCATGACAATTTCCATCAATAATTTCGCATCCGCCAATGGAGCGAAACTCTCTCCGCAGCACATTGCCTCGGCAGTTGCCGAAACGCGCCGGAATGTCGGCTACAGCATCGAAGAACTTGCCATCACGACCGGCCTCGTCAACGACGAGATTGTTCGCATCGAAAACGGCACCGATGCCGACCCAGCCAAGCTGAAGCGCATCGCTGCGGCGCTCAAGGTTCCGGTTACGACTTTCCTGCCTTCCTGATACAAAGGTTTTCCGGCCGCCTCGGCGGCCGGACCCTATTTCGGTCTTCTGTCCCTCTGCGCTGAAGGCCGCCCCTCGGTCACACGAAGATGTGGCCTTCCTCCTCGACCAGTTCCTTTAGAAACTCCACCACGGTCCGCAGCCGCATCAGGTCGCGCGTGGTTTCGTGGTAGGTGGTCCAGTAGGACCGCCGGATGACGGTTTCGGGCAGGACCCGAACAAGTTCCGGATATTGCCGCGCCACGTAGTCGTGCAGGATGCCGATACCGGCGCCAGATCGGACCGCCTCCGTCTGGCCGATGGCGCTCGAAATCTCGAAGCTCGCATCCCAGTCCCGCATCACTTCGCCGGTGAAATTCAGGGACGGCGAGAAGATCAGATCCTCCACATAACCGATGCGCGGATGGCTTTTCAGCGCCTCGACCGTCCTCGGCGTTCCCGCCTCGTCGAGGTAAGTCCCGGAGGCATAGAGCCCCAGAGTGTAGTCGGTCAGTTTCGAGGAGACGAGCCGGCCCTGTTCCGGTCGTTCGATGGTAATGGCGATATCCGCCTCCCGCTGGGACAGCGAAAAGGAGCGCGGCACCGGCACCAGTTGCAGCTTGAGTTCCGGGTGGCGGCGGGTCAGCCGCCCGAGCCGCGAGGCAAGGAAGGATACGCCGAAGCCGTCCGGCGCGCCGATCCGCACCGTGCCGGCGATCGCCGTGTCGATCCGCCCGGTACTCGCCTGCGCCGCCAGCATTTCCGTTTCCATCCGCTCTGCAGCGCGAAAGAACACCTCGCCTTCGGCGGTCAGCTCGCAGCCATTGGTGCGGCGGATGAGGAGGCGGGTACGCAAATCCTCCTCCAATGCGGTCACCCGCCTTCCCAGCGTCGCATGATTGACGCCGAGCCGCCGCGACGCCGCCAGGATCTGGCCGGTGCGGGCAACCGCCAGGAACATGCGCACATCGTCCCAGTTCATTTGAGGCTCCAATGTCGAAATTTGCACAACGGATGCGTAAACTACGGCGTTGCCTTGTGCAAATCTGAGAGTATCCTCGGCCCTCGAAAAGATCGCCACCAAAGGCAGGAGGAGTTACCCATGCGTGAGATCGGGCATTTCATCGGCGGCAAGCATGTCGCCGGCACAAGCGGCCGCACGGCTGACGTCTTCAACCCCGCAACCGGCGAAGTTCAGGCGAAGGTCGCGCTCGCCAGCGTTTCGGAAATCCGCGCAGCCGTCGAAAACGCCAGGCAGGCGCAGCCGAAATGGGCAGCCACCAATCCGCAGCGCCGCGCCCGCGTGTTCATGAAGTTCGTCGACCTGCTCAACCAGAACATGGATGAGCTCGCCGAAATGTTGTCGAAGGAACACGGCAAGACGATCGAGGATTCCAAGGGCGACGTCATCCGCGGCCTGGAAGTCTGCGAATTCGTGATCGGCATCCCGCACCTGTCGAAGGGCGAGTTCACCGAAGGCGCCGGCCCGCATATCGACATGTATTCGATGCGCCAGCCGGTCGGCATCGGCGCCGGCATCACCCCGTTCAACTTCCCCGGCATGATCCCGATGTGGATGTTCGCCCCGGCCATCGCCTGCGGCAATGCCTTCATCCTGAAGCCGTCCGAGCGCGATCCGTCCCTGCCGATCCGACTTGCCGAACTGATGATCGAGGCGGGCCTGCCTGCCGGCATCCTCAACGTCGTCAACGGCGACAAGGCGGCCGTCGATGCGATCCTCACCGATCCGGATATCGGCGCCGTTTCCTTCGTCGGCTCGACGCCGATCGCCCGCTACGTCTATGGCACGGCGGCGATGAACGGCAAGCGCGCCCAATGCTTCGGCGGCGCCAAGAACCACATGATCATCATGCCGGATGCGGATCTCGACCAGGCCGTCAATGCGCTGATGGGCGCAGGTTACGGTTCGGCCGGCGAGCGCTGCATGGCCGTTTCGGTCGCCGTCCCGGTCGGCGAGGACACCGCCAACCGCCTCGTCGAAAAGCTGACGCCGAAGATCGAGGCGCTCCGCATCGGTCCTTATACGGATGACAAGGCCGACATGGGCCCGGTCGTCACCAAGGAAGCCCATGCCCGCATCAACGGACTGATCGACCGCGGCGTCGAAGAGGGCGCCAAGCTTCTGGTGGATGGCCGCGGCTTCAAGCTGCAGGGCTACGAGAACGGCTATTTCGTCGGCGGTACCCTGTTCGACCACGTCACGCCGGACATGGACATCTACAAGCAGGAAATCTTCGGCCCGGTCCTCTCGGTCGTGCGCGCCCACAATTACGAGGAAGCGCTCGATCTGCCGATGAAGCACGAATATGGCAACGGCGTCGCCATCTTCACCCGTGACGGCGATGCCGCCCGCGATTTCGCCAGCCGTATCAATATCGGCATGATCGGCATCAACGTGCCGATCCCGGTTCCGCTCGCCTACCACTCCTTCGGCGGCTGGAAGGCTTCGAGCTTCGGCGATCTCAACCAGCACGGTACGGACTCGATCAAGTTCTGGACCAAGACCAAGACGATCACCGCCCGCTGGCCTTCCGGCATCAAGGACGGTGCCGAATTCGTCATGCCGACGATGAAGTAAAAGACGTTCCGTCGAAATTCTCGAGCGGGCCTCTTCGGGGGCCCGTTTTTGTTCTGGCGCTTAAAAGCGTGGTCGCCATATAGAGCAATGATTGAAATGACATGTCACGCCCTTACAATGACGGGAAGAATCGGGCAGCTGTCCGTCTCTACGGCATTCGGCAAGGGGGCATGACATCATGGCAGTGGCAGAAACGGCGCCTCGTGCGGCGGCGGGGCAGTCTTTCGAACGGGCATCGTTCACCGGCAGCGCCAGCGAATATTTCGGCATCTGGATCGTCAACGTTCTTCTGACGATCATCACCGTCGGCATTTATTCGGCCTGGGCCAAGGTGCGGCGCAAGCGATATTTCTACGGCAATACCGTCATTCTCGGCCGCGCCTTCGAATATCACGCGACCGGCAAGCAGATCTTCATCGGCCGGCTGATCGTCATCGCCTTCCTGATCGTCATCAATGTCGGTACCGCGATCTTTCCGCCGATCGGCATCATCACTCCGATCGTGATCCTGATCGCGCTGCCATGGCTCATCAAGCGCAGCCTGCGCTTCAATGCCCGGGTGACGAGCTATCGCAACGTCCGCTTCGATTTCGTCGGCACGGCAGGCGGCGCATTCGTTGCGATCCTGCTCGGCAGCTTGGTCGCCTTCATTTCCCTCGGCATCCTGGCGCCGCTCGCGAGCCGGTGGACCTGGCGATACATCTTCAACAACCTGCGTTACGGCGACCGGCCCTTCTCCAGCGATCCGGCCCTCGGGCGGCTTTATCGCGTCTGGCTCCTGCCGGCGTTGATCGTCTTCCTGGGCAGTCTGATTTTCGGTTTCATTGCCTTCGTCGTGATTGTCGGTTCCGCGACCTTCATGAGCGAAAGCGCAAACTTGACGGACACGCAGCTGACCGTGCTGAGTATCGCCGGTATCTATGCCGGTGTCTTCAGCTATTTCATCCTCTATGGCCTTGCCGGTCTCTTCTACCGTGCCGGTGTGCGCAATGTCGCCTGGTCGGCAGCGATGCTCGATGGCCGCCATCAGCTGGTGAGCGACCTGTCACGGCCGCGTTATGCCTGGATCGCAATCAGCAACGTGATTGTCACCGTGTTCACGCTCGGCCTGATGCGCCCCTGGGCGGCGGTCCGGCTCGCCCGTTACGTCAACGAACATTCCGGCATCCGCATCAATGGCGATCCCGGCGAAATCCTGTCCTCCATCGAGGCAAGCGGGGCTGCGATCAGCGCCGAATACATGGATATGGAAGGGTTCGACTTTGGCTTCTGAAAGCTCGGCGATCGCGACGGGCGAATGGCATCCGGCCAATTCCAGCCGCGCGGTCCCGGCCGTTCTGCGCGAGGAGGGCGTCCTCCTCGTGGCCGTGGAAGAGGGACGGACGCTCGCGTCTGCGGTGCCGGAGCGGATCGAGATCAGTCCGCGGGTCGGCTCGATCCCGCGGCGGGTGCGCTTTCCGGACGGTTCCGTATTCGAGACGCGCGACAATGACGGGGTCGATGGCTATCTTCGCGTCAGGCGCGGTCCACGCAGCGGCCTGCTGCACCGGTTGGAGAAATTCCATCCGCGCCTGATCCTCATGACGCTTGCCGTCATCCTGCTGGCCACCACGATCTACCGCTTTGCCGTCCCCGTCCTGGTGGAAGTTGCGGTCCTGGTCACTCCACCTTTCGTGCCGGACCTGATCGGCTCCGGTACGCTCGCATCGCTGGACCGGACGATCCTCAAGCCGTCCGACCTGCCGGAAGGCGAGCGACAGGCGATCTCCGAGGGCTTTTCGAAACTCGCGGCCCAGTCGAAGGGCGGGCAGGGCGCCTATCGCCTGAATTTTCGCGATGGCGGCGTGATCGGCCCGAACGCCTTCGCGCTCCCGGATGGCAGCCTCATTCTTACCGACGACCTGGTGAAGCTCGCCAATGGCGACCGGGAAATGATCCTCGGCGTGCTCGGCCACGAGATTGCGCATGTGGAAGGCGAGCACAGTCTGCGGCAGCTCTATCGCGCCGCCGGCGTTGCGGCGCTGGTCATGCTGATTGCCGGCGATGTCGGCTCGGGCGTCGAGGACATCCTCACCCAGGGCGGCGCGCTGCTGGCGCTTTCCTATTCCCGTGCTGCGGAAGCCGAGGCGGATCGCCGTTCGGTCGAGCTGATGCGCGCGGCCGGTTACGATCCCGTCGCGCTCGCCCGGTTCTTCGCGGTCTTGGAAGACAAGCTCGGCGACCACCGGGATGCGAGCATTCTGTCCAGCCACCCCGGCACGCCGCAACGTCAGCAGGACATCCGCAATTATGCCGCCCAGTCCGGAAGTCGGCTTCAGGCAAGGTAACCGTGGTCCATAGCGAACCATTGACGTATCCGCAGACTATTCTAATTTAGCGCGCGGAGTAGGAGTGGGGATGTATGTCCATGGTTTACGAGTGGGATGCGAAGCGTGCCCGCCGCACGTATCTGGCGAAGGTCGGCCTCAGCCTGCTGGCCGCAATGGTGGTAGTCGCGATCCCGACCTGGGTTGCGATGTCGATGACCGGCTGACGTGAGCCGGACTATTCCGGTGACCCGCCGCCGAACCGGAACAACGATCTGAAGGCGCGCGAGATCGACATATATTGCGGCGGTTGTCGTTCGATCGCCGTATATCCCGCTTCTGTCAGCGAGAACAGACGCCCCGCACGCGTGTCGCGGTGGGTGATATATTGCATGTTGAGCGCCCGGTTCAGGGCCGGCGCCATCTCGCTGGTCCAGCCGATCTCGGAAGCCGGGACGCGCGAGCCGCCGGCCTCGTAAAGGACCATCAAAACCTCATGCAGGTCGCGCGATATCATCGGCCATCCTTGCACAATCCGCCCGGCATGGCCAAGACCGGTTGTTCTTTCGTGTTGAACGAGCAATTCATGGCTTGAATTCCGCGGCGACGAAGGCAAGCTGGCGCGGCTCGGAAACTTGATGACAATTTTCTTATTTTGGAATTGTTCAAAACTAGCGGAGCCATTATATAGGGCGGGTACGAGTCTCGGGAGACCAGCATGCGCTTGACCAAACAGACGAATTACGCAGTACGGATGCTGATGTATTGTGCCGCCAACGAAGGCCATCTCAGCCGCATACCCGAGATCGCCAGGGCCTATGGGGTTTCCGAACTCTTCCTCTTCAAGATCCTGCAGCCGCTCAACAAGGCCGGCCTGGTGGAGACGGTGCGTGGTCGCAATGGTGGTGTGAGGCTGGGCCGCGCAGCGGACCGGATCACGTTGTTCGATGTCGTCAAGGTGACGGAAGACAGCTTCGCCATGGCGGAATGTTTCGAAGAAGGTGTCGCGGAATGCCCGCTTGTCGATAGCTGCGGCCTGAACGCTGCGCTTCGCAAGGCTCTCAATGCTTTCTTCGACGTGCTTGCCGAATACACGATCGACGATCTCGTAAAGGCGCGCCCGCAGATCAATTTCCTGTTGGGCATCGACAATCTCCACCTGCCGAAGGTCATCGCGCCGAAAGCCATCGCCCCGGCCGCTTGATCTTGCACATTCCCATTTTTTGAAGGCGCCGCCGTCAAGGTTGGCGCCTTTTGTTTTTCCTGGGGCGGCGGAGAGGTTGACCCCGCTCGCATTTGCAATAGAAGGGGATCAGGCGTTTTTCTGGCTTTTGTCAGTTTTCTTCCTGTGGCGCCTTCAGGATCCAAGCCATGCTCCCTTCGGAATTGCGCGCTTTCGCGCTGACTGCGCTGATCGGCACTGCCGGCGCGTTGGTCGCAGTTCTCATTGCTTTCCCGGCCCCTTATCTCATCGGTCCGGCCATTGCGATCACCATTGCCGGGCTCGCCGGGCTGAACCTCGCGGTGCCGTCGCAGGTCCGCAACGTCTGCTTTATCGTCGTCGGCGTCTCGATGGGGGCGACTGTCACGCCGGAGGTGATCGTCGCGGCCCGCACCTGGCCGCTGAGTTTCGTCATGGTGCTCGTGGCGGTCGTAATCCTCCTCTATGCCAGTTCCTGGGTGCTGCAGCGGGTCTTCTGTTATGACAGGATCACTGCGCTACTCGCCTCGTCCCCTGGCCACCTGAGCTATGTGCTCAGTCTCGCGGCAGAAACCCGTTGCGACCTGCGTGCCGTCAGCGTCGGTCAGAGCGTGCGGGTGCTGGCGCTGACGATCACCGTCCCGCTGATCGTCGAAATTTTCGATCTCGTCGGCACCGATCCCGTTCAGGCTCCCCTGGCGATGAGCGCGCCCGTCCTTGCTGCCATGCTTGCGGTTTCGGCCCTGTTCGGCCTGTTGTTCATGCGCTGGAAATTTCCGGCGGCGCTGCTGCTCGGCGGCGTCGTGGTGTCGATCGCCACGCATGTGACCGGCTTTATCAGCGGCGGCGTTCCGAACTGGCTGCTGGTCCCGACCTATGTGATCCTCGGCTCGGTCATCGGCACGCGCTTCTGCGGCGTGTCGATCAGCGAATTGCGCACCGCCTTTATCGCCGGCAGCGTGGTGACCGTGGTCGTGATCGTGCTTGCGGCGGCGATCGCCGGAGGCGTTTCCTACCTGACCGGCGTGCCGCTGGATGCGGCGCTGATCGCCTTCGCGCCGGGCGGGCTCGAAACCATGTCGGCGATGGCGGTGATGCTGCATGCCGACCCCACCTATGTCGGCGCCCATCACGTGCTGCGGCTGATGTTCCTGTCGGTGCTGATGCCGATCGTGCTCGGCAAGGATGCCCGGCAGAAGTGATCGTCAGTTGACGAGGCGAACCGAGGTGATTTCGCCGGCGCCGCCGGCAGCTCCCGTATAGGGTTCGATCTCCCAGTTGGACGAGTTCATGATCATGGTATTGACCACCAGCGTGATGAGGTTCGTCTGGTTCGTGGTCGAATTGTAGGTGACATCGCGGTTCGGAAGATGGATCACTCCCTTGAGAGTTTCGCCATTGGAACCGTTGAAGATGTATTGCTGCTTGCGGGCATTGTTGGCGGCATCGCTGGTCTTTTCGAACATCAGGATGCCCTTGTAGGTGCCACTGGTCGGCGCCGAGGCCGTGAAGCTCAAGGCGCCGTTGGCGCGGATTTCGCTGTCGGTGTCCGGGAAGTAGAAGGTCACGCCCTCCGCGACGACCGTCGAACCGGAATTGATGATCATCCGGCCCTTGATGATATGCAGGCCGGGCTTGAACGTGATCTTCGGCGATCCGTTGAAGGTGGTGCCGCAATGGACGCCGGGGGCAAGTTCCTGAACCGCCCCGTCCTTCGTGCCGCTGGTGGTGCAGGTCGCGGAGACCGCCGGTTCGGCAATGCTGCCGGCATAGGGATCTCCGGAAACCTTGCAGCCGGGCTTCAGGTTGCTGAGCGTCCCGCCATTCTTGATATACTGGGTGCCGGCCACGCAGAAGCTCGCCGTATCGATCGTCGCACCGCTATTCATGATGAAGGCAGGGTTCTGCGTCGAACTGACCTCGACGCCGCATTTTTCGGAATGCACGTTGGCGCCCGAATTGATCAACACCGCCTGCGACGCGTTGCCCAGCACGTAGATGCATGCGCCGGATGGCTTCGCGCCCCTGTTTGCGATGGCGGTGGATTGCACCTTTACCTCGATGGTGTGGATTCCGAGGATGCCAAGGAAATTCGTGGGCACGCCCTGGGCATAGGTCCCCGTCAGGCTGCCGTCGCTGTTTCCCGCAACGACAAGCGCGGTGTCGAGGTCCGTGTCCTCCGGAACCGCATCGGTCAGAAAGCGCAGCGCTTCCCGGCGCTGACTGGCGATATCGGGTTTTGCGGCAGCGCTCAGCAAGGCCGCATCGAGCGTTCCCTGCAATTTGTTGCGCTCGAACGAAGCCTGGGCAAAATCGATCGCGCCGCCGGCGGTCGCCACGAGGACCGGGAGTGCCAGGGCGGTCGCTATCGCAAAATTGCCGCCGGTATCATGCAGGATATCATAGAGGCGAAGTGCAATATTATCGATGAGTCGCCGCATGATCGGGGGTCCCAGGTTAAATTTGATGCGCTTGGAATGCGCTTTGAGGTGGACCTTTCTATCCCACTCCCTCTAAGGTTCCCGTAAGAGAATTGGAAAATCTGAGGTTAATTCGGATTCTATACTTTGGTCTTTTCCGCCTCCTGAACGTGCTCTCAATGGAAGTCATTCATGCCCCCAATCGAACTCTCGTCTCCTCTTGCAATCGTCGTCATGGGTGTCAGCGGATCGGGGAAGACATCGGTCGGCGAACATCTCGCCGCCCGCCTCGGCTGCGCATTCATCGAGGGTGACCGCCTTCATCCCGAGGCCAATGTTGCCAAGATGGCGAAGGGCATTCCGCTGACCGATGACGACCGCTGGCCCTGGCTCGATCTCGTTGGCGGCGAATTGGCCAAGGCGAGGGGGCGCGGCGAGAGCGTGGTCGTCTCGTGCTCTGCGCTCAAGCAGATCTACCGCGACCGGCTGCGGCGGGAGAGTGGCGGCATGCTTTATTTCGTTTTCCTCACCGGCGACCCGAAGGTGCTCGAGCAGAGGATGGGTGCCCGCACCGGCCATTTCATGCCAGCATCGCTGCTTCAGAGCCAGCTGGCCACCCTGGAAAGCCCGGAACTTGAGCCGGGTGTGGTAACCGTTGACATCGACGCAAGTCTTAATGCCATCGTCGATAAGGCTTTTGATGGTATTGCTAAGCTCCCCTGAGCATAGATAATAGGATCTAGGCTCTCGTTTTGTCCGATGTGCTGTCATGTGCATCGGTGTGGAAAGTATTCTAAAATTTAGCGTGCTTCGTGATCCGATCCTCTTCGGGCGCCGTATAAACAACAGTTTTGCGTTCAAGCAATTCCGCCTGACTTACCGGAGATTTCACCGGCAAAGAAAGGCAACGGTTGACAGTGTTTGAGGAGACGGTTTGCGGATGCCAGATTCGACGCAAGGACCGGGGCGGGGTTCCCTTCGCCGGGTGCCGAAACAAGAACGAAGCCGCGAGCGTATCGATGAGATCCTGAAAGTATCCATGGAACTGATCGGCCAGAAAGGCATCGATGCAGTGACCATGAAGGAGATCGCCGCTCTTTCCGGCGGACCCATCGCATCGGTCTATCAGTATTTCCCGAACAAGTCCGCCATCATCGCGACGCTCTACGAACGTTACGTCGAAGAGGTCCGGTCTTTCGTGACGGAGCAGATTGAAAAGATCGTCACGCCCGAAGACGCGCTGCAGGCGCCGGCCGCACTGTTCGACATGTACTACTATAACATGCGGGAAAGGCCATCGCTTCAGGATCTCCTGAACGCCATTCAGGCCGACAAGGCGCTCGCGGATCTGGACATTGCCGAGACCCGCTTTCAGGCCGATGTCTTCTACAAGGCGACCGAGCCTTTCGTGGAAGAGTCGCTGCGCGAAAATTACGCGCGGACGCTCCTGGTGATGTTCCACCTCTCGGGCGCGACCATGCGGCTGGCTCTCATGGTCCCCGAAGACGAAGCCGCCGGGGCCGTGGCGCAGTTCAAGTCGATCATTCGCGCGCAGGCGACCTATTATTTCACCGGCAGTTTTCCCGCCTCTCTCTGATCCCGGTCAGACGCCGAGCCGGTCGCGCAGGCCATACCACCAGGCCCCGAGCACGGTGAGCGGCACCCGGAACGTCTGCCCGCCCGGGAAGGGCAGGTTGGGCAGCGACGACCAGATGTCGAAGCGTTCCGCATGGCCCGCGACCGTCTCGCCGAGGATCTTTCCCAGCAGATGCGTGGTTGTCACCCCGTGGCCGCTGTCGCCGTGCGAGAAATAGACCTTGTCCGACAGCTTGCCCATATGCGGGATGCGCGTCAGGGTAAGGGCAAAATTGCCGCTCCAGGCATAGTCGATCCTCACGTCCTTCAACTGCGGAAACGTCTTCAGCATATTGGGACGGATGACGCCCGTAAGATCGCTCGGATCGAGCCCGCCATAACCGATGCCGCCGCCATAGAGCAGCCGGTTGTCCGCGGTGCGCCTGTAGTAGTCGAGGATATAGTTGGCGTCCTCGACGCAGTAATTCGCCGGCAGCAGGCTTTCTATCAGCGTCGCATCGAGCGGTTCCGTCGCCATCACCTGGCTGGAAACCGGCATCATCCGGCCGCTGATCTCCGGAAATTGCGGAGACAGGTAGGCATTGCCGCAGACAAGCACATAGGAAGCCTTCACCGAGCCCTTTTCTGTCCTCACCACCGATCTTTCGCCTGTCTCGATGCCGGTCGCGCGCGAGCCTTCGAAGATCCGCCCGCCGAGGCTTTCGAACGCCGCCGCCTCGCCGAGCACCAGATTGAGCGGGTGGATATGGCCGCCGAGCCTGTCGATCATGCCGCCGGCATAACGGTCGGTCTTCACATATCGTCCGACCTCGGCCTTCGAGATCATCTCCAGCCCGCCATGGCCATGTTTTTCCCAGTCGGCCTTGTGATGCTCCATTTCGCGGATCTGCTTGTCGGTGAAGGCCGCGAAGAAACCGCCATGCACCAGGTCGCAATCGATCCCGTATTTCGCGACCCGGCCGCGGATGATCTCGCCGCCTTCGAGCGACATCGCCCCGAGTTTCACGGCCTTGTCGCGGCCGTAGCGCCCGGCGATGGTTTCGAGATCGCGGCTGTAGCCGTTGACGATCTGGCCGCCATTGCGGCCCGAGGCACCGAACCCGATGCGCTCCGCCTCCAGCACCACGACGGAATAGCCGCGCTCGGCAAGCTCCAGCGCCGCGGAAATGCCGGTGAAGCCGGCGCCGATCACGCAGACATCCGCTGCCGTCTCGCCATCGAGGGCCGGCCGCACGCGCTTGTCCGCGGCGGATGCCGCATACCAGGAATCCGTGTGGCGGGGATTGTCTGCGGGTCTGAAGGCCATGTCACACTGTCCCAGCAAAGATGCCGCATTCGACGCCGGTCACGCGCGGGCCAGGTTCCTGCAGTTCGTTCGGCTTGCAGCCCGGCCCACTCACTCGAGAGAGCTAGGCGTTGAAACGTTCCGGCCTGTAGGCCGAGATGTCGATCAGCGTCTTGCTCCCCGCGATGGCCTCGGCGATCACCTGTCCGGTCACCGGCCCGAGCGTCAGGCCGTGATGCGCGTGGCCGAAGGCGAACCACAGGCCGTCGTGCCGCGGAGCCTTGCCGATCACGGGCATCATGTCCGGCGTGCAGGGGCGGGCACCCATCCATGGTTCGCTGTCGAGCCGTTCTGCAAGCGGGAAGATGCTCCGTGCGACGGTCTCGGCGCGATCCAGCTGAACGGGTGTTTTCGGCGCATCGCGACGGGCGAATTCCGCTCCGGTCGTAAGCCGGATGCCCTGGTTCATGGGCGCCAGGAAATAGCCGCGCTCCGCATCCATGGTCCAGCCGTTGAGCTTCGCATTGCCCTTGGCCGCATAGTGCATGTGGTACCCGCGCTTGACGCCGACCAGGAAATTGTAGCCGAGCGGCTTGGTGACCGTGTCGGACCAGGGGCCTAGCGCCACGACCACATCCTTGGCTTCGACCGTGCCGTCGCCGGCGACGATCCGCCAGCCGGTCTTGGTCTGCGACAGGCTCTTGGCATCTCCCTTCAGCACCCGGCCGCCGAGCTTTTCGAACAGCGCCACATAGGCACGGGTCAGGGCCAGCGGATCCTTGACCGACCACGGATCTTCCCAGCGCAGTCCGCCGACGAAATCAGTGGAGAGGTTGGGCTCCTGCGCGGCGATGTCGGCAGGTGAAAGCTCCTTGAACGCAACGCCATATTCCCTGCGAAGGTGCTCGGCCTCGCCGATCTCGCCATCATGCTTGGCGCGGGTGCGGAACACCTCCGTCCAGCCGTTCTTGGCGATCAGATTCTGGGCTCCGGCTTCCTCGATCAGCTCGTTATGGGTCGCGATCGAGTGCTCGATCAGCGGCGCATAGGCGCGGGCGATCAGCTGGTGGCGGGTCAGGTTCGAATGCCACCAGTATTTCGCCAGGAACGAGGTGACCGAGGGAATGGCTTTCCAGTGATAATGCGCATCGATGCGGTTGTTGAGCGCATAACGCAGGATCAGGCCGAACTGCTGCGGAAAACCGTAGGGGACGACACCCTCGCGCTGGATAAGGCCGGCATTGCCGTAGGATGTCTCCATGCCGGGTTCTTTCCGGTCGACGAGCACCACCGACTTGCCGCGCCGGGCGAGCTGCAAAGCCGTCGAAACACCGACAATGCCGGCTCCCAGCACGATCGCATCTGCTGTCATGATCTGAATTCCATTTCACAAGTCTTTTATAGTTCGAGGCTTTTGAACATGCCGCCCGGAATGCTGCGGCGCAAATGAAAAATCACGGATGCCTATACGGAATCCCTATTTCTTCGCGGCATCCCTCCAATCGAAAGCCTACGGGGCCGCCGCTACCTTTGGATCGCGCATCGGTTTCGATGCCGGCTCCGCGCGAACAAAGCCGCGGGCCAATCCCAACAAGGAGTGACTGAAATGTTTGGTCGTTTGGGGCACGTTTACGTCCTGCATCTTGCTGAAGCCAAGGCCCGGCATCGTCGACTGTCGCAGCCGGATCGCCCGGTCGACGCAAATCTAGGGATCTTCCTGAGACTTCTCGGGGTCATCGGTCTCGGCCTTTGCGCCGCGGGCCGCGTTTCCGTGATGGTGGCTTGAGGAGAACATGATGAACAAGGCAATGTCGAAAAGCGAACCTGCCTCGCATGGCGTACGCTTCATGGTCGGCCGCGATGCCGGCGGCCGCTGGATCGTCTCCGACCGCGACGGCCTCGTCGGCGGACTGTTCACAGACCGGGCGTCGGCGGTGCATTTCGCCATGTTCGAAAGCGATCATCTGCCCGGTGCCGTCTGCTGTGTGCCGGATGATGTGACCTTGAGCCTCGGGCCGATTTTCGAAACCCCGGTCAAGGCCCCCAAGGCGATCAATTCCAGCCTGAAGATCGTCGGACGGGCGTGAGGAGAATGCCGGTGTCCAGGGCCATTCATTATATGCGCGGACAGGTCTATCCGCGCTCCCGCCGTTTCGGGAATCCGGACCGTCTGCATGCGTCGAATATCATTCTGGGCATGCTCGCGGTCATGCTGGTCGTGCTTGTCGCTGCCTATGCCGTCACCTTCGCGGCCGCTTCCTGAGGGCGACCGCCGCCGGAAAGAACAAAATTCCTATAGGATTTTTATTTCTTTCTTCTGCGCCCCGTCTCGAACCCCTATGCGGTCGCGCCGCATATTAGGGTCAGAGAGATCGCAAAGGATCGTCTCCAAGCCGGAAAGCATCGCGGTGCCCCTCTTTGAGGATGGCACCCTTTGCCTTGTTCGGCCGCGCCTTAACAACAGGAGTCCAGATCAATGTTGGACGTCATTCTAGTCGGCACCGCAGTTGTCTTCTTCGGTCTCTGCCTTGCCTATACCCGCGCCTGCGACAGGCTTTGAAGGGAGAAGCACCGATGATCCTCGATTATGCCTTGAGCGGTGCCGTGACCGTGTTCCTCGCCGTCTACCTCACCTACGCTCTCATTCGCCCCGAACGCTTCTGAAAAGAACGCTTTTGAAAAGAACTGGCGCTTCCAGACAAGCAGCCGGGTATTGAAAGTTAACCCCAAATGACCCTCAACGGATGGCTTCAGATCCTGCTTTATTGCGGGATCATCATCGCGCTCGTCAAACCGCTCGGCGGTTACATGACGCGTGTCTTTTCAGGCGAGCGCACTCTTCTGTCACCCGTCCTCGTTCCGATCGAACGGGGACTTTATGCCGTGGCCGGCACCAGCGAACGCGAAGACCAGCATTGGACCGCCTATGCCGTCTCGCTGCTGCTGTTCAATCTCTTCGGCGTGCTTGTCCTTTACGCCCTGATGCGTCTGCAGGCGGGCCTGCCTTTTAATCCCGCCGGGATGGGCGCCGTGCCGCCGGAACTTTCGTTCAATACCGCCGTCAGCTTTGTCAGCAACACCAACTGGCAGAACTACGGCGGCGAAAGCACCATGTCCTATCTCACCCAGATGATGGGCTTCACGGTGCAGAATTTCCTGTCCGCCGCGACCGGCATGGCGATCGCCGTCGGCCTGATCCGCGCCTTTACCCGCGCATCGGGCAAGGCGATCGGCAACTTCTGGGTCGATATGACCCGCGCCACGCTCTACATCCTGCTGCCGGTCTGCATCGTCCTGACGTTGGTCTATGTCTGGCTCGGCGTGCCCCAGACGCTCGGCCCTTACGTCGAGGCCACGACGCTGGAAGGCGCCAAGCAGACCATCGCGCTCGGCCCGGTCGCCTCGCAGCTTGCCATCAAGATGCTCGGCACCAATGGCGGCGGTTTCTTCAACGCCAATTCCGCGCATCCGTTCGAGAACCCCGACAGCATCTCCAACATGATCCAGATGGTCTCGATCTTCGCGATCGGCGCGGGCCTCACCAATGTCTTCGGCCGCATGGTCGGCAACCAGCGCCAGGGCTGGGCGATCCTCGCCTCGATGGGCATCCTGTTCATCGTCGGCGTCGGCATCACCTACTGGGCGGAAGCGGCCGGCAATCCGCTGATGCACCAGCTCGGTCTTGCGGGCGGCAACATGGAAGGCAAGGAAGTGCGCTTCGGCACGGCCCTGTCCTCCCTTTTCGCGGTGATCACCACGGCCGCTTCCTGCGGCGCGGTCAATGCCATGCACGGCTCGTTCACGGCACTCGGCGGCCTCATCCCGCTCATCAACATGCAGCTCGGCGAAGTCATCGTCGGCGGCGTCGGCGCGGGTTTCTACGGCATCATCCTCTTCATCATCGTCGCCGTCTTCGTCGCGGGCCTCATGGTCGGCCGCACGCCGGAATATCTCGGCAAGAAGATCGAGGCGAAGGAGATGAAGATGGCCGTGCTCGCCATCCTCTGCCTGCCGCTCGCTATGCTGGTCTTCACGGCGATCGCCAGCGTCCTGCCGTCTGCCGTCGCTTCGGTCGGCACCGCCGGCCCGCACGGCTTCTCCGAAATCCTCTATGCCTACACGTCGGCTGCGGCCAACAACGGCTCGGCTTTCGGCGGCCTGACGGGCAACACGCCCTGGTACAACGTGACGCTCGGTCTCGGCATGCTGATGGGCCGCTTCCTGGTCATCATCCCGGCCCTTGCGATCGCAGGCTCGCTGGTCGCCAAGAAGACCGTTCCGGCATCGGCAGGCACCTTCCCGACCGATGGTCCGCTGTTCGTCGGCCTGCTGGTCGGCACGATCCTGATCGTCGGCGGCCTCACCTTCATGCCCGCTCTGGCGCTCGGCCCCGTCGTCGAACACCTGGTCATGATCGCCGGCCAGACCTTCTGAGGTATCAAGGGAGAATGCCATGAGCATCCGTAAAGCCCTCCGCAGACAGTCCACCCTTGCCTCGCAAAAGCGGGGCAAGGGTGGAGAGGGCCCCTACGGATCCTATGCAATTTTTATCATGACGGCGGTCATTCTTGCCGCTGTCCTCGTGATCGAAGTCTTGCGTGGCTGATCGACCCTTCGTCGCCTCGATAGACAAGCCAATTCATCTACAACGCTGGAGTCTCTTATGAGCCAGGCAAAATCCGCGAGTATCATGGATAGTCGCATCCTCATTCCGGCGGTGGGCGCCGCTTTCAAGAAGCTCAACCCCCGGACCCTCGCCAAGAATCCGGTCATGTTCGTCGTGGCCACGGTCTCGGTCCTCACCACCGTGCTTTTCCTCCGCGACCTCGCGGCCGGCAACGGCAATCTCGGCTTCTCCTTCCAGGTCAACCTCTGGCTCTGGTTCACCGTGCTGTTCGCCAACTTCGCCGAAGCCGTCGCCGAAGGCCGCGGCAAGGCGCAGGCGGATTCGCTGCGCAAGGCCCGCACCGAAACCCAGGCGAAGCTTCTGTCGGGCAGCGACCGGACCCAATACAAGATGGTTGCCGGTACCAGCCTGAAAGTCGGCGACGTCGTGCTCGTCGAACCGGGCGACATCATTCCCTCCGATGGCGAAGTCATCGAGGGCGTCGCCTCGGTCAACGAAGCTGCGATCACCGGCGAAAGTGCCCCGGTCATCCGCGAATCCGGCGGCGACCGCTCGGCTGTGACCGGCGGCACCCAGGTGCTGTCCGACTGGATACGTGTCCGCATCACGGCGGCTGCCGGCTCGACCTTCCTCGACCGCATGATCTCGCTCGTCGAAGGCGCCGAGCGCCAGAAGACGCCGAACGAGATCGCGCTTAACATCCTGCTCGCCGGCATGACGCTGATCTTCGTGCTCGCCACCGCGACGATCCCGAGCTTCGCCATCTATGCCGGCGGCTCGATCCCGATCATCATCCTCGTGGCCCTGTTCGTCACGTTGATCCCGACCACGATCGGCGCGCTGCTCTCGGCGATCGGCATCGCCGGCATGGACCGTCTCGTCCGATTCAACGTGCTCGCCATGTCCGGCCGCGCGGTGGAAGCAGCCGGCGACGTCGACACGCTGCTCCTCGACAAGACCGGCACGATCACGCTCGGCAACCGTCAGGCTACCGCGTTCCGTCCGGTCCGTGGTGTCTCCGAACAGGATCTCGCCGATGCCGCCCAGCTCGCTTCGCTTGCCGACGAAACGCCGGAAGGCCGTTCCATCGTCGTGCTCGCCAAGGAAAAATACGCGATCCGCGGCCGCGACATGGCGAGCCTCAAGACGAATTTCGTGCCATTTACTGCCCAGACCCGCATGAGCGGCGTCGATCTCGAAGGCTCGCAGATCCGCAAGGGCGCGGTCGATGCGGTACTCGCCTATGTCGGCGCCGGTGCATTGCCGGTCTCCGGCAACGCGGCGATCGCGGCCAGCCCGCAATCCGATATCGTGCGTGAGCTGCAGGCGATCGCCGACGAAATCGCCAAGGCCGGCGGCACGCCTCTCGCCGTTGCCCGCGACGGCAAGCTGCTCGGCATCGTGCAGCTGAAGGATATCGTCAAGGGCGGCATCCGCGAGCGTTTCGCCGAACTGCGCCGCATGGGCATCCGCACGGTGATGATCACCGGCGACAACCCGATGACCGCCGCTGCGATCGCCGCCGAAGCCGGCGTCGACGACTTCCTCGCCCAGGCGACGCCGGAAAACAAGCTGACGCTGATCCGCGAGGAACAGGCCAAGGGCAAGCTCGTCGCCATGTGCGGCGACGGCACCAACGACGCCCCGGCACTCGCCCAGGCCGATGTCGGCGTCGCGATGAACACCGGCACGGTCGCCGCCCGCGAGGCCGGCAACATGGTGGACCTCGACTCGGACCCGACCAAGCTCATCGAGATCGTCGAGATCGGCAAGCAGCTGCTGATGACCCGCGGCGCGCTGACCACGTTCTCGATCGCCAACGACATCGCCAAATATTTCGCGATCATCCCGGCGATGTTCCTGACCTTTTATCCGCAGCTCGGCGTGCTCAACATCATGGGGCTCGCCACGCCGCAAAGCGCCATCCTGTCGGCGATCATCTTCAATGCGCTGATTATCATCGTGCTGATCCCGCTGTCGCTGAAGGGCGTCAAATACCGTGCCATCGGTGCCGGCGCGCTTCTGTCCCGCAACCTGCTGGTCTACGGCGTCGGCGGCATCATCGTCCCCTTCATCGGCATCAAGGCAATCGACATGATCGTTACCGCGATCGGTCTCGCCTAAGGAGTAAAGTCCATGTTGAAACAACTTCGTCCCGCGATCGTCATGATCGTCGCCACCACCGCCATTACCGGCCTGATCTACCCCTTCGCCATGACCGGCATCGCTCAGGCGGTCTTCCCCGCCCAGGCGAACGGCAGTCTGATCGAAAAGGACGGCACCGTCGTCGGCTCGACCTTGATCGGCCAGGCCTTCACCGGCGACCAATATTTCCACGGCCGCCCGTCGGCCGCCGGTGACGGCTACAACGCCGCCTCGTCCTCCGGCTCAAACCTCGGCCCGACCAGCGCCAAGCTGATCGACCGGGTGAAGACGGACTACGAAGCCGCCAAGGCGACCAACCCGAATGCCGAAGTGCCGATCGACCTCGTCACCGCCTCCGGCAGCGGCCTCGACCCGCATATCTCGCCGGAAGCGGCGCTCTTCCAGGTGCCGCGCGTCGCCAAGGCGCGGAACATGGATGAGGCGGCGGTCCGCGCGCTCGTGCAGGCCCATGTCGACGGCCGCGAACTCGGTTTCCTCGGCGAACCTGTGGTCAATGTACTGGCGTTGAATATGGCGCTTGACCAGGCCCGTTCTTAAATTGAAATGGCTGCGGCTATCCTTCGGATGGACGCAGCCTTCCCGACCGGGAGACGGATGATCGATGCCCGACGACAGTCGCGAAATGGAGAGCAGGCCTTCGCCGGACGCGCTTCTGGAGCACGCCGAGCGCGAGGCGCGCGGGCGGCTGAAGATTTTCCTCGGCGCCGCCCCCGGCGTTGGCAAGACCTACGAGATGCTGATGTCCGGCCGCGCCCGCAAGGCCGACGGCGTAGACGTGGTGATCGGCGTCGTCGAGACCCATGGCCGCAAGGAGACGGAGGCGCTGGTCGAGGGCTTCGAGGTCGTGCCGCGCAAGCTGATCGACTACCGAGGCCAGCAGCTCGATGAAATGGATCTCGACGCCATTCTGGCGCGTCGTCCGGCGCTCGTCCTTGTCGACGAACTCGCCCATACCAATGCCAGCGGCAGCCGCCATCCGAAGCGTTACATGGACGTGCAGGAAATCCTGCTCCAGGGCATAGACGTCTATTCGACGCTCAACATCCAGCATGTCGAAAGCCTCAACGACGTCGTCGCGCAGATAACCCGCATCCGGGTGCGCGAGACGGTGCCGGATAGCATTATCGACCGGGCCGATGACGTCGAGATCATCGACATCACCCCGGACGATCTCATCAAGCGGCTGAACGACGGCAAGGTCTATGTGCCGACCACGGCACGGCGGGCCATCGAGAACTACTTTTCGCCCGGCAACCTGACGGCGCTGCGCGAACTGGCGCTCCGGCGCACTGCCCAGCGGGTCGACGAGCAGCTCCTCAACCACATGCAGGCGCATGCGATTTCCGGCCCATGGGCGGCCGGCGACCGGGTGCTCGTCTGCCTCGACCATGGCCGCAACGGTGCGAGCCTGGTGCGCTACGCCCGCCGGCAGGCCGATCGGCTGCGGGCGCCGTGGGCGGCGCTGCATCTCGAAACACCGCAATCGGTCAATCTGCCCGAACAGGACAAGGACCGGCTGGCCGCCAACATGCGGCTTGCCGATCAGCTCGGCGCGGAGACCGTGACGCTCCCGGCGCTGCAGCCGTCGCGCGAGATCATCGCCTATGCGAACGCCAACAACTTCACCCATATCGTCGTCGGGCGCCCCGGCAAGCCGCGCTGGCGGCAATTCTGGCAGGGATCGGTCACGCATGACCTGATCCGTTACGCGGGCAATATCAGCGTCCATGTCATTTCCGGCGACGCCCGGGACGGCGAGCCGCAGCGCGGCGTCAAGGCGGCCCAGCTGCCAAAGGCATTCAGCCTCAAGCCCTATGTCAAAGCCACGATTTTCGTGGGCCTTGCGATCGTCGCCGGCGCGGCGCTCGACCAGACGCTCGACGTCCGTAACCTCGCCCTCGTTTTCCTGATGGCGGTGCTGGCGGCGGCGGTGCGCGGCGGTCTGGGACCTGGCTTGTTCGCATCGGTTGCCGGTGCGCTCTCCTTCAACTTCTTTTTCCTTGAGCCGCGCTACACGTTTACCGTCCAGGATCCGGAAAGCCTGGTGGCGCTGTTCTTTTACCTCGGCGTCGCGGTCGTTGCCTCCAACCTCACGGCGGCCGTGCAGCGCCAGGCGGCGGCGGCCCGCCAGAGAGCCCGGACCACCGAGGACCTCTATCTCTTCTCGAAGAAACTCGCCGGCACCGGCACGCTCGACGACGTGCTCTGGGCGACCGCTTTCCAGATCGCGTCGATGCTGAAGGTCCGGGTCGTCATCCTGCTGCCGGAAAACGGCTCGATCGCCGTCAAGGCCGGTTACCCGCCGGACGACACGCTGGTGGATGCCGATATCGCCGCCGCCAAATGGGCCTGGGAGCACAACCGCCCGGCCGGCCGCGCCGCCGATACGCTGCCGGGGGCCAAGCGTCTCTATCTCCCGATGCGCACCGGCCGCGAGGCGGTCGGCGTCATTGGCCTCGATAACGACAAGCAGGGACCGCTGCTCACCCCCGAACAGCAGCGGCTGTTCGACGCGCTGGCCGATCAGGCAGCACTTGCGATCGAACGCATCCAGCTCGTATCGGATGTCGACAAGGCCAAGCTCGCCGCCGAGACCGACCGCCTGCGCACCGCGCTGCTGACCTCGATCTCGCATGACCTGAAGACGCCGCTTGCCGCGATCATGGGCTCCGCCGGCACGCTCAAGGATTTCGGCGCCGACATTCCGGAAGAGGCGCGCGCCGAACTGCTGACCAGCGTGGTCGACGAATCCGAGCGGCTGAACCGCTTCATCTCCAACCTGCTCGACATGACCCGCATCGGCTCTGGCGCCATGGAGCCCAACTACGCCTTCCATTTCGCCGGCGATATCGTCGGCACGGCGTTGAGCCGGGCGGCGAAGATCGCCTCCGGGCACAGGCTCAATGTCAGCATTCCGGCCGACATGCCGATGCTCAAGGTCGATCCCGTCCTGTTCGAGCAGGTTCTGTTCAATCTGATAGACAATGCCGCCAAATATGCCCCGGACGAGACGGTGATCGACATCCGCGGCTGGCAGGATGGCGGTTCGATCCTTATCTCGGTGATGGACGAAGGGCCGGGCATTCCGCCCGACGATCTCGAACGCATCTTCGACAGTTTCTACCGCGTTCGCAAAGGCGACCATGTGCGGGCCGGCACCGGGCTTGGCCTTTCCATCTGTCGCGGGTTCATCGAGGCCATGGGTGGCACCATCCGGGCCGCCAATCGCTCGGATCGCCCCGGCGCAATCTTCACGATCCGTATGCCCATCCTCGAAAGTACGATCGGGCCGGCTGAAATGCCCATTCTGGGAGAACAGGAATGACCAATACCGCCGTGCGCGTCCTGATCGTCGATGACGAGCCGCCGATCCGCAAGCTCCTGCGGGTTGGCCTCTCCACCCAGGATTATGCCGTCAGCGAAGCCATGAACGCCAAGGTCGCGATCGATCTCGTCAAGACCGACAAGCCGGACCTGATCATCCTCGATCTCGGACTGCCGGACATGGCCGGCCACGACCTGCTCGCCCGCTGGCGCGGCGAGGGGCTGGACCTGCCGATCGTCATCCTCTCCAGCCGTACCGACGAAGCGGGCATCGTCAAGGCTCTGGAGCTCGGCGCCGACGACTATGTGACGAAGCCCTTCGGCATGAACGAGCTCGTCGCCCGCATCCGCGTGGCGCTACGCCACCGCCTGCAGACCCAGGGCGAAAAGCCCGTCTTCCAGACCGGCGAGCTTTCGGTCGACCTCGTCAAGCGCATCGTCAAGGTGGCGGACAGGGAGATCAAGCTGTCCCCGAAGGAATACGACATCCTGCGCATCCTGGTTCAGCATGCCGGCAAGGTGCTGACCCACCGTTTCCTGCTCGAACATGTCTGGGACGGCCTGACCGATGTGCAATACCTGCGCGTCTACGTGCGCCAGCTGCGCCAGAAGATCGAAAAGGTGCCCGACCAGCCGCAATACATCCTGACCGAGACCGGCGTCGGTTATCGGCTGCAGGAAGGCCAGTAGGCGCCGCGAGCTCAATCAATGGACATGACATATGAAACTCGGTGATTACCTCCCGCCGGAGAATATCGTGCTCGATCTCGCGCCGCCGTCGAAGGTCATCCTGATCCGGCAGCTCGCCGCGCTTGCCGCCGAAAGGCTGGCCGTCGATGCCAACGAGATCGTCCGGGTGCTGACCAACCGCGAAACCCTGGGTTCGACGGGGATCGGTGCCGGCATCGCCATTCCGCATGCCACCGTGAAGGGTCTGGATCGGCATTTCTGCCTGTTCGCGCGGCTGGCAAAACCGGTCGATTTCGAGGCGGTGGACGACGAGCCCGTCGATCTCGTATTCCTGCTCCTCAATCCGGAAAACCGTCCGAACCACCTGAACATCCTGTCCTGCATCGCGCGGCGCGTGCGTGAGGAGGACGTGGCTGCAGCCATTCGGCGAGCGACCGGCGTTCAGGACGTCCATTCGCGGCTTTGCCTCGTAAATCCATGATAAAAATAGAGGTAAGTTAAATTAGGCGAAAGTAAACGACTTCTTCCTATGGTCCTTTATCAGCGGATCGCAGCTCCCGAGCCGCTCTATTGGGTCGGTTTGGGAGAGAGAGATGACTGGTGCAATCAAATTCCTGCCCTCCAGGACTTTTGCTGCTGTTGCATTTGCCGTTTTCGGCTTTGTCGGCCTGATCATCTGGGGGGAATATTCCAGCTGGCAATCCCAGGTCGCCCGTATCGAGGCGGATCTGGTCCAGACGGCCAAGGCTCTGGTGCAGCATGCCGACGATACGGTCGATATGGCGAAGTTCCCGCTGGCGGCCCTGATCACCCAGATCGAGCAGGAGCGCGGTACGCCGGACATGCCGGCAAAGATCACCCAGGTGATGAAGCGCCAGATCGCCACCACCCGTTGGCTCGACGCTCTCGCCGTCATCGACGCCGACGGAAGGATGATCGCAACATCGTCCTCGATCGACGCCAGCGGTCTCAACTTTTCGGACCGGGAATATTTCGTCTTCCATCAGGCCTCCGAGACGCGGGACCCCGTTTTGGGCAGGCCGCTGAAGAACAAGTTGTCCGGTCAGTGGATTTTGCCCGTCACGCAAAGGATCAGCAATCCGGATGGCAGTTTCGGCGGAGTTGCGCTCGCTGCCTTCATCCTCACAGAACTGACCAATTTTTTCCAGGGGTTCAGCCTCGGCAGCGAAGGTTCGTTCCTGTTGGTCCGCCGCGACGGTGTCGTGCTGGCGCGCGCGCCGTTCCTCCAGACACAGCTGGGATCGAGCATCTCCTCCTACGATCTCTTCACGACCTACCTTCGCCAAAGCGATTCCGGCTCCTATCACTACACGTCGCCGATCGACGAGACTCAGCGCATAGGCGGCTATTACCGGAGCAAGCATAGCGGTCTGGTCGGGCTTTCCGCGGCGTCCCAGTCCGAAACGCTGGCGACCTGGATGAGGGGCGCGCGGATCCGCTGGATGTCCTGTCTTATCCTGGTGACGATCACCGGTTTCCTCGTCTGGCGCTGGCGACGCCAGATCATGCTGCGGCGGGCGAGCGAAGCGTTGCTGGTGGCGCGCGAGGCCGAGTTCCGGCTGCTTGCGGAAGGCTCAGGCGACCTGATCCAGCGCTTCAACGGCAATGGGATCCGGGAATATCTGTCGCCGTCCGTCAGGGAGATACTCGGCGTCGACCCCGACGCGATGATCGGCACCCATATCCTCGAGAACCTGCACGAGGACGATCATGAGGTCGTTTCCCAGCTCATGGAGCGCCTGCGGCAAGGATCGACGAGGGAAAACATGGTCGTCCGCCGCAAGCGGGCCGACGGAAAGCAGATCTGGCTTGAAACCACGCTGAACCGGCTGCCGGGCGGCACCGGCGCCGACATACGCATTGTTGCGGTCACGCGCGACGTGACGCGCCAGAAGAACATCCAGGAGGAGCTGGACGCGCTCGCAAATACCGACGAGCTCACCCAGCTCGCCAATCGGCGCTCCTTCAACATCCATTTCGAGGACATGGTGCTGCAGGCCGCAAAGCAGCTCGCGCCGCTTTCCATTCTGATGATAGACGCCGACCGCTTCAAGTTCTTCAACGATACCTACGGCCACGCCGCCGGCGATGACTGTCTGCGCGCGCTCGCCGATGTGGTGCGTGGCTCGATCCGCCGGTCGAGAGATTTTACAGCCCGTTATGGCGGCGAGGAGCTGGCGGTCCTCCTGCCGGATACCGACGGCGCGGGTGCATTGAAGGCGGCGGAGAAGATCCGCCAGCGTGTCGCCGATCTTAAATTGCCGCATGAGAAGAACCTGCCCTGGGGATATGTGACGATCAGCATCGGCACGGCGACCTTCCATCCTGCCAGGGGCGACAGGCTGACGACCGCGGAACTGTTCGAGTACGCCGATCATGCGCTCTACCGGGCGAAGAACAGCGGCCGCAACCAGGTCGCGGCCGCTGGCGACGAGGCGGTCAGGGCGCTCGGCCGGCCTGACATGAAGTCCTTCTGAGCGGCCGCCGAGGCCACTGGCTCATCGCCTTCCTTGATGAATGCCAGATTTGGCGCTTGACGCCCGCCGGAAGCGGGATACTAAGAAACATCCCGCACCGACGGCCGTTTGACCGCCGAACGTCCATTCCCATCGTGTTCGCCGCGTGGCGTTCCCAGGTAAACCCATGACCCATCCAAGCTCCAACCGGGCGCTCGTCATTGCGGCCGTCATGGCAAGCATGGCGATGATCGCAATCGAGGCCACGATCGTTTCGACGGCCATGCCGCAGATCGCCGCCCAGCTCGGTCAGCTGAACCTCTACAGCTGGGTCTTCTCGTCATTCCTTCTGGCTCAGACGGCGATGACCGTGGTGTTCGGCAAGCTTTCCGACATTTACGGCCGCAAGCCGATCATCCTGCTCGGCACGGCGATCTTCCTGATCGCTTCCGTTCTGGCCGGTTTTGCCTGGTCCATGCCGTCGATGATCGCCTTCCGGCTCCTGCAGGGCATCGGTGCCGGCGCGATCCAGCCGGTCATCATGACGGTGGTCGGCGACCTCTATCCGGGGGCGGAGCGCGGCAAGGTGCAGGGTTATCTGGCCAGCGTCTGGGCGCTTTCGGCGGTCGTCGGGCCGCTGCTCGGCAGCGTCATCGTCCACAGCCTTCCCTGGGCCTGGGTGTTCTGGATCAACGTGCCGATCGGCATTGCATCGGCGCTCGGCTTCATCGTCTATCTGCACGAGGAAAAGCAGACCCGCACGGTATCGATCGATTTTCTGGGAGCCGGCCTGTTCGCGGTGGCCATTTCGGCGCTGATGATCGCGCTCACGGAAACCGAAGGCGCCACCGCCTACATGTTCGTTTCGCTGGCCGTCTTTCTCGTCAGCTTCCTGCTGTTCATCTGGCAGGAGCGGCGCGCCGAGGCCCCGATGATTTCCCTCGATCTCTGGCTGAAGCGGCCGATCGCCTTCGCCAATACCGCGGTCTTCCTCGCCAGCATGGCGATCATGGGGCTGACCACCTTCCTGCCCATGTACGTGCAGACGGTGCTCGACCGATCGCCGCTGGTTGCGGGTTTCGCGCTGACCATGCTGCTGGTCGGCTGGCCGAGCGGCGGGACCTTCGCCTCACGGATGTTTCCGCGCTTCGGATTGCGGCCGCTGATGATCGCCGGCAGCGTCTTCGTGCCGGTCGGGACGCTTTTCCTGGTGCTGCTGACGCCGGGAAGCTCGCCCGTCCAGGCCGGTGCCGGCTCGCTGCTGATGGGTTTCGGCATGGGTCTCTTGAACATTTCCGGCCTGGTGATCATCCAGGACAATGTCGGCTGGTCGGAACGCGGCAGCGCGACCGCCTCCAACGTCTTTTCCCGCAATCTCGGAAGTACGCTCGGTGCGGCGCTTCTCGGTGCCGTGCTGACCTACGGCCTTGCCAATTCCGTCGCGGGGCCGATCACGTCCGATCAGGTGCGCGATCTCCTGCAGGGGGCAGGCGGCGGGCTTGCGGCCGACTCGCCCGTCCGGCTTGCGCTTCAGCATGCGTTGCACATGACCTTCATCGCAATGTTCCTGATCACCGCCCTGATCGTCGTCGCCTGCCTCGGCGTGCCGGGCGTGACCCGGCGCGCGGAGGCGGCGCAGGAAAGCTGAGGCTCAGTTGCCGATGCCGGCCTGGGCGACGAGGACCGGTTTGTCGCGGTAATCGCTCGCAAACAGCTTCCGCAGGTTCTCGATCTTCGGCAGATCGTTGTAGACGATATAGGGATAGGTCGGGTTCTGGGTCAGGAAGTCCTGATGATAGGCTTCCGCCGGATAGAAAGCCTTGCCCGGTTCGATCGTCGTGGCGATCGCCGCATGGAAGACCTTGGCCTTGTTGAGCTGGTCGATATAGGCCTTGGCGACCTTGGCCTGCTCCTCGCTGGTCGGGAAGATCGTCGAGCGATATTGCGTGCCGACATCCGGTCCCTGGCGGTTGAGCTGGGTCGGGTCATGGGCGACCGAGAAATAGATCTGCAGCAGATGCCCGTAGGTGACTTTCTTCGGATCGAATGTCACCCGAACCGATTCCGCATGGCCCGTCTTGCCGTAACCGACCGTTTCGTAGGCGGCGGTCTCCTTGGCGCCGCCGGCATAACCGGAGACGGCGTTCTTGACGCCCTCGACATGCTGGAACACGCCCTGGACGCCCCAGAAACAGCCACCGGCGAAGATGGCCGTTTCGGTCGTGGCCGTGCTTGCCGCCTGATCGACGGCGGGCGCGGGGATGGCAATGCCTTCCTCGGCCGTCGCGCTGAATGTCAGGCCGGCGAGAACCAGCGCCGCGCCCGCGAAGGCGGTGAGCGGATGGGATAGTTTCCTGTTGTTTCTCATGGCGGTCTCCTCAACCGAATTGAAATGAAGGGCGGCGGGTCAGGCCGATGCCGGACTGAATTTCAGGACCGCCCCGTTCATGCAGTAGCGCAGGCCGGTCGGTTTCGGTCCGTCGTCGAAGACGTGGCCGAGATGCCCGCCGCAGCGGGCACAGTTGACGGCGACGCGGACCATGCCGAGCGTGGTGTCGCGCACCGTGCCGACCGCATTGTTGAGCGGTGCCCAGAAGCTCGGCCAGCCCGTGCCGCTCTCGAACTTCGTCTCCGACGAGAAAAGCGCCTGGTCGCAGCCGACGCAGGAGAACGTGCCCTTGCGGTGCTCGTTGAGAAGCGCGCTGCTGCCCGGATATTCGGTGCCTTCCTCGCGCAGGATATTGTACTGTTCAGGCGTCAGCAGCTTGCGCCATTCGTCCGCCGTGTGCGTCACGGGGAAACTGCCGGCCGCGGCATGCGTCGACCGGGCGCTCATCGCGAAAGGGACTGCGGCGAGCCCCAATGCGCTGCCGGCCAGGAATAGGCGTCTGTTCATCATGGTGGAAACCTCCCGGTCCATAATCTGCTTTCCTGCATGATTACGGAAGAGGCGTGCGATTGGTTACACACTTCGCCGCGAAACACCGAAACGTGATCTGGCGGCGAAGTCCGCTCCCGAACGCGGTGAAGGCCCCGAGCGGAAGCCAGGGCCTTCATGGGTCAGGATCAGCGCGCCGGCCATTTCCAGTTGCGGATTTCGGGCATGTCCTCGCCATGTTCGCGGACATAGCGCGTGTGTTCGTCAAGCTTGCCCTTCAACATCTCGATCACCCCGGCCGACTTTTCCTTCAGGCCGGGCACCCGCTCGATCGCCTCGATGGCGAGGTGGAAGCGGTCGAGTTCGTTCAGCACCGTCATGTCGAAGGGCGTCGTTGTCGTGCCCTCCTCGATGAAGCCGCGCACGTGGATGTTCCGATGGTTGGTGCGTTTATAGGTCAGCCGGTGGATGAGGTAGGGATAACCGTGATAGGCGAAGATCACCGGACGGTCGGCGGTGAACAACCGGTCGAAGGCCTCGTCCGGCAGGCCGTGCGGATGCTGGTCCTGCGATTGCAGGGCAAGCAGGTCGACGACGTTGACGACGCGGATCCTCAGGTCCGGTATCGCCTCGCGCAGCAGGGTCACGGCCGCCAGCGTCTCGAGCGTCGGCACGTCGCCGGCGCAGGCCATCACCACGTCGGGCTCTACGGCGCCGCCCTCGTTGCTTGCCCAGTCCCAGATGCCGATGCCGGCTTCGCAATGGCGGATCGCCTCGTCCATCGTCAGCCATTGCGGCTCCGGCTGCTTGCCGGCGACGATGACGTTGATGCGGTCCCAGGTCTTCAGGCAATGATCGCCGATCCACAGCAGCGTATTGGCATCCGGCGGCAGGTAGATGCGCACGATATCCGCCTTCTTGTTGGCGACGAGGTCGACGAAGCCGGGATCCTGGTGGGAGAAGCCGTTATGGTCCTGCCGCCAGACATGCGAGGTGAGCAGATAGTTGAGCGAGGAAACCGGTTTGCGCCACGGCAGTTCGCGGGAGACCTTCAGCCACTTGGCATGCTGGTTGAACATCGAATCGACGATGTGGATGAAAGCCTCGTAGCACGAGAAGAACCCGTGCCGGCCGGTGAGCAGGTAGCCTTCCAGCCAGCCCTGGCAAAGGTGCTCGGACAGCACTTCCATCACCCGCCCGTCGCGGGACAGATGCACGTCGTAGGGCTCGATCCGTTCCATCCAGACACGGTCGGTGACCTCGAAGACATTGCCGAGCCGGTTCGACTCGGTCTCGTCCGGGCCGAAGATGCGGAAGTTGGAATTGATATCGTTGAGCTTCAGCACGTCGCGCAGATATCTGCCGAGTATCTCCGTCGTCTGGACCATGTCGGCACCCCGCGTCTTCACGGGGACCGCATAGTCGCGGATATCGGGGACGACGAGCTCCTTGCGGACGAGGCCGCCATTGGCATGCGGGTTGGCACCCATGCGGCGCTCCCCGCCAGGCGAAAGCGCCCGCAGCTCCTCCTTCAGCCGGCCGTTGGCGTCGAAGAGGTCTTCCGGATCGTAGCTCCGCATCCAGTCCTCGAGGATCCTGCGATGGCCGTCGTCCTCGCGGCAGCCGGAGACAGGCACCTGGTGGGCGCGCCAGAAGTCCTCCACCTTTTTGCCGTCGACCTCCTTCGGCCCGGTCCAGCCTTTCGGACTGCGCAGCACGATCATCGGC
>Ga0209051_1000859_pt1 | contig 30952 bp, 26 predicted proteins | sample AraplaCvi_mMS_r2_2_FD_184286 | JGI IMG/M metagenome (GOLD analysis project Ga0209051, IMG submission 184286) | Arabidopsis root microbial communities from North Carolina, USA - plate scrape MF_Cvi_mMS_r2 (SPAdes) (version 2) | ecosystem: Host-associated > Plants > Roots > Endosphere | place...
GTCTTGCGCGACTCGCCCACGGTGCCGATGGTCTCGCGGATGATGGTGCCGAGCACCACGAGGTCGCAGTTGGCGGCCTTCATCTTGGCGACCTGCGAGCTGAAGTCGGTGGCGCCGCGCTTGAACGAGGTCTTCTCGGCCAGCTCCATGCCGGCGGTCTTCAGGCCCGCCTCGGCGCCGCGCAGCACCTCGAGCCCGAATTCGTCGTCCTGGTAGATGGTGCAGACCTTCTTGGCGCCCTTCTCCTTGATCATCTTCGGCAGCGCGAGGCGGATCTGGTCGTAGTAGGTGGCGGCGAACGAGTACTTGAGCCGGTTCAGCGGCTCGTACATTTCGCGCGCCGCGGTGATCGGCATGAAGTTGACGATGTTCTTCTCGAACTGCACCGGCATGGCTGCCATGTTCTGCGCCGTGCCGATGTGGCCGGCCATGATGAAGATCTTCTCCTGGTTGACCAGCTTCTGCGCCGCGAGCACGGCCTTCTTCGGGTCGTAGCCCGAGTCCTCGACGAACAACTTGAGCTTGCGGCCGTGGATGTTGCCCTGCTCGTTGAGCTCGTCCACGCGCAGCTGCATGCCGTTGCGCGCCTGCTTGCCGAAGCCCGCGAGCGGGCCCGACAGGTCCTGGATCGTGCCGATGCGGATCTCGTCCTTGCTCACACCCTGTTGCTGCGCGGACGCGAACGTCGCGACCAGGCCCAGCACGGCCAGGGTCGTCACTGTCTTGAGCTTCATCATGGCGTTGTCTCCTCGGGTTGACGAAAAATGAATCAGCGATACATGGCGTCGATGCGCTCGGCGTACTTGGCCTGCACCAGCTTGCGCTTGAGCTTCATCGTCGGCGTGAGCTCTTCGTCCTCGGCACTCAACTGCGTTTCGAGCAGGAAGAACTTCTTGATCTGCTCGACCCGCGCAAACCTGCCGTTGACGCGGTCGATCTCGCCCTGGATCAGGTCGAGCACCTCTTGCGCGCGCGTCAGGCTTTCGTAGTTGCTGAACGGCACATCGTGGTCCTGCGCAAACTTCTCGACGTTCTCCTGGTCGATCATGACGATCACCGTCAGGTAGGGTTTCCTGTCGCCGATCACCACTGCGTCGGTGATGTAGGGGCTGAACTTGAGCTCGTTCTCCAGCTCGCTCGGCGTGATGTTCTTCCCCCCTGCCGTGATGATGATGTCCTTCATGCGGTCGGTGATGCGGAAATACCCTTCCGCGTCGACCGTTCCCACGTCGCCGGTGTGCAGCCAGCCGTCGGCGTCGATGGTCTCGGCGGTCTTCTCGGGCAGGTTGAGGTAGCCCATGAAGATGTTGGGGCCGCGCACCAGGATTTCGCCGGTCTGCGGATCGAGGCGCACCTCGTTGTAGCTGGTGGCCGGGCCGATCGAGCCCGGCATGATGCGCGAGGGCGGCACGCCCGTGGAGGCGCCGCACGACTCGGTCATGCCCCAGACCTCCAGCATGGGCACGCCCAGCGCCAGGTACCAGCGCACGAGTTCGGGCGAGATCGGCGCCGCGCCGGTGACGAGAAAACGCGCGCGGTGGATGCCGATGAGCTTGCGCACGTTGTCCAGCGCGAGCCAGCGCGCCATGCGGAACTTCAAGCGCAGCCAGCCGCCCACCGGCCGGCCCTCGAGCACGCGATCGGCGATCTGCCGGCCCACGCCGATGCTCCAGCCGTAGGCGGCCTGCTGCAGCCGGCTGGCTTCCTTGAGGGCGATCATCACGCCCGAGTAGAACTTCTCCCACACGCGCGGCACGGCGGTGAACACCGTGGGCGAAATCTCGCGCACGTTCTCGGGCACCGTCTCGGGGTTCTCGACGAAGTTGAGGATCGAGCCGGTGTACATCGCGAAGTATTCGCCGCCCATGCGCTCGGCGATGTGGCACAGCGGCAGGAAGCACATGCGCTCGTCGCCCTCGCCCTGGGCCAGCAGGGTGTTGTAGCCGCGCATGGTGTAGACCAGCCCGCGGTGGCTGTGCATCGCGCCCTTGGGCTTGCCGGTGGTGCCCGAGGTGTAGACCAGGATCGCGAGGTCTTCCGGACGGCAGGCGGCAATGCGCTGCTCCAGCGCCTGCGGATGGGCCTGCAGGTAATCGCGGCCGAGTGCGCGCAGGGCATCCAGGCTGATGACGCCGGGATCGTCGAGCTCGCGCAGGCCCTCCATGTCGAACACGACGACCTTGCGCAGCATCGGCAGCCGGGCGCGCACTTCGAGCGCCTTGTCGAGCTGCTCGTCGTCCTCCACGAAGAGCACGGTGGTGCGCGAGTCCTCGCAGAGGTAGTGCACCTGCGAGGCCGCGTCGGTGGGATAGATGCCGTTGGACACGCCGCCGCAGCTGAGCACCGCCAGGTCGCACAGCACCCATTCGATGACGGTGTTGGCAAGGATCGACGCGCACTCGCCCGGCCCGAAGCCGACCGCCAGCAAGCCACCCGCGATCTCGCGCACGGCCTCGGCGGTTTGCCGCCAGGTCCAGGCGCGCCAGATGCCGAATTCCTTCTGCCGCATCCAGACCTTGTCGGCGCGCAGCTCCACGGCCTTCCAGAACACGGCGGGGATGGTGTCGCCCGGCACGGCGATGCCCGGACTCGGCTGCAGATGCGCCAGGTCCCAGAGGCCTGCCGGAGCGCGCAGGGCAGTCGTGCTCATGCCTTCATCTCCAGGTCTTCTTCTTTTTCCAGCGCCGCTCGCCGCGCACGCCGTCGTCCTTGACGCCGAGGTAGAACTCCTTGATGTCCTCCTTCTCGCGCAGGCGTTCGCAGGTGTCTTCCATCACGATGCGGCCGTTCTCGAGCACGTAGCCGTGGTCGGAAGCGTTGAGCGCCATGTTGGCGTTCTGCTCCACGAGCAGGATGGTGGTGCCGCGCTCGCGGTTGATGCGCACGACGATCTCGAAGATCTCTTTCGTCAGCTTGGGGCTGAGACCGAGGCTGGGTTCGTCGAGCAGGATCAGATGCGGCGCGGCCATGATGGCGCGCGATATGGCGAGCATCTGCTGCTGGCCGCCCGAGAGCAGGCCGGCGTCCTGCGTGGCTCTTTCGCGCAGGATGGGGAAGTAGGTGTAGACGCTCTCCATGTCCCGCGCTATGCCGTCGCGGTCCTTGCGGGTGTAGGCACCCATCAGCAGGTTGTCTGTCACCGACAGCAGCGGAAACACCTCGCGGCCTTCGGGCACGTGGCTCAGGCCCTGCTGCACGATGTAGGCCGGGTCCTTGGCGGTGATGTCCTTGCCCTGGAATTCGATGCTGCCTTTTCTCGGGTCGATGATTCCCGAGATCGTTTTGAGGATCGTCGTCTTGCCTGCGCCGTTGGAGCCCAGCACGGTCACGATCTCGCCTTGCCTGACTTTCAGGCTCACGCCGCGGATGGCCTTGATGGGGCCGTAGGCGCTTTCGACGTTGAGTAGTTGGAGGACGACGTCGGTCACTTCGTTGTCCCTTGAGGATTTGCTCGATCGTTTGACAAGAACGGGGAGCGGCGTTGGGGCCCCTGCCCCGGGCCGGCCGACGTCACCGGCCCTTCGGGCTTCCCTGCGCTGCTCGCGACAAGCGGGGTCTCGCAGAACTCGCTTCGCTCAAACAGCTGCGAGCCCTGATCCGCTTGTCGCTCCGCTGCTCGGCGGCGCCTCAACGGCCCGCCCGGGGCAGGGGCCCCAACGCCGTGGACACGCTCAGGGTGGTTCCACCTCCGCCCGAGCCCGGTGTGCGGTGCGGGGTGGGCGCCCCCTCTGTGCCGCTGAGGAGCGCAGCTTTCCGCGGATAAGGGCTCGCCCTTGTTTGAGCGAAGCGAGTTTGGGCGAGACCCCGCGGAAAGCGAGCACCGGAAGGGAGCCCGAAGGGCCGGCATAGTGGGGGCGACCGCGCCGCACCGCATACCGGGCGCCTCCAACGAAGCGGCGAACAGAACATTCACGCCCCAACCCTCCTCAAGCTGCTCACGTCATCCACAGTCCCAAGATAGGCTTCGATGACACGTGCGTCTGCCTGCACCTCGCGTGGCGTTCCGGTGGCCAGCACCTCGCCCATGTTCATCGCGAGCACGCGGTCCGACACCTTCGACACCAGAGACATGTCGTGCTCGACCATCAGCACCGACACCCCCAGCTCATGCTGGATGTCCTGGATCCAGAACGCCATGTCCGCCGTCTCTTCGACATTGAGCCCGGACGATGGCTCGTCGAGCAACAGCAGCTTGGGCTCGGTGCACAGCGCGCGCGCGAGCTCCACCACCTTGCGAACGCCGTACGGCAGGCCAGCCACCATCGAATCGCGGTGATGCTGCAGGTCCAGCAGATCGATCACCTGCTCCGCTTTCTCGCGCGCCTGAATCTCGGCACGCCGCGTGGCCGGCGTGAAGAACACCTCGCTCCAGAAACCCGTCTGCCGATGCGTGTGGCGGCCGATCAGCAGGTTGTGCAGGACCGTGGCGTGCTCGAAGAGTTCGATGTTCTGGAAGGTGCGCGCAATGCCGAGCGCGGCAATCGCGTGTGGCGCCTGGTGCGTCAAGGCCAGCGGCCCGGCCGCCCCGCCATGCCACGTGATCTCGCCCATTGTCGGCGTGTAGATCCGGCTGATCAGGTTGAACACCGTCGTCTTGCCCGCGCCATTCGGACCGATCAGCGTGAACACCTCGCCGCGCCGCACGTCGAAGCTCACCTTGTTGACCGCGAGCACGCCGCCGAAGCGCACGCTCAGGTCCTTCGCCGAAAGAAGAATGTCGCCGCTGCTGCTCGTCATCTCAATCGGTCCGACTTGGTGAACGACTTCTGCCGCTTGAACAGCCCCTTGCGGTAGAACGGAAAGAGCTGCAGCCAGGTGCGGATCTTGAGCCAGCGGCCATACAGCCCCAGCGGCTCGAACAGCACGAAGGCGATCAGCACCAGCCCGTACACCAGCCCCTGCAGCCCCGGCGCCTGCCCGATCACGGCCGGCAGCCAGTCCTTGCCCATCGAGATCAGCTGCGGCATCGCGATCAGGAAGATCGCGCCCAGGAACGCGCCATGCACCGAGCCCAGGCCGCCGATCACCACCATCAGCAGCAGGTCGATCGACTGCAGGATGTTGAACTGGTCCGGCGAGATGAAGCTGAGCTTGTGCGCATACAGCGCGCCGCCCAGGCCCGCGAGCGCGGCCGAGATGGCGAAAGACATCGTCTTGTAGCGCGCCAGGTGGATGCCCATGCTCTGCGCCGAGATCTCCGAATCGCGGATCGCCACGAAGGCGCGGCCGGTCGGCGAACGCAGCAGGTTCAGGATGCCGAGCGTGCTGAGCACCGCCACCACCAGGCACAGGAAGTAGAAGCCATTGCCCGACCCGAGCGACCAGCCGAACAACTGCGGCGGCTTCACATGCAGCCCCGCGTTGCCGCCCGTCACGCTCTCCCAGCGCGCGAACACTTCCTCGACGATGAAGCCGAACGACAGCGTGGCGATGCCCAGGTAGATGCCCTTCACGCGCAGGGCCGGCAGCGCGACCACCACGCCCACCGCCGCCGACAGCGCCGCGGCCGCGAGCAGCGCAATCGGAAACGGCACGCCCAGGTTGGTCAGCACCCCTTGCGTGTAGGCTCCCGCGCCAAGGAAGGCCGCATGCCCGATCGAGAACTGCCCCGTGAAGCCCGCCAGCAGCATCAGGCCCAGTCCGACGATGCCGTAGATCAGCACGAAGGTCAGCTGCGCGAGCCAGTACTCGTCGATCGCCCAGGGCGCGGCGACGAGGAACGCGGCGAGCAGGCCATACCAGAAAACATGGCCGCCGTGCTTGGCGAGGCGGATGTCCTGGTCGTAGCTGGTCTTGAAGATGAAGCGCATGAATCAGGTCCGTCGCCGGGCCGCCCCAAGGCGGACCTGCGCCCCCTCGGGGGGCAGCGAGTACACGAAGTGACGAGCGTGGGGGCACATGCTTCTACACCTTCTTGCGCAGCTTCTCGCCAAAGAGACCGTTCGGCTTGATCATGAGCATCAGCAGCACCACGATGTACGGCGCCGTGTCCTTGAAGCCGTCGGGCAGGTAGAAGCCCGCGAACGATTCGACGATGCCGATCACCAGCCCGCCGACGATGGCGCCCGGCAGGCTGCCGAAGCCGCCCACCACCGCGGCCGGAAAGGCCTTGAGCCCGATGAAGCCCATGTTCGCGTGGACGAAGGTGATGGGCGCAAGCAGCATGCCGGCAATGGCCGCGACCGCCGCCGCGAGCCCCCACACCAATCCGTTCAGGCGCTTCACCGGAATGCCCATGTAGTACGCCGCGAGCTGGTTCTGCGACGAGGCCTGCATCGCGATGCCGAGCTTGCTGTAGCGGAACATCGCGAACAGCAGGCCGCAGAGGATGGCCGTGGCGATGATGATCGCGAGCTGCTCGAGGTTGACCACCAGCCCGCCCAGCTTCCAGATCTGGTCCTTGTAGGGCACGGGCAGCGTGTGGGTGTCGGTGCCGATGCCCGGCACCATGGTGATGAGCCCGCGCGCCACGTAGGCGATGCCGATGGTGAGCATCACGATCGAGAATTGCGGCTGCCCGAGGATCGGGCGGATCACCACCAGTTCGAGCAGCACGCCGAAGGCCGCCATCGCCACCACCGCGAGCAGGGCCGCGAGCCAGAACGGCATCCCGAACAGCGACATGCCGGCAAACGCGCCGAAGGCGCCGAGCATCATCAGGTCGCCCTGCGCGAAGCTCACGGTTTCGGTGGCCTTGTAGATCAGCACGAAGCCCAGCGCGATCAGCCCATAGATGCAGCCTTGTGCAATGCCCGACAGCAGGAGTTGGAGGATCTGCATGGGGCCTCTTCTTGCGGCTACTGCCTGAAGCCGCCGGCTGCGTCGTGCAGCGCGAGGCGGCGCGAGCCGGCCAGGATGTCGCTGGGCTTCAGGCCGTAGACCTGGCGGATCGAATGGCTGAAGTGCGTCGAGTCGGGGTAGCCGGTGTCCAGCGCGATGTCGGTCAGCGTGCTGGCCTGGCGCACATGGCGCAGCAGGCTGCGCGCGCGCTTCCAGGCCCGGAAGGCGCGAAACGCCATGCCGGTTTCCTGCTTGAACAGATGCAGGAAGCGCGAGAACGACAGGTGCACCGAGGCCGCGCAGTCCTCGGCCGAGGCAGGTGCGGCCGGGTCGGCGTTGATGGCGTCGATGACCTTGCGGATGCGCGCATCGAGCGCGCGCGGCGCCAGCGGCGCGCCGAAGAACAGCGCATCGAAGTCGAAGCCGTCGAAGTCCGTGCCGCGGCCCGATGCGGCGAGCAGGTGCGCATGGACATTGCGCATGCGCCGCACGAAGGCCGGCGCATCGACCGGCCCGCAGTGCTGCATGAAGGCCGGCATCCGGGCGGGATCGACCGACTCCGATTCGATCAGCAGGTTGAAGATGAGCGGATGCGCGCTTTCCACGCGGTGCGGCACCTGCGGCGGCACCACCAGCAGCTCGCCCGCCTGCCAGGCGCCGCCGCCGACGCACAGGCGGTTCGGCGGCGCGCCGGCGGGCGACACGTACACCCCGTACCCGCCCATGGTGCGCTCGGCCGCGGCCCCGAGCAGCCCGGCGTAGAACACACGCTGGTGCGTGAGCCACATCAGGCGCTCCCCGCGCTGCGCGCCGCCGCTTTCCGGCGGCGCCGCCTTCGTTCGCTGCATGGTGTCTGTCTCCTGCATCGGGCCGCCGCCGGCCCGGGGCCGGCGCTGCGTTGGCTGGATCGTAGCGGCGGGGGCCGGCTGCGCGGCGTGCATTTGCGCGGGGACTTTCCCTAGGGCTTGCTGGCGCTATGGCGCGAGCGCGCGGCGAAGCTCGGCGCAGCACAGCGCGATGGCCGTATCGGCCTCGTCGAGCACCTTGCCCATGGTGATGAAGCCATGGATCTGGCGCTCGAAGCAGGCGTACGCGGCGCGGTTGCCGGCGGCGGTCAGCGCCTCGGCGTAGGCCATGCCTTCGTCGCGCAGCGGGTCGTAGCCGGCGGTGAGCACCAGCGCGGGCGGCAGACCCGAGAGATCGGCGCACAGCAGCGGCGACGCGCGCCAGTCGAGGTCGTGCCGGGGGTCGTCGATGTAGTGGTCGTGGAAGTACGCCATCGTGTCGCGGGTCAGCAGGTAGCCCTGGCCGTTGGCCTGGTGCGAGGGATGGCCGCGGCGCATGTCGGTGGCGGGATAGACCAGCAGTTGGAAGGCGATGGGCAGGTCGCCGGCATCGCGCGCGGCAATGGCCGCCACCGCGGCGAGGTTGCCGCCCGCGCTGTCGCCGCCCACCGCGAGGCGGCTTGCATCGAGGCTGAGCGAGGCGGCCTCGCGGCGCACCCAGCGGGTGGCGGCCAGCACGTCGTCGACGGCAGCCGGGAAGCGATGCTCGGGCCCCATGCGGTAGTCGACCGACACGACCGCGCAGCCCGCGCCGTCGGCAAGCGAGCGGCACAGCACGTCGTGCGTGTCGAGGTCGCCGATGACCCAGCCGCCGCCGTGGAAGTACACGAGCACCGGCAGCGCGGCATGGGCCAGGGAACCCAGCGGGCGGTAGAGCCGCACCGGGATGGTGCCGTACGGCCCGTCGGCCTCCAGTTCGCGGACTTCGGCGACCGGCGGGGCCTCGGGTTGGGTGGTGGCGCGGCGCTCGCGATAGAAGGCGCGCGCCTCGGCCGGCGAAAGCGTGTGCGTGGGCGGGATGCCGCGCGCCTCGATGAAGTCAAGCAAAGCGCGCGCCTGGGGGTGCAGCATGGTGTCTCCGGTGGATCGGTCCGACCATGCCCGCGCCGCCCTGGCGCGGCTTGCGAAAACTGGCTAAGCCTTGCGCGGCTTCACGCGCGAGGCGGCTTCCTTGGCCAGCCTGCGGGCCGTGCCGGTGTCGGCCGCATGCACCAGCGCCACGCCCATGCGGCGCTTGGCAAAGCTCTCGGGCTTGCCGAACAGACGGATGTCGCTGCCGGGCACCTGCAGCGCCTCGGCCACGCCGTCGAAGGCGATGCCGGCAGCATCCACGCCGCCATAGATCACGGCGCTGGCACCGGGGCTCTTGAGCGAGGTGTCCACCGGCAGGCCGAGGATGGCGCGCGCATGCAGCTCGAACTCGTTCTGCCATTGCGTGGCCATGGTCACCATGCCGGTGTCGTGCGGACGCGGGCTCACTTCGCTGAACCAGACTTCGTCGCCCTTCACGAACAACTCGACGCCGAACAGGCCCTGGCCTCCCAGGTCGGACGTGACGGCCTCGGCAATCTGCTGCGCCTTCTGCAGCGCGGCCGGCGCCATCGGGTGCGGCTGCCAGCTTTCGACGTAGTCGCCGCTCACCTGCACATGGCCGATGGGTTCGCAGAACCGGGTCTCCACCGCGCCGGCCGCGTCCCTGGCGCGCACCGTGAGCAACGTGATCTCGTAGTCGAAGTCGATGAAGCCCTCGACGATCACGCGGCCGTGGCTCACACGGCCGCCGGCCATGGCGTAGTCCCAGGCCTTCTGCACGTCGGCCGGGCCGTCGATCTTGCTCTGGCCCTTGCCGGAGCTGCTCATCACGGGCTTGACGATGCAGGGATAGCCGATGCCCGCGTCGATGGCGGCCTGCAGCTCGGCCAGCGAGTCGCAGAACTTGTAGGGGCTGGTGGGCACGCCCAGCGTCTCGGCGGCCAGGCGGCGGATGCCTTCGCGGTCCATCGTGAGGCGGGCGGCGCGGGCGGTGGGAATCACGCGCACCACGCCGGCGTCCTCGAGCTGCTGGAGCATCGGCGTGGCGATGGCCTCGATCTCGGGCACCACGAGCTGCGGCTTCTCGGCCTCGATCAGCGCCTTGAGCTGCTCGGGGTCGCTCATGGTGATGGTGCGCGCATGGTGCGCCACCTGCTGGCCCGGCGCGTTCTCGTAGCGGTCGACCGCGATGGTCTCCACGCCCAGGCGCTGCAGCGCAATCAGCACCTCCTTGCCGAGTTCGCCGGAGCCCAGCAGCATCACGCGAGTGGCCGAGGGGGAAAGAGGGGTGCCGAGGGTGGTCATGGTCGGAGTCGAAAAGAGGGAAGAAAAGGCAATCGCCGCACTGTAAGCCACCCGCGGGCCACCGGTGTCACGCGCGGCAACGGCGGCCGGGCGGGGCTGCTTCACAATCGATCTCCTGCCGCGGTGGCGCGTCCACCCGCTCCCTCTTTTTTCCGCTTTCATTCTTCAAGGAGTTTTCTCATGACGATTCAGACCGTCGGCATCATCGGCGCCGGAACAATGGGCAACGGCATCGCGCAGGCCTGCGCGGTGTCGGGCGTCAACGTGGTGATGATCGATGTGGCCCAGGCGGCTGTCGACAAGGGCCTGGCCACCATCTCGGGCAGCCTCGACCGGCTGATCAAGAAGGAAAAGCTCACGGCCGAGCAGAAGACTGCCGCGCTCGCGCTGATCAAGGGCTCGACCGATTACAACGACCTGAAGGGCGCGCAGCTCGTGATCGAGGCCGCCACCGAGAACCATGCGCTCAAGCTCAAGATCCTCAAGCAGGTCGACGAGCTGCTGGCGCCCGAGGTGATCATCGCCTCCAACACCTCGTCGATCTCGATCACGCAACTGGCCGCCGCCACCTCGCGCGCCGACCGCTTCATCGGCATGCATTTCTTCAACCCGGTGCCGATGATGGCGCTGGTGGAGCTGATCCGCGGCTACCTCACGAGCGACGCCACGCACGATGCCGTCAAGGCGCTGGCCGAGAAGCTCGGCAAGTCGCCGATCACGGTGAAGAACGCGCCGGGCTTCGTGGTCAACCGCATCCTGGTACCGATGATCAACGAGGCCTTCTTCGTGCTGTCCGAAGGCATCGCGACGGCCGAGGACATCGACGCCGGCATGAAGCTGGGCTGCAACCAGCCGATCGGCCCGCTGGCGCTGGCCGACATGATCGGGCTGGATGTGTGCCTGGCCGTGATGGAGGTGTACCTCGAGCAGTTCGGCGATTCCAAGTACCGGCCCTGCCCGCTGCTCAAGGAGATGGTGGCTGCGGGCCAGCTCGGGCGCAAGACCGGGCGCGGCGTGTACACCTACTGATCTGGCGTCCGACAAGAACAAGGAGACAAACGCCATGACCGCGACACCCACCACCCCGCCGGCAGAAGGCTGCATCGACACCCAGGTGCTCGGCCACGTGCTCTTGATCGGCATCAACCGCCCGGCCAAGCGCAACGGCTGGACGCCGCCGATGTTCAGGCAGCTGGCCGAGGCCTACACCCGGCTCGACGACGACCCGGCGCTGCGCGTGGGCGTGCTGCATGCCTTCGGCGACCACTTCACGGCCGGGCTCGACCTGCCGGCGGTCGCCGAGTACATGAAGCGCGGCGAGAAGGCGATTCCGGCGGGCCTGGTGGAGCCGCACGACTTCGGCCTGCCCGGCTACCGCCGCCGCACCAAGCCGATGGTGGCGGCGGTCAAGGGCATCTGCTTCACGGTGGGCATCGAGCTGATGCTGGGTGCCGACATCGTGGTGGCGGCCGACAACTGCCGCTTCTCGCAGATGGAGGTGCAGCGCGGCATCATGGCCACGGGCGGCGCCACGCTGCGCATGGCCGAGCGCGCGGGCGTGGGCAACGCCATGCTGCATTTGCTGACGGCCGACGAGTTCGACAGCGCCGAGGCCTATCGCCTGAACTTCGTGCAGAAGGTGGTGCCGGCCGGGCAGGAGCTCGACGCGGCGCTGGCCATTGCGCAGCGCATCGCGGCGCAGGCCCCGCTGGCGGTGGTGGCCACGCGGCTCAACGTGATCAAGGCCGTCGAACAAGGACCGCTCGCGGCCGTCTCGGAATTCATCGAGACACAGAAGCGGCTGTCGAACAGCGAGGACGCGGCCGAAGGCGTGCGTTCCTTCGTCGAGCGGCGGCCCGCGCGCTTCAGCGGCCGTTGACGCTGCCGGCGGGTCAGCCGCGTGCCTGGGCAATCACCAGCAGGCCGTCCATGATCAGGCTTTCGACCAGCTCGAAGTCCCCGTTCATCACGGGCGCCATCTTCCAGCCCGCGCCGCCGGTCATGTAGCAGGCGGGCTCGGCGCCGCAGTGCGAGCGCACGTGCTGCACCATGCGCTCGACCGCGCCGGCAATGGCATAGGTACCCCCGCTGGTGAGCGCGTCGCTGGTGTTGGTGGGGAATTCGCGCACCTCGCCGGTCGGCACGTGCAGGCCGGCCGTGCCCGACTCCAGCGCACGCAGCATGATGCCGTGGCCCGGCAGGATCAGGCCGCCCAGGAACTTGCCGCCGGCATCGATGGCCTCGACCGTCACCGCGGTGCCGATCATCACCACCACCATCGGCCGCGCCGGCCCCGCGTCCAGCATCCGGTGGCGTGCACCGATCATCGCCACCCAGCGGTCGGCGCCCAGCCGCGTCGGATGGTCGTAGCCGTTGACGATGCCGGCCTCGGCCGCGCTCGACACCACCCAGCGCGGGGCGCAATCGAAGCGCTCGACGATCTGCTCCTCGGCGCGGCGGCGCACCGCGTCGCCGGCCACCACGCAGCCGAGCATGGAGCCGGGCGCGGGCAGCTCGGCCCAGGGGCCGTCGGCCAGCCGCTCGATGTGGTCGAGGAACTCCGCCCCATGCGCCTGCAGCGCGGCCCCCGGATGCGCCGCATCGTAGAGCGCCCATTTGAGGCGGGTATTGCCGATGTCGATCGCGAGGAAGGGGGATGCCATGGGCGGGATTATTGCGACTTTGTCGTGATCGATGCTGGCACGTCGTTGACACACGCGGCGCGGACCTACGCGCCCACGTCCGGTTTCGCCGCTACATTCGCGATTCCCCTCAACCAAGGCGCAAGGAGAGAACCATGGGTTTGCTCAGTTTCATCAAGGAAGCCGGCGAGAAGCTGTTCGGCGGATCGTCGGCGCAGGCGGCCGAGCCGGATGCCAACACCAAGGCCGCGGCGGCCATCAAGACCTACATCGAGACGCAGAATCTCGGGCTCACGAGCCTGGAAGTGACCTACACCGCGAGCAGCGGCGTGGTGACCCTGGCCGGCCAGGCGCCTTCGCAGGAAGCCAGCGAAAAGGCCGCGCTGGCCGCGGGCAACGTGGCCAATGTGACGAGCGTCGACAACAAGCTGGTCGCCCCGCCCGCACCGCCGGCCCAGTACCACGACGTGGTGAAGGGCGACACGCTGTCGGCCATCTCCAAGAAGTACTACGGCGACGCCAACAAGTACAACGTGATCTTCGAGGCGAACAAGCCGATGCTGAGCCATCCGGACAAGATCTATCCGGGGCAGAAGCTGCGCATTCCGGTGCTGTGAGCTGATTCACCCAGTTGCAATGAAAAAGGCCCACTGGTTTCGGTGGGCCTTTTTTGCTTAGTTCTGCTTCCAGGGCAGCCCGCGCTTGCGCCAGCCGCCGATCTGCCCGCGGTGGCCGCTCTCATCCGGATTGCCCTCGAAACCTTCGAGGATGTTGTAGGCCTCCAGCCCCAGTTCGGTGGCGCGCCGTGCGGCGGCGATGGAGCGCACGCCGCTGCGGCACAGCAGCACCAGTTTCTTCCTGCCATCCTCGCCCGCGGCGCGAATGCCGCCGTCGAAGGCCGGGTTGAGCGCCATGCCTGGCCACTGCTTCCAGGCCAGCGGCACGGCGCCGGGCACGTAGCCGACCCATTCGCGCTCGGCGTCGGTGCGCACGTCGACCAGCACGGCCTCGCCGCTGGCCATCCACTCCGCGGCCTGCTCGGGCGTCACGTCGCCGGCATAGCCTTTTTCCCCAACGGGTTCAGTCATCTCTGTTCATTCCTTCCAATCGATAGGGTTACTTCACTGGCAACAGCCGTCTTTACGCTGTTCGGCGTCCTCGCCGGATGATGGAATTTTTCACCAGTTCGTGAAAACCCTGTTTGTCACATATTCCAGCGCGCCAAAGATGCGGATGGGCCTGCCGAACATCGCGCCAAGAAGGCGGGCAGGGTTTCTTCGGTCAGAAATTGTATGGAGAGAGACAAGATGACAGACAGCAAATCGCCCGGCCGCCGCAACCTCCTGAAGGGTGCCGCCGTTGCCGCAGGCGCCATGTCGGCGCCGATGGTCAGCATGGCCCAGACCACCTCCCTGCGCTTCCAGAGCACCTGGCCGGCCAAGGACATCTTCCACGAATATGCGCAGGACTTCGCGAAGAAGGTCAATGACATGGCGGGCGGCCGCCTCAAGATCGAGGTGCTGCCCTCGGGTGCGGTGGTGCCGGCGTTCCAGCTGCTCGAAGCGGTGAACAAGGGCACGCTGGACGGCGGCCATGGCGTGGTCGCCTACCACTACGGAAAGAACTCGGCGCTCGCGCTGTGGGGTTCGGGTCCGGGCTTCGGCATGGACGCCAACACGGTGCTGGCCTGGCACAACTACGGCGGCGGCAAGGCGCTGCTCGACGAGATCTACAAGAGCCTGAACATGGAGGTGGTGTCGTACCTCTACGGCCCCATGCCCACGCAGCCGCTGGGCTGGTTCAAGAAGCCGGTGGCCAAGGTGGAAGACATGAAGGGCCTGAAGTTCCGCACCGTGGGCCTGGCGGTCGACATGTTCACCGAGATGGGCACGGCGGTGAACCCGCTGCCCGGCAGCGAGATCGTGCCCGCGCTGGACCGCGGGCTGATCGATGCGGCCGAGTTCAACAACGCCTCCAGCGACCGCGTGCTCGGCTTTCCCGACGTGGTGAAGAACTGCATGCTGCAGAGCTTCCACCAGTCGGGCGAGCAGTTCGAGGTGCTGTTCAACAAGGGCAAGTACAGCGCGCTGCCGCAGGAACTTCGCTCCATCATCGACTACGCCGTGCAGGCCGCGAGCGCCGACATGAGCTGGAAGGCGGTGCAGCGCAATTCGCAGGACTATGCCGACATGAAGAAAGCCGGCATCAAGTTCTACAAGACGCCCGACGCCGTGCTGCGCGCGCAGCTTGCTGCCTGGGACAAAACGGTGGAGAAGAAGTCCGCAGAGAACCCGCTGTTCAAGAAGGTGCTCGACTCGCAGCGCGTGTTCGCGGAGCGCGCGCTGCAGTGGCAGAACGACTACGGCGTCGATTTCAAGATGGCCTACAACCACTACTTCGGCAAGAAGAAGAGCTGACACCGGTCGGCGTGCGCTTCGTGTCGCTTCGCCAAACCTCTTGCAGGGAGCAACACCTGTGGCCCGGCAAAGCCGGTTCCACGGTGTTCCACGGATGGGTCCTGCCTATCAACATGACATGACATGAACACCCAACGCTTCCTCCACGCCGTCGACCGGTTCAGCATGGTCGTGGGCAAGACCTTCTCTTGGCTCATCGTGGCGCTGATGCTGCTGGTATGCGGCGAGGTCTTCAAGCGCTACGCGCTCAACGCACCCACCGCCTGGATCTTCGATGCCAACAACATGCTCTACGGGACGCTCTTCATGATGGGCGGCGCCTACACGCTCTCGCAGGCCGGCCACGTGCGCGGCGACTTCCTCTACGGCAGCATGAAGCCGCGCACGCAGGCCGCGCTCGACCTGGTGCTGTTCATCCTCTTCTTCCTGCCCGGCGTGGTGGCGCTCACCTGGTCGGGCTGGACCTACTTCGGCGAATCGCTGGCGATGCGAGAGCAGACCTTCAATGCCGTCCCGATTCCGCTCTATCCCTTCAAGTTCGTCATTCCGGTGGCCGGCGCCGTGCTGCTGCTGCAGGGCATTGCCGAGATGGTGCGCTGCGTGCTGTGCCTGAAGACCGGCGCGTGGACGCCGCGCCTGAAGGACGCGGAAGAGATGGACGTGGTCGGCGAACAGCTCGCCGGCAGCACCCATGTGGACGAAGCCGCCAAGCGCGAGGTGATCGACAAGGCCAAGGCCATCGAGCAGGCTGCGCAGCAGCGCAAGAGCGGCACGGCAGGAGGTACCCAGTGAGCGACCCCGCACTCGGCCTCTCGATGCTCGGCCTGATCGTGGTCGTGATCATGCTGGGCTTTCCCACGGCGTTCACGCTGATGGGTCTGGGCATGTTCTTCGGCTTCATCGCCTTCCACGATCCCGCCGCGCACTGGCTGGACAACAGGATCTTCGACCTGATGGTGCAGCGCGCCTTCGGCGCCATGACCAACGAGACGCTGCTGTCGATCCCGCTGTTCGTGCTGATGGGCTATGTGATGGAGCGCGGCGCGCTGGTCGACAAGATGTTCCACAGCGTGCAACTGGCCTTCCGCCGCGTGCCGGGGTCGCTCGCGGTGACCACGCTGATCGTCTGCACCTTCTGGGGCATTGCGAGCGGCCTGGTCGGCGCGGTGGTGGTGCTGATGGGCGTGATCGCGATGCGGCCGATGCTCAACGCCGGCTACGACACGCGCCTGGCGGCCGGCGTCATCACGGCGGGCGGCACGCTCGGCATCCTGATTCCGCCCTCGGTGATGATCATCGTGTACGCGGCCGTGGCCGGGCAGTCGGTGGTCAAGCTCTATGCGGCGGCGATGTTCCCGGGCTTCTTCCTCGCCTTTCTCTACCTGGTCTACGTGATCGGCTGGGCCATGCTGCAGCCGAAGGTCGCGCCCAAGCTGCCGCCCGACCAGCAGCGCGCACCCATCTCGCCCTGGGTCGCGCACATCGCAGCCAGCTATTCGCCGCGCATGCTGCCCGCGCTCGCAGCGGCCGTGGTGTCGCCGGCGCGCGCGCTGCGCGGCACGGCCGAGGGCGTGCGCATCACCTGGTGGATGCTGCTGCGCAGCCTGCTGAGCGCGCTGGTGCCGCTGGCGCTCGCGGCCGCGACGCTGGGATCGGTCTGGTGGTACGTGGCGATCTACTCGCAGGCGGACAACAGCAGCAGCGGCAACGCGCCGGTGGCGCAGCAGCAGCAGGCGGCGCCCGAAGCTTCCTCCGGAACCGGGCTGGCCGAGCCGCCGGCGTCCGACGCGCCGAAGGAGCCTGCCGCGGAAGGCGGCCTGCAGGAGCCGCCGGGCGGCGTCGAGGAGCCTCCCGGCAGCGAAGCCCCGGCCCCCGTAGCGGCCGAGGGCGGCCTGCGGCAGCTCGGCGAAGCGGTCGATGCGCCGAAGACCGCCGCCGTGCCCGAGGCCTTCTACACCGGCTTCCTGCTGGCCAGCCTCTTCACGCTCGCGCTGCTGGCCTGGTACTACTGGCGCATGGACGCGGAGCAGTTCGAGATCCTGCGCATGCTGGTGTCGTCGGTGATGCCGCTGGCCACGCTCACCCTGGTGGTACTGGGCGTGATCCTGTTCGGCATCACGACCGCCACCGAGTCGGCCGCGGTGGGCGCCGCCGGCGCCTTCCTGATGGCCTGGCAGGCCGGGACGCTGAACTTCAAGAAGATCAAGGAGGCCGTGTTCCTCACGCTCAAGACCACCTCGATGGTGTGCTGGCTGTTCGTGGGCTCGGCGCTGTTCTCGGCGGTGTTCGCGCTGCTGGGCGGCCAGCGCATCGTCGAGGAATGGGTGCTGGGCATGAACCTCAGCCCGCTGCAGTTCCTGCTGCTGTCGCAGGCGATCATCTTCATCCTGGGCTGGCCGCTCGAGTGGACCGAGATCATCGTGATCTTCGTGCCCATCTTCCTGCCGCTGCTCGCGCACTTCCAGATCGACCCGCTGCTGTTCGGCGTGCTGGTGTTCGTGAACCTGCAGGCGGCGTTCCTCTCGCCGCCGGTGGCGATGTCGGCCTTCTACCTGAAGGGCGTGTCGCCGCCGCACGTGACGATCAACCAGATCTTCGCGGGGATGATGCCCTACATGCTGATCGTGATCCTGTGCATGGTGTTCATGTACATCTGGCCGGGGCTGACGCTGTGGCTGCCGCAGTACCTGTATGGATGAGGCGCCGCCGGTGCCGCGGCGGCACTGCGAGCGGACCCAGACGGAGAACGCCAGCGCTCAGCGGCGCCGCTCCACGTACGGCCGCGCCTGCAGCAGCACGATGCGCTCGCCCACCGTGGCCCATTCGATGTCCTGGTCGACGCCGTTGAACGCGCGCTTCACGGCCGCCCCCACGGTGGCCAGCCGCACCACCAGCTCGTCGGTCAGCACGTTGCGCCCGGCCTCGACCGGCACCTCCTTCACGCCGCCGTCCCTGTCCAGCTGCAGCGCCGTCTCTTCGGCCGAGCGGCTCAGCACCTGGATCGCTTTGGACCAGCTCGAATACATCACCTGCTCGGCCACGCGCCGCCCCTCCACCACGCGGATGCCGATGCCGCGCTTGGCCGAGATGTAGGTGGCGTGCGGATGGCCGGCGTCGAAGGGGTCGCGCGTGATCATCACACCGGCGCTGGTGGAATCGATGGCCGTCTGCACGAACACGCCCATCAGCACCGACTCGGCGCCGAAGCCCGCGGCGCTGCGCGCCTCCCAAGCCTCGGGGTTGAACACCGAGGCCCAGACCTTCTTCACCGCGAGTTCGAGCGCGTCGCCGGTCTTGACGTTGGGCACGGTGGTGTAGAGCCCCGCGCCACTGAAGCCGGGCAGGTCTTCGGAGTTGGACGAGCTGCGCACGAACACGCCGCCACCGCCGAGCTGCGCCTGCCATGCGGCCCGCCATGCCGCAGCGCTGGCCGCATCGACCGGCCACTGCACGATCTCGTCGCGCAATTGCGCCAATGCCTTCTGCCGGATCTGCGGATCGCCCGCGAAACCGGGCTGCTGCCGCATGCTGGCGATGCGCCCGGCCAGGCCGTTCGCGCGCATGAAGCGGTCGTAGTGCGCGAAGGGAATGCAGAAGCCGTCGGGCACGGTCGTGCCCGGAATGCGCGCGGCCAGCATGGCGCCGAGGTTGGCAGCCTTGGCGCCGCATTGCGCACTGTTCCGGGCGCGCAATGACGCCAGCGGCAGCAGGCGCGTCTCGCGCAGGTCCGGCTTCGCGGCCTTGCCGCTGCCCGGCAGTGCGCCGGTGGCCGCCGCACGCGCCGCGCGCGGCGGCAGCGCGGCGATCTCTTCCGCCGTGAGGCGGCGCACCTGGTAGCCCGACGCGGCCACCTTGAGCGCCACCCACTGCCCCGCGTGCTCGCGCAGCACGGCCGCGGCATCGCGCACATAGGCGTTGGGAATGCCCCAGCCCTTGGCCAGCAGGTTGACGTGCGACAGCGCGGTGGACGGCCGCTCGGTCAGCACGCCGGCCACGGGCGGCAGGCCGATCGGCACCTGGCGCAGCACGGCAATGTCGTCGGGCAGCAGCGCGTTCAGCGCATTCGCGCCCGAGGCCTCGTCCACGATGCGCACGCGGCCCGTGGCCGTGCCCAGGTTCATCGGCATGTAGGGCTGCTCGCGGATCAGCGCCTCCTGGCTGACGAAGCCGATGCCCGCCTCGTTCGCGATGCGTTCATGCAGCGTCGAGTTGGTCTTGAATTTCACGGACGCGAAGAAGCTGGCCTTCACCTGCGCATCGGCCTCGCGCAGCAGCGCGGGCGTGAGCCGGTCGCCTTCCCAGAACTCGTAGGTGAAGCTGCCGATGTTCTGCTGCCAGCTCAGCGTGCCGAACAGGAAGCGGCGATCGGGCACGAGGTAGTTGCGGTCGATCTCGCGCTTGCCCGCGCGCGGCGCGAGCCCGGTCTCGCGCACGAAGCGCACATGCAGCTGGTAGCGCGGCGTGTCGATGTAGTAGGTGCGCACCGGCCTCGCATGGCGGTCGACCGCGAACAGGACGTGGGCCAGTTGCATCGGGGTGCCGGCGTCGTACACGCGGGCCAGGGTGTCGAAGTCGCCGCGGCTGCGCAGCATCGGCAGCGACGCGGGTGCGGCCGGCCGCGCCGGAGGCTGCGCGCCTTCCGGAGCCGCCTTGTTGTTCTGCTGCTGGTAGTAGGAAGGCTTGCGCGCGAGCTGCGCGCCCGCGGGCGCGGCGGCAACAATGGCCATCGCGGCGCAGGCGAGCGCTGCCGCCCACCGGGCCGCACTATTGTTTCGGTAGCGCAATTCGCCCAGTGCACAGGCGTTCTTGTTGTTTTTCATGCCGAGTCCTCGATTACAAGCGGTTGCCGAATGTGCGTGCGCTTCACCAAGCAGGGGACATGCGCTGACAGCGGCAGCGGATTCTCGCGCGTTACATATCCAACGCTTTCATCCGGCCCCGGGAACCAGAGACAAACCCATGAACCGCCCCGCCTTTCCTGATCTTCACCGGCCATGGCACCGATGGCTGCTCGGCTTCGCGCTGCTGTGCCTCGGTGCGGCGGCCAGCGCACAGCAGGACCCGCCGGGACGCGTGGCGCGCCTGAACCTGCAGCAGGGCACGGTGAGCTTCGCGCCGGCCGGCGAAGACAGCTGGTACGACGCACAGCCCAACCGCCCCATCACCACCGGCGACCGGCTCTGGACCGACCGCAATGCGCGCGCCGAAGTCCACATCGGCTCGGCCGCGCTGCGCATGGACGGACAGACGCATGTCGAATTCTCCGAACTCGACGACGACACCGTGCGCCTCACCGCGAACCAGGGCAACCTGCAGCTGCGCGTGCGCGACGACCTGTCGGGCCAGCGTTTCGAGGTGGACACCGGCAACCTCGCGGTCGTGATCGACGCGCCCGGCGAATACCGCGTGGCGGCCGACCCGGCGGCCGGCACCACCTGGATCGCGGTGGCTTCGGGCCGCGTCACGCTCTATGGCGAGAACGGCGAATCGCAATCGCTGGGTGCGCGGCAGCAGCTCACCGTGTCGGGCCGCAACCTGGCCGCGGTGGGCGGCGCGCCGGCGCAGAGCGGGAGCTTCGACGCGTGGGTGGCCGAACGCAACCGCATCGAGGACCAGTCGATCTCCGCACGCTATGTGTCGCGCGAGGTCGTGGGCTACCAGCAGCTCGACGCCTACGGCGACTGGCAGAGCGACCCGACCTACGGCGACGTCTGGTTCCCGCGCGGCGTGGACGCCGACTGGGCGCCCTACCGCGACGGCCAGTGGGTCAACATCGCGCCCTGGGGCCTGACCTGGGTCGACGCCGCGCCCTGGGGCTTTGCGCCTTTCCACTACGGCCGCTGGGCACGCGTGGGCCCGCGCTGGGCCTGGGTGCCGGGACGGCCGGCCGCACGGCCCGTGTATTCGCCCGCGCTGGTCGGCTTCGTGGGCGGTGGCGGCGCCAACGCCGCCTTGCAGATCGGCGATGGCCGCAGCGGCGTGGGCTGGTTCCCGCTGGCCCCCGGCGAGGCATGGCGGCCCGGCTATCGTGCGAGCCAGCGCTACCTCGACCAGGTGAACCGCATGGCGGCCTACCGCAACCGGCAGGCCGAGCTGCGCAACGGCTTCTATGCCAACCAGCAGATGGCGGGCGCCGTGACCGTGCTGCCGGCCGATCGCTTCGGCCGCGGCCCCTTCGGCCGGCGCGACCTGGTGCGGCTGCCGGACGACCGCTTCGCGCGCGTGCCGGTCGCGCCGGCGCCGGGCATCCCGATGCACAACTTCGGCGGCGGCTTCGGCCGGCCGGCCGCGGTGGCACCGCCGACGCAGCTGATGGCGCGCGAGCAGCAGGAACTGCGCTACGAACAGGCGCGGCGAACCCAGCAGATGCAGCAGGCGCAGGCGATCCAGCAACAACAGCAGCAAATGGAATGGCAGCGCCAGCAGGGCTTGCGCCAGCAGCAGGAATGGCCGCAACGCGGCGCCCAGGACCAGTGGCAACAACGGCAGCAGCAGCAGATGCAGCTCCAGCAACAGCAGCAACAGGCCTTGCGGCAACAGCAGGAGGCGCAGCAGCGTGCAGCCCAGGCGCAGGCCCAGGCACAAGCCCAGCAGCAGATGCAGCAGCAACAACGCGCGGCACAGCAGCAGGCCCTGGCTCAGCAACAGATGCTGCGCCAGCAGCAGGAGGCGCAGCAACGCGCCGCCCAGGCGCAGCAGCAGATCCAGGCACAACAGCAGGCCCAGCGCCAAGCCCAGGAAGCGCAGGTGCGCGCGATGCAGCAGCAACGCGGCTTCACCGCACCAGCTCCAGCGCAACCCCAACCTCAGGCCCAGCCGCACCTCCCTGCGCAACCGGGCCAGTCCGGCGCCGACGACCGCCGGCGGCTCTGGACCTCTCCCGACCAGCGCTGAACGCCGGTCGCGCGGCGCGGCAGCGCCGCCGCACCGTGCAAGCCCCGCCGCAAGCGGCGCTCTTGGCCGGCGGCTACAGTCGCCGCCAAGGAGCGTCTTTCCATGCGCACATTCGACTTCGATCTTTTCGTCATCGGCGGCGGCAGCGGCGGCGTTCGCGCAGCCCGCATGGCGGCCCAGCAAGGCGCACGCGTGGCCTTGGCCGAGGCGGCCGAACTCGGCGGCACCTGCGTCAACGTGGGCTGCATTCCGAAGAAGCTCTACAGCTACGCGGCCGGCTATGCCGAATCCTTCGAGGAAGCCGCAGGCTATGGCTGGAAGCTGCCGCAAGCGCCGCAATTCGACTGGGCGCACCTCAAGGACCAGCGCGCAAAAGAAATCAAGCGGCTCAACGGCGTGTATGCCTCGCTGCTGAAGAATTCCGGCGTGGTGCTGGTCACGGGCTGGGCGCAGCTGCTCGACGGCCACACGGTCGAGGTCGACGGCAAGCGCCACACCGCGCGCCATCTGCTGGTGGCCACCGGCGGCACACCCTACGTGCCCGACATTCCGGGCCGCGAGCACATCGCCACCTCCGACGCAATGTTCGACCTCGACCCGTTTCCCAAGCGCCTGCTGGTGGTGGGCGGCGGCTACATCGCCTGCGAGTTCGCATCGATCTTCAACGGCCTGGGCGCCCAGGTGACGCAGCTGCACCGCCGCGCACACCTGCTCACCGGCTTCGACGACGACGTGCGGCAGTTCCTGGCCAACGAGATGGGCAAGGCGGGCGTCGAGGTGCGGCTGAACTGCGAGGCCACCTCGATCACGCGCGGGGCGCACGGGCTCACGGTCACGCTCGCGCGCGGCCAGCAGATCGAAGCCGACACGGTGCTGTTTGCGACCGGCCGCGTGCCCAACACCCAGGGATTGGGCCTCGAAGCGGCGGGCGTCAAGCTCGACGAGCGCGGCGCCATCGCGGTCGATGCGCACTACCGCAGCTCGGTGCCGTCGATCCATGCGGTGGGCGATGTGTCCACGCGCGTGCAGCTCACGCCGGTGGCGCTGGCCGAGGCGATGGTGGTGGTCGATGAACTGTTCGGCAAGGGCCGGCGCCGGCTCGACTACGAGTTCATTCCGACGGCCGTGTTCACGCACCCCAACATCGGCACCTGCGGCTACACCGAGCTCGACGCGCGTGCGAAGTTCGGCGACGTGGCGGTGTTCTCGAGCGAGTTCAAGTCGCTGCGCCACACGCTGTCGGGCCGCACCGAGCGCACCTTCATGAAGCTGGTGGTCGACAAGGCCAGCGACCGCGTGGTCGGCCTGCACATGGTGGGCGCCGATGCGGGTGAGGTGGTGCAGGGCTTTGCCGTGGCGATGCGCGCGGGCGCGACCAAGGCGCTGTTCGACAGCACCATCGGCATCCACCCGACGGCGGCCGAAGAGTTCGTGACGATGCGCGAGCCCATGCCGGGCTAGCGCGGCTTGCCCTCGAGCAGCTTCACCATCACGAACAGCACGCGGTTGGCGGGCGTGGGCACGCCGAGCGCCTCGCCGCGGCGCACGACGAAGCCGTTGAGGTGGTCGATCTCGCTGGGCTTGCCGCGCGCGAGGTCCTGCGCGGTCGATGAATACTGCGAGGGCATCGACTGCGCGATGCCGCGCACGGCGGCGTCGGTATCGCCCGGAATGACGACGCCCTCGGCCTTTGCCACGGCCAGGCATTCGGCGACCACGTCGCGGATCACGTCGGCCACGCCCACGCCTTTCACGAGTTCGCCGTAGGGCAGCTGCGACACGGCCGACAGCGCGTTGTAGGCGCAGTTCAGCACCAGCTTGGCCCAGAGCGAGCCGCGCACGTTGCCGGAAATCTGCGTGGGCACGCCGGCGGCCGCCAGCTGCTGCGCGACCTGTTCGCTGCGGCGTGAAGGCGCGATCACCAGCTCGCCGCGGCCGTGGTGCTTCACATGGCCGGGGCCGGCCATCTCGGTGGCCACGTAGACCACGGCGGCGGCCACCTCGCTGGACGGCAGCACCGAACGCACGCGCTCGTCGTTGTCGACGCCGTTCTGCAGCGTGAGCACCAGCGCATCGGGCGAGAGATGCGGCTTGATCTGCGCCGCGGCCGCTTCGGTGTCGGTGGACTTCACGCAGAACAGCACAAGCTGGGCGCCCTGCACCGCGCTGGGCTCGGTACGGGCGCCGAGCGGCACCTGCTCGTCGAAGGCCTTCGTCTCCAGCCGCAGCCCGTTCGCACGAACCGCCTCCACGTGCGAAGGCCGGCCGATCAGCACCACCTCGTGGCCCGCGCGCGCCAGCATGGCACCGTAGTAGCAGCCGACTGCGCCGGCGCCCATGACTGCGACTTTCATCGTTTCGCTTCCTTGGTTGTCTGACTGTTCGAGTACAGAGATTAGCGAAGCCTGCTGCCTCATGCCTGCGTGCCGCGCGATTTCACGCCCTCCTCCATCAGCCATTCCCGAAACGCCACGAAGGCCGGCAGGTCGAGCCGGTCCGGCCGATAGCAGAGGTAGTGCCCCTGGTCCACGCGCACCGGCGTGCCGCAGGGGCTCAGCAGCGATCCCTCGGACAGCTCTTCCTGCACCAGCAGCTTCGGCACCAGCCCGATGCCCAGGCCGCTGAGCGCCGCCTGGATCAGCGCCGAATACTGCGCGAAGCGCGGCCCGGCCACGGTCTGCACCTCGGGCACGCCGTGCTGCGAGGCCCACTCGCGCCAGGCGGTGGGCGCGCCCTCATGGTGCAGCAGCGTGTGGGCGACGACGTCGGCCGGCTGCGCGATGCGGTGGCGCTGCTCGACCAGCGCGCGCGCCGCGATCAGCACGAACTCCCTGCCCGCGATGTATTCGGACACCACGCCGGGCCAGCCGTCCGGGCCGTAGCGGATCGCGGCATCGACGCCGGCCGGGATGCCGTCGCTGGGCTCCAGGTGGCGGCTGAAGCTCAGCATCACATGGCGGCTCTTCTGGCTGAAGGCCGGCAGGCGCGGGATCAACCACTTGGTGAGGAAGGTGGGCACGCTCGCGAGCGTGAGCAGGCCGGCGCCGGCATCGCCCGAACGCGCCTCGAAGGTCGCGGTCTCGATGGCGCGCAGCCCGCCCGAGATCTTCTGCCAGTACACCCGCCCCTGCGGCGTGAGCTGCACGCCGCGGCCGTTCTTCTGCAGCAGCTCGCGGCCCAGGAAGGCCTCGAGCCCCGCGATCTGCTTGCTGACCGCACTCACCGTGATGCACAGGGCGCCGGCCGCGAGCGTGATGCTCTGGTGGCGCGCCACGGCGTCGAAGGCCAGCAGTTCCTGGATGGTGGGGCAGTCGCGCTTCATGCATGGCTCCGGTTGATGAAAGCTCCGTGAAAAACACTTTCCGATTGCTCAAGCGTCGTCATCCAGCTTTCACCCATAAGTACGCATGTGCTTCCTAGAATTCGCTGGAGCGCGGCAACTGGCCGTGCGCAAAAGGTAGCGCACCCGGAAAGTATGCCGGCTGCGCAAGACATCGGGAGACATCCACTTGGTTCGCGGCATCTCGCTCATCTACGGCCTGTACCTGCTGCTGCCGATCGCCCTGCTGCTGGTCGGCAGCTTCGGCGGCAACTGGACCAACACGCTGCTGCCCACGGGGATCACCGGGCAGTGGTACCTCGACCTCTGGCTCGACAGCTCATTTCGCAAGGCCTTCGCAAGCAGCCTGGTGGTGGCCATGTCGGCCTGCGCGATCAACACCGTGCTGGCGCTGCCGCTGGCCTATGCGCTGTACCACGGCGCCCGCCGCGGCAGCAGCCTGGCGGCGCGCATCGTGAGCGCCATGCCGATCGCGGTGCCCGCCATCACGCTGGCCTTCGGCTACATGATCGTGTTCAACACCGACCTCGCGCCATGGCTGGGTTCGATGCCGCTCTTGATCGCGGCGCACGCGATCCTCACGCTGCCCTACCTCACCAACACGCTGCTGGCCGACCTGCGCCACCTCGACTTGGGCCGGCTCGAGCAGGCGGCCGCGACGCTCGGCGCCTCGGGCTGGCAGCAGTTCACCGGCATCGTGCTGCCGAGCCTGCGGCAGAGCCTGATCAGCGGGCTGGTGATGGTGGCCGCCATCTCGGTGGGCGAGTTCGGTGTGTCGAACCTGCTCACGAGCTTCCAGAACCGCACCTACCCGGTGGTGCTGCTGCAGGCTTTCTACGGCGCGACGGGGTTTGCCTGTGCGGCCACAGTGATCCTGCTGGTGCTCGCCAGCGCGTCGGCCCTTCTTTCTTCCTCCCTTGTGAAGCAGCGCGCATGAGCCTCCTCCTCGACAACGTCAGCTACAACTACCCGGGCAGCACGCACGGCCTGCACGAGGTGTCGCTCGACGTGCGCACCGGCGAGCTGGTGGCGGTGATCGGGCCGAGCGGCTCGGGCAAGTCGACCCTGCTGAAGCTGGTGTCGGGCCTGGAAACCGGCCACACCGGCCGCATCGCGCTCGACGGCGAAGACATGTCGCGCACGCCGGTGCACCAGCGGCACATCGGCATGGTGTTCCAGAGCTATGCGCTGTTCCCGCATTTGAGCGTGCTCGACAACGTGGCCTACGGCCTCAAGCTGCGCAAGGTGGCCGTCGCCGAACGCCACCGCCGTGCGCAGGAGCTGCTCGACATCGTGGGGCTGGGCGAATACGCGCAGCGTGCCGTCGCGCAACTCTCGGGCGGGCAGCAGCAGCGCGTGGCCCTGGCCCGGGCACTCGCCATCGACCCGCGCGCGCTGCTGCTCGACGAGCCGCTCTCGGCCCTCGACGCCAGCGTGCGCGGGCACCTGCGCGACCAGATCCGCGCCATCCAGCAGCGCTTCAACGCGACCACGCTGCTGGTCACGCACGACCAGGAAGAGGCGCTCGTGATGGCCGACCGCGTGGCCATGCTCAAGGACGGCCGGCTGCTGCAGATCGCCACGCCGCGCGAGATCTACGAGAACCCCACGAGCCGCGCGGTGGCCGAGTTCGTCGGGCTCTCGACGATCCTGCCCGCGAAGGTCGGCGCGCCGGACCGGCTGGACCTTGGCTTTGCCGAACTCGCCGCACCCACGGGCCACCGCACCGCCGGCAGCGCGGTGCAGGTGCTGGTGCGGCCCGAGCACATCCAGGCCGATCCGCCCGCCGGCAGCATCAACCGCCTCGCGGGCCGCACCGGCGCGCAACGCTACCTGGGCGCGCTCACGCGCTATGACTTCGAAGTGACGGGCGCGCCCAAGCCCTTCCTCGCCGAATCGGCAACACCCGCTGCCGAAGCGATTGCCATCGCACCCGAACACCTCCGCCTGCTCGACCACTGACCCTTTCCTTCCAAGGAGCCCCCCCATGCAACGCAGACATCTGATCCAGGCCGCCGGCGCACTGCCGCTGGTCACCTTCGCCGCCCGCACCGCCTTCGCCTTCGACGGCCCCGAGCTCTACGCGGGCGAGAAGGCGCTGTACGCCGAGGCGCAGAAGGAAGGCCTGTGCGTCTCCTTCGACACCGGCCCCGAGTGGGCCAACTGGAAGTCGCTGTTCCGCGACTTCAAGAAGCGCTACCCCGAGATCGAGCTGACCTACAACGACATCGGCTCGGCCGCCACCGTGGTCGCGCTGGAGAAGACCAAGCGCCGCCCGCAGGCCGACACCGCCTACTACTTCGCGGCCTCCGCCGTCGACGCCGCGAAGAAGGACGTGGTCGCGCCCTTCAAGCCCGTGAACTTCGACAAGCTGCCGCCCGTGTTCCGCGAGGCCGAGGGCCGCTGGTTCACCATCCACACGCTCAACATCGCCTTCCTGGTCAACAAGAAGCTGGTGAAGAACGTGCCCACGGGCTGGGCCGACCTGCTCAAGCCCGAGTTCAAGAGCACGGTGGTCTACCTCGACCCGCGCTCCACCGGCATCGGCCAGGTCCTGACCTTTGCGGCGGCGTACGCCAACGGCGGCAGCGTCGACAACGTGCAGCCCGGCACCGACTACCTGGGCAAGCTGCATTCGGCCGGCAATGTGCTGCGCGTGGAAGGCACCACACCGTACGCCAAGTTCCTCAAGGGCGAGATCCCGGTCTGGATCAGCTACGAGAACGACGGCCTCAAGGCCAAGCATGTCGACGGCATGGGCGACGCCGTGGAGGTGGTGATTCCGAAGGAGGCCAGCGTGGCCGCGCCTTACGCGATCAGCCTGGTGAAGAACGGCCCCAACCCCAATGCCGGCAAGCTGTGGCTCAACTTCATCATGAGCGAGGCGGGCCAGTCGCTGTTCGCGCAGGGCTTCGTGCGCCCCGCCGTGCCGGGCACGCCGCTCTCCGCCGACGTCGCGGCCAGGATGCCGGCCGCGCCGCAGATCCGCCCGCTCGACGTGGTGAAGGCCTCGGAACGCAAGGCCGAAGTCGACAAGCTCTGGGCGCAGGCCGCGCTGGGGAAGTAGGCCGCCATGCGACGCTTTGGCGCCTGGCCCGCCTGGACCTTCATGGCGCTGTTCTTTGCGGTGCCGCTGGCGGCGTTGCTGCCCGAGGCCTTCGGCGACGGCGGCAGTGCCTTCGGGCGGCTGTTCGGCAACCCGCTGTTCCTGGGCGCGCTGCGCAACACGCTGGGCCTGGGCCTCGCGGCGGGCGCGATCTCGGCGCTGGTGGGCACCTGCATCGCCATCGAACTCGCGCGCCAGCCCGAGGGCCGGCGCCAATGGATGATGACTTTGCTGGGTTTGCCGCTGGCCTTCTCGGGCCTGGTGATCGCCTACGGCTTCATCCTGGCCTTCGGGCGCGCGGGCTTCGTGACGCAGCTGCTGGCCGGCCTGGGTGCGGACCCGGCCGCGCTCGGCAGCTGGATCTACAGCGTGTCGGGCCTGGGTTTCGCCTATGCCTACTACCTGATCCCGCGCGTGGCGCTGTCGCTGTACCCGGTGTTCGCCAACCTCGACCTGCGCCCGGCGCAGGCGGCGCGCACGCTGGGCGCCTCGCGGGCGCGCGCCTTCCGGGACACGGTGGTGCCCGAGGTGATGCCCTCGGTGCTGTCGAACGCCTGCATGGTGGCCGCGATCGCGATGGGCACCTACGGCACGGCGCTGGCGCTGGTGGGCACGCAGCTCAACATCCTGCCGCTGATGCTGCTGGCGCAGGTGGGCGACGGCGGTTCAGATTTCGCGGTGGCGGCGGCCCTGTCGCTGGTGCTGATGGTTGTGTGTGTGATCGTGATGGGAGTGGGCGATGTCTTTACGCGAAGGCGCGAGCGCGGTGGCGCTGCCGGTGCCGGTCACTGAGGCGCTGGCGCGCCTCGCGCAGAAGCAGCGGGGGCCGCAGCGTCACCGCCAGCCGGTGGCCATCATCGGCCCCGGCGACGGCGGTGCGGCCGAATGCGAAGCCGCTTATGCGGTGGCGCACGCGCTGGCCGGCGCGGGCATGGCCGTGGTCTGCGGCGGGCGCGGCGGCGTGATGGCGGCGGCCTCGCGCGGCGCCGCGGAAGCCGGCGGCATCGCCGTGGGCATCCTGCCCGAGGACGACGACCGCAATGCCAACGAATGGCTCAGCGTGGCCATTCCCACCGGCATGGGCGAGATGCGAAACGGCATCGTCGCGCGCAGCGGCGTGTGCCTGGTCGCCATCGGCGGCAACATGGGAACGCTGTCCGAGATGGCACTGGGTCTCAAGTGGGGCAAGCCGGTGTTCGTGATGCATGGCGACGTGGCGCTGCCGGGGGCGGTGCAGGTCTCGGACGTGAACGAGATGCTGGCGAAGGTGCTGGCCTGCCTCCTGGACGACTGACCCCCAACCGATCACTGACTGACCGGGCAGCCGCATTGCACAATGCCGCCATGCCCTACATGCCAACTTTCGTCGCCCCCGCCCGCTTCACCGACGCCGCCGCGGCGCTCGAACAGGTCAAGTCCATCTACAACGGCGGCCTAGCCCATTTGCGCGAATCGATGCTGCGCTTCGTCGCCGGCGAGGAACTGCCGGGGCGGGTGCGGGCCTGCTACCCCTTCGTGCGGGTGCACACCCACACCGTCTCGCGCCACACGCCGCCGGCCAACGCCGGGCTGAGCTACGGCTTCGTCGCCGGCCCCGGCCGCTACGAGACCACGCTCACGCGCCCCGACCTGTTCGCGCGCTACTACCTCGACCAGTTCCGGCTGCTGCTGGAGAACCACCAGGTCGAGCTCGAGGTGGGCACCAGCACCCAGCCGATACCGATCCACTTCTCCTTCGCCGAGAACGACCACATCGAAGGCACCATGAGCGCCGAGCGCCGCGCCCTCATGCGCGACGTGTTCGACCTGCCCGACCTGGGCGTGATGGACGACGGTATCGCCAACGGCACCTTCGAGGCGCGCGACGGCGAGGCGCAGCCGCTGTCGCTGTTCACCGCCGCGCGGGTGGACTACTCGCTGCACCGCCTGCGCCACTACTCGGGCACGGCGCCGGAGTGGTTCCAGAACTTCGTTCTGTTCACCAACTACCAGTTCTACATCGACGAGTTCGTGCGCCTGGGCCACGAAGCCATGGCCGACGAGAACAGCGAGTACGTCGCCTTCATCGAGCCCGGCAACGTGGTCACGCGCCGGCGCGGCCTGCCCGCCGGCTCGAGCGCCACCTACGGCCACCTGCTCGACGGCAGCCAGGGCACCGCGCCGCCGCGCCTGCCGCAGATGCCGGCCTACCACCTGGTGCGCGAGGACTGCAGCGGCACCACCATGGTCAACATCGGCGTCGGCCCGGCCAACGCCAAGACCATCACCGACCACATCGCGGTGCTGCGCCCGCACGCCTGGATGATGCTCGGCCACTGCGCCGGCCTGCGCAACACGCAGCAGCTCGGCGACTACGTGCTGGCCCACGCCTACGTGCGCGAGGACCACGTGCTCGACGAGGAACTGCCGCTGTGGGTGCCGATTCCGGCGCTGTCGGAGATCCAGCTCGCGCTCGAAAAAGCCGTGGCCGACGTCACGCGCTACGAGGGCCCCGACCTGAAAAAGATCATGCGCACCGGCACGGTGGCCAGCACCGACAACCGCAACTGGGAGCTGCTGCCGGGCAACCAGCCGCAGCGCCGCTTCAGCCA
>Ga0209051_1000862_pt1 | contig 30860 bp, 27 predicted proteins | sample AraplaCvi_mMS_r2_2_FD_184286 | JGI IMG/M metagenome (GOLD analysis project Ga0209051, IMG submission 184286) | Arabidopsis root microbial communities from North Carolina, USA - plate scrape MF_Cvi_mMS_r2 (SPAdes) (version 2) | ecosystem: Host-associated > Plants > Roots > Endosphere | place...
AGTTCGAAGTGCTCGGCATCGGTGGGTGCAGGCATGTCGAATTCCCCTTCGGCTCTTAGGTGCTCACCGCGCACTGCCCGCGGTCCACGCGTTGAGGACCCTGCGCCGACGGCCGGACGTCGACGTCGAAGATTGCCGTCGGAACGTACAGCGTGGCACAGGAATTGGGGACGTCCACGACCCCGGACAGGCGTCCCTCGACCGGCGCGGCGCCGAGCATCAGATAGACCTGCTCGCGCGTCCAGCCGAACTTCGAGAGGTACTCGATCGCGTTCAGGCAGGCGTTCTGGTACGCCAGCGTGCTGTCCAGGAAGTGCTGGGTGCCGTTGCGGTCGACGGAGAAGCCGACGAAGGTGAGGAACTCGGTGTATCGCGGTTCGACGTTGCCCGGCATGAAGATCGGGTTGGTGGTGACGCCGTAGGTCTCCATTCCGCCCTTGATCACTTCGACTCGAAGGTCGATGTATCCACCCATTTCGATGGCGCCGCAGAAGGTGATCTCTCCGTCGCCCTGGGAGAAGTGCAGATCCCCGAGGGAGAGATTGGCTCCGTCGACGAACACCGGATAGAAGATCCGGCTGCCCTTGGAAAGGTTCTTGATGTCTTGGTTGCCACCGTTCTCCCGAGGAGGCGCCGTCCTGGCCGCCTCGGCGGCGACGCGCTCGTAGTCGGCGCCGGTGAGGCTGCCGAGAACCGCGTTGGACGGCAGCGGGGGCAACGCAAGTGGCGGAACGCGTTCGGGATCCGTGGCGATCAGTGCACCCTCTCGGGCGTTCCACTGGGCGAGGAGATCCGCACTCGGCGCGGTGCCCATCAACCCCGGGTGGATGAGCCCCGTGAACTCGACACCTGGGATGTGCCGGCTGGTCGCCTTCTGACCGGAGAAGTCCCACACGGCCTTGTAGGCCTCCGGGAACCAGTCCGTGAGGAAGCCGCCGCCGTTCTCCTTTGCGAAGAGGCCCGTGTACCCCCAGCCCTGTCCGGCGACCGGACCGCTCTCCTGGGGAACGGGTCCGACGTCCAGGATGTCGACCATCAGCAGGTCGCCCGGCTGAGCTCCGTCGACGGCGAACGGTCCGGAGAGTTGGTGCACCATCGACAGGTCGCAGTCGCGGATGTCGTTCGCGTCGTCGGAGTTGACGATGGTCCCGTCGAACCACTCCTTCGATTCGACGCGGAACGTGTCCCCCGACTTGACGGTCGCGACGGCGGGAATGTCTGGGTGCCAACGGTTGTGGCCGACGAGCTCCTGTTCGCGGAACGGCTTGCTCTGATCGACGGGGAATATGACGTCTGGCACGGCGGTCTCCTCAATCAACCTGGTGGACGAGCGGATGGATCGGGCGAAGCTACGGGCGCGGCAGCCGCGAGGTCGGCGATGCGGTGCCGCGGGCGGGTCGAGGCGTCTGGTGGGCGACCGACCTGGTGACCACCCCGGGCGAGGATTGCGATTCCTGATGCATGTCCAAGGCCCTCGTGCCGGGGGCGTTGCGGTTGGTCAGTGCCGGTGACGAGAACACCCGCCCGGCCGGTTCGCGACACGAATTGCACTCCACGCTGGCCGGGGCAGTGCCGATCGGAAACGACATCCGTACGAAACCATCGGTGGGACAACGATATTGGTAACCAGCCAAGGCGCGCCTCCCGCTGAGCGACGGCATTGCTCCCAAATGGGATCAATATGGCTGAACCTACACCCCCGCCGAGGAACGTCAAGCGCAAGCGCAGGATCTGCGCCAGTTGGCAGCGAGCTCTACGGTAGAGAGGTCTCCGTCACGAGAGACGAAAAGATCTGCGCGATCGTCGGCTCGACGTCACGGAGGAGCCCTTGGCCACGGGAGGACAGGCGCAACGTCGTCCTGCGACGATCGTGCGGGGACGACGTGCGGAACACGGCGCCAATCTCCACGAGGAAGTCGACGATGCGCGTCGCCGACGTCGACGGGACGACCAAGGCGTCGATCACCTCGGACATCGAGCAGCCCGGGTTGGATTCGATGTGGGCCAGGGCGCGCCAGCGATCCACCGTGAGATCGGCACTCGACAGGGCGGTCTCGAGACGTGCGGCGACGACGGCTGCCCGCCTGAGCAAGTCGAGAGTATCCGCGACAGCTTCCATGACCTGCCTTCTACGAACCACGCCGGCCGCGGCCAGACCGCGCCCCGGGCCAGCATGCCAGATGGCGACCCCGTTCTCGAACCCCGTACCGCGGACCCCAACGACTTTCGGGTCGCCCTGGTGCTGCCCCGACGCGGGCCGGCGGGCATGTTCGGTCTGGAGTGCCATGCCGCTGCGGAGCTGGCGGCCGCCGAGATCGACGCGGCGGGCGGCGTCGCCGGTCGCAGCGTGGAGTTCGTCCACGTCGACGGCAGCGGCGACCCGGCCACGGTGGCCGCCACGATCGGGGCACTGCTGGAGTCCGGCTCGATCGACGCCGTCACGGGGTGGCACCTGTCGAATGCGCGCCAAGCCATCGCCAAGGTCGTGGGCGGACACGTGCCCTACGTCTACGCCGCGGCCTACGAGGGCGGCGAGCGCAGCGACGGCGTGCTGTGCAGCGGCGAGGTCCCCGGCGACCAGATCGTGGCCTCGCTGCATTGGTTGCGCACCGAGGAGCGGCTGCGACGATGGTTCATCGTCGGCAACGACTACGTCTGGCCCCGCGGGACGGCCGCAGCAACGCGAATGGGGCTGCGCGACACGGGGATCGAGATACTCGGTGAGAAGTTCCTGCCGCTCGGCACCCACGATCCGGCGCGCTGGGACCGCGTACTGAACGACATCGTGCACAGCGGCGCGCACGGCGTGATCTCACTGCTGGTCGGGTCGGACGCGGTGCGCTTCAACCGGGCCTTCGGCGACAAGGGATTGGATGCGACGATCACCCGCTTCAGTCCGTTCACCGACGAGACCGTGATCCTTGCCAGCGGCGCCGATGCGACCGCGAACCTCTTCGTCTCCGCGGGGTGGTTCGCCGGGCTGGACTCGGCCTCGGCCGTCGAATTCACGGCCGGCTTCGGTCGCGCCTTCGACCTCGTCAACGGGATCGGTCCCGCCGACCAGTCGGCGGCCCCGCCTCCGGGCACGATGGCCGAGACGACGTATTCCGGGGTCCACCTGCTCGCGGGAATCGCCGGCACCTCGGTGCCGACGGTCGAGGATGCCCGACGCGCGTTCGGCAGGTGGGGGTGGGATTCGCCACACGGGCCCGTCGACCTCCACCAGGGGTCCGCCCGGCATCCCGTTCACATGGCGAAGGCGCGCGGCGTCGAGCTCGACGTCGTCGCCCGCGTTCGCTGACTGGTTCGCGGGCACACGGCTACCGGCCCCGTCCGGTCCGTCCCGGAACCCCATGCCGAGAAATTGGTGCACGGACCCCCGCGCCAGCGGACTTAGGATCGCCTACGTGGGAGTCGAGCCCGCCGTCCACCAAACGGCGGACACCTGATTCCCCCGTCCTCTCCACCTTTCGACGGACAGACTCGCGGTGATCGCCAGGAAATAGTCGTCTCATCGCTGGATTGCAGCACGGGCTCACCGACACAAGAGGTTTGACGACGATGACCAACGACCAGTTCGACCGCCACAGCGAATGTGACCGCCATGCGGCGCTGTGGTGGGCGACCAAGACCGCCGTGGCCGCGTTTGGCGACGACCGCCCGCCGCCGTACGAGGAGTGAGGTTGTCGGCGGGCGCCGGCCGACCACGGGCACGTCATCCTCGCGCCTCGATCGGATAGCGGTAGCTCTCCTTGAGGGTGTGCAGGTGCACCCAGCTGTGCAGCTGCGTCACCGACGCCAAGGCTCGGACCCGTTCCAGGGCGGTCACGACGTCGGCGAGGGTGTCGGCGTGCAGTGTCGCGACCACGTCGTATCGGCCGATCGTGGTGGCCAGGAATCGGATCGCCGCGAGTCGGCGAATCTGTTCGATGCCGTCCGCGGCGCGTCCCCGCATTCGGACCCCGAGCCCGACGTCGACCTTGCGCCCCTCCCGGCCCGGCGCCGCGATCACACCGATGCGGACGACGTCGGCCTCGATCATGCGCAGGGTGCGCGCACGGGCCGTCCCCACCGAGACGCCGGATCCGGCGGCCAGCGCGGTGTAGGGCATCCGCCCGTCGACCTGCAGCAACGACAGCAGCCGCCGGTCCACCCCGTCGAGCCACGCCGCCGAGACCTTGGTCGGTCCAAGGACGTCGCGCACGAGATCGGTGTAGACGAGCGTCTCGGTGGACTCGACGCCGTCGAGTGCGCGAATGACGTCCAGTGACTCGGAGAGTTCGACGTCGTCGTGGGCACGGACCTCGGCGATCAACGGATAGGCGCCGCTGGCCAGCGACACGAACGGCACCTCGGGGCGGGTGGCGAGGCGCCGGGCGACCTCGATGGCCGGAGCGTCGGTGGCGATGGACACGTGCGCCAGTGAGCGCACGCCGACCGTCTCGGGATGCACCATCCCGACCACGCGCACGTCGGTGGTGCGCAGGAGTGCCGTCAGTCGTTTCGACGCCGTGGTTCGGGACACGCCGAGACGGGTGGCCAACTCCCCCGGGCCGATCCGCCCGTCGAGGCGCAACGCCGCGAGGATGTGGTCGTCGAGGTCGTCGAGTCGGGTGCCGCCGCGCGAGTCATCTGAACTTAACAAAGGCCGAACACCTCGCTTCTGCTATGCGGATCTCCAGCACGTCCGCGCCAGAAAGCAGATTCGTGCGAGATCGACCAGTCTAGGTTGCCGGATCTTCGATATCGTGCCGACGCAGTGCATATCTGGTGTTGATGGTGGGCTCTGACGCTCCTACGGTTTCACTGCACCCTGCAGCCCACCACAGGAGTCCTCATGAATAGGCGGAGCCAGCCTGCCCACGTCGCCGCAATCCTCGGTGCGGCGCTGACCGCCGTCATGCTCAGCGCGTGCGGAGGTGGAAGCACGACGACCGCGGCGTCGGGAAAGGCGCCCGCCGGACTGCTGCAGGCGGGGCAACTCTCGGTGTGCACCGATCCGGAGTACCCGCCGATGGAGTACCTGGAGAACGGGGACACGGCCAACCCGACGGGATTCGACTCCGACGGCGCCCGCGCCCTCGGCAAGCTGTGGGACGTCAAGGTGGTCTTCCAGAACACGTCCTTCGACGGTCTGATCCCGGCGTTGACCGCACGGCGTTGCGACATCACCTGGTCTGCCCTCTACGTCAGCCCCGAGCGCCAAGAGGTCGCCGACGGCGTCCCGTTCATGAAGACCGGCCCAGGACTGATCGTCCGCAGCGGAGACGAGTCCATCCGCACGGCCGACGACCTGTCCGGCAAGACCGTCGCCGTGCAAGGCGGCGGGTCCAATGAGCTGACGCTGAAGGATCTTTCGGAGAAGTTCACCGCCGCGGGCAAGCCGGGGATCACGATTCAGCCCTACCCGAAGACCGCGGAGACGGTCGCCGCTGTGACCAACGGCAAGGCCGACGCGCTCATCGAAACCGACGTCGCCGTCGTCGACATGGTCGGCAAGTCGGGCGGCAAGCTCGTCTCCAAGCCCGGAATCTTCCCCGCCGAGACTCAGTTCGGCGTGTTCACCCGCAAGGGCTCGGAGTTGACGCAGCCCGTCACCGCCGGGATCAAGCAACTGATCTCCGACGGCACCCTGCCCGACCTGGCCAAGAAGTACGGTCTCGATCCGTCCCGCCTGGTCAGCCCCTGACATCCATGGACTTCGATTGGGACATCTTCACCGCGGCGCTGACGTCGAGCGCGTTCCTCCAGGGCGCCATGCTGTCGGTGGCGCTCGCGGTGTGCGCCATGGTGCTGGCCTCGATACTCGGTTTCGGTGTGGCACTGCTGCGGATCTCCTCGCACCGGATCGCCACCACCGTCGGTGGCGCCTACGTCTGGTTCTTTCGGGCCATTCCGACGTTGCTCGTCCTGCTCCTGATTTGGAACGCCGGGCCGCAGCTGTTTCCGGCGTTGCGGGATGACTGGTTCACGCCGTTCTTCGCGGCGCTGATCGGCTTCTCGATCGTCGAGGCCGCCTACATGGCGGAGATCCTCAGGTCGGCCCTGCTCTCGGTGGACGACGGGCAGCACCTCGCGGCCCGCGCGCTCGGCCTGCCACCGCACAAGGTGCTGTTCAAAGTGGTGCTGCCACAAGCGATCAAGGTGGCAATTCCCCCGTCTGGCAACGAGCTGATCGCGATGCTGAAGTACACGTCGCTGGCGTCGGTGATCTCGCTGCGCGAGTTGCTGACCACCGCCCAGTCGCAGGTGTCGGTCACCTTCCGCTACGCCGAGTACTACTCGGCCGCGCTGATCTACTACCTGGTGATCGTCTCGGCGCTGATGGCCGCGCAACACCTCGTCGAGCGCCGGTACCGGTGGATCTCCGCGGGGCGGGTCAGCCAGGTCACCCACCCCACGGTCACCCCGGCGGTGCCCGCATGACCATGCCCGTCCTGCAGGCAGTCGACCTGCATCGTCGGTACGGCGGCACCGAGGTCCTCAAGGGCGTCGACTTCACGGTCGCGCGCGGGGAAGTCAAGGCGCTCCTCGGTCCGTCGGGCTCGGGCAAGTCGACGATCCTGCGATTGATGGCGCTCCTGGAACACCCCGATGCCGGCGAAATCCTGTTGAACGGCAAGCAGGTTGGCGTCGCCACCTCGTCCAATGGTTCGACACGCCGGCTCCCCGAACGCCACCTGGCGGTCCAACGCCGCGACATCGGCATGGTGTTCCAGCGTTTCAACCTCTTCGCCCATCTCGACGTCCTGCGCAACGTCACGCTCGCACTCACCGAAGTGGTCGGCCTGAGCAAGACCGAAGCCGCCTCCAGGGCCGAGGAGATGCTGCAACGGGTGGGCATGGCCGGCCGGCTGCGGCACTACCCCAGCGAATTGTCCGGCGGTCAGCAACAGCGCGTCGCGATCGCCCGCGCGTTGGTCACCAATCCCTCGGTGATGCTCTTCGACGAACCGACGTCGGCACTGGACCCGGAATTGGTCGGCGAGGTGCTCGAGGTGATGGAGGGTCTCGCCGACGCCGGCATGACCATGGTGGTGGTGACCCACGAGACCCGGTTCGCGCGACGGGTCGCCGACGAGGTCATGCTCTTCGACGGCGGCGTCATCGTCGAACAGGCTTCCCCCCAACAGTTCTTCGACGATCCCCGCCATGACCGCACCCGCCAGTTCCTCTCCCATCTGCCCGAGGTGGGCCACTGATGCGTGCTCCGCTGGCGGTCTACACCGACCTCGACGACGGTGACGACCCCACCGTCGGGATGGAACTGTTGCGAGCCAATGGTTTCGACGTCGACTACGCGCAGTCGCGTGACCCCGACGTCGTGGCCGTGGCGGCACGGAACGCCGAGGCTCTGCTGGTCGGGTACGCCCCCGTCGACGACGCCCTGCTGGAGCGGTTGCCCAAGCTACGCGTCATCTCGCTGCTGTCGAACGGTTCGGACAACGTCGACGTGGAGGCCGCCTCGCGCCGGGGAATCTGGGTGGCGACGGTGGGCGCGGTCGCCAGCGAAGAGGTGGCGACCCACGCCTGGGCGCTCACCCTCGCGTTGATCCGCCGACTCCCCTTCTTCATGCGCTCCGGCGTCGAGCACCCGTGGGACGCCCGACCGGTCGAGGCCCCGCGACGGCTGTCCGAACTCACCGTCGGCGTCCTGGGTCTCGGCTCCATCGGTCGTCGCTACGCCACCTTCGCCTCGGCGGCAGCGCATCGCGTGGTGGCGGTCGACCGTCCCGGCGCCGTGGCGGTACCGGGCGTCGACGCCGTGCCCTACCCGGAGCTGCTCGCCGTCAGCGACGTGCTCGCCGTGTTCCTGCCCTTGACCGACGACACCCGCGGTCTCCTCGACGCCGACGCCCTCGCGCAGATGCCCCGAGGTGCGCACGTGGTCAACGTCTCCCGAGGTGCGGTCGTCGACGCCGAGGCGCTGCTCGCCGCCGTCGACTCGGGGCAGCTCGCCGGAGCGGCGCTGGACGTGTTCGCCCGAGAACCCCTGCCCGCGTCACACCCCCTGCTCGACCACCCCCGGGTGATCACGACGCCGCACGTCGGCTTCCTGTCCGACAGAACCGATGCCGAGTACGTGCGCCGCCAGGCCGACGCGGTCGTGTCGTGGCGTGCCAACGGCCGTCCGAACCGTGCCGTCAACGAGGTGCGGACATGACCGAATTGCAGCTCTACCAGTCGATGTGGGCGATGGAGGACCTACCGTGGCGGGGCACGCCCTGGACGTTGTCCGAGCAGATGGCCAAGATCGCCGAGGCGGGCTACGCGGGCGTCGGAGTCGACCTGGGCGCCCGACGGACCCCTAGGGCCACCGACATCGCCCCGCTGATCGCCGCGCACGGTCTGCGCGGCTGCGTTCTGGTGTTCGCCTCCTCCGACGAGGACGTCCAGGAGGCGATTCGCTACGCGAAGATCGTCGATGCGGACTGGATCATCTGCTGTGCACGGATATTCGGATTCGACGCGCCTCGGCTGGCACGTCTGATCGGCACATGGCACCGGATGTGCGCGGACGCCGGAATCGAGATGCAGCTGGAGACGCATCGCAACACCGTCACCAACGACCTGCGGTTCACGTGCGTGCTGCTGGAGCACCTCGACGAGTCCGTCGAGCTCGCCGCCGATCTCTCGCACTACGTGTGCGCGCACGAGATCCCCGAGGCCCCCGATCCGGAGTACGACGCCCTCCTCGCGACGATCCTCGACCGATCGGGCTCGCTGCAGGGGCGCATCGCCACGCGGGCCCAAATCCAGGTGCCGCTCGGCCATCCCATGGCCCGAGCGTGGGAACCCCGCTTCCGGGAGTGGTGGACGACGGGTTTCGCGTCGCTGCTGCGCCGGCACCCGGACCGGCCGGCCCGCTTCGTCACCGAACTCGGGACCACGCCGTATGCGATCACCGACGCCCATGGAGTGCAGGTCTCGGACCGCTGGGCGGAGTCGACGGCGTTGATGGATTGGGCCGCAGCGGCATTCGGCTCGGTACGCGGCACATGACCGGCGACGGGACCACGGAGATGGGACGGCACACGATGCACGAGGTCGACTTCACGATTACCTCGACGGGTAACCGGGTGGCGACGGGACCGCTGACCAGTGACAGTTCGCAGCGCGCACTGGTTCCCGCGCGCGCGTACACCAGCGCGGCAGCCCACGAGCTCGAACGCGAGCGCATCTTCGCCGCCGGGTGGGTGTGGGCGGGCTATGCCCACTGGGTGGCCGAAACAGGTCAGGTCAAGCCGGTCTCCGTAGCCGGACGCCCACTTCTGATGATCCGGGGCGAGGACGGCGAGCTCCGCGTCTTCCACAACTCCTGCCGGCATCGTGGAATGGCGCTGACGGAGGAACCCGTCAGGGTCAAGCGTCGCCTGCAGTGCGCCTACCACTGCTGGTCCTATGACCTCGACGGCAGCCTCGCCGTCACGCCGTACTTTCAGCGCGAACGCCAGGGCCGTGGCGGGCCTGCCGACCCGCACTCCCTGGGTCTGCTGCCGGTGGCCAGCCGGGTGTGGGCGGGAATGGTGTTCGTCGACCTCGGCGAACGCGACGTCGACGCGGCCACGGCGTCCTTCGATCGGTTCATCGCGCCGCTGGCGCAGCGGTGGTCGCACATCGACTTCGACCGGATCCGGCTGGCCGAGGAGCGCGTGTTCGACATCGCCGCCAACTGGAAACTCGTCGTCGAGAACTTCCTCGACTTCTACCACCTGCCGTTCATTCACCCGCAGGTCGGCCCGGTGAATTCCTCACTCGACGTCGACGACGAGGTGCTGGCGCCGGACATCATCGGCGGCTGCTACCCGCGCGGGGCGACGGGAAAGGCGGCGAAGACCTCGGACGCGCTGCCGTTCCTCGGCGCAGTCCCACCGGAGAAGACCGAGAGTCAAGACATCTTCTGCGTGTTCCCCAACGCGTTGCTGTTCCTCGAGGCGGACTGGTTCCAGGTGATCGGGTTCGAGGCCGTGAGTGCCGATCGCACCGTCGAACACATGGCGATCTTCGTCGACCAGGACGGCACGTCGGAAGATCATTCGGTGAACCGCAAGCGCCTGGCCGAGGTCTTGTTCGGGGTCAACGAACAAGACCTGCCCATCCTGGAGAAGCTGCAGGCGGGGCGACATTCACCGGCGTCCGACCTCACCAGCCTGGTGCCGCACTGGGATCAGGTGACCGCGATGTTCCAGCAGTTGGTGGCCGGCCGGGTCGACGGCCCCGCCGGTCGGGAGGGCCAAGCATGAGCATCGAGCGCCGCGACCCGGCGGCGACCGAGGCCGACCTGCGCCGAGAACTGGCCGCGGTGTACCGGCTGGTCGCCCACTACCGAATGACCGACCTGGTGTTCACGCACATCTCGGTGCGACTGCCCGGCGAGGACGACCACTTCCTGATCAACCCCTACGGCTTGCTGTTCGAGGAGATCACAGCCTCGAGCCTGGTCCGAATCGACCTCGACGGCAACGTCATCGGCGAATCAGCTCACGGGGTGAACCCGGCCGGCTTCGTCATCCACGGCGCCATCCACGCCGCGCGTGAGGACGCGATGTGCGTGTTGCACACGCACACGCTCGCCGGGTGCGCGGTGGCGGCGTCGGGGGCGGGGCTGCTGCCGCTGAACCAGATCTCGATGGAGTTCTTCGATCGCGTCGGCTATCACGAGTACGAGGGCGTGGCACTGAATCTCGACGAGCAGAAGCGGCTCGTCGAGGATCTGGGCGGGCACGACGCGCTGATCCTGCGCAACCACGGCCTGCTGACGGTGGGCCCGACACCAGCGCGGGCCTTCCTGCGGATGTACTACTTGAACAAGGCCTGCGAGATTCAGGTCGCCGCCTCCCGCCTGGGCGAGTTGGTGATTCCCGACCCGCGCATCAGCGAGCACACGGCGCAGCAGCTGACCGGTCAGGCCGCCGGGGACGATTTCACCGACGACGTGGGATACGACCTGGCCTGGGCGGCGATGCTTCGGATGATCGATCGCACGCAGCCGGAGTACCGCGACTGACGGCCTGCGGGGGGCGCCCTTCGGACCGACGAGCACCGGCCCCCGCCGTCGACGAGGGGGCCGGTGTCGCAGCGGCGGACGGTCAGACGGCGAGCAGGCGATCGAAGAATTCGCGGTAGCGCTTCAGCGCGATCCGCAGATCCTCGGTCGACGCGTCCTCGCCGCGGGCCCACTGCTCCTCGAGTCGTGACCGGGCTTGGGCGAAGCTGGACGTGAGTTGGTCGACGAGATCGGAGACCAGGCCGTCGGCCTTCTGGACGCACTCCTTCGGATCGTCGACGAAGCCGGCCTGAACGCTGTCCCATCGAGCGCGGAGCCCGACCATCTGATCGTCGGCGAAGAGGTCGTCGCCCGGCTGCCGGTCGACACGGTCGTCCGCCGCGTGCCCGGCGCGCTCGTCCGACGGCCGGACCAGACGCTCGTCGTCCGGCTGGGCAACTGTTTCAGTGGACCGATCGGCGTAGCCCGCGTTTTGGTCGTACCGAGGTGCGGTGACCTGGCCGTCGGGATCGTCATACCGGTCGGCGGGAGGCCCAGCGGTCGACGGGTCGAGAGCCATGTCGTGTTCGGTGTGGTGGTCGTGGGTGGTCATGCGCGTGCCTCCTGTGATGTGTCATTCTCGGATTCGAGCAATTTGGTGAAGAGTGCGCGGTAGTGCACGAACGCCTGGCGCTGCTGCTCGGTGCCGACGTCCCCCTTCTGCTGTGCGAGGTGGATGTCGTGTGCCGCGCGGTAGTCCGCGACCACCGTGGGATGGTCGACCGAGACGTCGGCGGCCTGGCGGTCGAAATCGTCCACCGGGTAACCACGTTCGCGCATCACCTCCGTGACGAGCAGATCGGCCTCTCCCACCGCGCTCGACGGATGGTCGACGAACGCGGTCTGCACTGCCCGCCACCGGTGGGCGAAGCCGTCCAGAGCCGCGGGGCTCAGGGGCCGGATGTCGAGCTTGTTCCGCTTGCGCTCGCGGGCGATGAGTTCCTTCTCGGCGGCCTTCTCGTCACCGGCCTCGGAGACCGTCCGGTGGTATTCGGGTCCGAAGCGCTGCTTGAGCCGGTCGGAATCCCGTCGACCCCGAGTGGCGACGACGACCACCGTCACCAGGAGGATCACGACGACGATCGCAACCACTATCCATATCCAATTGGGCATTTCGACTTACCTCCTGTGCGGTACGAGGCGTACCCCGCACGTCTTCGACACGACGCGAGTCCTCACCGGGTTTCCGTTTCCGAATCTCGTTGCTTGGCACTCCTTCCCGGTCGACCAGGCGCTCGCTGAATTCAGTCGACCACCGTCGGGGGGTAGGCCACTACACCCCTAGGGAGGGAGTTACGCACCTATCCGCGGGGACGGTGCTACATCGGAGCGTCGTGGACCCGGACGACAGGTTGCCGCAGTATTTCTCGCATTGGCGTGCAACGTATTTCGCGCAGGCCGCCGACGTCGTCCTGATGCGGACTTTCGGCATTCTGCGGTCGAGGCCGGACACCACCGGCCAAACTGAACTCCGACGAGACCTTCGCGCGACAGCCACCGCACGCGGCACGCTCACGGGCACACACCGGCGCCCCTAGGTTCAGGGGTTCAAGCGGTACGGCGTGAAGTCGTATTCGGAAATATGATGGCAATAAAAGAAATCATCGATCAAGCCGAGGGAACACCTGATGGCCGTCGATTGCTGGGCTAGGTAGGCGACGGGGTTCGCAAGACCCACACGACGATCGCCAATCAACGACCGTTCTTCCAGCAGCAGGAGGCTCGACATGACCTTGAACGACAAGCGCGTGGTACTCATCGGCGGCACCGCCGGCATCGGACTGGCCACCGCCCACGCGACGGCGGCGGCGGGCGGCCAGGTCGTCGTAGTGTCCAGCAATTCGACGAAGCTATCCGAGGCACTGGCTGAGCTCCCCGACGGCGCACAAGGCGAAAAGGTCGACGTACGAGAGGAATTCGAGGTCGCGGCGCTGTTCGATCGGATCGGGCCGTTCGACCACCTCGTGTTCACCGCGGGTGAAGCAATGATGCTTCAACCGGTGCTCGACACCGACATCAGCGTGGCACGGCAGTTCTTCGAAACCCGTTTCTGGGGTGCGTATACGGCCGTCAAGTACGCCGCCCCCCACATTCGGGCAGGCGGCTCGATCGTGCTGTCGAGCGGTGGCTCGTCGCAACGGCCGGGGCCCGGCTGGGCGGTGGCTTCGAGCCTCCTTGGCGCGACGGAGGCGCTTGGTCGGGCATTGGCCCTGGAATTGGCACCTATCCGGGTCAACGTGGTGCGACCCGGAATGGTGGCCACCGACCTGTGGCAAGAATTTCCGCTCGAGGTCCGCGAAGACCTGTTCCGCACGACCGGCTCTGCGCTGCCGGTCGGCCGCATCGGCCAGACGGCTGACATTGCGCGCTCCTATGTCCACTTGATGGAGCAGGAGTATGCGACGGGCTCGATCGTGACGGTGGACGGGGGCGGCCTGCTCGTCTGATCAATCCCAATGTCCCACCACCATTCGAGAGGTGCATCATGATCATCGATTTGACGGGCCGCCGGGCCGTCGTCACCGGCTCCACCGCCGGCATCGGGCGGGCGACCGCGGAGGGGCTGGCACGCGCGGGCGCCTCGGTCGTCGTCAACGGGAGCAGGGCCCAACGCGTGGCAACGGCGGTCGACGAGATGCGGGAGATGTTTCCCGACAACGAGATCAACGGCGTCGTCGCAGACCTCGCGACCCCCGAGGGCGCAGTGACACTGTACGAGCAGGCAGCCCACACCGACATACTCGTCAACAACGTGGGCAGCGCTTGGCTGCAACCGTTCGTCGACACCAGCGACGACGAATGGCTGAAGATCTTCCAGCTGAACGTCCTGAGCGGGATCCGCACGACGCGGCACTATCTGCCGTCGATGGTGGAGCGCGGCTGGGGGCGGGTGATATTCGTCAGCAGCGAGTCCGCCGTCAACATCCCTCCCGACATGATCCACTACGGCACGACCAAGACAGCTCAACTCGCAGTGTCGCGAGGCGTCGCGGAGACGGTGGCCGGCACCGGGGTCACGGTGAACGCCGTCCTTCCCGGACCCACGCGATCCGAATTGCTGGTCGACTCGATAGCTGCGCAGGCCAAGGCCGACGGCACGAGTCCCGCCGAGGCCGAGCTGGCAATGTTGAAGAACACGCGACCCACCAGTCTGATCAACCGGCTCGCGACCACCGACGAGGTCGCCAACCTGATCGTCTACCTGTCGTCGGAACAAGCGTCTGCTACCACCGGGGCAGCGCTGCGGGTCGACGGCGGCATCGTGCGCTTCGTCGCCTGACTGCGTACCGTCCGCCGGGCGGGGACCATGGTATTCAGGAACGGACAGTTTCGAGTCTTGGGTATAGATTCCTTCGATGCCGTCCATTCGCGCACTGGAGTGCTTCATCGCGGTCGCCGACCACGGTTCGGTCACCGAAGCCGCTCGCTTGCTGCACAGCTCCCAACCCGCCGTCTCACATCAGCTCGCCACGTTGGAACGGGAGGCGCACACGGAGTTGCTGCGTCGCGAACACCGCGGAGTGACGCTCACGCCGGCGGGCAGGGCCGCCTTGCCTGACGCCAGGCGGGCCGTCGAGGCGGCGACGTCGGCCGTCAGGATCGCCCGTGCGGTGGGTGAGGCGGCACAGGGCACGTTGCGCTTGGCGTGCGCGCAAAGCCTGACGGTGCCGGTGCTCGCCCCGGTGATCCGGATGTGGCGTCGTCGTCATGCCGAGGTGGCGATCACTCTGCACGAGGCGGCGACCTTCGAGGTGTTCCTCGATCTCATGGACACCGACACGGTGGACATGGCAGTGGTTCCTCTGCCGGTGCCCGGTCGGTTCACGGCCACGACCGTGGCCGAGGAAGAGATCGTGTTGGCTGCACCGTCGGGTCATCGGCTCACCCGCGGGTCGACGGTCAGGCTGCACGATCTGGAGGGTGCCGAGATCGTGCACTTCACACCGGACAACGGTCTCAGCGGTTGGCTGGATCGGTCGCTGGCCGACGCGGGGGTTCGCACCGAGACGGTCATGAGGACGGCGGTCAGCTCCGCGGCGCCCCAACTCGCGGCGGCCGGCCTCGGCGTCGCGATCTGTCCCGTCAGCGCGGTCGGCACGGGCTTTCGAGGTGCCCTTCGATCATTCTCGCCGCGCTGGTCGAGGACGCTCGTCGCGGTGACGCCCTCGAGCCCGGATCCGCTGACCGCCCGCTTCATCGGCGACCTTCGAACGCGCGGTGTGCACGTGCCCGGCGACGTCCGAACCCTTCTCGCGAACGCAGACGGTCGCGGCCCTCGGTAGTCGTCAGACGTCGATGACGATCTTGCCGACCGTGCGGTGGCTTTCGAGCAGGGTGTGCGCGGTCTTCATGGAGTCGGCAGTGAGACCGGGGAGCAGGGTCGTCACGATGGGTCGCACCCGACCGCTGCCGGCGTAGTCGCTGACGGTCTCGAGGATGTCGCCCTGACTGGTGGGGTTGGCGCCGTTGACGAGTTGACTGAACACCATCTCGGTGTGAAGAGACGCCGATTTGCCCACCAGGGGGGCCAGGTCCGCTGACGTTCCGAGGTCGACGGTCGACACGTGGCCGAAAGGACGGATGACTGAGGCGATCCGGGTGAGGTTGTCGGCCGTGGCGGCAGTGGAGAACACCATGTCGACGTGCGCGATGCCGGCTTGCCGCAGTTGGTCGCCCAGATCTGCGGTGTGGTCGATCACCAGTTCCGCGCCCATGATGCGGCACCAGTCGCGTGATTCTGGGCGTGAGGCAGTGCTGATGACGAACGCAGCGGTCTTGGTCTTGAGGAGTTGGGTTGCCAATGAGCCCACTCCCCCGGCACCGCCGATGATCATCACCCGATCCACGTTCGACGGAAGGGCCGACTGGTCACGGAAGATGGCCTCCCAGGCGGTCAGTGCCCCGATCGGCAGCGACGCAGCGTCGGTGAAGGGCAGCTCGTCGGGGATCGTGGCGATGACCCGGTGGTCGACGGCCAGCCGTTGCGCCCAGCAGCCGTCGCGCAGGACGTCGCCGGTGCCCATCACCCGGTCGCCAACGGCGAACCCGGTTGTCGCGGAGCCGGTCTGGATGACCACCCCGGAGAATTCCCAGCCAAGGATGACCCGACCGCCCGGCTCGGCGCTTCGCGCTGAGCGGATGGACGCCTCGCCGGGGTTCACTCCAATCGCGCGAACCTCGACCAGCACGTCGGTGTCGCGCACTAGGGGTTCTGCGACATCGACGAGTTCGATGGCGAACTCCTCCAAGGGGTGTGCGCGCTCGTAGGCGAGAGCCTTCACGATGATTCTCCGTTTCCGAGTGGACTCGTGGGTTAGGACAGGCGCTCAGTCCTGTCTGAGGACGTGGAGTCCGGAGAGGGGGCCACCGCCAACCTGCATGAGCCGACCGCCGTCGCGCAGCGGCCCGACGTCCACCGGTGCGAAACCCAACTCCTCGAACAGTTGATGGAAGGTCGCCTTGGCCTGGGCATCGTCACCTGCGTAGAACAAGACTTGACGACCGGCCTGGTGCCGTGGATCGGGAATGATGTAACGGGCATGCAAGGTGTTGAAGGCCTTGATTATTCGGGCTCCCGGAGCAAGCGAGGCGACCCACTCGCTACCGGTCGACTCTCCAAGATCGGCGACCTCGAGGGGATCCGCCTTCGCGAACTGGTTGGTGGCGTCGACCAGTATGCGGCCGTCCCAGGACGGCAATCCACCCAGAGCGGCCTGAATGTTCCACCACGGCACCGTGAGGAACACCATGTCGGCGCGCGCCGCCTGGGCGACCGTTCCCGCCGACGCCAGTGGCCCCAGGGACGAGACGACCTCGTTCAGAGTGGCCGGCCCCCGGCTGTTGCTCACCACCACACGGTGATCGGCTGCGACCAGATGACGGGCAACGGCCTGGGCGATGGTTCCGGCACCGATGGTTCCGAAGTTCACGTTTCTCATCCCGTCATATTGCTGACGTACGTCATTGAAAGATTCAAAATGTCATACGTCATCAATAGATGTCAAGGACGAGGCGTGCGCTATTTTGATGATGGCCGCCATCGATTTCCGGACATGCCTCGACGAGGCTCGGGGCCAACGGAGAAGGGAGAATCCGATGCCGCGCATCTCACGGGAACAGAAGGAGCGCAACCGCGGACGCATCGTGGCTGCCGCCGGCGAGGGATTCAAGGCGCGTGGTATCGATGGTGTGGGCATCGACGACTTGATGAAGGCCGCCGGCATGACCCACGGCGGCTTCTACAACCACTTCACCTCCAAGCAGGACCTCGCATTGGAGGTTCTCCACCAGGGCTTCACCGATTCCCTCGACAGCGTCGCCGCCCTGGTCGACGATCACGCCCGCTCCGCTCGCGCTGCCCTGCACGCCATCGTCGACACCTACCTCAGCACCGACCACCGCGATCATCCCGAACATGGATGCGCATCGGCTGCCCTGGCCGCCGATGCCGGACGTCATGGAGTCAAGGCCCAACAGGAGTATCGGCGAGGGTTGCAGGGCTACATCGACGCATTCACCGACCTGCTGAAGGCCAGCGCACGCCAGAGGGGGACGAAGCTCGACTCACGCAAGGCACGCGAGCAGGCCATCGCGCTCTTCAGCCAGATGGTGGGAGCCCAGCTCATCGCGCGCGCCGTAGCCCAAGTCGACCCGCACCTCTCCGATGAGGTCTTGTCCTCGAACGGGAACGCCCTCAAACGCCTCTAAGACAAAACCCGCTCCGACCAGTGGTCGGAGCGGGTTTTCGCGGTCGGGCTGACAGGATTTGAACCTGCGACCCCTTGACCCCCAGGGAGGCAGGTGGGGTGAACGGGTGTCTCCATACTTCTCATTCATGCAGGTCGAACACCTTTCGGTGTCTCACCTATTCGCGTCCATCCCGCCTGTTCAGAAGCGTCTTGGGACACTGGTGGGACACCGGGTGGGGAACTGCGAGGATTTTCATACCCCGCCGCGGTGGAGTTCAAATGTCGTCGTCACACCCGTCGCACCGGGCGACGGCTTGCACGCAAGGGTGGAGTACTGCCTCCCGCTATGCCATTCGGCCCGCCATTGCACTTGCTCAATTTCAGGAGTGAAAGATCAAGGGCCGCCGGGCCGGCATCGAGGGTTCTCCGGTTCCAGTGGGACCGCGGTTCGACGTCGATATGGTGGTCCATCGTGGACGGTGGAGACTGGATCGGCCTTGCGGGCGTAGTGGTTGCCGCCGGCTCGGCGGTGTTGGCGGCTGTGGCCGCTCGGAAAGCCGGCCGATCGCAGACGAAGGCCGAGGAGCAGGCCCGGGAGTCCACCGTAGCCGCCGAGCGTGCCGCCGACGCGCAAGCTCGCTCAGCAGGCGCCGCGGAACGATCTGCGACCGCAGAGAGTAAATCGGCCGACGCGGCAGTTCGCGCCGCAGCTGCGCTCGAGAGGCAACTCCAGGTCGCCGAAGACCAGGCCGACCTCGCCGAAGGTGTGCCGTGGCGCCTCGAGTGGCGCTCGGGCACCAAGTTCAACCTCTGGAACAGCACCGACTCGCCGAAATTTGACGTCCGGATCGAAGGTACGGGCGTGGCGCGCGCCCGCACAGTCGAACGTATCGATGGCCAGAGTTCCGTCGACTTCACGGGCAACATTGCCTGGGTGAAGAACAGCCACCGTGTCGATGTCACCTGGCATCGCCGCGAAGACCACTCTGATGAGCCACGTCGGTGGACGGGCAGCACACCGCCACGAGGCTGAGCCATTAAGCGAGGCTGAGCCATTAAGCACGGAATGCCATCGCAGTGGCGGTCCAGCATTGGTCTGCCGCGGCAGACGGCCAAAGCCGCAGCAACGCCAATGAATCGCCACGGTCGTGGCGGCCCGGCCGATAGCATTCCCGCCATGAGGGAGGTATGACGGCGCCGGCGGGTTGGTATCCAGACCCGGGCGGCTCAGGACAGCAACGATACTTCGACGGAACGCAATGGACGGGCCACACCACACCGGGGTCAGGCACGGCGGCCGACAAGCCGGATGCTGTGGTCGCGAGCGGTGAGCCCGCGGAACAGGTGTCGTTTTTCGGGGCTAAGAAGCGCGCCGAGCAGTTGCAACGTGAGAACCATGAGTTGCGTGGCCTGCTAACCCGGCTGGGCGCTCTCGGGTCTATCGAGGTAGAGGCGCAGATCCAACGCACTGCCGACGAGCTGAGCCGTCTACGTGCTGAGAGAGCCTTACTGGTGCAGGACATCGCTGCCGCGCAAGGCCAGCTCGTCGAGGAACAGGCACGCGCTGAAATGCAGGACGTCGGCATCTACGAGTACCGCCACCCGGCGGAATCCTCAGTGGACCTTCGAAACGAGCTCGACGCACTACGTGCGGACATCAAGCGTTGTGTCCAGGACAAGGGCGCGATCTCGGCGAGCACCACGGTCACTTTCGGCAACTCGGCGGCACAGGGGCGCAAGTTTGTGTCGGACATGTCACGAATCATGTTGCGCGCGTACAATGCCGAAGCGGAGAACTGTGTCAAGACCGTGAAGGCCGGCAATCTTTCGACCGCGCAGGCGCGGTTGCGGAAGGCGATGGACGCCATCGAGAAGCAGGGCGCCATGATCGCCCTGCGGGTCACCGAGCACTACCACCACTTGCGTCTGCGAGAGCTCGAGCTGGCGGCTGACTTTCACATGCGCGTCCAGGAGGAGAAGGAGATCGAACGCGAGAAACGAGCCCAACTTGCCGAAGAACGGAAAGCTGAGCGGGAACTCGCGGCTGAGCGCGAGCGACTGCAGCGGGAGCTCGCCAAGGAGCAGTCGCATTACGCCAACGTCAAAGCGAGGCTGGAGGCAAACGGAGACACCGACGGGCTCGCACGGATCGAGGAGCGACTTGCCGACGTGCAGCGTGCGATCGACGATGTCGACTACCGGGCCGCCCACATCCGTGCTGGTTTCGTCTACGTCATTTCCAATATCGGCGCTTTCGGCGAGGGGATGGTCAAGATCGGAATGACGCGTCGGCTGGATCCAATGGATCGAGTGCGCGAACTGGGCGACGCTTCCGTGCCTTTCCGATTCGACGTGCACACCCTGTTCTTCTCAGTCGATGCCGTCACCGTCGAGACGAAGTTGCACCAGGCATTCGCTCCGAACCGAGTCAACAAGATCAATTCGCGTAAGGAGTTCTTCCGCGCGACACCGGATCAAGTGCTGAACGTGCTCGAAACAGTGGTGGAACAGGGAGAATTGGTCGAGTACTCGACGGGCGCTGACGCAGAGGAGTTTCGTCTAAGTCAGGGCACGGCCGATACCGTGGTGTAAGGCGATCCAACACCACGGTCCTCATGCAACAACGACAGGCGTTCTGACCAGCGTTCGCCGTCAGCACCAGTTGGAAATGTGGACGGTCGATGGCGTCGCTGATGCTCAAAGCTGGGTATCCGGCGCATACTGTCGCGGCCTGGCTCGGCCACGACCCGAAAGTACTGCTCACGATATACGTGCACGCGAAGGCCGACGATCCGCGCGCGGCGGGGCATCGTTATTCGGCTGAACGCTTCAGCCGCCGGGGTTCCCCTGACCCAGCGCCGACCGTGGAGGTTCTCAACGCACACCGTCGGCGTAGTAAACCGAATCTTCACCACAACGTTCGCGAGGTCGATGCGATCGGGGGGCGGGCGCTGGTTCGTGCCAGCGAGCTAGACCAATTTCTAATGGCGAGGCACCGGAGCCCTCCGCAAGAGGCTGCTGGCGCATCTGACGGAACCTAAGCGCTGGCGATTACGCGCAGCTTCATGCCATACGTTTCCGTTAAGAACCGATCGGTACCTCCCAGAAGCGCCCGAATATCGTCGCTGGCCCTGGACTTCGCTAAGCCAGGTTGCACGATCGCGACTGTCATTCGCAGCGTGCGAAAGCGTGACTCTCTCGCGACAGCGGCCAGCGTCTCGACCGATCCCGTGATCAACCCGGTCTTGCCGCCTGCTTGGCGCTCCCGCTCGCGCCGAAGCAGCCGCTTGGTCAACTGGTCGGGCATCGACTTGGCCCGATTCATCTTCATCGCTTGACCGCACACGTCATAGAAGTCTTCGATGCGGGCCCCAGTCGTAGGAGCCGAGGAATACTTGCAATGCGCGAGCAAGATCTCAAGCTCCTGATCGACTCGCCGGATGAGGATGATGTCGGCCAACTCGCCCGACCCATCATCATCGAGCACGATCTCCCAGTCGGCTTCAGCCGACAGCACCTCGATCGATCGGTATTGCACGGTATGCGGATCACGTTCAGGCCCTTGTGATTCATGTTTGATGTCGATGCCCGACCAGTCGAACGTCTCGATAGCCTCTACTGGGTACAGCCGCCTTTCACGATTGGGATGGAGAAGGAAGCCTTGCTCAACGAGGACCAATTCGTCCTCGAACGTGACGAGGAGGCCATGTGAGGTCAAGAATGTGGCGAGGCTAGTAGATCCCGCGTTGGTGACCACCTCGGCGTCGGCACCTATGGCGTGGATAAGCGGTGGCTCGTCTTGCCGGAATGTGAATTGGTAGCCCAGTGTCCATCCAGGGGTAGCAATCTCGAACGACAACGGCCCGTCAGTTGTGTGGTCAGTTAGCCGAAACTCAGTGTCCAGCAAGGGAAACGACGCGCCGCCGTGCGTCAGCTTGCGTCGGTCGCTCAAAGTTGCGATCAGTTGATGTGGCCACTCGATGGAAAGTGGCACGTAGGGCGGTCGCACAGTAGCCGACTCGGGGAGAAGGAAGCCCGACATCACGGAGTCCAATGAGATCGACTCGTCGGTGATCGTGGGGCCGATCTGTCGGACCCATCGCACCCAATCGTGGATATCATCGGCCTCTTCGTGACTCCATACGCGACCCTTCCGCGAGGCGCCGAAGCTCACGGACCGTCCATCGGCGAAGCCATGCGCGAATATGTTCGTTTTCATCTTCGTGCCGCCTTCGCCCCGCCAGGCATAGAGGACATCGTGTCCGACATGCATGGAGAATCGTCGCGTCCGGCTGACGGAATCAAGCAAACCGACGTTCGTTGGAACGCGGCGACTGACCTTCGAGAGGATTCGGTACAGAGTTTCGCCCCGTATGAGCTCTACATCGTCGCCTCCAATTGCCTTCGCAACCTCTTCATGTGTCGTCGCGTTGTTCGTACTGTTGACGTACAGAAATCCAGCCGCATCGTCAACATGCACGACGTACAAGTGGTGAACGAGCTCGTTAAAGCTCGCGAAATCGCCCCAGCGAACAGGCGTCGCCTCCCGGCTTACCCACCACACCACCTTGTCCCTGTTATTTATGCCTAGCTGCGTGGTCAGCAGCCTGTCTTCGAACAGCGAGTAGATGGTTTCCGGATCCCAGGTAACTCCGGTCGAGGAGCGATACGACACCGTACTCATCTTCGGATGAATGCTGCGCAAGGCAATTTCGTGTGGCAAGGAACCGAAGGACTGCTCGAATTCCGTACGCTCCTTTTCTTGTCCAACGTGCTGCTCTGTGAGATCGGCAATCACCTCGTTCCAGTCGGCATCCTCGCCGTAGAGGCGTCGGAGCCGATCGTCTACGCCTGCGATTTGAAGCGGCACGAACGCAGAAGCATCGCCCAGCTGCTCACCTCCCGTTCGGGTGAACCGTCCGATGAACTGCAGCGTCACCGCGAGGCTCTTTTGCGGGTCGTGAATGGCCGCGATCTTGAGCGCCGGGAGATCGTAGCCTTCGCCTAGCATGTTGACGCACACTATGATTCGGCTGTCGCGATCGAGCAGTTGTTGGCGATGGCGTCGTCGGGTCGACTCAGCAAAGCTTGTGTCTAGTCGCAACGGCTGAAGATCGGGCGCCAGGCGTTCGTAGACTTCGAGTACTTGCTTCGCCCGGGCGATCGATGAGACACGGGCCATCAGCAGGTGATCCCGACCACCAGCCAAGTCCGTCCTTAGCTGGGCGACCGCCGCCTGCGCAACTGCCAGATCGGGCTCAGCGAGGTTCACAACGGAGTGATAGTTGATACGCGCAAAGTAGCCATTCTCTTGGGCTAGGTGTAGCGGATAGGTGTAGATGATGCGCCCAGCGAGGTGTTGACCATCCTCCCGATAAGGCGTAGCGGTGAATTGGACGACCTCCTTACCCACGAACAATTCAGAAACAGCACGCCACGTCGGTGCGGCTACGTGATGAGCTTCATCGACGTACAGTCTTTCGCAATGGTGGGCCAACCTCGACCGCGCAGCGGCCGTACACCTCGATAGGATCTGCGCTGTAGCCACAACGATATTCGCCGATTCCATAACTTCGTCGACCTGCGTCTCGGTGCCAAGCGCAGTCGTCAGTACTAGTACCGTCGGGCAGCGAAAGCTACCGGTGACGGCGCCGGCCACCGGCAGCTTGCCGAGCGTCGCAAAGCTCGAGGCGATCTGGGTTCGCAACGTGTCTGATGGCACCATGACAAGCATCGACTTGGGCGAGTGACAGAACGCGGCTAACATTGTGTCCGTCTTGCCGGTTCCTGTGGGCATTACGACGGTTGAGGCGCCTGTTGCACCGGTGGATCGCGTGGCGAGGATAGCGTGTAACGCCCCGAGCTGTGGTGGACGCAGCCCAGGGCTATTCTCAGATTCTTCGGCGAAGACAAACGAGTGCCGTAGCGACTCGGCAACCATGCTCGGGCTAATCGGGGCATCCCCATGAGATCCTGCGCCTTCCCTCAGCCACCACAACGCGGAATCCCCGACTTTGCGTTGCCCGATCTCCATGAATCCCCCGTTTGGCTTCGCGACCCGCCCAGTCGTCGTCCGCCGATAAGCAATTTGTTAGCCGCGGAGTGAAGTATGCAGATAGTAGGCGTAGCAGCAATTCGCTAGGGGTCACTTTAGGGTGAGCGGGCGATCTGCGAGCTGCGCCTCGCCGATGCGGGCCGATGTCTCCGACCTTCTTGCCATTGGCCAGCCCGATGCGAATGGCGGACGCGCTGTCGCGCGTGTGAGCCCCGTTGGCCTTCTTAGTCGCAGTGCGGTATTCGAGGCTGGGGGCGTGCGTCTTCACCAGCGAGTCTCGAATCTATCAGGCGCTGGCTCCGGTGCCACCTCGCCGTCCAGGTCGTGATGAGTGGCCTCAAATTGGGTGCGGCCGTTGACCCGGAGCCACTTGAGGAAGCGGGATATCAGCCCGCCTGCAGAGCAGTCACAGCCCGTCCAGGGGTATGGGATCCGGGTGGGGGTCGTCCCAGGGTTCGGCAACCGACGGCAGCATTCGTATCAAGGCGTGTTTGCTTCCAAGTTCAGAGGCGAAGCCTTCCTCCAGCTGTCGGATGGCCGTGCGTGTCTCACTCTCCATTGTGCCGACTACGCCGCTCTTAGACTTCACGGTGACTCGGGTTGTTTCGGCCAGCTCAGCAACGTGCAAATGGTCATAGAGGAGGCCGCGCAGAAACACGTTGGTGAAGTCCTCGCGGACGGCCTGGATGATCGCGTCCCAGAATTCACTGCGGTCCGTGGCCAGCATGCTTTCGCTCGCCAATTCAGGATCATTCGCTCGCGGCGAGGTTATCATCGGGATGGGGCGCGCCAGTGATACCCACACTGACGGGAATAGCGGAGCTATCGCACGTAATTCGGTTTCGTCTTCTTCTGAAAGTGTGAACCCTGCTTGACGCTCGGACAGGGTATCGACAAGTCGTTGGACATACGCGTGGTGGAAGCCCCCAGCCACAAAGTCCATTTCCCTTACTGGTACGGAGTATTCGAACAGGCTGATGAAGAGCCTACCCACTTCCGCGGCGTTGAGTTCGTCAGCCGGGCGCAGACGAAGATGATCACTTCGCGACATAAATGGCTCCTCCAGCAGCGACTGGACGGCACCGGCTACAGCGTCGCTGGCAATAGCGTCCGCGAGCGAAACATCCACTCCTCGTAGTAAGGAATTAAGCAGGGCCACTTTGGCACGGTGGCGCGCTTCGGCAACCGCCTGCACTTCTTCCGCGGGTTGTAGGTTTCCCCGCAGTGAGCCCTCTAGCGCTCCACGCAGGCGTTCGATCTCATCAGCGGGCAGCCGGTCGCCATGAGCAGCCACTACGGAGTAATGGTCGTCGTCCCACCAAACGATCCAGAAATAGCCGCCGCCGTAATACGCAGGCTCAAGTCTCCAAAGTCTTCTGCGGTAGTCAGCCTCGATCACGTTGCGCGCCGTGTCCTCGGCCGCGATCTCGCCGGCTTCGCGAGCCCTCGCGAGAAGGTGGTTGCCATCGAAGACGAAGATGCCTTCGTCTTTCCCACGGATCGATTCGAAGCTGCCACGCACATTTCCGTTAACACCATTTAGGGCGACTAACATGCCGATCGTCGCAGGCTTCGAGGTGCGTTCGATGAAGACCTTACCGAGAAATTTTTGCCAGGCGGGCATATCGATTGGTTCAACGTGTGCCTTTGCTTCACACAGGAGGGGGATCACACGCGAAGAGCCCATTACGCCAATATCTCGTTCACTTACGACGTCAAGCTCGTTGCCACCCGGTCCAATGACATTTGTGTGTACGCTTTCGTAACCCTGGCTTATCAGCTCGGTGCGTACGAGTGCTTCGAGCTGCGTACCCTTGTCTTTTGCCGTCACGCCGATTACCAGCACATCGACCCCCTCAGCTTGTCTAGGACATTTTGGCATGCAACGGACCTGCAGTTAGCGACGAACTCGTTGCTTCGATCCCGCCTCGTAGTTTCGGCCCGTTAGGTAGCTGTGAAGGAAATCGTCGGCGAGCAGGTGGGGAATCTGGTGCCGGTGTTGCGGAGAAGAATCGAAGAGGAGCGATTTTGCGCCATTATCGACCGATAAAAGAATTTTGTAGTCGGGATTGGATTGGGCAAACTCAACAAGACGTTCGGTTGTCAAGTGTCTCGCGTATTCTGGGTCCGAGATCAACAGCCGCGCGATGAAGGCCATTTTTGCCCTCAATGTTGGATCATCCAGCACGGCTGTCTCGAGGGCCGCGTAGCCGGTGATCCTTACGTTTGCAGTTGCGATTTGAAGAGTATCGCGGGCCAAACGGCGCGCCTTCGAGTCGGCGTGAAGTTTGGTCTGCAGAAGGGTAACCGTCGTGAAAAACGCGAATCCGTTGCAGGTGAACACATCGAACCGTGGCTCGTAGTACAGGATGTCGCCGCGGACCGGTCGATAGATACCGTCGCGCGGAATCAAGGCGATCGAGTAGCTTCGGCGGGTGGCTATGCCAGGTCCTTTCAGCCGATAGGCGACGATTCGTTGCGCAGACGCGCCGACAGCATGGGCCATTGTCACCGGGGGCTGCCCGCCAGAGTCATTCGGGACATCACCGCCACGGATGCGCTCATCAACGACGGCAAGTTCCGGTATCTCGTCAATGTTCTCTACGAGCACCTGCGAACTGCTCGTCTGATAGGAGGGGTCGTAGAGGAGAAATTGTTTGTTAACGAGTGCGGCTGCGGCCCTGACCACATCCTCTATTACTCCGGCAGCCATATCCTCCTCGAGATCAAAACGCGTTATGCGTGCATTCGCTAACGACTCTCCGCGGACGACGTAGTTGTCGAGTGACTTGGCGATATCGTCGACCGCAGCGACCAGAGATTGACGAGCGGGCTCAGCGGTCACGTTCGCCCTCCAATTGGATCGCAACGTCGTCGCCAAGGTAGCGACAGACAAGCGTCCCGCGCTGGGCGATATAGGAATCTCGTGTTAGCAACAACGTGACGGACCCGTTGTCAGCCGTGACCTCGTACAGCCGGAAGCCGTAAACGGCGAGTGTGGGATTGAGGTGATAGAGACCGGCGCGTATGTAGATGACAGCAAGCAGCAGAACTAACGCAACCGTAGCAACGACAGTTGGAAGCGCCGATCCGCCAACGAAAACCAGGATTGGTGGCACGACATAGGAAGCGGCGAAACTGAGTACCCGTTCGTCGGCTCGCCGGACCGATACGCTGTCAATGCTTCGCGGCTGCACTGTCTTCAGGCTGCGCAGGACCAGAGCAAGCAGCGTCACCGCCGCCACGCACCCGACGAGTACCGATAGGCTTATCCACCGGTGCTCACTTAGCTTCAGGATCGCGAGCAGGGCGAGGAGCGGAGCGAACGCCGAGGCGAGAAGTCCAATCCCCACGATCTTGGTCACGGTTCGACTTTAGAGCCGGGGACCGACGGGGGTGCGGACTCGAGCAGGTGTGCTCGAATGCCAGAAGGTGTGCGTGATGCCCGACCAGGCGCGTGAGATGGCACGTAATGGCGATGGCGTGGCGGAGTTGGTCTACTGCGCAAGCCGGCGGAGGCACGGGCCCAGCCCCAGCAACTATCGGCATCGCCAGTACCCCTACCGTCCACGCGCTTGCGTGCAGAACCCCATCGATGCGCTATAGGTTCTCTCTGCCGAGCTGCCCGACCCCTGACAGGCAACTAAGCGCACGCAGTCGACGGAACGCGATCAACCGCCCGCTGGGATAACCCACCTCATCCTGCGCCCGGCGCGCGGCGCCCATCCTGGGCTAGCTGGACATTACAGCTGTGCAGCCGCACACACCCTCGACGCGCGCGAACGCACGCAAGACAGTTGAGGCGCACAGAGGGCGAATGAAACGTGTTTCGGCTCGTTCTCGAGGGGTTCTGCGCGGTACCTCGTTGCTGCCTATCCGATAAGGATCTTCGCATCCAGGCGCCCCGTGACGGGCGCTAAGGCGACGCCTACTCAACACCATTGACCCGATCATGCTCTTTATGAACGGGCACGGCCTACTCGAGTCGGTCGAACAACGCCGCCTCAGCTCGGCGCGCACAGCGAGCGTCGCCGCCGCGCCCCGCGTAGTTCGACACAAATACGGTGCATACCTCGCGCTAATCTGTTCTGCTCAACGTGGTTGAGCGACACGCCAACTAGCGCCGCCCCAGTTCCGCGCTGAGCATCCACGAGTCGGCCTTACGACACCGTGCGACACGCTTGCCAACTGCTCCAGCTGTGTCGTCAATCGCTGAGCGATCCCTGCGGCGCCTCAAACGTCATTACAGCATGGGTTGATAGCCGAGCAACGCCGCCTGCACCGTCGCAGCCGTCCGATCCGTGAAGCACTGCCCGGCGCAGCACCACGAACGCTTGCGCCGCGCATCCGGGCCGTCGCAGCGTCGCGCGGCATGTAGAACGCTGCCAGGGCGCTTCCGCTCCGCGCGCTCCATGTTGTTGCCCTGAGAAGCTGAGGCTACGTGCTGGTGCGGTTCTGTCGCATCGCTGACTCTGACGCGCAATGTGTCGTTGCACCTCCAGACCCAGCACTCCCGAAGCCACCAAACTTAGAAACCTCCGAGGGGGCCTGTTGCGGTGTGGACGCACGCACAGACCCGATCGGTTCTGTTGGGCTAGCACCGACCGAGCCGTCACCACGAATCGCACCGGCCCCGTGTCACAGTCCGACGCATCGGCCTCGCGTAGGGGACGGCCGCTAAAGCGCCCTCACAGCGGTGTAAGCGTGATGGCCGCCGGTGTACTGCTCCGCGCTTCTAACACAACGAAACTCCACCGCGCATGACAATCGACGCCCATAACCCCGGCGCGCCTCGCACCTCCTCCGTGAGCATCCGCCGGCTCCCGAACTGCGCATCTCGACGGCACAGCGAACGCGCCATCCGGAGGTTTCTTAAGGCACACCCCGGACACGCCCTAGCAGCCACGCACGACCGGCATGAGCAACAGCCGCTCGCGGCCTGCCCACCACTTTAGGTGGCACCCATCGGCCGAGTACACCCTTCACGGCGACGTTGCCTCGTCCGGCCGTTCGATCGCGTGCGGGCTCGCCGCCCGCGATGTTCCGTAGCTGACACCGCCTCCGCCTAGTGCTTGCGAACCGCCGCTGGGCGTGGACGTTTCGTCCTTCGGAGCGTGACGCAGCATGGTCCGGACGATTCCGACTCCGACGTCGGTCCGTGCCGCGATGGTCGTCATGGTCTCACCAAGGCCCTGCATGCGCGCCACCCACGCGCCGGCATTCGTCCGGTGCGTCGCCGCTCGCTTCGCGGCTTCGGTGGCGACCTGCTCGCGCAGCTGGGCCAGGCGCTCCTTCTTCCAGACCTCGACTTCGGCGAGCTTGCCGAGTTCGTACAGAAAGTTCGTGGCGTAGAGGATGTTCGCCTTGTCCCGCTCGGCGCGCGCCTCGTTGGCGCGCCGGGCCGCTTCCACAGCCCGTCGCCGGGCTTCCAACTTGGACGTTCCTGCTGCTGTCATGACGGCGAGACTAAAACCGGACGGGCCGGACGGGCCACCACCACAGCCACATTCGCCGCCCACCAATTTTTCCGTCGCCGCCCCTGCCGCACCACCGCACCCCGCTCACCAACCGTGCGCCCCGCCCCTCACTGCCGCCGCGCCGCCCCCTCAGCTCGCCCCTTCGCCACCACCTCCCACGGCCCCACCACAGACCACACACCTCTTGCACTCAGGAAACCCGACGGTCTAAGAGTTGTCTAAGAACCCCCGGTTTGGTGGTGGCTTCGCCACCCCCGGGGTTCGTAGCGTGCGGCACATGCGGAAGCCGGGGTGCGCGTCATGGTGATGACGCTGCACAAGCTGACCGCCGGGGACGGCTACCTGTATCTGGTGCGGCAGGTCGCTGCCGCCGACAGCACCGAACGGGGCCGCTCCACGCTGGCCGACTACTACTCCGCCAAGGGTGAAACCCCCGGCCGCTGGCTGGGACGTGGCCTGGCCGCCCTGTCGGACACGGGTCGCTGCGATGTCAGCCCGCAAGTGCGCGAGGAGTTTTGGACTGTCGAGCCGGAATCCGGCGTCAGTGAGGCACAGATGCGTGCCCTTTACGGGGTGGGTCTGCACCCCAACGCCGAGCGCATCGAAAGCTACGTCGCCGGCCACAGCGTGGGCGCCACCCAGCGGGCGGCCAGTCGCCTGGGGCGGGAGTTCCTGGTCCGCGACGGCGAGCCGGAACTGGCGCGACGATTGGCCGTCGCCTTCCGTGACCACAACGCCGAGGTCGGTGCCCATTGGAACGCCACGATCGACCCGGACGTGCGCGCTCAGATCCGCACCCGGGTCGCAACGGACCTGTTCACCGAGGAGTACGGCCGCCCGCCCGGCGACGACCGGGAACTGTCCGGTTTCATCGCCCGCAACACCCGCGCGAAGACCACCGCCGTCGCCGGGTACGACCTGACCTTCTCGCCGGTGAAATCGGTGTCAGCGCTGTGGGCCATCGCGCCGCTGAGCGTCGCCGAGCAGATCGAAGCAGCGCACGACGCCGCGGTGGCCGACGTCCTGGAGTGGTTGCAAGATCAGGCCACCTTCACCCGTACCGGCGCCGGTGGTGTGGCCCAGGTCGACACCGAAGGGCTCATCGCCGCGGCGTTCACCCACCGCGATTCCCGCGCCGGGGATCCCGACCTGCACACCCACGTCGCAATCTCCAACAAGGTCTCCCACGTGGACGCCAACGGCGTGCGGCGGTGGCTCGCGCTGGATGGTCAACCGCTGCACCGGGTCACCGTCGCGGCCTCGGAGTTGTACAACACCCGACTGGAAGCCCACATGATCGAGGGCTTGGGTGTGCGCTTCGTCGAGCAGTCCCGCGGACGCGGCAAGCGCCCGGTCCGCGAGGTCCTCGGAATGTCGTCGCAGTTGATGTCGCGGTGGTCGACTCGACGGGCGGCGATCGAGGCGCGGACCGCGGAGCTGGCCAAGGCATTTCAGACCGATCACGGCCGCGAACCGACCAACGTCGAGATCATCGCCCTGGCCCAGCAGGCGACGCTGGAATCGCGCGAAGCCAAGCACGAACCGCGGTCACTGGCCGAGCAGCGCCACGTGTGGCGCACCCAGGCCGTAGA
>Ga0209051_1000865_pt1 | contig 30711 bp, 36 predicted proteins | sample AraplaCvi_mMS_r2_2_FD_184286 | JGI IMG/M metagenome (GOLD analysis project Ga0209051, IMG submission 184286) | Arabidopsis root microbial communities from North Carolina, USA - plate scrape MF_Cvi_mMS_r2 (SPAdes) (version 2) | ecosystem: Host-associated > Plants > Roots > Endosphere | place...
AAAACACGAGGAGACTTCCGTGCCTAACCGTCGTCGACGCAAGCTCTCGACAGCCATGAGCGCAGTCGCCGCCCTGGCCGTTGCAAGTCCAGTTGCAGTTGTCGCACTGTCCGACATGTCCACCACCCACGACGCCGCGCCGCAGCATCGCGAGTTCGTCCAGGCTGCATTGGTCACCGACCTGCCCAGCGAGCTCCTCGGAGCCCTGTCCCAGGGACTCTCGCAGTTCGGCGTGAACCTGCCGAGCGGAATCCTGGGCGGCACCGGCGCCCCCTCGGCGGCAACGCTGACGAGCCCGGGGCTGACCAGCCCCGGTCTGACGGCGCCCGGCCTGACCACCCCGGGTCTCACCACCCCCGGTCTGACGACGCCCGGTTTGACGACGCCCGGTCTGACGACGCCCGGTTTGACGACGCCCGGTCTCACCACCCCTGGTCTGACGACGCCCGGCCTGACCACCCCCGGCCTGACGACGCCCGGCCTCACGACCCCCGGCCTGACCACGCCCGGCCTGACCGATGCCGGCCTGACCAACCCCGCGTTGACCAGCCCCACCGCGGCGGTGCCCGGGTTGACCACGCCGGCCGCCAACACCGGCCTCGGCCTCGGGGTCCCCGGCGCGGGCGAGGTTCCGATCGCCGATCCGATCGGTCTCGACCCGACCTCGGGTACCTACCCGATCCTCGGCGGCGATCCCGGGCTCGGCCTCGGAGCGCCCGCGGCCAGCAGCGGTAGCGGCGGATTGCTCGGCGACCTCAACAGCGCCGCGGAGAGCCTCGGTGCCGGACAGGCCATCGACCTGCTCAAGGGCATGGTGATGCCCATGATCACCGGAGCCATCCAGAAGAGCGCGGCAGCAGCGGTTCCCGCCGCGGCCGCCGCCCCGGCGGCCCTGCCCGCGGCCTAGATCCTGCGACGAAACGGCACCGCAGAAGCCATCGGGAACACCCGAGGGGGCTCTGCGGTGCCGTTGCGCGCGAGATCTACCCACGCCACGCCGTGTCGAAACACTGGTAACACCTGACACATACGTAACATCGGGCCGTGTCGTGTCGCCGTCAACTTCCTTCGCTGCTGTTCTCGGCAGTCGCGGCGACCGCGGTCATGATGCCGCTGGCGATGTACGGCCTGCCCGGTGATGCCGGTCCGGCACCGCTGGCCACCGCGCCGCTGATCGTCGAACGCCCCCTGACCGACGTCGGCGGTGGCGAGACGGTCCGCGAACTGCACCAGAACACCCCGTTCGCCATGGTCGCCCTCACCGCCGACGACCTCAGCGGAACCTCGGCCAGCGTCCGCGCCAAGAAGGCCGACGGCTCGTGGGGTCCCTGGTACGAAGCGGAGAGCCTCGAGGGCGTCGGCCCCGACGGCGCCACGGTGAAGGGCACCGAACCCGTCTTCGTCGGCCACACCACCGACGTCCAGATCAAGGTGGACCGCTCGACGCCAGCCAAGCCGGTCGTCGGCCCCACCACCAAACCCGACCTTGGCTACGTCCCCGCCAACGCCGAACGACCGCTCGGCCAGGATCTCAAGGCGGTGCTGATCAGCCCGCCCCAGGCACCGGTCGACATCTCGTCGATCCCGCCGGAGGCCGCGACCCCGCCCGGTGTGCCGCCGGCGATCATCGGGCGAGCCCAGTGGGGCGCCAACGAATCGGAACTGTGCGGAAAGCCCGTCTACGACAGCGGAGTTCGAGCCGGCATCGTCCACCACACCGCGGGAAGCAACGACTACTCGCCCGAAGACTCGGCGGGCATCGTCCGCTCCATCTTCGAGTACCACACCCGCACGCTCGGCTGGTGCGACATCGCCTACAACGCCATGGTCGACAAGTACGGCCAGGTGTTCGAGGGCCGCGCCGGCGGAATGGACCGTCCCGTCGAGGGCGCGCACACCGGTGGCTTCAACACCGACACCTGGGGCGTGGCCATGCTCGGCAACTTCGACCTGGTGCCGCCGACACCCATCCAGCTGCGCACCACGGGACGGCTCCTGGGCTGGCGGCTCGGCCTCGACCACGTCGACCCGTTGGGCTCGGTCGTCCTGACCTCGGCGGGCGGATCGTTCACCAAGTTCCCCCGCGGCACCGCCGTCCCGCTGCCGACGATCTTCACCCACCGCGACGTCGGCAACACCGACTGCCCAGGAAACGCCGCCTACGCGGCCATGCCCCTGCTGCGTGACACCGCCGCCCACTTCAACACCCCCATCGGGCCCCGCGACCTCGCCGACACCCTGCGCGGCGGAGCCATCTACGGAAAATGGGCGCAGATGGGTGGCGAGGCCAGCCCGCTGGGCGCCCCGCAGACGCCTGAGACGCCCGGCGACGGTGCGTCGCGCTACGTGACGTTCGACAAGGGTGCGCTGTACTGGTCACCCGACAGCGGCGCCGAACCCGTCACCGGGTCCATCTACGAGGCGTGGGGCAAGCTCGGCTTCGAGCGCGGCGCCTTGGGGCTCCCGACCAGCGGCGAGATCCAGGAACCCCAGTGGATCGTGCAGAACTTCCAACACGGCACGCTGAACTTCGACCGCGAGCACGGCACCGTCACCCGTGTCATCGACGGCGTCGAGTTGAACATCCCCCTCGACCAGGGTGAGGCGCCCATCCAACTCGAGCGCTTCACACCCATCGGCAAGAAGGCCTGAGCCCTACAGCCACCACCGCTCGAGGACGCGCGCCAACCCGTCGTCGCTGTTGGGCGCGGTGACCTCGTCGGCCGCCGCCTTCGCCTCCGGATGGGCGTTGCCCATCGCGACGCCGAGGCCCGCCCAGAGCAACATCGGAATGTCGTTGGGCATGTCCCCGAACGTGACGACGTCCTCGGCCATGATCCCCAGCGGGGTGGCGACCTCCGCAACTCCGGTCGCCTTGCTGATGCCGAGCGGCACCACTTCGATCAGGCCGTTGTTGGTCGAGTACGTCAGGTCACCCTGGAGGCCGACGTGCGGGGCCAGCGCCGCCGCCATGTCCGCGCTCTGGGCACCGGCCTTGCGGATCAGCAGCTTCACGGCGGGCGCGTCGAGCACGTCGGCGAGCGAGACCTCGGTGTTGTCGGGGTTGAGCCACGCGTGCTCGTACCCCGGCGAACTCAGGAACTGCGGCGTCGCCGCGTCGTGGGCGGAGCGGCCGACCCGCTCCACCGCCAGTCCGGCACCGGGGATGACGCGCGTCGCCACCTCGGCCAGCTCCCGCAACACGTCGACCGACAACGTCCTGGCCCACAGAATGTGGTCGGCCGCCGAGTCGTACAGAACCGCGCCGTTGGCGCACACCGCCATCGGCGCGAACCCCAACTCCTCCACGACCGGGGAGATCCAGCGCGGCGGCCGGCCGGTCGCGAGCACGAACTGGGTGCCCGCGTCGATCGCGGCCAGCACGGCCGTCTTGGTGCGCGGGGTAACCGACTCGTTCTCGTCGAGCAGCGTGCCGTCGACGTCGGTGGCGATGAGAAGCGGCAGCACTACCGGTTCCCCGAGTCCCGGCGAGCGCGTTCGGCAAGCTCGGCTTCTTCGCGCACTATCGCCTCTTCCATGGTCGGGGCGCCTCCACCGAGGCGGTGAGGCACCCAGTAAGCGCCCTCGGGATGATCGTAGGACTGCTGCACCTGGTGCAGCAGTTCGGCCATCTCCGTACGAAGATGGCGCAACAACTCGTCGGCGGGACCGGTCGGCGACAACGGCGTCCCCGCGGCGACCGTGACCGGAATCTTCTGGCGACCCAGGTTCCGCGGATGGTCCTTGGTCCACAGGCGATGTGCGCCCCAGACGATCAGCGGGACGATGGGCACCTGCGCCTCCAACGCCATCCGCGTCGCCCCCGTCTTGAAGTCCTTGAGCTCGAAGCTGCGGCTGATCGTCGCCTCCGGGTAGACCCCGACGAGCTCGCCCTCCCGCAGTCGTTCGACGGCGACCGCGTAGGCACCCGCACCCGCACGGCGATCCACCGGGATGGTCTTGGTGTGCCTGATCAGGAAGTCGACGACCGTCACGCGCTGCATCTCCGACTTGATCATGAAGCGCAGCCGCCGGTGGCGCTGCAGCACACCCAGCGCGGCGGGCAGCCAGTCGACGTAGCCGGTGTGGTTGATCGCGATCACGGCGCCACCGTCGGCCGGGATGTGGTGCAAGCCCCGGTAGGCGATGCGCGTACCGGTGACTCGCACGGCGGTCCTGGCCGCGATCTCCAAGGTTCGGAAGACCGGCTCCATCAAGCTATTCCGTGGACTCGTTTCGCTGGGCGCGCCTCGCTGCCTTCTCCGCGGCCTCGTCGGCGTCCATCTGGTTGGCCTCGGCCAGGGTCGGTGCGCCACCGCCCATCCGGTGCGGAACCCAGTACTCGCCCGCCGGGTGGTGACCGTAGCTCGTCTGCACCTGCTCGAGGAGGTGCTGCATGCGCGAATGCAGCAGCGCCGTCAGCTCGGCGGCGGGCAACGTGGGCATGATCGGCTCGCCGACGGCGATCGAGATCGGCACCTTGGGCCGTCGCATGTTCTTGGGGTGGCCCTTGGTCCAGACGCGCTGGGCGCCCCAGACGATGTGCGGAACGATCGGCACGTCGGCGGCGATCGCCATGCGCGCCGCACCCGACTTGAACTCCTTGATCTCGAAGCTGCGGCTGATCGTGGCCTCGGGGTAGACGCCGACGAGCTCGCCCTCCTTGAGCCGCTGGCACGCCTCGGCGAACGACGACGCGCCGTTGTCGCGGTCCACCGGAATGTGCCGCAGGCTGCGCATGATCGGACCGCTCACCTTGGAGTCGAACACTTCCCGCTTGGCCATGAAGCGCACCTTGCGGCCGAGGCCTTGCCGATAGGCCGGCAGCCCGGCGAAGGTGAAGTCGAAGTAGCTGGTGTGGTTGATCGCGACCACGGCACCGCCGGTGGCGGGCAGGTTCTCCACGCCGGTGACGGTGAACTTCAGACCCTGCAGCTTCCACACGCAGCGGGCGAGGGTGATGACAGTTCCGTATACCGGTTCCACGACCTTCAGCCTAGTGCCGCGGTGATGGCAGGGTGTGAGCCGTGTCATTCCCGACGGGATCCGTCCCGGTTCCCGACGTCGTCGCACGCATCGCCAACGGCCGCGCGGTCACCGCCGTGTGGTCCAACGAACTCGGCGGCGTGACGTTCTCGATCGCCGGGGACGCGTACGTCAAGGTGTACCCCGACCACTGTGCAGCACTTCTCGTCGCCGAGGCGGACCGGCTGCGATGGGCCGCCGCGTTCACCGCAGTGCCTCGCGTGCTGTCGACCGGGCCCGGATGGCTGCACACCGCGGCCGTGCCGGGACGCTCGGCGGTCGACCCACGCTGGGTGGCGCGGCCCGACGTGGCCGCCCGCGCGATCGGCGCAGGTCTGCGCCGCCTTCACGACGCGCTGCCAGTCGACGGGTGCCCGTTCGGCAGGCCGTCGTGGGTGCCCGCCGACGCCCCCGCCGGGCGACTCGTCGTCTGCCACGGCGACGCCTGCGCCCCCAACACCTTGATCGGCGACGACGGTCGGTGCAGCGGACACGTCGACCTCGGCGACCTGGGAGTGGCGGACAGGTGGGCGGACCTGGCGGTGGCGACGATGTCGCTGGCCTGGAACTACCCGTCCGTCGACGAGGCGGAGCTGCTCGACGCCTACGGGGTCAGCCCCGACCACGAGCGGATCGCGTACTACCGGCAACGCTGGGACCAGTGGTCCGAGCCGCACCGGTAGGATCGACCCGGACTCGAACCCCGCAGGGAAGGCAATACGTGCAGGTCACAAGTGTCGGACACGCAGGCTTCCGGATCGACACCAACGCCGGAAGCATTCTCTGCGACCCCTGGGTCAACCCGGCGTACTTCGCGTCGTGGTTCCCGTTCCCGGACAACAGCGGTCTGGACTGGGACGCGCTGGGCGACGTGGACTACCTCTACGTCAGCCACCTCCACAAGGACCACTTCGATCCGGAGCACCTCGCGGCCCACGTCAACAAGGACGCCGTGGTCCTGCTGCCGGACTACCCCGTGCCCGACCTGCGCCGCGCGCTGGAGGCACTCGGCTTTCATCGGTTCTTCGAGACCACCGACTCCACCAAGCACCGGGTGAGCGGGCCCAAGGGTGACCTCGACGTGATGATCATCGCGCTGCGCGCCCCGGCCGACGGCCCCATCGGCGACTCCGGACTCGTGGTCTCCGACGGAGAGACGGTGGCGTTCAACATGAACGACGCCAGGCCGGTGGACCTGGACGTCCTGCAGTCCGAATTCGGGCGCGTGGACGTGCACATGCTGCAGTACTCGGGCGCCATCTGGTACCCGATGGTCTACGACATGCCGGCCAGGGCCAAGGAGGCGTTCGGCATCCAGAAGCGCCAGCGTCAGATGGACCGCTGCCGGCAGTACATCGCCCAGGTCGGCGCCACCTGGGTGGTGCCGTCCGCCGGGCCGCCCTGCTTCCTGGACGCCGACCTGCGCGACCTCAACGACGATCACGGCGACCCGGCCAACATCTTCCCCGACCAGGTCGTCTTCCTCGACCAGCTGCGCACCCACGGCCACGACCGCGGGCTCCTGATGATCCCCGGCACCACCGCGAAATTCACTGGCTCCGAGCTGAATTCGTTGACCCATCCCGTCGACGACCCCGAGACGATCTTCACCAGCGGCAAGGCCGACTACATCGAGGCGTACGCCCGACGGATGGCGCCGGTGCTGGCCGCCGCCAAGGCCAGCTGGGCACCCCCCGCGGGCGATCCGCTGCTGGAGCCGCTGCGGGCCAAGTTCGAGCCGATCATGTTGCAAAGCGACCAAATTTGCGACGGCATCGGCTATCCGGTCGAGCTTCGCATGGGACCGGAGTCGGTCGTGCTCGACTTTCCGAAACGCACCGTGCGCGAACCGATCAGCGACGAGAAGTTTCGTTACGGCTTCGAGATCGCCCCCGAGTTGGTGCGAACGGTACTGCGCGACGACGAGCCGGACTGGGTGAACACCGTCTTCCTGTCCACCCGCTTCCGGGCGTGGCGCGTCGGCGGGTACAACGAGTACCTGTACACCTTCTTCAAGTGCCTGACCGACGAGCGCATCGCCTACGCGGACGGCTGGTTCGCCGAGGCTCACGACGACACTGCGTCGATCACGTTGGACGGCTGGGAGATTCAGCGTCGGTGCCCGCACCTGAAGGCCGATCTGTCCAAGTTCGGCGTGGTGGACGGCACCACGCTGACCTGCAACCTGCACGGTTGGTCGTGGAACCTCACCAATGGCCGGTGCCTGACGTCGAAGGGACACGAGCTCCGGAGCGCCAAGGCGTGACCGGTCCGAGCTACGACGACGGTCTCGTCCTGCTGGATCGCCATGCCATCACGTTGCGCCGCTACCACTTTCCCTCGGGCACCTCCAAGGTGATCCCGCTGAGGACGGTTCGCGGATACCGCGCCGAGCCGCTGGGGTTGGTGCTCAACCGCTTTCGCCTGTGGGGCAGCTCGGACCTGCGTCGGTGGTTGCCCCTGGACGTCTGGCGGCCGATCAAGTCGACGCTGGTGACCCTCGACGTCGCGGGTACGCGCCCCAGCCCCGCCTTCACCCCGTTGCGCGCCAAGGAGTTCACCGCGGTGCTCGACCAGCTGTTGGAGCGTTAGGCCCGCTGGGCGGCCACCCTGGCCCGCTCCCTCATTGAGGCCACCACGCCGCCGTCGACGAGAACGTCGGTCCCGGTGAGGTAACCGGCCTTGTCGCCGGCGCAGAAGGCGAAGAGTTCGGCCATCTCCTCGGCGTTGCCCCAGCGGGGCACGGCGAAGTCGGCGACGATCGCGCCCGCACCGTTGCGCTCCTCGAGCCTGCCCATCTCCGTGTCCACCGAACCGGGCGAGACCGACACGATGCGCTGGCCCCGGCCGTTGAACCGCTCGGCCGCAGACGCGCTATACCACCTGACGAAACCCTTGCTCACCGCATAGGCGAAAGCGGAGCGCGAGGCCTCGGGCATCGCGTCGCACGCCGCGCCCACGGCCGCCATGAAGGCGTCCTCGTCGTGCAGAGCGAGCGGAAACGCCGCCGTGGGCACGACTTCCTCGGGGATCAGATACGCCGCCATCGAGGCCACGTTGACGAGCGCCGCGCCCTCCGGCGCCGCCGCGTGGAAGGCCTCGCCGACGCGGAGCGTGCCGATAGCGTTGGTCCTCGTCACGTACTCGGCGTCGCCCATGCTGGGACTCACGCCGGCCGCGTGGATCACCGAGACCACGGTACCGAGACCGGTTGCGGTCTGGAACATCTCGTTGACGGCGGATCGGTCGGTGACGTCGCAGTTCACCGCCGTCACCGCGACGCCGAGACCTGCGAGCGCGTCGGACGCACGGTCGAGTCGCTCCTGCCGGACGTCGCACAGCACGATCGCGTGCTCGCGTCCGACGATCCTGGCCGTGGCCAGACCCATGCCGCCGGCGCCACCGGTGATCACCGCGACCCGAGTCGGCGGCGTCAATGCTTCTCCCGCAGCACCGTCGCCTCGAGCAGCCGCTGCACCTGACGGGTGGCGGCCTTCTCCACCGTCGACCACACCCGGCGGCCCGCGCTCGGCGGCGTCCCCGACCGGACCGACACCACGTCCCCGACCTTGATCAGCCCGGGTCGCGTGACGTCGGCGTAGACGCCGAGGAAGCGGTTGGTGCGGTCGGCGAGCTGCCGCGTGATGCCGCGGTCGACGTCCAGCCCCGGCTGCGACCTGGTGGCCACCACGCAACGGATGGTCGGAATCGTGACGCGCAGGGCAACCGAACCGATTTCGACGTTCCCACCCACCCAGGACGACTCGGGGTACGGCCCGTCCGGCCGGTTGACGTCGACCAGGACGTTGGGCCGGAACCGACGCACATCGTACGGCTCTGCGGCCGCCGACAACGACGCCAGACTCGTCGAGCTGAGCAGGTGTACCGGCGCCAGGTCGACGAACGTGCCCGGCGGCGTGGAGAACCTGGCCAGAGTGATGATGTCCTTGGTGCTGAACACCGAGGTGTCGGGCAGATCCTCGACGTCGTCGAGGCCAAAGTCCTTCCGCACCTGCGACGCCCGGAAGTTGTCCAACGAATCGGACATCGACATCCGATGCTGGCTGGTGTCCTCGACCGGCGGCAGCGCGACCAGCCGCATCTCGCGGCCGGCCAAGTCCGAGAGCAACCCGTGCACCGCGTCGTCGGAACTCGAGCACTCGGTCCCGTCCGGGAACGTGACGGTCACCTCCGGCACGTTGCCCGGTCCGGCGTCGGGTCCCGGGTCGGACGCGTAGGCGGCCGTGCACCCCAACAACGCGGGCAGTCGCCGGGCCGACGCCGTGACGCCCTTCTCGACGTCGCGCACCGCCCACAGCCGGTCGGCGTGCATCCCGCGCCGGTCGACGCGCACCTCGTCGACCCGTTGCCCACCCATGGACTTGACCGGGAACCGCCACAGCTGGGATACCACGACGTCAGCCATCGGTTCTCCTATCGGGACGAAACCAGCTGTCGCAACTCGGAATACACCTCGGACTCGGTGTCGTAGACCCGCACGATCGCCTCGTCTCCAGGCTGCAGGAAGGTCGACTCGCCGAGCTTGGTGTAGCGGGTGGCACCGATGCCGATCAACACCTCGGACGGATGCCCGGACGCGACCATCAACGCGCCGACGTCCTCCAACGGGGTTTCGGCAGAACCCTTTTGGTTCGCGAGACGCTCGGTGACCCAGTCCAGCAGCACCTCGCCGTAGTACGAGTAGCCCAGCAGCGGGCTGTCGACGCCGTAACCGTGTTCGTTGCCGTCGGCGGTGCGCAGATCGCACACCAGTCGCAGGGTCGCCGTCGGACCGTCGGGCGTCAGGTCGCCGACGTCGAAGAACTCCGCCGCCACCCCCTTGGACGCCGGACCCCAGTTCTTCTTGTGGCTGATCTTCAGCGCACCCGGCCGGCGGATCGAGCAGTCGTTGAACGCACCGAGTGCGAACGGCTGCAGGGACACCACGGTGTCGCCCTGCCACGTCACGTGGCAGGCCAGTCCCACCTCGGGTTCGATCTGCAGGTTGAGCGGGGTGTCGCTCTCCGGCAGCAAGACGCTGTCGTGCGAGAGCGGGAATTCGCCGAGGATGCCGTCGGAACCCGGTGCGTACCAGGGAAAGATGCCCTTGGGCGCCTCCCCTTCGCTGGACACGTTCACGAAGTCGGCGGCCTCGCCGGCCTGCTCGAGATGCCCCGCGAAGTTGCCGGCCACCCCGAAGCCAAACCAGGAGCGCATGTCGTCGAGGTCGAGGTCGACCGTCTTCAGATTCGTCACTGTGTCTTCACGGTGTGAGCACCGACCTTCCGACGTAGGGCACCAATGCCTCCGGGACGCGGACGCTGCCGTCCGGCTGCTGGTGATTCTCCAGGATGGCGACGAGCCAGCGGGTGGTTCCGAGCGTTCCGTTCAGCGTCGCCGCGATCTGCGGCTTGCCGTTCTCGTCGCGGTAGCGGGTGGCCAGGCGCCGCGCTTGGAAGGTGGTGCAGTTCGACGTCGAGGTCAGCTCGCGGTAGGTCTGCTGCGTCGGCACCCAGGCCTCGCAGTCGAACTTGCGGGCCGCCGAGGAGCCCAGGTCACCCGCGGCCGTGTCGATCACGCGGTAGGGCACTTCGATCAGGGCCAGCATCCGCCGTTCGAGGTCCAGCAGGCGCTGATGCTCGGCCTCGGCGTCCTCCGGCTTGCAGTAGACGAAGGCCTCGACCTTGTCGAACTGGTGCACGCGGATGATGCCCCGGGTGTCCTTGCCGTAGCTGCCCGCTTCGCGGCGGAAGCACGACGACCAGCCCGCGTACCTCCGCGGCCCGTCCGAGAGGTCGAGTATCTCGTCGGCGTGGTAGCCGGCCAGCGGCACCTCCGAGGTCCCGACCAGGTACATGTCGTCGGCTTCGAGGTGGTAGATCTCGTCGGCGTGCGCGCCGAGGAACCCGGTGCCCGACATCACCTCCGGGCGGACCAGGACGGGCGGGATGACGAGGGTGTGGTCGTTCTCGGTGGCGAGCTTGACCGCGAGCTGCATGACTCCGAGCTGCAGCAGCGCGCCGTACCCGGTCAGGAAGTAGAAGCGCGAACCGGACACCTTGGCGCCGCGCTCCATGTCCAGCAGACCCAGCGACTCGCCAAGTTCCAGGTGGTCCTTCGGGTCGGCGATGCTCAGCGGTTCGCCGACGGTGTCGAGCACCACGAAGTCGCTCTCACCGCCGGCCGGCACCCCGTCGAGGATGACGTTCGAGATGGCCATGTGCGCGGCCGTGAAGGCGGCCTCGGCGGCGGCCTGCTCCACTTCGGCGGCCTTGACCGCCTCGGCAAGCTCCTTGGCCCGGGCCAGCAACGCCGGGCGATCCTCGGCGGAGGCGGCCCCGACGGCCTTGCTGGCCGCCTTCTGCTCGGCCCGAAGGTCGTCGGCGGCGGAGATCGACGAGCGCCTCGTCGCATCGGCGTCGAGCAGCACGTCGACGAGGGCGGGATCCTCACCCCGCGCCCGTTGCGACGCGCGGACCCGGTCGGGATCTTCACGTAGCAGCTTGAGGTCGATCACGGTGGAAACCCTACGTTGACGGCTCATCCTGACGACGCCGGGGCACAACCACATAACGTTACAACTGCATCTCTTGTCACACGACTTGGCTCGCCTGTCACAATGGACCAGATGTTGGATGCACCCCATGACGCCGAACAGAGCGCAGACGAGGCCGCCCCGCCGTCGCGCCGCCCGGCGTGGTGGCAGAGCCTGCAGGCCGAGTCGACTCGACGCGCGCTGCTCCTGACCGCACTCGGCGGCCTGCTGATCGCCGGCGTCATCACCGCGATCCCCGGTGGCCAACGCGGTGGACTTCCGGTCGGGCTCAACGCGGGTGCAACGGCTCTCGGCGGAGGCCCGCGCGGCAACGCCACCTTCGATCACGCCGTCCGCGGGACGTGCCTGAATTGGCCCGAGCAGGTGCCCGACGCCGCGCAGATCGTGGACTGCAAGGACGAGCACCGCTTCGAAGTCGCCGACCGGATCGACATGAGGACGTTCCCCGGCACCGAATACGGCCCGGACGCCGCCCCGCCGTCGGAGGCGCGCATCAGGCAGATCAGCCAGGAACAGTGCCAAGCCGCCGCGCGGCAGTACCTCGGGGCGAAGTACGACCCCAACGGCCGGTTCAGCGTCAGCCTCGTCTGGTCCGGCGACAAGGCGTGGCGGCAGGCCGACGAACGCCGGATGCTGTGCGGTTTGCAGCTCGCGGGCCCGGACGGACATCAGCTGGCGTTCTCGGGCAAGGTCGCCGACGTCGACCAGTCGAAGGTGTGGCCCGCCGGCACGTGTCTCGGCATCGATCCCGCCACCAATCAGCCCACCGACATCCCGACCGACTGCGCCAAGCCGCACGCGATGGAGGTGACCGGCTCGGTCAACCTCGCGGAGAAGTTCCCCGGCCCCGTGCCGCCCGACGGCGATCAAGACCAGTTCGTCAAGGATTCCTGCACCAAGATGACCGACGCGTACCTGGCGCCGGTCGCCCTGCGGAAGACCACCCTCACCCTCATCTACAGCACGATTTCGCTGCCGAGCTGGGCCGCCGGAAGCAAGCAGGTGTCCTGCAGCATCGGCGCGACCCTCGGCAACGGCGGTTGGTCGACGCTGCTGAACAGCGCCAAGGGGCCCTTGCTCATCAACGGCCAGCCCCCTGTCGCGGTGCCCGACATTCCCGAGGAGCGGCTGGATCTGCCGCCGATCCCGCTGCCGTCGGTGGACACGTCGTCGCAGACCTCGTCGCAGATCGACCTCAGCGATCAGGGCAGTTCGAGCAGCTCGAGCAGCTCGAGCAGCTCGGGAAACCAGGGCAACGACCACCTGCCCGGTCAGCAGCAGGCCACGCAGACGCAGACCACCCAGACTCAGAGCACCACGCCGTCGACCGCGGGCGCACCGCCCCCGCAGGGCAACACGTTCCTCAACGGTCCGCCGCCTCCCCCCGGACCGCAGGGCGACGGCGGCCTGCCACCGCAGGACGGACCCGTGCCACCGCCGCCTCCCGCTGGGGATCCGGCCGCCCCGCCACCACCGGCCGACCAGGCCGTACCGGTGATTCCGGTCGCCCCGGGTCCGCCGCCCGGACAGTAGCCGCCGTGGCCGTGTCGATGAGCTCGGACCGCTTCGACGAGCTGGTCTCCGACGCGCTCGACGCGATTCCGCCCGCGCTCGCGAAGGCGATCGACAACGTCGTCGTCCTGGTCGAGAACCGCCACCCCGACGAGCCCGATCTGCTGGGGCTCTACGAGGGCATCGCACTGACCGAGCGTGACTCGACGTACTTCGGTTCGCTCCCCGACACCATCACGATCTACCGCGACGCGTTGCTGGACATCTGCGAGACCGAGGGCGACGTGGTCGACGAGGTCACCGTGACGGTAATCCACGAGATCGCCCATCACTTCGGCATCGACGACGACCGCTTGCACGAACTCGGTTGGGCCTGAACCGCTTCGGGCGCGTTGACGCGGCTACGTCGGTGGGTGGTGCTAGAACTGAGACATGTCGGAATCGTGTCGCGAGTGCCGGGAGGACCTCGAGCACTGCCACGGCACCCAGGTGCACCACGCCTCGTTCCACGTCGACTGCACCGAAGACTGCGCCACCCCCGACGGCCTGCACTCCTTCAGCGTCGACTGTGAAGCAGTCGGGTGCACGTGCGCGGTGGTCGTCGTCGCGTCCGCCGCATCCTGAGTTCGGTCAGCCCATCGGGTCGGCGCTGTGCGCCACGTCCTCGACCGGGTGCTCGACCGGATCGAACGGCGGCGTGTGCGGTCCCCATTGCAGGCAGCTCCACCGGCCGTCGGTGATCGGACTCAGGACCACGCACTCGGTGTTCGCGAGGTGGTGTTCGACGGCGAAACCCGGGTCGACACCCGACAGCGCCGTGCCGACCAGCCGAATGGCGGCGCCGTGGCTGACCACCACGACGTCGCCCACCCAGGCGTGGTCGTCGAGGAAGCGCAACCGCAGCTGGGTGATCACCGGCAGGTAGCGGTCGAGCACCTGCTGCGCGCTCTCCCCGCCGGGGATGGGAACGTCGAGCTCGCCGTTCTGCCACAGCCGGTAGATGGCGTTGAACTGCTCGTGGGCGTCGTCGTCGCTGCGGTCCTCGAGGTCGCCGGCCTGCACCTCGTGGATGCCGTCCAACTCGACGGGGCTCAGGCCGAGTTGCTCGCCGATCCCGGCTGCGGTCTCGACCGCTCGCAGGGCCGTGGAGTGCGCCAACAGCCCGACGGGATGATCGAGGGAGCGACCGAACGCGCGCGCCTGCTCGTGCCCGAGTTCGGTGAGGGCGGCACCGGGCGGGCGGGTGTCGAGCCTGCGGGCGACGTTGCCGTGCGATTGTCCGTGGCGAACGAGTATCAGTCGACCGGTCATGGGACGCGCCCCTCTCGAAGTGCGGCCAGCCAGCCGGATGCCTCGTCGGTGACCGGCGGTGTCGCACCGACGGCGGTGCCTGTCGACCATGAACCCAGATATCTCACGTCTGCACAACGCCTGTGGAGCGCGCGAAGTGCCTCGGCCACCGGATCGTCGTCGATGTGCCCGACGCAATCCAGGAAGAAGAAGTACGTCCCCAATTCGACGCGAGTGGGGCGCGATTCGATTCGGGTCAGGTCGATGTCGCGAATCGCGAGTTCGGTCATCGCGGCGACGAGCGCGCCGGGGACGTTGTCCAGCCGCAAGACGACCGACGTGCGGTCCGCACCGGTGCGCGCCGGCGGTGGTCCAGGCGGCCCGACGAGGACGAATCTGGTCCGAGCGTTCGGTTCGTCGACGACCCCGTCGGCCAGCGTGGCCAATCCGAGCCGCTCCGCGGCGAGTGCGGTGCTGACCCCGGCGTCGGCCCGGCCCTCGGCGACGTCGTGCGCCGCAGCGGCGTTCGACGTCGTGAGCACCGTGTGGGCGGCGGGCAGGTGCTCGGCCAACCACCGCTTGACCTGCGCCTCGGCGACGGGGAACGCGGCGACGGTCCGCACGGCGGACGCGGTGGTGCCGGCGCGGACGGCAATGCTGAAGGCGACGTCCAGGGTGTGCTCGGCGAAGACTTGCAGCGGCGTGCCCGCGGCGAGGCTGTCCATCGTCGGTACCACCGAGCCCTCGATCGAGCTCTCGATGGGTGCGCAGGCATAGTCGGCGGCTCCGCTTCGAACGGCGGCCAAGGCGCCGTCCGCGCTGTCGCACGTCACCGGCACCAGCGGAGACGAGTCGGGGATGGCGCCGGCCTTGGCCATCTGCAGCAACGCCGCCTCGGTGAAGGTCCCCTGTGGACCCAGATAGGCGACGCGTGGCACGGACCAACCCTATCTTCAGGCGGCCCCTCGCCCGAGAACGCATTCCGGCGCACTTGCGCCGTTCGGTGAGGCTAGCCTAAGTTAGGGTTACCTCATACGACGGAAGGCAGGTGCGATGATCGGCGACGCGACGACAGGAACGGCCCTGGTGGCACCCACGACGGCCGAACGCATCCGCAGCGCGTGCGCCCGCGGCGGCAGTGCGATCCTGGCGGCCGAGGGCGCCGATCCCTCCCCCACGCCGGTGCACCATCTGCTCGACGACGGGTCGTTCGCGATCATGGTGCCCGCCGACGGAGCACTGGCCGCGCGGACCGTCACCGCGGGCGCCGCCGGCATCCAGGCGGTCCTCGAGATGACCGACTATGCGCCGCTACCCCTGCGCGAGCCGGTGCGCTCGTTGGTCTGGATCAGCGGCCGGTTGTTCCACGTCCCGCCGCCCGGCTTGGCGGGGCTGCTCGACCTGATCGCCGAGAAGAACCCCAATCCGGCTCTCCTGCGAGTGAACACCGATTCGCTCGAGGACGACGGCGGAGACACCCCGTACACGCTGGTGCGGCTCGAGGTCGAGTCGGTCGTCGTGGCCGACTCCACCGGGGCCGAGTCCGTCGGCGTCGGCGACCTGCTCGACGCCCAGCCGGATCCGTTCTGCGCCATGGAGTCGGGCTGGCTGCAGCACCTCGAGTCGGCACATCGCGAAGTGGTCGACCGGCTGGCCAACCGGCTGCCGATCCCGCTGCGACGCGGCCACGTCCGCCCCCTCGGGCTCGACCGGTACGGCGTCCAGTTGCGCGTCGAGGCCGAGGACGGCGACCACGACGTGCGGCTGCCGTTCCCCAAGCCCGTCGACGACGTCACCGGGCTCAGCCAGGCCATCCGAATCCTGATGGGTTGCCCGTTCCTGAACGGTCTGCGCGCCCGCCGCATCTGACGTCGTCGAGAGCCGTGGTCGGGTCGGGCGGCTACCGTAGCTCCGGTGACGGGCCAGACTGACGACCTCTTGCCCGATCCCCACCGCCGGACGATCCGGCTCGAGATCGCCGTCGTCCTGGCCGTCACGTTCGGTCTCTCCGCGTACACGGCCTTCGTCAGCCTGATCGAGGCCGTCCTGCTCGGACTGTCCGGGCAGAGAGTGGCGCTCAACCGCAAGCTGTCCCCGATCGACCTGATCAACCTCGCGCTCAACCTCGCTTCGGTCTTCCAGCTGATCGCGTGGGGGCTGCTTGGCCTATATCTGTTGTGGCGCAGCGGATTCGGACCCAGCAGTATTGGCCTGGGCCGGTTCCGCTGGCGCCCGGACCTGCTGGGCGGCCTCGGCCTGGCGGCCCTGATCGGCATTCCCGGCCTTGGCCTCTACCTCGCGGGCCGGGCGCTGGGGATCGGGGTCGCCGTCGTCCCGTCCGAACTCGGCGACACCTGGTGGCGCATCCCGGTCCTGCTCGCGGTGGCCTTCGCCAACGGCTGGGCCGAAGAGGTCATCGTCGTCGCGTTCCTCATGACGCGGCTGCGCCAGCTGGGTCTGTCGCCGGTGGCGGTCCTGGTGGGGTCGAGCCTGCTGCGCGGCGCCTACCACCTCTACCAGGGCTTCGGCGCAGGTGTCGGCAACGTCGTGATGGGTCTGATCTTCGGCTACGTGTGGCGGCGCACCGGACGGCTGTGGCCGCTGATCGTGGCGCACGGCTTGATCGACGCCGTCGCCTACGTCGGCTACGCCCTGCTCGCCGGGCACCTTGGCTGGCTGGACGTCAGGCACTGACCGCGGGCGTCACCGGCACGTACATTCAGACGCGTGAGCGACAACCGGCCGCCCGATCCGCGGCGTCCCCGGCCCCCGGCGGAGGCGTCCCAGGTCATCCGCCGCGATCCCGGCTACCGGCCCCCACCGATGCCACGGCCCACCGCTCCGCCACCCCCACCTGCACCGATGCACCGCCCCCCACCCCCACCACCCGTGCGGCGACCTCCCCCACCACGGCGGCCGCCGCCACCGGCCCCGGCACCTCGGGCCGCACCGCCGCCACCCAAGACCCGTGCGCCCAAGCGCAAGCGGCACTGGGGCCGCCTCCTGCTGTCCGTCGTCCTGCTGGCCGTCGCTTCGATGGTCGGCACCGCCGTCTGGATCGACACGTCGCTCGAACGCGTGCCCGCGCTCACCGCACTACCCGACCGCCCGCCCGCCGACAGCGGCACCACGTGGCTGCTGGTCGGCTCGGACAGCAGGCAGGGTCTCAGCGAGGAGGAACAGTCCGCGCTCGCCACCGGCGGTGACCTCGGCAACGGTCGGACCGACACGATCCTGCTGGTCCACGTGCCCGGCCTCGGGTCCAACGTCCCGACCACGATGGTGTCGATACCCCGCGACTCCTACTTGCCGATTCCCGGGTTCGGTGAGGACAAGGTCAACGCGGCGTTCGCGCTGGGCGGGGCGCCGCTACTGGCGCAGACCGTCGAGCAGGCGACCGGACTGCGGCTGGACCGCTACGCGGAGATCGGATTCGACGGATTCGCGAGAATGGTCGACGCGGTCGGCGGCGTCACGATGTGCCCGACGGAGCCGATCAGTGATCCGCTCGCGGGCGTCGACCTGGCCGCCGGATGCCAGGAGTTGGACGGCCGCAACGCGCTCGGGTACGTCCGTTCGCGGGCGACGCCACGCGCCGACCTCGATCGCATGACCCACCAGCGGGAGTTCATGGCGGCACTGATGCAGCGGGTCACCAGCCCGGCCGTTCTGCTCAACCCGCTGCGCTGGTACCCGATGGCCCACGCCGCGACGGGCGCGGTCACGGTCGACGCCGGCGCTCACGTGTGGGACCTCGCCCGGCTGGCCTGGGCCCTGCATGGGAACGTCACCACCACCACCGTCCCGATCGGCGAGTTCACCAGTGGCGACGTGGGTTCTGTCGTCGTCTGGAACACCGACGCCGCGACTCGGCTGTTTCACGCGATGGCCACCGATGCCGCGGTGCCGCAGGACGTGCTGGACGCGTCAGCGGGTTAGCCGACCCTGTGTTAGCCAGCCCGCTTGGCAAACACACTTCGGCACTGGGTTTGGTGCACACGTCAATTAGGGCAACCTCGCCTTAATTAGTCAGACCTTTGATGACAATGGCCATTGACCTGCACTAGCGTGGCCCGCATGAGCGAAGTAGCCACCCACGACACCAAGTTCCACCACCTGCTCCAGGAGCAGATCCGCATCGAGTTCACCGCCTCGCAGCAATACACCGCGATCGCCGTGCACTTCGACTCCGCCGATCTCCCTCAGCTGGCCAAGCACTTCTACGCTCAGGCTCTCGACGAGCGCAACCACGCGATGATGCTCGTCCAATACTTGATCGACCGCGACGTCGAGGTGGAGATTCCCGGCACCGACGCCGTGCGCAACGCGTTCACGACTCCGACCGAGGCGCTGCGCCTCGCGCTCGAGCAGGAGCGGACCGTCACCGAGCACATCTCCCGCCTCGCCGCCGTCGCCCGCGACGAGGGCGACTACCTCGGCGAACAGTTCATGCAGTGGTTCCTCAAGGAGCAGGTCGAGGAAGTCGCCTTGATGACCACGCTGGTCCGGGTGAGCGAGCGCGCGGGCGCCGACCTGTTCCATCTGGAGGACTTCGTGGCGCGCGAGATCAGCCCGGACGAAGCCGACGCGACCGCACCCAAGGCCGCAGGCGGACGGCTCTAGTTGCCGTCCGGTCGGGCCTCGGTCAACCCGTTCTGCAGCCAGTCCTTGGTGCGGCCCGGGTGATTCGTGGCCACCCATGCCACTCCGACGTCGCGGCAGTAGCGCACGTCCTCGTAGTGGTCGACGGTCCAGCAGTACAGGGCCCGACCATGGGCGGCGGCGCGGTCGACGAGTTCTGGATGCTCGCGCAGCGTGGCGATCGACGGCCCCACCGCGGTGGCACCCACGGTCGTCGCCGCGCTGCCGCCCAGGTACCGGGACGTGTCGCCCAGTAGCACCGTCGGCAGCATGGGTGCCGCCCGCCGGATCCGCCACACCGCGGCCGCCGAGAACGAGATGACGACGGCCCGGGACAGATCGGCCGACGCCGGCGAGGCGATCCCGTACCGGTGCAGAAGCGCCAGCACCTTGCTCTCCACCAGCGCGCCGTAGCGCACGGGGTGCTTGGTCTCGACGAAGATCTTGACGGGTCGGTTCCAGTCCAGGACCAACGAGATCAAGTCGTCGAGCGTGAGCAACCCGGTCTCACCCTGGCCGCCTTCCACCCGGGCGCTGGAATGCCAAGCGCCGTAGTCGAACTCGCGCAGCTCGGCGAGCGTCATGTCGCTCACCAGGCCGGAGCCGTTCGACGTGCGGTCGATGCGCCGGTCGTGGACGCACACCAGGTGGCCGTCACGCGTCAGGCGTACGTCGCATTCAACCCCGTCGGCACCTTCCCGCAGCGCCAGCTCGTAGGCGGCGATGGTGTGCTCGGGACGTTCTGCCGATGCGCCCCGGTGCGCGACTACGAATGGGTGACCGCCCACTGCACCGTCGGCCGATGTCATGTGCTGATGATGCCCGATGCCGCCGGTTCCTTCCGGTCCGGCTCGACGCGAGTCGCGTCGTCCGGTTCCGGGTTCTGCGGTTCGGCGTCGGTCGGGGACGCGTCCTGGGCGACGACCACCCAGCGCTTGGTGGGCCGCTGGGCGACGGACCGATGCTCGAAACCCTGGTACATCCGTACGGTCAGAAGCAGGGCGGCGAGCGCGGCCAGATACGCGATCGTGACGGCTACCGTGTTGTTGGCGATGCCCTGCGAATCGCTGGTGAAGCTCGTCGCGAACGAGAACGCCGACACCAGGAAGCTGACCCACCAGGCGCACCACCACACCACGATCGGGGTGCGCAGCCACGACAGCCGTCGCTCGACCCGGGCCAACTCGAGGACGAACACCGGAGCCCAGAACAGGTTGACCAGCGGCACCAGGCAACACACCCACAGCTGCCAGGCCGGCCGAGGATCCTCCACGCCGACCTCCGCATAACTGAGTGCGCGCCGCACGACCAGCCAATTGGTGAGCACCACCGTCGTCGCGATCAAGGCGAAGAACACCAGCACGCTGGCGGCGACGCCCGCCCACGTCGCGGCACCCGCGACGATCGGGTTGAGCAGCCTGGAGCGGTTGTAGAGCAGCAGGGCGTAGTTGGCGATGTGAATCACCACGGCGAACGCCAACGCCAGCAGGGTGACCAGAACGGTCGTCTGAACCATTCGGGTCGCCGTCCTCGGCGGTTCGGCGGACGTCGCCGGCGCAGGTGGCTCGAAGCGGTCCTGCAGGCCCCACCGCGGAATCACCGCATACCTGGGCGTCGGCCCCAGCGGAGGGGGCGTGCGACGGGCCGGCGGCGGTGCCCCCGGGCGCACCGCGATCCATCGGTAGCCGGCGGGGAGCCGCTGGGACGGGCCGGCCGCCCCCGGCTTCGACACGTCGGAGGGTCGGGTCGACCACTGCGGCGCCTGCTCCGCGGACGGCGGAAGCAGCGAGCCCTGACACCGAGGGCACCAGACGCGCTGACGGTCGCGGACGTTCCACCGCGTGCCGCACCGCGAACAAACCTGGATCACGCGACCAGCCTACGGTCCGTCAGACGGTGCCCGCAGAGCCGTCGTCGGTGACGACGGCACGCCCGGCCCCGGCCCACGCCAGCATGCCGCCTGCCACGTTGAGGGGCTCGTATCCGTTGCGCGCGAGGTACTGCGCCACGCGCATCGACCGGCCGCCCGCATGACACACCACGTACAGAGTGGCGTCGGTGTCGATCTCGGCGATGCGCGCGGGCACGTCGCCCATGGGGATGTGCTGGGCGCCTGCCGCGTGGCCGCGCTGCCACTCGTCGTCCTCCCGGACGTCGAGCAGCACCACCGATTCGTCGAAGGCCTCCGGCACGTCGGCGATGTGGGCCTCCCCCACCGTGTCGTCACTCACTGCCCACTCCTTGCTCGTCGCGGCATCTCACGTCGTCAATGCTGGCACGGCAATACCAGCAATCAGATGCCTATCCACAGTTTCCACAGGTTCATGCACAGGCGTCGAACGTCGCGCACCCCGCCTGACCCGGCACACGAGTCGAGGACGCCAAATCGACTGTGGACAACTCGGCTTCAGCAGGTCCAGTGATCAACAGGGCTCGCGACGTGGAGCGAAAAACCACGCCGAGCTAACGAAGTTCGAGGGCGAAGCGATCAATTTTTCTGGTTGCTCTCGGAGGCGCTATGATCGCGTCCACAAACTCCGTTGTGACTGATCTCACTGGGGAACAACGTTGATCGCGCAGGTCAGGAGCTGTTGATGGCATCGCATCCACTGGGGCCGGGAGCCGTACCGCCGTCCGAATGGCACACGTCTGCCCACGTCTACACCCACAGCCATCTGATGGCGTGCCTCCGGGCCGGGCTGATCGCCCTGGCTTTGCTCGGGGTGCTGGCGCTGATCGTCCTGACCTGACCCCACCCCGGGCGCACCAACGACGAAGGCCGGCTCTGCGCGATGCGCGGAGCCGGCCTTCTTCGTGTCGGTGATCAGGCGGGTGGGTAGACGCCCATGTCTTTGGCCTTCTCGGTCTGCCAGAAGATGCCGGAGATCTCGTCGATCGTCTTGAGCAGCTTCTCGGCGACGGCCACGTCGGTCGACTTCTTGACGTCGCCCGCGCCGTGCACGCCGTCCCAGAACAGCTGGTGCAGATTCGGGAACTGCTCGAAGTGGTCCTTGGTGAAGAAGTCGGCCCACAGCACCATCAGGTGGTGCTTGACCTCTTCGGCCCGCTGTTCCTTGATGATGATCGCGCGCGTCTTGAAGTGCTCGTCATCGGAGTCGTGGAACTTCTTCAGCGTCTTGAGGCAGGACAACGCCTCGATCTTGGCCTGGGCCGGATCGTAGACACCGCAGTACAGGTCGCAGTGAGCGTGGGCGGAAGTTGCGTTGGGTAAGAGTCGAGGAAGCATGTGTCCAACTTACCCTTTGGGCATGAGCGGCAATCAAGCTCCGCGAAGCTGGCCCCTGCGAATCTTCCGAGTCGACGGCGAGTCGATGCGCCCGACGCTGCGCCCCGGCGCGTGGCTGCTCGCGTTTCGCGACGGGCGCGACCCCCGACGGGACCAGATCCGGGTGTTCCGCGATCCGACGAAGTCGACCCGGTGGCTGGTCAAGAGGGTCGGCGACGTACACCCGTCCGCACACGGCGCGATCTTCGAGGCCCGCTCGGACAACCCGAGGGCAAGGTATGCCTCCGACTCCCACGACTTCGGCCCGGTCCGGGCGGACGGGTCCTATCGCGTGGTGTGGAGCTTCGCCGGGCGGCAAGCTCGCTGATCGGTTCGGTGTCGGTTGCGTTACTGGCAGTCGTGTCCCCTTGCGTGCCAGCCCTTCGCTGCCGCAAACTTCCGTGATCGACCCACAGCCGTGTCGGGCGGCAATCATGCGCACCGATCGGAGGCCAGGATGGACACCGGATCACATGGAGCCATCGAAGTCGCTCCCTTCCACTCCGGTGGATCACTCAAGGGATTCGTCGTCTCGGGCCGCTGGCCGGACTCGACGAAGGAGTGGGCACAGCTGCTGATCGTCGCCGTTCGCGTCGCCTCGCTGCCCGGGTTGCTCTCGACCACGACGATCTTCGGCGTGCGCGAGGAGCTGCCCGACGAACCGGCACCGGGCACCGTGGGCCTGGTGATGGCCGAGGGCACCGTTGTCGGCGACGCCGCGATCCCGCCGGGTTACTTCGCCAGCCGTCAGCCGCCGGCGTTGTTGATGCTGCACCCGCCGTCGGAGACGATGCCGTCGCTTCCGGAATGCGCGGGGGCCGCCTCGGGATGCGTCTTGCTCCCCGGATTGCCGCATCTCGGTCTCGATCACCGCGCGGCGTGGGTGGAGGCCGAATCCGACGGCACGATCACCTCGATGGTCAGCAGGGTGGGCGTCGACCCGATTACGCATCCCGACACCGCCGTGCTAGCCATGCTGCTTGCGGCTTAGCCGGTTCCGGCCGCCCGCGGCGGCCCCCACTCGCACCATTTCGTGCGCGATTCGTCGACCGTTCGAACGGAACCAACCATTGGCTACTGTCAGTGCGAGGACGGACGCCGCGAACGCCTCCCGGCCGCGTCGGGGACTGACGTGGGCGAAGGCCGCATTGGTAGCTAAGTCGACCTTGAATCGCAAAATTCTCGAGCAAATCCACGATGTCGTCGGAGCGCCGAAAATGACGGATTGCTCGGCCCCGAGACCGCGTCCCGCTATTTGGCAGCGAGCGTGCCGGAACACAGGGCAAAACAACTCATGCGTTATTTTTGGCTTAGCGGCGCTGCAGTTCGGCGCTGTACGGTCCCGGGATAACCGCTGCTAGACCGCACAGGTAAGGGTAGTACCGTGGGGTGGGATCGACTTTTAAGTGGTTTGCACTTGGTTGTCGGCGGAACTCTCGCTACGATGATCAGCAAATACGCCTCAAGGGACGCCCGCTCGTAACGCTAAGTGGAGGACAGATCGATGAGCATGACATTTTCCGCCAGGCTGAACCGCCTGTTCGACACCGTCTACCCCCCCGGCCGCGGCCCCCATACGTCGGCCGAAGTCATTGCCGCCTTGAAGTCCGAGGGGGTGACGATGTCCGCGCCGTACCTGTCCCAGCTGCGTTCGGGCAACCGCACCAACCCCTCGGTGGCGACGATGGCGGCGCTGGCCAACTTCTTCCGCATCAAGCCGGCGTACTTCACCGACGACGAGTACTACGAGAAGCTCGACAAGGAGCTCACGTGGCTGGCCAGCATGCGCGACGAAGGCATCCGTCGCATTGCGGCCCGCACCGTGGGGCTGTCGCCCGAGGCTCAGCAGGACCTCGTCCAGAAGGTGGACGAACTGCGTCGCCAGGAACACCTCGACGATTAGCTCGACGGGACGCCGACCCTGCTCTCGAGCGTCCGGTACTGATCGGCGATGGCGAGGATCCACTCGCGATCCGAATATGACGGCGGCTGGCGTAGCCAATGTGGTCCGGGGAACTTGGCGTCCGCGGCGTCCCCCGGATCCTCGCGGCCGGCGTTGATCCACTCGGCGATGCGTAGCGACTGTTCCTCGGGGTCGACGTCCGGCGAGTCCGCGGACTCCTGATCGGACTCCTCGTTGCCGACGTCCCCGCCGAGCGCGCGGGTCGCCTCCAGGTACAGCGCGTCGGAGATCATCGACATCTGCTCGGCGACGCGGAACAGCAGTGGCCCCCGAGGCCGGACGCCGATGCCGACGTTGGGATGCCGACGGCTCAGTTCGTCGAGCAAGGGCTGGATGACCCGCAGTTCGTGGCGGGCGCCAAACCAGTCCTCGACGCTCGGGAGCAATGACCCGCTGGCGACGACCAGCATGGCGCAGCCGAGCAATGTCGCCGCGGCGCCGACGCCGATGAACTCGGTGGTGCCGACGGCGCGCAGCAGGAAGAACGCACTGGCCAGCACCATGAGCGCGACGCCGACGGTGAACACGAAGAGAGCGCGCCCTCGGCGGGTTCGATTCGAGTGACGCATCCCGGCCCAGGCCACCAGCGTCAGCGCGAGCATGACGTAGAGCAGGGGCAGCAGCCACGACACCGTCATCGCCCCGGACCCCAGGTTGCGACGTAGATACTCTTCCGGTGCCATCTCGGGCTGCTGCGGGGAGGTGAAGAAGGCCACCAGCGTCAGCGCCGCGATGAGGGCGGCGATCCCGTACTGGACGACGGCGATGCGACGGATCGTGCTCGGCGTGCGCTCCGAGGCGGCCGAGGTGATCATCACGCAGCTGCCCGCGGCGCACGAGATCAGCGCGACCTGGCTGAGCACGGTGGACACGTTGGGCCACCTCGCCAGCGTGTCGATGAGCAGCGTCAGCGGTTCCCAGTTGAGCGCAGCGACCAGCCCGAGGCTGCCGAGAGCGAGGATCATCGCGGCGCTGACCAGGGATTGCTTGTTGACGAGTGCCCAGCCGATGCGCAGGCCGGTCGCCAATCCGAGGAGGCCGGCTATCACCCAGATGATCAACCAAACGCCTCTCCGAGGCGCACCTGCACGATCGAAGCGCGGTCTGACGGCAGTCGACCTAGACGGTAGATGAGCAGGGCCGCGAAGTCCTCGGCCTCCTGCTCGAGGTCCTCCCCGCTGGGGCCCATGCAGCCGGTCCTCTGGTTGAGCATGTAACCGATGAGGTCGGAACTGGCGAATTCGGTGTGGTCCCTGGCCGCTTCGACGACGGAGATGCCCTCGTGGCCGAGGACGAGGTGACCCAGTTCATGTGCCAGGGTCCGGTCTCCGGCGGGCAGACCCTGCTGGATGAGGAAGACGTCGCGGTCGGCGTACTGCCGCCATTGGCCGCACACCCCCGACGGCAGGTCCGCCATCTTCAGCTCGATGGGCCGGCCGCGATCCTCCGCCACGGATTCGACGAGACGTGCAAGCGACACCTCACCCCGCCGGGGCGCGAGATCGAGAACCTCATTGACGGCACGCGTGACGCGACGACTGGCTGGCATTCGAACCCCCTCTCGATGACTCCACTATCCCCGTCCTTTCACACCCAAGCCGACTATTCGGTCAACCCACGAATCGAGCGGTGCCGTTGGCACGGACGGCGTGTCCCGCCCGAGCCTGCCGGAACCCGAGCACGCCGCCCGTCAGGGTGAGCACGAGGATGCCGGTGACGCCGGGCACCGCGACGGCGGCCATCTCCCCGACGTTCGCGGTGCGCAGGTACTGGCCGTAGCCGGCGCGGTACGTCGCGGGAATCGTGCCGTTGCCGGCGCCGAAGGCAGGCGGACTCTGTTCTCGCGCCCTTGGCGGCGCAGGCGTACCGGGCGTCGCGCCGGAGGGTCGCGGCCCCGACGGTGCCGGTGCGACGCCGGGTCCGCCGACGCCACCGCTACCGGCTCCCACGCCGCGTGGCGCGACGACGGCGGGGAGTGCGATCGGCGCCAGGGGCAATTGCGCTGCGGCAGTTGACAACCCGGTGACGACGTCGACGGCGGGATCCGCAGGTACCACCGGCAACGCGGGCGCCCTCGGGAACCCGCCGCCACCGCGGGTTCCCGTACCCGTTCCCGTACCGGGCGGAAGGCCGGGCCCCGGCGGGGCCGGCCAGCACCACGGCCACCACTGCCAGCCCGGATGTTTCTCTGGGTCGTCGGCGGCGTCGGCGGGAGGCTGGTTCTCGTCCTGGGGTGGGGCGACGCCGGGCGTCGTGCTCGGGGTGGCCGTCGCGGTCTCGCTGTGCGGCGACGCGGTCACACTGGGTGCGGATCGTTTGCCGGACGTCTCGGGAGTGCGGGCGGTCTCGGTGGCGGCGCGCGACGCGCCGCCACGGCCGTCCCCCACCTGTGAGGTGGGCTTCGCCGCTGTCGCGGTGGCGGTCGCGGTGGCGGCGGGCTGGTCGGTGGGTGGCGCGGGGGCGCCGGAGCCCGTCGGGTCGGCCGGGGCGCCGCCGGTGTCGTCGCCCTGGGCCGCGTCGGGGTCGGCGAGGGCCAGCGCGGCACCGGCACCGCTGACCAACAACCCGGACATCACCAGACAGGCCGCCGCGGCGATGCGCATTCGCGTAGCCACGTGACAACACCTCTCCCGGGTCGGGGCGGCCGATGGGGGCCAATTCTCGCACGAGTAGGCCGTTGCGTTTGCTGGAGCGTCGAAGCCCGCCGGCCCGGACCCGGGGCCGGAACGGGACCCTCCGGTGACCGGCATTAGTGTTGGCGGCACTACGCAGCCGCGATCGCCAGATCACGACGAAACGACCGGGAGGCAGCCGGGATGGGCCTGTTCAGACGGCGGAAGAGCCGGGCGACTCGGCGTGCCGAGGCCAAGGCCATCAAGGCCAAGGCGAAACTGGAGGCGCGCCTCTCCGCGAAGAACGAAGCACGGCGCATCAAGGCCGACGGCAGGCGTCAGGTCAAGGCCGTGAAGGCCGGCCTCAAGGCGCAGCGGGCCAGCGACCGCAACGCCCTCAGGGTGGCCGAGACCCAGCTCAAGGCGGCGCGCGAGGGCAAGCTGCTGTCGGCGTCGCGCATCCGCCGGGCGCTGACCGTGTCGCGGATGCTCGCGCCCATCGTCGTGCCAATCGCCTACCGCGCCGCCATCGCCGCGCGGGGCTTCGTCGACGAGCGTCGCGCTGACCGGCTGGGCGTCCCGCTGAGCCAGGTGGGCCAGTTCTCCGGAGCGGGCGGGGCGTTGTCCGCGCGCATCGCCAGCGCCGAGCAGACCCTGTCGCAGGTGGCGGCCGCCAAGCCCAAGGACGCCGAGACCAAGCAATTCGTCGCTGCGGTGACCGAACGGCTTCGCGACCTGTCCGCGGCCGTGACCGCCGCGGAGAACATGCCGACCCCTCGACGCAAGGCCGCGCACACCGCGATCGGCGACCAGTTGGACGGGGTGGACGCCGACCTGCTGGCGCGTCTCGGAGTGCTCTGATCAACGGCCGTCCCCGTCGTCGTACGCCACCGGCGGCTCGCCTTCCAGGGGCGGCGGCCGGGGCGTTGACGGCGGCGCTTGCGGTGGCCGCGCACGGTGCCGCCGGTGGCGGCCTGCCCTCGGGACCCACCGCGGCCATGCTGGCCCTGCTGTCGATCACCCTCGGGGCGCTGGTGGCAACGCGTCGCGACGCCGCCGACTTCCGGGTCCTGACCGCCGTTCTCGCGGCTGGCCAGCTCCTGAGCCACGTCCTGCTCGGCGCCGGCGGGCACGCCCACTCCCCGACCACCGGGGCACCGCAGCTGCTGATGCTGGGCACCCACCTCGTCGCGGTAGCGGTGGGTGCCGCCCTGATCGCCGCCGGCGGGCGGCTGGCCGCCGTGCTGTCCCGCGTGCTCGTCGTCGCCACGCGCCTCGTCCGCCGCCCCGACGACGCCGGGTCGGCCCCGGCGGTCGTGAGCGCGGATCAACCCCTCCAGTCCGCGCGCCTGCTGTCGGCGTCGTTGTCGCATCGTGGTCCACCGGTCGTCGTCGGCTCCTGACCGAACGACCCCTCCGACCAACGAAGGCAACAGTCCAACATGAGAACCATTCACCGGGCGTCCTCGCGCGCCCTCATCACGACCGCGGCCACCGGCGCGGTCATGTCCATCGCAGTGCTCACGGGCGCAGGAGCGGCCTCGGCACACGTGCACGTCGACGCCGACGACGCGGCTCCTGGCAGCACCTCCGTGCTGACCTTCCGTGTCCCAGGAGAGTCCGAGAAGGGCGCACTGACAACCGAATTCAGCGTCGCACTGCCCAACGTCACCTCCGCTCGCACGGAGGTCATGCCCGGGTGGACGGCCCGGCTGGACCGCGACGCGGCCGCGGGCACCGTCCGGTCGGTCACGTGGACGGCCGCGCCGACGGTCGGCATCTCGTCGGACCAGTTCGCGTTGTTCGACGTCTCGGTGACCCTGCCCAACCAGTCGACGGTGACGTTGCCGGCCACGCAGACCTATTCCGACGGCACCGTCGTGAAGTGGGACCAGCCGCCCCTTCCCGACGGTGGCGAGCCAGAGCACCCGGCGCCGGAACTGAAGCTCACCGGTGCGCCCGCCGACGGACACGACGATCACGGGCAGCCAGCGGCGCCCACGGCCACGGCCGCCCCGGAACCGGCCGCCGACGCGTCGCCGGCGGCCAGGCCCGACGACACCGCGCGGTGGCTGGCCGGCGGCGCGCTGGTCCTCGCCGCCGTCGGAATCGTGGTCGCGCTCGCCGGACGCCGCCGGACGTGATCCGCAGGTTGACGGCCACCGCCCTGGTCGCGATGGTGCTCGCGGCGCTCGCGCTCACCGGGGCCGGCGTCGCGTCCGCACACGCCGTCCGCGTCGCGGCCGACCCGGCCCCCGACAGCTCCGTCGGCAGTGGACCGGCACGCGTCAGCGCCACGTTCAACGAGCGGTTGCAGACCGACTTCGCGGCGATGACCGTCGTCGGCCCGGACGGCAATCTGTGGTCGACGGGGGAGGTGCAGATCGCGGGTCCCGTCGCCAGCGTCGCCGTGCTGCCGCTGGGTCCGACCGGCAGTTACACCGTCAACTACCGCGTCACCTCGGCCGACGGCCACGTCGTCAGCGGTGCGTGGTCGTTCACGCTGACGGTCGCCGGCACCGGCTCCCCCGGCCCGAAGGTCGGGGGGCCGTCGGACGACGCGGACGGGGTTCCGGTGTGGCCGTTCGTGGCGCTGGCGGCGGTCATCCTGGCCGTCGGGGCGTGGCTGGCGGTGCGGCGGCGCGCGTGAGTCGACTTCGGGCGGCGCTCCTCGGCGCCCTGTGCGTCGGGGGCGCCGCCGTGGCGGCGTGGGTGGTGGCGCACCCGCAGAACTCGCCAACGTCGAGCCTGCTGCGCGCGGTCTGCGACCTGGCAGCGGTGGTCACGCTCGGCTTGGCCGTCGTGCCGGCGGTCGACGCCGAGCGCTACCGCGACGAGTTGACCGCCCGTGCGGCGCGACCCCTGGTGACGGTCTCGGCGCTCTGGGCGATCGCCGAACTGATCCGGCTCTTCGTCGGCGCGGCCGAGGCGGCCGGCTCGTCGGCGACGAGGGTCGGCGTGCGCACCACCGTGGTGTTCGCCACCGACACCGCGGTGGGGCGGGCCGGCCTGGTCTGCCTGGTCGCGGCGCTGGTGGTGTGCGTCCTTGCGGTGTTCGTGCCGGGCGGCACCCGGCCGTCCTCGACCGCGGGGGTGATCGCCGTCGGAGCGGCGGCGGTCGGGGTCTCCGGGCGCAGCCTGGTCGGGCACCTCTCCGAGAGTCCGCTGGGAGGGCTGGCGGTGGCGGTACACGCACTGGCCGCCGCGCTGTGGTGCGGCGTGCTCGCCGCCCTGGTGCTCGTGGTGACCCATCGCGGGCAGTGGGCCAGGGTGCTACCCCGGTTCTCCCAGATGTCGTTCTGGTCGGTCGTGGTGCTGCTGGTGTTCGGTGTGGTGGGTGCCTTCGAGACGCTGCAGGCCCCGACCGATTTGTACGGGACCGCGTATGGCCGGGTGCTGGCGGCCAAGCTCGTCGTGACGGCCGTGCTGCTGGTGCTGGCGGCGCGGAATCGGGCTGGTTGGCTGCCTGCGGCCCGGTCGCATCGGGTGACGGTCGACGTGTCGCGACGCACGTCCCGGGTCGAGTTGGCGGTGATGGCGATCGCCCTGACGCTGGCAGCCGCGCTGGCCGTGACCGGTTAGCCAAAATCGCCAACTGGCATGATGGTCACCGCTGCCGATGACTCATCGCACGCCGACTCTGTGACGCAAGACCGCAAAGGAGCCGCCCCTATGGCCGACGAGCAGGATCGACAGGGCCCAACGCCCGACGACCGATCGCCGGACGCTGTCGCCGATCAGGCCCCGAAGGCGCCCGAGAAGGCACCGGCCAAGACGCCGCCGGCCAAGGCCGCCAAGAAGGCACCGGCGAAGAAGGCCCCCGTCA
>Ga0209051_1000866_pt1 | contig 30644 bp, 29 predicted proteins | sample AraplaCvi_mMS_r2_2_FD_184286 | JGI IMG/M metagenome (GOLD analysis project Ga0209051, IMG submission 184286) | Arabidopsis root microbial communities from North Carolina, USA - plate scrape MF_Cvi_mMS_r2 (SPAdes) (version 2) | ecosystem: Host-associated > Plants > Roots > Endosphere | place...
CCGACCGATACAACCGGCGGATCTCGGCCCAGTCCTCCACAGTGATCACTCTCCAATCAGAAGGGTGCTCACTCTTCGACCGGAATCACCTGCTCACTTTTCGACCGGAACTGACAGAGGATCCACACCGTGGCCTCGGGGCACGGCAAGTGAACAGCGCGTTCGGAGGACGCATGCGCTAGAACCCGACCTCGACGTCAATCATGGCGACCTCTCGGAGGCGACCACACACCCACGACATACCCACGCACGGCCAGTCGGCGCGCTGATTTCACGGGCCCGTGTCAATCACTGCCAGCCGGTCTGCGACCAGTTCTTCATCGACCCACAGCCGCGCTACTCGCCCACGTACCACCCCTAGGCGATCAGTGGCACGGCAGCGACGCCGGGCACGACAATGAGACCCGATTCGTCGTCGAACGTCGAGCGACGGGTCACTGCACCCCCGACGCGGAGTTGTGTGCAATACCCCGTCACCGATCGCGCGTTACGCCTTTGTGGCGCAACGCCGAAACCGGACCGCCGATGCCGGTGCACTCCTTCAGCGAGTACGGCGAACAACCGGGTGCTGCAGCGTCGTCCCCACGCAAATGGACGCACGCCGTACTGTTGGTGCCAGGGTTGCAGCGGCAAGCCGCGGAGCCCCAGCGGCCCACCGCGACACTAACCGCCATATCATTATTGGTAGGTTAGACATGTCAAACCGAACGAACACAATCACCTGTCTTCGAAAAGCAAGCGACGAACCACGTTCTCCACGAAATGTGCAGACCCTCTGGGCAAGCCCCGTGCCCGAGTGCCACTCCCCGTGAAGTCGCAAAAGACTAGGACCGTGCCAAACAGAGGTCGGAATACCCCTTCCTCGGCCAGCGAGATTCGATCGAACCGGAAGAGCGGTCAGCCCCAGACGATGAACGACACCGAACTTTCACCCCGTCGTCGGCTAGCTGCCGCCGGCACACGTGTTGACGCTTTCTGTCAACACGTCAATGAGCTGTTCATCCCACTGCACGTCGAAGTGCAAGACAGGGTCTCCTTCAATGGCCAGCTTCAAGTCGTCCCGCTCGGCGCCCTGAGCCTCTCCGAAATCGCATTATGCGGTACGACTTCTTTCAGAACGACCCCGCAGACGATCGCTCGGACGGCGCATGATTACCTCAAGGTAGACCTGGTGTTGAGCGGCCGTTGTCGTGTCGCTCAGGACGGTAGAGAAGCCGTTTTAAACTCCGGTGACTTCGTAATGTACGACGGCACACGCCCATTCCGCTTAGTCGGCGAGAACAGCCTGCATCTGTATGGGCTCGTCATCCCCGCTCCACTACTCGGGCTATCTCGAACCCACATCTTGGAGTTAACCGCCCGTAGATTCGGTGGGCAACGCGGCACGGCAGCCCTAGCCTCTCAGTTCCTACGACAGTTAGGCGCCCAGCTCGCCGTCAAGGGGCAAACAAACAACTTTCACGTCGCAGACGCAACGTTAAGTTTGTTGACGGGAGTATTCTCCGACCACCCGAAACCGATGGGCAACTCGCGTGAACTGCTTCTCCGAATTCGCGTGTTCATTGAAAACCAACTCGGCGACCCTCGACTCGACGTCGCACAAATTGCAGCAGCACACCATATTTCTGTGCGGCAGCTACAAAAGATGTTCAAAGACGACGGTCAGACCGTGACTGGCTGGATTCGATCCCGTCGCCTCGAGCACTGCCGCAGGGATCTCTCGAACATTGCGCTCGCCGACATGACGGTTGGACAGATCTGCTTGCGTTGGGGATTCATCGATGCCGCCCATTTCTCCAAGATCTTCAAAGCCGTCCTTGGCTTACCACCCAGAGACTTTCGCGCGCAGGCGCAAGAGATCGCAGCAGACGAGACGCGATCCCGCATTTGCGAGGCACGGTTTGCCATCGATTCATCTGGTGCGGCTGGCTAACACTGTCGCACTTCACGCCTCGCAACCGACGGTCGTGCGTTCGCGGCGACCGCCGCGCAGCCGAGCGAAGCATGTTCGTCGTCGAAGTTTTGGTGCAACGTCTTTGGGCGGCCCCAGACCATCCGGTCACCACGGCAAAGCATGATGCATCTTCCCGGACGCTTCGACCGCTGCGACATTCGCCGTTGTCACCCACAGTCATTCGGATACTTCGACGCACGGTATGTCGAATTGCTGATCGGCAGCATTGTGCGGTGCGCCTCAGCTTGCTGGGACGCGGGTTTGGTCAGAGATATCGCCTGCGGATCAGATCGGCGGCCTTCTCGCCGATCATGATGGCCGCGGCATTGGTGTTAACGGGCACAATTCTAGGCATGACCGAAGCGTCGGCCACCCGCAGGCCGGCCAGGCCGTGTACTCGCAGATCCGGGTCCACCACCGCCTCGGGCCCGACTCCCATGGCGCAGCTGCCAACTGGGTGATAATACGTTCCGGTGTTGTGCGCTAGGAATGCGCGCAGCTCGGTCTCGTCGGTGGCGTCGGGCCCGGGGAGCACCTCGCGTCCGCGCCATGGCCGAAACGGGCCGCTGGCCGCGATCTCACGTGCAACGCCCAGACCGTGCACCATCCGCCGTACATCGGACTCCGCTCCCAGGTAATTTGGATCGATCAGGGGCGGAATCGTCGGGTCGGGCCCTGCGAGGCGGATCGACCCGCGGGCCTCGGGCACCGTAGCGACGCCGAAGGTAAAGCTGTTCGCGGGGGTCACCAAGTGGGGTAGGTGGAAGGGCACGTGGATGAACATCAGCTGCATGTCCGGGCCGGCGAGGGAGTCGTCGCTGCGCCACAGCATGGACACCTCGGCGAGGTTGGTGCGGCCAGCGGGTACGGGCCGAGCGGCCTCGTAGACGATCCCGCAGAGTGGGTGGTCGTGCAGGTTGCGTCCCACCCCGGGAAGGTCGTGTACGACGGTGACGTCGGCGGCCTTCAGCTCGGCGGCCGGGCCCACTCCGGACAGGAGCAGTAGCCGGGGCGAGTCCACCGCGCCAGCGCTTAACACGACCTCGGTGTCCGCTTGGACGGTGACGAGCCGCCCGTCGCGTTCGAAATCGACCCCCACACAACGGGTTCCCGCGAACCGAAGGCTCCGGGCTCGAGAGTCGGTGGAGATGGTCAGATTGGGCCGTTGGCTGCTCACTGGATGCAGGTAGGCCGAGGCGGTGCTCTGCCGCGTGCCCTTCGAGATCGTCAGGTCGTGCCAGCCTGCGCCCTCGGCTCTAGCGCCGTTGAAGTCGTCGGTGAGCGGATAGCCCGCGGCCACCGCACCGTCGAGGAATACCTGGGACACGGGGTTGGCGACCTCGGGTGAGGCAGGCGCAGGGTGCAGGGGGCCGTTCGTGCCGCGGTAGCGCCGATCCCGACCGGTGACCGTCTCCATGCGCCGGAAGTAAGGCAGCACCGACTCGTAGTCCCAGCCGGTGCAACCAGACTTGGCCCATGCATCGAAGTCGCTCGGGTGGCCTCGCAGGAACACCATCGCGTTGATGCTGCTGCTGCCGCCGAGCGTATGCCCGCGTGGCCAGTTGCGAGTCCCACCACCGGCATTCGCCTGGGGGACGGTGTCGTAGGCGTAGTCGACATCGGTCCCCCACAGTGATGGCCAAGCCGGTGGCGTGGCGATCTCGGGTCTGGCGTCGGCCGACCCGGACTCAAGTAACAGCACCCGGACGGACGGGTCCTCCGACAGTCGGGAGGCGATGACGCAGCCGGCTGAGCCTGCGCCGATCACCACGTAGTCGTAACAGTCGGTCTCGGATTTCAGCGTCGGCCGTCCAGGCCTGCTGACGTTGATACTCATGTCCTGCCACTCCTTCCGACATGGGGTCGGCCCTTGATGTAAGCCCAACCTCCGACCGTCCCCAGCGGTTCGGTCGGGATCGAGCGAGAGTGTCTGCCCGCACCGGTGACACCGAATTGGTGCATGAACAACGGCTGGGTTACCGATGATCGGAGCTTACACCGTTGTCGTACAACGCCTTTGCCGGGCGATGCACTGCGTTGCGATCTACGTGAAGCTCACCTGCAAGGCCGCGCCAGGCGAATAGCCAGCCGCGCTGCGCGAGTTCTGTTGTGCTGACGCCAGAGAAGCCCGGCGATCGTCGCGGCGGGGGCTCGTTACACCAGGCGCCTCAAGCCCGAGACGATTTTGCTGTTGCACCGCAAATGATTTCGTCGGCTACCCGTTGAACGGATGGGATAAAGATTGTGACAGTGCAGCGGATCGACTTCCAGTAGCGTTCTTGGCGATGTGAGCGGGGCGTGGGGGGCAATGAATGTCCCACCGCGGTTGTAGAACGCACTAGACACCGTCCAAGTTACGTGGCACAAGGCCTTCAGCAGAGATGTTCGATCTTGGAGACGGCCGTCTGGCGACTACATCGCCAGACGTGAGATGGCGTTGCACCCGTGCTCGAGTACCCCGATGGCGGTAGACGACGTGGTCTGCAATAACGAAACCGATTCATAACGGCTTGGAGTTCGATCAATGAAGTTCGCAAAGCGCGCTGCGACAGACGGGTTTCGACTGTCGCGCCGAGTCGGATGTGTCGTAGCAATCGTTTTGGTGGCAATGAGTCCGCCGGACACCAGTGTGGCGGGGGCTTCCCCATCATCTGATCCATCGGGACCTGCTGCAACCTGCCCCGACGTCGAGGTAGTCTTCGCGCGGGGAACTTTTGAGGACCCGGGCGTTGGCACAGTCGGACAAGCGTTCACTGACGCTTTGCGTGACCGGCTGCATGGCCAAACCGTCGAGGTTTACGGCGTCGACTACCCCGCCTCGCTCAACTTTGAAGAGGTGTCGATCGGGGTGGCAGACGCTGCACACAAGATCGAAGGACTGTCCGCGAGCTGTCCGAGCACGAGGATAGTGCTAGGCGGCTACTCCCAAGGCGCAGCGGTCGCGGCATACACCACCACCGATACGCTACCGCCCAATGTCCCTGTCCCAGATGGACTCACCGGACCTGTGCCGTCCATAGTCTCGGAACACGTTGCCGCCCTAGCACTGTTCGGCCTCCCCGACGCTTGGATTATGGGTCTGGTAGCCCAAGGCGCTCCACCGATCGTCATCGGAGAGCGCTACCGATCCAAAATGATCGAGTTGTGTGCCCCGGGGGATCCAGTTTGTTTCCCCGGCGGATTGGACCGAGGTGCGCACAGTGCCTACGTGACTAATGGAATGACAAAGCAAGCAGCGGATTTCGTCGCCGACCGAGTAATGGCTCGGTCGATGTCGTGACCGTCAATGCGTAATTGAGTTCCTGGCAGTTGACTCATCCTCGTGACATCACAAGAGCTGACATAACCCCGAGTAGTCGTCGCCGATGTAGCCGAGATCGGCGAAGGCTGCGCGACGGGACGATACGACAACGGGACGCGGAGTCAGCGTCGACATCCGATCCGACAACGGCAACGAATGGGTACACGTGGACGATCTCGATCAACCCCCACGCCGCGGGTTTCCGGCCGGCCTCTGGCGGACGCTGGAGGAACACCCGCCACCAGGACTGTCCAGGATCCGATGGCGCAGTCCGCTGCGCGGTCCGTGGCTGACGTCGGTCTTCGCCTCCGCGCTGCTCGTCGTGCTGCCGATCGTCATCGTCACGGGCTTGCTGTCCTACATCGCGTACGGCCCAAAGTTCGGGCAGGCCATCCCCGGCGACGTGGGGTGGCTCAAGCTGCCGTCGTTCGACTGGCCGAGCAACCCCAGTTGGCTGTACCGGCTCAACCAGGGACTGCACGTCGGCCTCGGGCTGATCATGGTCCCGCTGGTGCTCGCCAAGCTGTGGTCGGTGATCCCGCGACTGTTCGCCTGGCCACCGGCCCGGTCGCTGGCCAGTGTGCTCGAGCGCATCTCGCTGTTGATGATCGTCGGCGGCGTGCTCTTCGAGATCGTCACCGGCGTGCTGAACATCCAATACGACTACATCTTCGGGTTCAGCTTCTACACCGCGCACTACTTCGGCGCGTGGGTGTTCATCGCGGGCTTCGTCTCCCACGTCGCGATCAAGCTGCCCAAGATGATTCGCAGTCTTCGATCCCGGTCGTTCGTCACCGAGCTGCGGACCTCCCGGGACGACACCGTGCCCGAGCCGCTCGACGAGGACGGGTTGGTGGCGCCCGATCCGGACCCGCCAACGCTGAGCCGCCGGGGGATTCTGGCGGTCGTCGGCGGTGGCGCACTGTTGGTGGCGGTGTTGACCGCCGGGCAGACCATCGGCGGCTGGACGCGTCAGTTCGCGATCCTGCTGCCGCGCGGCCGCAGTTACGGCGACGGGCCCAACGACTTCCAGGTCAACCGGACTGCGGCCAGCGCGCGAATCGACCCGAGGTCGACCGGTGAGCGGTGGCGTCTGCAACTGCTCGGCGGCCCACGGCCGGTCGTCCTCGACCGCGCCGCCTTGGCCGCGATGCCGCAGCACACCGTCGACCTGCCGATCGCCTGCGTCGAGGGTTGGTCGACCGTCGAGGCGTGGACCGGCGTGCGGCTCGCCGACCTCGCCGCCGCGGCGGGGCGACCGGTACCGGGGTCGGCGGTGGTCTCCTCCCTTGAGCGGTTCGGGGCGTTCAACCGGGCCCGACTGCAGCGCAACCAAGTGCTCAATCCCGATGCGCTACTGGCATTCCGGGTGAACGGGGCTGAGTTGTCGCCGGATCACGGCTACCCGGCCAGGATCATCGTGCCCGCGCTTCCCGGTGTGCACTGCACGAAGTGGGTGGCCTCCATCGAATTCCGGGAGTCGTGATGAGCGTCTTCAGGCGTCTCTACGGCGACCACGTCCTGCACCTCATCGTCCTGCTGGCCGCGCTGGCGCTCGGCGCGTACACGATCTCGGTGCTCGGGGTCGACCAGTTGTTCAACCCCCGGGTGTGGTGGCAGTCGATCGCGGTGTGGTTCGCCGTGGCCGTCATCGGCCACGACCTCATCCTGTTCCCGCTGTACGCGCTGGTCGAGCGATTCCTGCCAAAGGGCCGTCGTCGCGCCGAGCCCGTCGACGCGGCACGCCGGGTGCCGATCGTCAACTATCTCCGATTGCCCACCCTTGCAACGGCGTTGACGTTCGCGATGTTCCTTCCCGGCATCATCGAGCAGGGCGCCTTCACCTACGCCGCGGCGACCGGCCTCACCCAGGAGCCGTATCTCGCGCGGTGGCTGCTGCTGGTGGCGGGCTTCTACTTGACCAGCGCGGTCTGCTATCTGGTGCGCACCGTCATGACCAGGACTCGTCCAGCTCTCCCAACGACTCGATGAGAGCGCTGTTGACGCTGCAGTCCACCGGGCAGGCGATGACGCTGACCGTGTCGGCCGCCAACGCCTCGCGCAGGGTGGGCAGCAACTCGCCGGCAGACTCGATGCGGTAACCCTTGGCGCCGAAACGCGACGAAATCGGGATTGGCGAACCGAGTGTCGACGTTGTGGCCGCAACGATTGGCGCCGCTCACAACTGACCATGTTTTTGAGTTTGCGCGCCCAGACAAGTGTCATGCGCCTACGCACAAGCGGGCGTTCCGGGAATCACCGATAATTCAACGTATCCGGTCGAACCGGTCGCCCCACCCTGAGCCAAGTAGTTGAGGAGAACGGCTATCCGCCAATCGACTGACGGTTGCGATGTAAATACGCGCGGACGAAGGCTAAACAGTCGATGAAGGTGTTCTAGATATGCCCGATCTGAAGGCTCACTCACTGCTTGCCACCGAAGCAGTCGCAGTATTTGACGTATTGTGTTCTGGCAAACACCGACCACCGGACACTGAAGAATGCACGATGACTACTCGCTTCGTATTTCCCTATCGTGGAATATACGTGCATCATGTCGGCCGAACCGACTCCGTCGCCGAATCGAATCGTGTGGTATTCATCAACGCGGACGAGCCCTTTCGGGTAAGCCATCCCCTTGAGGGAGGCGACGCCACCCTATCGATCTCTCTGAGCGCACCCACATTGCTGGAGACGGTGCCGACGGAACTGCAGCGTCGCGGCAGTCTCCCTGCTGTGAACAGGTCCAGCCTCCGAGTTGAGGCACAAGTGCAGGTACTCGCCGCAACGCTTCGGCATCGGTTAGTCCGGGGAGCCGTCACGGTGTTGGAAGCCGAGGCCATGACATTGGCGCTGATACGCCGAGCAGTCGGTCACCACCCGACAACCAGCGCAAGGATTACGACGCGGAGCCGCAGACTGGTCGAGAACACCAAAGTCGTCCTAGCTGCCGATTTGGAACGCAGGAGAGGCTTAAGCGAAATCGCACGCGAAGTCGGTGTATCGCCGGTCTACTTGACCCAAGTGTTCCAACGGGTGGAAGGTGTCCCGCTCTACCGATACCAATTGCAACAACGACTGGCACGGTCGCTGCACTTGCTCGGGCAGTACGACGACGTCACCGACATGGCGCATGCCTTGGGCTTTTCCAGCCACAGTCACTTCAGTGCGCGGTTCAAACAAGCGTACGGTCAGACACCGTCAGATTTCCGCAGGTTGTCCCACCTGCGCTGACTGCTCGGCGTACCGACGCGGCAATTCCGAGTGCGCAGCGCCCCCGGGACCCTCGCGCAACGGCGAGAGTTGCGCGCACGAGTCCGAGCCGAGACAATCCCGTTCGCAGAACGGTGCCCCAACCGAACATGTCCCACAGCATAGCTGGTGAAGAATTTTCGGCCTCGCACCAGGAACACCGAGAACACATGTTGCGCACTGATCAACCTCCCGGCGAGCAGATGAGACCGACCGACCAGTGCGGAGGAGCATCAAATCGGAAGGGCGCGCCCCGATACCCGCCGCAACCTGCCTCTCACAACTCTCGTCATTCTCGGCACCGCAGATTGTTGGGCGCACCCTGACGTAGCAAGCAGTTTGCCAAGCCTCAACACGTGCGAAGGCAGCGGCGACGCCGACGGTCAGACCATCTGAACTCAACTACAGCACGCTTACCGAGCGCTCTGGGTAAACATGCTGCCGATGCGGTGATTTCGCGCCTCAGTCGAAGCGCCTACACACCTGCACGACCTGTAGGCGATCTTGATACGCAGTCCCGGCCAACGGGACAAGCTGCCGAGACCCCGAGCTATCAAGCTCGACACCCGACGAGCCATATTCACTCGCAGTCTCGTCTCACATCCCGACACCGCTCATTGCTAGTGCCGAGGCCCGACATCCCTAGGTGTCCGATTCGCTGCAGGACCCCCACTCCGCCAACCGTTTACCGTAGACCGATTTCATCAGGTCGAACATGCCTGGGCCGAGGAGAAGCCGCAGAGGCGGTGCAGCGGCGTCGACGACCGCCAGGATCGAGTCGACGGTATCGGCTGGGTCACTGGCGGATCCGAGCATCCGGTCGAGTGCCTCTGCTGCCCGTTCGTGTGCTTCGGCGTAAGCAGGCATCTTGTCAGCCCATGTCGCGGCGGGGTGAAAATTCGTCCCGTACAGGCCCGGTTCGATCATCGTAACGTTAATGCCGAATGGCTTGACTTCGTGGGCGAGGGCTTCCGATAGGCCTTCCAATGCGAATTTAGATGCACTGTAAGCACCGATGTCAGCGGCGGCGGTCAGTCCTCCGACCGACGTGACTTGTAAGATGTGTCCACTTCGTTGTTGCCGCAGATACGGCAGCGCGGCCTGCGTGATCCAGACTGCCCCAAAGAAATTCGTTTCCATCTGAGCGCGGATGCCGCTCTCCGATAATTCCTCGACGCAACCCAGGTACCCGTATCCGGCGTTGTTCACTACAACGTCGATGCGACCGAAATGGTTGTGCGTTGCCGCAACGGCGTCGATGCACGCGGCGCGGTTTGTCACATCAAGTTGTAACGGCAAGACGGCATCACCGAAGTCATCCCGCATCGCCTCCAATGGCCCAATGTTGCGCGCTGCGACGGCGACTCGGCTACCACGTCTCAGCACGCCCAACGCCCACTCGCGACCAAGGCCATGAGACGCGCCTGTGATGAACCAGATCTTCGAGTTCACGAACTTCCCTCTCTCTCGTCCTTGGCGAATCCGACGTGCACGCCCGATCCAGACGTCTCATCTGGCATCGATGACATCCACCGCCTGCCAACGACTCACAGCCAACAGGGTGGCTCTCCACACTGCATGCACTTGGATGACGACTGAGCAGCCTGGCTTGGTTGTTTCGCGCGCTAGCCAGCGCAGATTCTCGACTCCATCAATCTCGTCTGTAGTCGACGAGATCGCTTGTACGTGAGTGCACGAACCTTGGTGTGACGCGCACGAGTGGGCCTGTCATGGGTCGACCCGGCTCATGATGGTGGTGTGACATCGAATGACCCCTACGAAGGCGCTCAACCCTCTACCAGGTCGGCTATGGAGACGATCCTCGCCCGCTTGTGGTGCGCGACTGTGCGGCGGCATTCAATTCCGACGATTCGACCGAACGTCACGGTTTCGTGGCCCCTTGCACGAGCCATGGTCGACGTTGATTCGCGGACCCACGTCACAGCTGGCGTTGCCCGTCGTCGATGTCATCAGGTTGAGGATCGGCGTGAAGTATCCAGTCAGGCACTGGCACAGATGATTTCGACAGGTGGCGGTTTGCTAAACGGTGTTGATTACTGGTCACCCAGTGTGTGGTGTCATCTGGTCAAGGACGATTTGCACGTGAGGACCAAGTCGAACCTCCCGTCAGCAACTCTGACCACACTGTGATCGGTCAATTTCCGGCGCATCTGGCGGCGCGGCCGCTCAATTGCGCAACGGGCACCCGAGCGTCTCCCATCGTGGTTCGCGGGTGGCATCTCGGCCGAGTCGTTGTGGCGGCGTGTTCTATCTACTGCTGTCGCCAGCCCCACGAATGATGGCTTCTGCCACTGATAGCACGTTGCGACGACGAGACATTTGAGCACCGGCGTGGTCACCTTGCCAGCCCGCCGAAACGGCGAGGTTTCCTGGCGCTGTTCACGAGCACTTCTGTGGCGACATCGAAGTTCCGACGCTCGATCGAACCGTCTCCGACCCGTCCGGACAGTTACCCAAGCCCCCTGGACCCCGTACCGGAGTAGTTGGGGGTTCACCATCACATTAGGAGTGATACGCAATATGCAGATAAGTCTTGTGCTGAATCTTGATGATGGCCACGACGGCTCGCCGGTCGACGCCGCCGTCGACACCGTCGCAACGGCCTATGACGGGGGCTTTCATAGAGTCTGGATGCCTCAGATGCCTTGGGAGCCCGACTTGTTGACAGTCTTGGCTGTCGCATTTCGCGAGGTTCCCGACGTGGAGATCGGCACGGCAGTACTGCCCATTCAACTCCAGCACCCAGTCCTCATGGCGCAGCGCGCGCTGACCGTCAACGTGGTCGCCGACGGTCGACTGTTGCTAGGCATCGGGCTGAACCATCGTTCTATCGTGGAGGACCAATGGGGCATTCGCTGGTACAAACCTGTCCAACGTCTGCACGAATATCTCGACGGTCTTCTGCCACTCCTTTCCGATCAAACTGCCGACGCGACCGGTGATCAAGTCACAACGCGCACGACCGTGACCATCCCCGGTGCGCCTGCACCGCCGGTGTATGTGGCCGCTCTAGGACCGCACATGTTGGACCTGGCAGGACGCCGATCCGCCGGCACCATAACCTGGATGACGGGCCCTAACACCGTGGCCCGTCACATCGCGCCACGCCTGCGCGAAGCTGAACATCGAGCCGGTCGCGTCCGCGGAGCCGCTCGAGTGGTCACTGCGGTGCCAGTGTGCGTCACCGACGAGCCGGACCGCACGCGCGCTCTGGCGGCCGACCAGTTCGCCATTTACGGTGAGCTGCCGTCGTATCGCAGCACGCTGGACCGCGAAGGTTACCGCGGACCCGAGGAAGCGGCGCTGATTGGCGACGAGGCGACGGTTCGAGAGCGCATCAATTCCTTCAAGGCCAGCGGCGTCGACGAATTCGCCGCCTACGTTTTCGGCAGTGGCGAGCAGCGTGCACGAACCCGGACGCTGCTACGCGCACTGCAGTCAGAACAAGCGCCTTCCGATGCTGCCGCGTCGAGGTCCGCTGATGTCTGATTACGGCCATCCGTTGACTTTTGGCACGCTGCTCGAACCGCCGACACATGCGCCGCTGACCGTTCTTCGCCTTGCCGAGGCCACCGAACGGTCAGCGTTAGATCTTGTGAGTCTGGCCGACCATCCTTATTGGCCACAGCGACTGGATACCTTCACGCTGCTCGCCGCGATCGCGGCGCGCACGACTACGGTGCGCCTACTGTCCAACTTGGCTAACCTCCCCGTACGAGGGCCGGTAATGCTGTCTCGGATTGCCACCACTATGGACGCGATCAGTGGCGGTCGCTTCGAGTTGGGCGTCGCCAGCGGCGCTCAACAACTTTGGGCGTCAATCGTTGCCGAGGGGGGACCGGCGCGCACCGCAGGTGAGTCGGTTGAGGCTCTCGCGGAGGGAGTACACGTCATACGCAGCCTGTGGCACGACCAAGAACCAGTCAGATTCTCAGGCCACCACTATCAGCTCGACGGCGCTGTACCCAGCCCACCAGCAGCCCATAACATCGCCATCTGGCTCGGCGCCTATCAGCCTCGCATGTTGCGCCTGGTGGGCAGGCTAGCCGACGCCTGGCTTCCAAGCTCACCGATAATGCCGCCTGAGGCGCTGACGGAAGCCAACCGAGTGATCGACGAAGCGGCTACCGTCGCGGGGCGCGCACCAGACCAGATACGGCGCGCTTACAATATCGCCGGACATTTCGGCACGGGTAACGGATTTCTGGACGGTCCACCCCGCGTGTGGGCAGAGCAACTCGCCGAGTTGACGCTACGTGACGGGGTGAGTACCTACCTGTTGTATCGGGTCGAGTCCGCCGACGATATAGCGCGGTTTGGTCACGAAGTGGCCCCCGCGGTGCGAGAGCTGGTCGCTGGCGGACGTACCTAAGTCGAGTCATCTGAGGTGTGAGTCGTGTGGACGCTCAGTCACTTCCATAACACAGGAACACTTGTTGGTCGGTCGTTGCGGCAACTCACACCATGCGACGCCGCTACGTCTGACCGTCGAAGATCCGGACATCGTTGAGGCTTGGCACCCTCGCGAGATCGCGGACCACGGAGGCGAAACCGCCCAAATGTGCCCTTCATCGCTCCTCATCGGATCTGATCGATACTGCACGCGGTGCCGCGCAGCATGTTTGGCGAGTTTCCGAAACGTGGGAGCACTAGTAGTCGACAACGCTGCCAGATGCTCCTTCGCGTTACCGCAACTTCGGACCCTCTTGAACGGCGACAGGTGACCACGTGGGCAGCGTTGCGGATTACGCTACGACCTCGATCGAGCGTCATTTGCTACTTGCCGGCATCCACGGCGGCCTCGAGAACTCCTCTCGAATGAGACCGCACCACTACTTGCTTTCGGTGGGAACGACTGACCTGAGAGATAAGGAGTCCGCGACTCATTGACATCGCCGTCACCCTCGACATTCTCTCAACCACTCCGGTCGAGCCAATCCCGTTGACTCGCGCAGACATACGCGTTGATGCAGTGACTGTGCGCGCAAACACAAGCCATCCTCGAGCGGCCGAAAGGACAATTGAAGGCGATCGGCACCGACTCGCCGACCTGCCCCAGCCGGCGTTATCAGTGAGCGTGCGCAACGACGCGCTTTGCATGACTGTGGCCGCCCCCTGATCCACGACGTCAACTGACTGTCGTAGGCCAGATTCAGTGCGCTGGTGGCGAAGTCACCAAATGAGGAGTATTGACAGTGGCTAACTTCGATGCGAAAGACCCCCTGGCGGATGCAGATCCACAACGAGAAGGCGCAAACGGTGTAATGCCGTTCGACCGGCGGGAAATGGTGGCGGTGCACGATATGTTGCGAAGAGAATTCATCTTGCTACCGGACCTCGTCGAAGGTGTAGCGCTCGACGACGTCGATCGCACCGTGGTCGTCGCGCAACACATCGAGACAGTGACGGCAGTTCTCCACCACCATCACCAAGGGGAAGACGACTACGTCTGGCCTTTGCTTTTGACGCGTTGTCACGCATCAGCGGTGGAGCTCACAAGCCGCATGGAAGAGCAGCACGCCGCTCTGGTCGTGCGACTCGACGACGTCAACGAGGCACTGGGCACCTGGAGTGGTCGGCGCTCACGGATCTCTCGACGTGTGCTCGTTGATTCTCTGCTTCGGTTAATTCCGCCCCTCGAGAAGCATCTGCATGAAGAAGAGAACACTGTCGTGCCGCTAATGGAAGCGCACATCACCGCACAGGAGTGGGCCGAGGTGGTGCGCCGCGGTGCCGCCGATGCCGACCCTGACGACATACCGCTGGGGTTTGGCATGCTGATGTACGAAGCCGATCCCAACGTCATCGATCAAGCAATAGCCAGCATGCCTACCGAGATTCGTCCCTTCATTCGAGAGTGGGCGACGCGCGCATATGCAGAGCATTCTGTATTAGTGCACGGCACTCCCACACCTCCGCGCAGCACGGAGTTGTGAACCGTGGTGACCAATCCCCGAACAGGCAGTCGCCTTGCAGGTCTTGACTTGAGCCCGCCGTCGTCAGGGCGCGAGACATCTATGAAGGGGAAGACTCGCCAGAGCGATCACCTGGTTCTGAGTTACTCCCCAACGGCGGTCAAGGTAACACTGAGCACCAGGTACAGGCGGCGATGGAGTGGCACGCAAGACGCAAAGTCCGCCGCTGAATGCTGCATCGGAGATGGCTAGTGTTCGATACCGCTTTGTGGATCATGACTTTGGCGGACTGTGCACTGACGGGCTTGCTGGCATCTATATCGCAGCACGAAAGCGCCGTCATTTCGGGCTCGCTGAAATGATTGAACGCCAACCCCTGGATCTCTGACTACTCCTCGTGGGGAAGATCGAACAGCACTCCGTGCGTAGTGGCGCTGGAGCCAGCGATCGTCGCCGATAGTCGCCCGTGTCCGTCCACCGCCGACATCGACTAGGACTCGATACGGACGGAAGTCGTAGGCTGCGATGACCGGAGATATGGCCAAGTCGGAGGTGCTGGTCACAGCCACGTTGAATAGTTGAGCGAGTTCGTGTTCCTTGACAAGGCAGTCGAATTCCGCCTTTCCATGAAGCGCTTATGCCTCCGCCGGAGAGAATGCGTCGAATGTCTCGATGGTGCGGCTCTCCAGACGCGGCAAGATGCCCTCAAGGGCAATTCGCTGATAGTGGGCACTGGCGAGGTGTTCCTCGAACGCCGCCGAGGAAACGTACCGCTCGACCAAGAGGATGTCGTGCGGCTCGCTAGCGTCGCGATATGCCGCGAAGAACGCCACACCGGGCTCCTCACGTGCAACGGCAACCAGGTCCGCGACGCCGCTGGCGACTGCGTCCTCGTTGCCTGGTGTGACCCGAAGGCGAGCCATGACCAGAAGTTCACTCATCGACGACACCATCCCTTCTTGCCTGCCAACACATCATCAGGACGTGCCGTAGGCGGCGACCTGCAATTAGCGTCACGGTAGGTGCTCATTGGACGCGGCCGCTGTCAAAATCTTCGGCAGTGTTGTTTGCTGGAAGCGTCATCCCGAGTTTCGCCGGCGAACCCCGACTCGGCTGTCAGTTGAGCACAGCGTGCCACTGTCTGTGGATGGCGAAGTCAGGCACTGGCTGTCTCGACGAAGGTGACGTCGAATCCGTGTGGCCAGAAGATGCTGAGGATGCAGTCGTCGTCGCCGACGCAGGCGTCACCGTGGACTGCGTTGCCTTTTTGGAACCACGTGCTTCCGGGTGTGAGTACTTCGTATTCGTTCTGGTCTTTGAGGAAGTGTCGAAATTTCCCGGACACGACGACGGCGTAGTAGTCGTGTGAGTGGATGTGCGGTGGGGCGGTGACGCCGGCGGAGTATTTCATGAGAAACATAGTGGGCCCGCTGTTTTCGAGATCGCCGTACATCGGTGACACGAAGATTCCCTTGCCGTTTTCGTCGAGCGGGCCGACGGGTTGCCAGTGCAGGTCTTTGGCGTAGGTGACGATGGTGTCGGAGGTTTCAGACATCGATTGCCTTTCAGTATGTCGTTGCCGGAGAATGGGATTGGCAGGTGTGCTTGGCGGCGTTCAGTCGAGGTAGTACGCGACCTAGGGTGCGTTCTTCGCTACGTGTCCGAGGTGACTTTGAACGAAGCGTGCCCTTGTGCGAGGGCTGTCAGGATGGCGTCGGCGTCGAACACTTCCGCCGGTGCATGTGCCCCTGGCTGGGTGAAGTCTCCGTCGAGCAGGCGTTGGGCGGCTTCGCCCAACAGTGGGGCGGAGATGGCGTAGATGTCGAGGCCGCGCATCACGGCGCGGCGTTCGCTGTTGTCGCGTCGGACGATCACCTCGATCGTGAAGTGTTGCGGTGATGGGCCGCTCGACGAGTCGGAGGTCGGGGGTGGCGTTGTGGGGTCGAGCACTTCGCGGACGGCGATCTCGCTGACGTAGTTGTGTAGTTCTTGGGTGGTGACGTGTCGCGCGATGAGCACGGTTTCGGTGAAGGGCAATTCGACGACGTCGTGGGTGTGAAGCGGGCTGCCGAAATCCCATGTTCGTCGCGCCGGGGGCGATGCCACGGGTTGTTGTTGACCGTCGGTGATAGCCAAGTTTCCTAGCGCTTTGCGGTCGATGGTGGTTCGCGTTCCGCGGGTGGGGTGCCAGCTGTCCAGACCGATCATGATGTCGATGGATTCGGCGCTGTCGTGTCCGGCCAGGGCGGCGGTGGCCATCAGGTCGGCCAGACCGCCGTAGAACGCCATGGACGGTACGACGGCGACTCCGGCCAGGCGAGCTGCCTTGTGGAAAGTGTTCAGAGTCCTGGTGGTCGTGGCTTGTTCGGCGCAGACGTCGAGATAGTGGCAGGTAGCGCGCAGCGCCGCCGACACCACGGGGTGAGCGGTGTCGACGAACGGGCCGGCGCAGTTGACGACCACTCCGGCCCCGGTGAGCGCTTTGTCCAGGGATGCGGGGTCGTCGACCGTGGCATGGCGTCGGATCACCTCGGCGCCGCCGAAGTCAGCGTCCTGCAGGGCGACCGGGTCCCGCGCGATGGCGATGGGTGTGATTCCGCGGCGCAGCAACTCGCTGACGACGAACCGGCCCGTGTAGCCGGTGGCGCCGAAGACTGCGACCGTGGTCGTCTTTGGGTTCACGTTGCGCTCCTTGGTGTGATGTGGTGGGGTTCGGCTCTGATCCAGTCGGGGGACTCAGCGGCGCCGGGGCCGCTCACGGCCGGGACTCTCGGGGTGCCCGTGGGGTCGCGGGATCTGCCAGGGTGGCGGCGAGGAGGGCTGCGGCGCACGCGATTGTCGCGGCGGCGGTGAAGGCCGCGGGATATCCGAGGTGGGTGAGTGCACCCCCGAGCGGTCCGGCGATCATGATGCCGACGTCCCAGAGGGAGCTGGCCGCGCCGACGGCGGCTCCGGCCCGCTCACCCTTGACCCGGTTCAAGGTCAGCGCCACGATCGCCGGGAACATCAGTCCCACGCCGGCGCCGGTGAGTGCCGTGCCGATCAGCGCTGCGGTGAGCGTATGGGCCGTAGCCACGACGAGCAGTCCGCTGGCCTCGACGCCGAGGTTGACGATGGCCAGTGTCTTGCGGCGCAGCCGGTCGGCCACGGGGCTACCTGCCAGTCTCACGAACAGGAACGCCGCGGCGAAGACGGTGAGTCCGATCGACGAACCCGCAGACATCGAGTGGTTGAGGTAGAGCACCAGCAACGCCGAGATGGTGCCATAGCCGTAGGCGGCCGCCCCGAAGATCAGTCCGGGCAGCCCAGATCCACGCGGTAGGACGTCGCGCCACGAGGTGATACGGGGAGCAGGCGCGACGTGATCGAGGTTCTGACGGCTGGTGGTTGACGCGACCAGCGCTGAGAGGATCCCGAGGGCGGCGACGGCCACCCACGACGCGGCTAGTCCGGCGAGCTGTGTGGTCACGACGGTCACCAAGGGGCCCAAGGCAAGCCCTGACCACATCGACAATCCGAACCAGCCGGCGACGCGACCGCGATGCTCGGGGGGGACCTCGGCCAGGACCCAGGGCAATGCGCCGTTGAAGAGGGCGGCTTCGCCGATTCCCATGAGCAGGCGCGCCATCATGACGATGCCGAGTGCGGGGGCGAGCCATTGCCCGAGCGCACCGACGGTGATGAGGATTCCTGCCCCTGTCACGGTGGTGCGGGCGTGGCCGGTGTCACCGGCGCGTCCGGCCAGTGGGCGGCAGACCGCGGCGGCGCCGAAGGCAATGCCGACGGCGACTCCGACGGCCAGCGGGCCGCCGTGGAAGCGTTGAGCGATCCACGGCGGGAGGAGCTGCAGCGTTGCGCCGAATGCCAGATATCCGGCGAACACCGAGACGGCCAGTCGAGTGGTAGGGCTGGGCGCATCGGCCGGATGTGCAGCGTGAGAACGGGGTTGGTCGGCGCGGGTGGCGTCGTCGTCCAGTTCGCTCACGTCATCTCCGAGCCCCGACAGCTGCCCCGGTGAGCGCTGACGTCGGTGAGCGTCGTTCGGGGCCGTTGTGAGCCAACCTGTTTGAGTGTTTCACGCCACCTCGTATGCCGTCGTGTCGCGCTGTCATGGGTGTGCGGCTCGGATCTCCACGTGGCCTGCGCCTGATGGTGGCGTTGGTCGGCGTTGCGGCCGGATCGCGACGGCCGACCCGCCGTCGAGTCGGGACGTTACGGCAGTAGTGGGCGACGGTGCTGTCGAAATCTTAAGCACAGATGGGCGAAGGGGTGCGATGTCGAGAACGGCGAAATGAGTTGCCCGCCAGATCATCCTCGCCGTGGCGACGACGGGGTGAGCATCGACGGTGTTCCTAAGATTTCGATAGTGCGTGGGCGGATGGTCTCCGTAGCGTCGTCGGGGATCACGGGTCCGTGGGGGCGGACCGGATGATTCGACATAGCTCGACACATCGGCTGTAAGCCCCGACATGGTGAGGATTCTTCGCAGTGGTGACGTCAGATTCCCATTCGACACTGTTCACTCCAATGCAATTGGGACCGTTGACTCTCGGCCATCGCGTGGTGATGGCCCCGATGACACGGCAACGCGCCGAGCAGCCCAGCGCGGTGCCCGGCGACTTACCGCTCGAGTACTACGGTCAGCGGGCCTCGGATGGAGGCCTGATCATCAGCGAGGCCATCGCGGTGTCGCGGCTCGGCCACGGCGGCTATGGATCACCGGGGCTATGGAACGACGACCAAGTGACGGGATGGAAAGGGATCACCGAGGCCGTGCACGCCAAGGGCGGGGTGATCTACGCGCAGCTGTGGCACACCGGCCGGCGCTCCCATGTGACGACGAGTTTTCAGACCCCGGTGAGTCCGTCGCTGGATCCCTCCTTTTGGGCCAACCCGGCCAACACCGTGTCCACCGAGCAGGGCTACGCGCCGGTGTCGCCGCATCGGGCGTTGGAACTCGACGAAATACCCGCTGTCGTCGAGGAGTTCGGTCTGGCGGCGCGTAACGCCGCGGCGGCCGGGTTCGACGGCGTGGAGCTGCACGCGGCCTACGGCTTCCTGCTCGACCAGTTCCTGCAGGATGGCAGCAACTGTCGCACCGACCGCTACGGGGGTTCGCTCGACAATCGGATCCGGCTATTGATGGAGATCGTCGACGCCGTCTCGGCGGTGCGGGGAGCGGATCGGGTCGCCGTGCGCATTTCCCCCAGCAGCACCTTCAACGACATTCACGACAGCGACCCGCATGCCTTGTTCGCACACGTGGTGGCCGCACTCGACGGTGTCGGGCTTGCCTACCTGCATGTCATCGAGCCGCGAGTCAGTGGCTTCACGTTGGTCGACGCGGACGCCGGTGCGGTGGCCTCGCAGGAATTGCGAAAGTCGTTCACCGGGACGATGATCGCCGCCGGTGGATTCGAGCCCGACACCGCAGAGGCGGCGATCTCGGCCGGCAACGGCGCCGATCTGATCGCGTTCGCCCGGCACTTCGTGTCTAACCCCGACTTGCCCGACCGCATCGCGCGGGGTCTGCCACTGAGCCCTTATGACCGCGACACGTTCTACACGCCGCTGCAGGCTCACGGCTACATCGACTACCTGCCGTTCGACGCCGCGGATGCCGCCGTCACCGCCTGACCGCCCGGGGTGTGTTCATCCCGCAGCCCGCGCTGCGCGGGCTGCGGGATGGTCTTTAGCCCGGCGACGGTGCGGCGGCGGGGTATTTGTCCAGCAGCGCCGCGGGCCGGGTGGGGCGTAACACCAAGTCGCCGGCGCAATTTGGGCACACGCCGTTGAGGTCGCCGTCAGTGCAGTCGGCGCAAAACGTGCATTCGAAGGTGCAGATCCGGGCGTCGGGTGACCCGTTGGGCAACGGCTGTCTGCAGCGTTCGCATTCTGCACGCAATTCCATGACCGCCATGGGCGTCGTCCTTTCCTCCGATGTTTCTCGGTCGATCAGTCAGCCGGGCGGGGCGGGGCTGACTCGGTGGTGGTCAGTTGTCGCTGTGGTGGGCCATCAGCAGCGCCGGGCACGCCACCAGGGTGCGGGTGGGGCGGTCCTCGCGTGACTCGGCTGGCGGGTGTGCGGTGATCAGACGCAGAGGGGAATCTTCGATGTCGGCGACGCCCAGGATGGCTGCCACGGCCACGTCGGTGTTGGTCAGCGCCGAGACCGACCATTGCAGCGACGCGTCGGGAGCGTCCCGCAGCGTGGGGTCGTAGTCGGCGATGTGTCGGCGTGTCGGGCTGGACGTGGCCCGTGCAGCCGTGGGTGGGGTGTCGATCAGGGTGACTTGGATGCCCAGTGGCCGTAGTTCCTGTGCCAGTGAGTCGGTCAGGCCGTCGATGGCGAACACGCTGGCGCTGAGCAATCCCGCGCCGGGCCCGCCGATCTCGTCGTAGGACGGGGAGGTCTGTAGGACGTGTCCAGATCGTTGGGCCCGCAGCACCGGGAGTACGGCGCGCAGCACGTTGAGCACTCCCAGGACGTTCAGGTCGATCACCGTCTTGGCGTCGGCGGGGTCGACTTCCTCCACGGCGCCCACGGTGTCGTGGAAGGTGGTGTTGGCCACGATGTCGATGCGCCCGAACGCGGTGATCGTCTCGGTGACGGCGCCGTCCAGCTGGGCTTGATCACGAACGTCGGCGACGATGACTCGAACACGCGACCCGTGAGCGTCGGCCAGGTGTTGCAAGGGTGTGGTGTCGCGCGCGAGGGCGGCGACGTTGTCACCGCGGTTCAGGGCGGTGGCGCTCAACGCCAGCGCAATGCCGGTGTCGGCTTCGGGGATGAACCACGTGCGGGGCTGGCGCGGATCCTGCGCGGCATGCTCGCTCACGGGGTCACCGGGTGTGTCGAGATGGCCTCGCCGGCGTCGCGTTGCAGTGCTGCCATGGTGTTGAGGTAGGACTGGGGTCCCCAGCTGATCCGTGCGACGCCGAGCTCGGCCAGTCGGCTGGGGCTGGGCGTCGTTTCCATGACCATGACGTTGACGGGCAGGCTCTGTTCGCGGCAGATCCGCCCGATCAGGTCCTCCTCCTGCAGGCCGGGGATGAAAAACCCGGAGGCGCCGGCTGCGGCGTAGGCCTTGGCGCGTTCGACGGCTTCGTCCACGGTCTGCTCTGGATCGCGGCCCTGTCCGAGGAACAGGTCGGTGCGGGCGTTGATGAACACCTCGAGGTTGGCCTGTTCGGCGGCCTTGCGGATGGCGCCGATCCGGTCGGCTTGCCGGTCGCGGTCGTAGAGTCCGGCTCCCTTGACCACCCGGTCTTCGAAGTTGATGCCGATCACGCCGTGGCTGAACAGGTGGGCGGCATTGTCGGCGAGTTGGCTGTCGTCGTCGCTGTAGCCGCCCTCGAAGTCCGCGGTGACCGGCACGTCGACCGCGGCGGCGATGCGGCTGATGATCTGTTCGGCGACGTCGAGCGGAAGCTCTTCGCCGTCGTGGAAGCCTTGGGCTTCGGCCACCGACCAGCTGCTCGTCGCGATCGCCGCCGCGCCGGCGGCGACGATCGCCTTTGCGCTGCCGGCGTCCCACGCGTTGTACAGCAGTACCGGGTTCCCGGCGACGTGCAGTTCGGCGAAGCGTGCGGCCTTGTCAGCGAATGAGGGCATTGGTGTTCTCCTTGTCGTGGGTGGCGTTACGCGACTGCAGGCCGTCGTGCGGCGTCCTGGGCGCGTTCGTGCAGCGAATTATGGTGTCGACGTGGATGGTTCGTCGTTGGCGAGCAGGTGTGCGCGTAGGGGTTCGTTGAGCGCCTGGGGATGTTCTTCGGGGAAGAACAGTCGCCCGCCGGGGACTTCCACGGGTGCTGCGGCGCCGGGGATGGTGGTGGCCAACCAGTGCGCCCAGCGGATCGGGAAGTAAACGTCGTCGGTGCCCCACACGATCAACGTGGGTGCATCCAGTGCGCGCAGTTGGGTTTCGACGGCCAGCGTGTGGTGGTTGTCGAAGGCGGCCAGGAAGCGTTGCAGATCGCGGGTCCGCTGCTCGGTTCGTAGGAAGGGTGCTAGATAGGTGTCGATGTCGGCGTCGGTCACGCTGGTCGGGTCTTGGTACGCCGGTCCCAGCGCGTCCGGGGAGCGGTAGACCGACGTGTCGGCGAGCATGGCGCTCAGGGTGTCGGTCAATCCTCCGGCAAGGGCCATGTCGACGAACGGTTGGAATGCCGCCGGTGGCCAGTTGTCGCTGGTGTCGCAGTCGGTCAGGGTGAGCGTGCGGATGCGGTGCGGGTTGAGTGCGGCGAAGATCTGGCAGATGCCTCCTCCGCTGTCGTTGCCGACGATGTCGACCCGGTCGACGCCGAGGGCGTCGAGCACTTCGGTGATCATTGCCGCGTTGGCGGTGACCGAGACGTCCTGGCGGGCGTCGATCTCGGTGTCCCCGTGGGCCAGAAGGTCGATGGCGATGCACCTGCGGATGTCGGAGAAGTGCTCCAGTTGGTGGCGCCACAGGTGTTTGTTGACCACCACTCCGTGGATGAACAGCAGCACTGGCCCGGACCCTGACTCGGTGTAGCTGATGCGGCCCGACGGTGTGTCGACGCTGCCGTTGCGGACCGTTCCCGTGCTCGCCCTGTGCGTGCTCATCGACTGTCTCCCTTGCGTGTCCACCAGGACGCTACGGCACGCTCCATCGCTGCACTGTCAGAATCTTTAGCTGCCGACAGGTGGTGATCGCCTCGAAATGTGCACGGCCGCAGCGCCACCCGCGCAACTGCGTTCGGAGGTGACTGCGTTCGGTGCCACGGCTGTGGGTCCCGGTTCACGGTTGCGCCGTGGGCGTGGTGGCGTCGGCGAGTTGAGAGGCCGCTCGCCGGGCCGCATGCAGGATTTGCTCCGAGAGGTCGTCGTCGCCCACTGCCCGGGAGAGCGCCAGACCGCCGACGCAGATCGCCATGAGTGCCAGCGCGTCACTGCGGTGGCTCGCGTCGTCGGCGTCGTCGCCGCAGATCACGTCCACCGAGCGGCGCAACTCGTCGGCGAAGGCGCCGCGGAACGCCGGGGTGGCGTGGGTGGCTTCTGACACCAGGGCGGGGAATCCGCAGCCGTTGGCGACGTCGTCGCGGTGATCGCCGGTGAGATACCGCTTGGCGATGGAGGTCAGTCTGCGGTCCCAGCGGCCCTTGCGTCGCAGGGGGACGAACTCGTCACGCCATGCCTCCACGGCGTGGCCGAACGCGGCGACGTCGAGCTCGTCCTTGGAATTGAAGTGTGCGTAGAACGCGCCGTGGGTGAGGCCGGCGTCGGCCATGACCGAGGAGATGGCGGTTCCGTTGAGCCCGCCCTGGCGGATACGGCGGGCGGCTGCATTCAAGACCCGGTCACGGGACTGTTCCTTGAGTGTCGCCCGTTTTCCTGAACCGTTTCGCATGATAAGTAACCTATCATTCATATGTTGTCCGTCATGCGAAATGTCAGATTGGTGGCATAAATTCCTCGCCTCGGAGGTTCGACATGGGCATGGTGGACTTCAAGTCGAACGCGCTGCTGGTCTCCGACATGGTGGCCGTGTGGGACGTGTTGTGCCCCGGGGCGCATACCAAGAGCGCCGAGGAGACCACAGACAAGACGCACATCGTGTTTCCCTACGACGGGCTCTACGTCCATCACCTGGGCCACGACGAAGCGGTCGCCGACTCCAGTCGGGTGCTCTTCCTCAACGAAGACCAGGTGTGGCGCATGAGTCACCCGGTGGCTGGTGGTGATTCGTCACTGTCGATCGGGCTGAGTCCGGAGGTGCTGGTCGAGCTGGTTCCTGGCGAGCTGCTCGGCCCTGGTGACGTTGCCGCCCTGAATCGTTCAGGTCTGCGCGTCGACACTCGCACTCAGGCCATGGCCGCCAACGTCCGGCACCGACTCGACCGCGGAGCGATCAGCGGTGTCCTCGAAGCCGAGACCGTCACCATGGCGCTCATCCGTGCTGCCGTGCGCGGGCACGCACCCGATGATCGCCGTATCACCGCACGAAGCCGCAAGATCGTCGACGCAGCCAAGGTCGTCGTCGGTGGGGACCTCGGGCGGCGGTGGACGTTGTCCGACGTCGCCACAGAAGTCGGCGTCTCACCGGTGTACCTCACTCAAGTCTTTCAGCGCGTCGAAGGAATCCCGATGTACCGCTATCAGCTGCAACTGCGCTTGGCTCAGGCGCTGCAGCGACTGGGCGAGTACGACGACGTCACCGACCTTGCCATCGACCTCGGATTCTCCAGCCACAGCCACTTCAGCGCCGCCTTCAAACAGACCTACGGACAGACACCGTCGCAGTTCCGTCGCTCCTCGGGGGTGCACCGACGATGAGGATCCGTGGCGTCGCGGCGCCTGCGCGCACCTCATCTGGACCGGCCGACCGAACTGTCGGCTTCCCTGCACCACACCCACGGCCGCCGTGACGACCGAACATCCAGGGACACCCACCAGCAGCACACTACACAGCGATGAAATCAGGTGCAGAACACGATGATCCACATGACGCGACAACAGACACATGCCAATCGCCGCTCCGCGGCGCACTTTTCACGAAAGAGACGACAGATGGACACGACCACCAAGACAGTCAGCTACGACACGTTCGCCAGTGACGTTCTGGAAGCCGACGGACCAGTGCTGGTCGACTTTTGGGCTGAATGGTGCGCTCCGTGCCGGATGGTGTCACCGGTCCTGGACGAGATCGGCCGCGAGAACGCCGGTAAGCTCACCGTGACGAAGCTCAACGTGGACGACTATCCCGACATCGCCGCCGACTATCACGTGACGTCGATTCCCACGATGGCCGTTTTCTCCGGCGGCGAACTGGTCAAGACGATCGTCGGCGCCCGACCCAAAGCCGCTCTGCTGCGCGACCTTGCAGGCTTCCTCGACTGAGAACCACCCCATCCTCGGGCGACGTTGCGTCGACCACGACGACTGCCCGAGGGCCACGACAGCCGACCGTCGACGCCCGTGGCAGCCGCCCGGGCCCCATTGAATGGATTTCTGTAGGAGACACCATGTTTGCCCCGCCCACCAGCTCCACTCGCCACGCGTTCGTCGACACCGACGTCGGCACGCTCACCGTCGTCCGAGACGACGACGGACTGGCGGGGGTGTACTTTCCAGGACATTGGACGAAGCCGAAGCCTGCGGTGTTCGGCGAGCGCAGCACGACACGCGATTTCGCAGAAGTCGTCGAGCAGCTGCACGAGTATCTCTCCGGGCAGCGGCACACTTTTGAGTTGCAGTTGGCGCCCGCGCCGTCGCAGCGAGCTGAACGCATGCGGGCCGCTCTGTGCGCACTGCCGTACGGCAGCACGGCCAGCTATGGCGAATTGGCGCGCTCGATGGGTATCACCGCTCGAGAAGTGGGCGCCCTCAACGCCCACAATCCGGTGTCGATCGTGGTGCCGTGTCACCGGGTGATTGGCGCTGACGGGAAGTTGGTCGGGTACGCCGGCGGCATCGAACGCAAACAGCATCTCTTGGTTCTGGAGGGAGCGCTGCCTGCTACGCCTACGTTGTGGTAGTCGCGCACAGCACGGGTCCACCGACGGCCGATGGGGAGGTGATCGCACGGAGTGCGGTTACCTCCCCATCGGGCTCAACGCGGCGGTGGGAGTGCGTGACTCACGCCAATGAGTGTCGTAGGGCTTAGTCGACGACCGGCGGTATTTGGGCGTCGAAGCCTTCGCCTTGGATGAGGAAGATCAGACCTTCGGTGTCGGAGACGCACGCGGTGGTGTGGGCTTGCTTGCCCTTTTGGTACCAGAAGCCACCCGGTCCCAGTGGAATCGGTGTCTCGCCTGGCTTGTAGTTGGCCATCTGTCCCTTGATGACCACGGCAGCGTAGTCGGCGCTGTGGCTGTGGAGAGGGCTGACGAAGCCGGGAGTGAACTTCAGAAAGGTGCCGTGTCGGCCGTCGGTCATCTGGCCGTAGGCGTCGGCAGCTTCGATCTTGGTGACGCCGTCCACGCCGCGCTGACCGAAGTCGTAGAAGGTCATGGCTTCTGCGGGATAGGACGACGATTCGACGCCGGAGGGGAACACGGCTGAACCTTCGGCGCGGGAGGAGGTTTGGTCATGTTCAGGGGTCATGTCGGTGTCCTTTCAGAAGTGTTCTCGCCGCGCGGATCGCGGTCGAGCAGTGATGGTCGTTCGACACGTGCGCACCGCACGACGGGCCGGTGTGCAGGCGGTTCCCCGACGATAGGAAGACCGCCCGGCGTGGCGCTGTCGAAATTTTTAGAGGGCCAGCCAGCCGGTCACGTGCGATAGGTGAGCTGACCCCCGTGTGGTGGTCTCTACCTCAGAACATCGTGTTGCCGTTCTTCGACTCGGCGGGGATCGGGGCGGCGACGTCCCAATGCTCGACGAGCTTGCCGTCGTGGACTCGGAAGATGTCGACGGTGACGTCGCCGTGCGGGCCGCTTAGCCCGGTCCAGCGGGCGTGGACGGCCACGATGTCGCCGTCGGCGATGACGCGGCGAATCTCGCCCTTGGCGTGCGGGAAGCTTGCCAGGAACCCGTTGATGTAGGCCCGCAGGCCCTCGACGCCGTCTTCGGCAGCAGGGGTGTGCTGGGTGTAGGTGGCGCCGACGTGGCGGGCGATCGCACCGTCCACGTCGCCGTCGAAATGCGCCTCGACGTAGAAGGCGGTGACGACCTTCTTGTTGGCGTCTTCTTGGGTGCGCTCGCCCTCGGCCATGGCGTCAGGCCGACTTGTCCAGCGCCGCCAGGAAGGTGCGGGCGAGTTCGTGGTCTGACATCGGGTTTTGGGCGGTGATCAGTTCGCGGTCGGTCACCACGTATGGAGTGAAGTTCTCATCGGTCGTGACGACGGTGCCGCCGGCAGCTTCCAGTGCATCGGGCATGTTGAAGTAGAGCTTGGCCTTGAAGACGTTGTCTTCGGCGAACTCCTCCTCGCTGCGCGAGAACACGGTCATGCGGTATCCCGCGTATTGCCAGCCCTTGGCCAGTTCGCGGGCCTTGGCTTGGTCGCCGGCGATCAGGGCGGCGCGGAAGTCGCGGGCATTGTCCATCTCGGCGAGGATGCCCATCGGCCCGTGGCAGATCGCAGCGGTGGGCTTGTCGTGGGTGTGGAAGTGGCGGAGGACCTCGCGGGTGTCGGGGTCTTGCATGACGTCCACGACCGGGGCGTGACCGCCGGGGAAGAACAGGCCGACGAAGCGATCCAATCCGGCGTCGATCACTGAGCGGATCGTCCGGACGTCGTTCATCGCGGGGTTGTCGTTGAAGAAGTCCCGGGCACTGGTGCGCGCGGCATTGTCGTTGGCGAAGTACAGCAGCGCGTCGGAATCCTTGTCCACGTGCGGCTTTTCACCGGTGGGGGTGGCGAGTACGAAGTCGTACCCGGCTGCCACCAGGGCCATCAGCGGCACGGCGGTTTCGTTGAGGAATTGGCCGATCGTGATCGTGCCGCCGGTCTTGGCCTCGAGTTGAGTGGCATTCGAGCCGATGACGAGGATGGTGCCTTTACTCATGAGAACTCCAAGTGCGATTGGGAAAGCTGCGTGAGCTTCCGTGGGGTGGTGAAAGCGAGGACGTCGATGTCGTCTGAGCAACCCGGCCACCCGTGGGAGGGCGCGGGCCGGGGTCGTCGTGGTGACACACGTCGCGGACTGGTGCGGCTCTTAGTTTGCCGCCGCGGCTTTGGCGCGACGCACCACTTCCTCGGTGGTCCATACGGCGTTGGCCATGAACCGCCAGTTGATCATCGCGGCGTCGTAGCCGGCTCCCTCTTCATTGACTGCGGCGGCGACGGCGTCGCGCACCATGACGACTTCGAAGCCGTTCTGGATGAGGTTGCGCATGTGGTCTTCCAGGCACAGATTCGCCACGGGCCCGGCCATGATGACCTTCTCGATGCCACGTCGGCGTAGCAACAACACCAGGTCGTTGGTTGGGGCGTAGCTGACGTGGCGCGAGGTAATCGTGGTGGCGCTGTCCTCCATGTACTTGCGGAAGCGGTCGGGCACGTCGGCTCCCGAGCCTTGAACGCCTTCGAAGTTGAGCGCACTTTGCCGTGCGACGATTCCCCCGTTGAGCGCCAAATCTTCCATGGGGCCGAGGCTGGTGTAGCCGTGGTGATCGTGCGGGAAGAAGTAGTGCGGGGACATGAACACCGGAAAGTTGTTGTCCTTGGCGGTTTGCAACAGCGTCTCCAAGTTCGCGCTGACGTTGTTGCGTTTCAGGAGATCCTCGATGAGGACGTAGTACTTGCCACCTTCGGTGAGGAAGTCGTTCTGGATGTCGGCCAGGACCAGTGCGGTGCGCTCGCCGTCGATCTCCATGTCGACTGTGTGCTCGAACAGCATGGTGGGTGTTCCCTTCGGATGGGTGGTGGACGTCAGACGGGTCGTGCGCAGCGGCCGACGGGTGGGCACCATCGGTGTCGACGGTCGCCGTGCCATGGGGACCGGCGCTCGTACCGAACCGGTGGCACCAACGGCGTCGCCGCCGCGACATACCGACACATTCGGGTGTATACGACATGTCGACGTTGTGATGACCGCAGTCAGGCGTGCCGTGAGTTACGTCGATTGCCTCTGCTGTCGTCAAGTTAATGCAAGTCCAGACCGGGCACTATCGAAATCTTTAGTAGCCCACGACCCCGCGACGTGTCACCGCCTGCCAGATCGCTCGCACGGTCTCCGAAAGGTGTTCGGGTGGAGCGTAATTCACATCGGCAAGGACGGGCGCGGGACCACGCGCATCCGATTCCGCGGACCTGGGAGTGAACGTCTAAAGATCTTGACAGCGCTGCGGCGTGGGTAGCTCATAACGTCACCGATGCTCTTGTCGCGCCCATCACGGGTTTCCGCCACACGCTCAGATCGGTTGCTCTCTTGCGGGAAATCAACGCCACCCGTTTCGCCGCCGCCGCCGCGGCTTCCACGATCGGCCGCCACCGATGACCACTTATCCCGTCGTCGACATGACGACGGACACGCTGTTGACCACCACTCGGTCGGTGCGCAAACGGCTCGACCTGTCCAGAGACGTTCCCCTGGAGCTGGTGCGGGAATGCCTGACCATCGCCTTGCAGGCCCCGACGTCGGCGAATCGTCAACACTGGAGCTTCATCGTGATCGCCGACCCCGGGCAGAAACGCAGAATCGCCGAAATCTACAAACGCCAATGGGATTGGCTTGCCTCCACCCCCTATGCGGTCGGAGGACGGTTCGCCGACGATCCCGCCCGGGCTCCCCAACAGGCACGGGCCGCCGACAGCGGCGCCTATCTGGCCGAGCACCTCGCCGAAGTGCCCATCCTGGTGCTGCCGTGCATCGAGGTCGAAGGCGACGGTCAGATCACGCCGTCCAACCAAGCCGACACCTGGGGGTCGATCATGCCGGCAGCGTGGAGTTTCATGCTGGCAGCACGCACCCGCGGGCTCGGCACAGCCTGGACATCGCTGTCGACCTCGGTCGAGCCCGAGATCCGTTCTGTCATCGGCTATCCCGACAACGTCTACCACGCGTCGCTGATACCCACGGCCTACTACACCGGCGAGACGTTCAAACCGGGCAAACGGCAACCCCTCGACGACGTACTGCACCTCGACACCTGGTGACCCCAGGGGGCGTGCCGCCCCTGACATCCACACTCCGAACCGCCGACAGCACTTCCAGCATCCAACGAAAGGCTCCCATGTCCCACGACAACCAGTCGGGCAATGAACTGTTCCTCGTCACCGGGGCGACCGGGCAATCCGGTAGCCAGGCCGTCGCGCTGTTGCGAGAACAGGGCAAGCGGGTTCGAGCCCTCGCCCGCGGCCAGGACGAGCGAGCGCAACGGCTGCGCGACCTGGGCGCCGAGGTCGTCGAAGTGGACATGTTCAATTACACACAGATCCGTGAAGCAACCGAGGGCGTCCACGCCGCCTACTTCAACTTCCCCCCGGCGCCGGGGTACGTCGAAGCCGCCGCCAAGTTCGCCGACGCAGCGGCCAGCAGCGGCGTGCACGCCGTGGTGGAGATGTCGCAGCGCGGCATCAGATCAGAAATGACCGGTGTCGGGCTACAGCACTGGCTCGTCGAGCGGTTGTTCGACCGCACGCCGATGGTCACCACTCACCTGCGTGCCACCATCTTCATGCACTGGCTGGAGAACTTCTGGATCCGCACCGGAGCCGACGAGGGTCTGCTCCGCCTGCCGGTTGGCGATGCCAGTTTCGCCCCCATCAACACTCTGGACGCCGCGCGC